>Ga0181520_10012224_pt1 | contig 11085 bp, 4 predicted proteins | sample PEATcosm2014_Bin_29_FD_132451 | JGI IMG/M metagenome (GOLD analysis project Ga0181520, IMG submission 132451) | Peatland microbial communities from MTU Mesocosm Facility, Houghton, MI, USA - PEATcosm2014_Bin02_30_metaG | ecosystem: Environmental > Terrestrial > Soil > Wetlands > Peat | place...
CTCCCTGGTGAGCGCGGCTTTCAATTCGGCCGGATCACTGACCTGGGCGGCCTGGGCGCCAAGGCAGTCGGCCAGCCGCTCCGTGTAGAGCAGTTCCTTGGGATGAGCATTGGCCAGATTTTCATAGAGGGGCAGCGCGTCAATGCGCTTTCCCGCAGCGAACAGGGTATTGGCCCTGGCGGCCTCGTCGTCCTTGTCAATTGGTTGAAGGGGGGGACTCTTCCGGGCCTCGATTTCCCTCTCTGCTTGTTCGCGAGCGGCCTTGTCTTTAGCTTCCTGGTCCGTTTTGGCCTTGTCCTTCGCAATTTGTTCGCGAGCAGCTTTCTCTTTCGCCAGCTGCTCGCGTGCGGCTTTCTCATGAGCTTCCTGTTCGACCTTGAGCCGCGCCTGGCGGACGGGCAAAAGCTCGAGCCGTACGATGGTTTGATCGGTACTGCTGGCCTGAATCTCCTTTTGCACTTTGTCAGGACCGTCTTTGCTTGAGGCGTCAACCAAGTGCTGGCCGAGCGAGGCAGGAACCTTCTTGGAGCCGCCAGCGGCGATGCTGCCCTGGGGCTCGCCATCGAGCGTCCAATCACAGGCCAAGTCGCAGGTCACCAGCAGAGCGGCTTTGACGGGCCTGACCACGGGCTTTTTGGGCAAAAGGATTGGCCCCTCGTCCGGATTCTGCGCCCATCCGGCTACAGCAAGAAACAAGCAAACTCCAGTGACAAATCGCAGCACAACATTCCCCCTGTCTTGCGGGTTGCCAGGCCTGTCTTGGCAGGATTATCTACCGATTGCTCCCGGCCAGCGGTCGAATTGCAAGGACCCTCCATGCTAACCTGAGCTTTCCAGTCTTTGGAGAAATCTTTTGTCATCCAGCGCTTTCCTGATCGCCGTCTTTGAGTTCGTTTTGCTGATTTTTTCGCTGAGTGTGCATGAGTGCGCGCACGCCTGGATGGCCTCGCGTTTGGGCGACCAGACCGCACGCCTGCAAGGGCGCATCACGCTCAACCCCATGTACCACGTGGACCCCATCGGCACGCTGCTGTTTCCCGCGCTGATGATCTTCGGGCCATTCATCGGTTTCAGCTTCTTTGGCGGCATGCTGGTGGGCTGGGCAAAGCCAACCCCAGTGATCACGCGCAACTTCCGCAAGATCGTCCGCGACGACAATCTCACCACGCTGGCGGGTCCGGCCTCGAATCTGCTGATTGTGCTGGTTGCCTTCTTGGCGCTTGCGGTCATCGCGGTTGCGGTTCCCGACGGGCGGATGCTGGTCTTGGCTACCTTCAGCGGAGGTCTTGCCCTGGAAGTGCCGTCGGGTCTTCAGGCGTTTGTTCTCATTGCCATTCTGGCCATTGAAATTAATCTGTCGCTCTGCTTTTTCAACTTGCTTCCCATTCCTCCCCTGGATGGGAGCCGAGTGACGCGGAATCTACTTCCCTACGAGGCCGTGCGGGTGTACGACCGGATTCCCATTTGGGGAAGCTACCTGCTGATGATGTTTGTTGGACGGTATGTGCTGATGGCGCTGCTGGGCCCCGCGCTCCGTTTAGTCTATTTCGGCCTCAGCCATATCTAGCACCCCGGGGGCGCGCCGGACCGCCTCCCGGTACAATGGAGCGAACCCGTTTTGACGGATTGGTCAAAGGCGGGTTGATTCTCCTGGCAGCACCCTGGAATCGATAAGCAAAATGCCCGAATCTGCAATTTCATCGTCCCGGCCGCGCGTCCTGAGCGGCATGCGCCCCACCGGCAAGCTTCACCTGGGCAACTACATGGGCGCCCTGGCCAACTGGGTCAAGCTGCAGGACGAGTACGAGTGCTACTTCTTTATCGCCGATTGGCATGCGCTGACGACCGATTACGCCGATCCCAGCCGGGTAAAGCTGAACACCCTGGATGTGGCGCTCGATTGGCTGGCCGCGGGACTCGATGCGGAAAAATCTACCATCTTCATTCAGAGCCATGTGCTTCAGCACGCCGAACTCAACCTGCTTCTGGGCATGATCACCCCTCTCGGCTGGCTGGAGCGTGTGCCCACGTACAAAGAGCAGCAGGAGAACCTCTCCAGCAAGGACCTGACAAACTTCGGCTTCCTCGGCTACCCGGTCCTCATGGCCTCTGACATCCTGCTTTATCAGGCGCAGTACGTTCCCGTGGGGCAGGACCAGAGCGCCCACGTCGAGCTGACCCGCGAAACGGCCCGCCGCTTGAATTCGATGTACAAGACCACCGTCTTCCCCGAGCCCGATGCCTTGTTCACGCCTTCACCCAAGCTGACTGGAACCGATGGCCGCAAGATGTCGAAGAGCTATGGCAACACCATTGGTCTGACAGAGGCAAAGCCTTCCGTGGCCGCAAAGATCGCCTCCATGTCAACCAATGGCCAGCGTATCCGGCAGAGCGATCCCGGCGACCCGGATCTTTGCCCGGTGGGAGATCTTCATAAGGTCTTCAGTTCGCCAGACCTGATCGCGGAGACCCAGAAAGGCTGCCGAACGGCATCGATGCGCTGCGAATTCTGCAAGGTCGAGGCGACCAAGTCCGTTTGCGCCGTCACCGGGCCGATTTATGACAAGCGGATGCAGCTTGAAAGCAACATCGAGCAAGCCTGGGAGATGCTGCGTGAGCAATCGGTCAAGGCCGCGACCCGAGCCGAAGAGACCATGCTGGCGGTGCGCGACGTTTTCGGCCTCTCGCATGACCTGGGCGCGGTAAAGCGCTACTTCGGAGCCTCTGAAGAGGAGCTGAATCAACGGCGCGATCTGAATCAATACAAAACATTCACAGAGGCACGGTGCTCAGAAGACGGGGTTAATGCCTTCTTACCTTCCCATTGGCTGACGTACCTGCTTCCAAAAGAGATTGCCATCACGGTCGAGCCGGATGAGACGTGGCTGACCAGCAAGAAAAAGCGAGTTTTGGCAGCCGCGGGGACCTATGGCGTAGACGAAGGCACGTGGTCCTTCGAAGTTCCGCAGAAATCTTATGAAGTGTGGGTTCTTCTGTGCAGGGATGATAAGAACTGGCTTGAGGATTTCATTCTCCCGCAGAAGTACTTCTCGCAGCCCTTCGCCAAGGCCAAAAAGATCTTGAAGAAGAATGAGAAAATCCCCGTGTCGCTGCGCAAGGACGGCGAGCGCTTTCTACTCAGCGTTCACGCGAGCGAGCCGGTCGACATTACCGACCTCCAAAGCAACTATGGGCCTCTGGAGTAAATCAAAGATTCCATTGAAGAACCTGCCCCGAAATCTGGAGACTTAAACTAGGCAAGGCTGGGCCCGAGAGCGGAGTAAGCCGCCGAAGGAACGCAAATGGCTGAAAAGGCAGTCCCGTGGTGGCGCAAGGCCCTAAATTTCGCTTTGGGCGGAATTCGCACGGGATTTGGCCTGCTTGCCCGGCTAGCAAAAGCTGACCCCGCGTTGGAACCTGAGATTACCGAAAGCTCCGCGAAAAGTCTGGAAGAAGACACAATATTGATTGAGGATTTCCCAAAGTTGCAGGCCGTTGAAACGGAGACGACGGCGTTGCCCGAGGCTGCTGCCGAAGCGGAGAGTGCGCTCGCGACTAAGGATGCGCTTGCCATCGAACCGGCCCTCGAATTGCCCGAACCGAAGACCACGGCGCCTGGAAGCGCCACTGTCTTTGCCCCGGAAGCCCCAATTCAGGAAGAATCCAACGGCGGTTCCGACGCCTTACCGGTTCTGGATGCCGCGCTATTGCAAACGGCGGAAGAGCCGGAGCCGTTGCGCGTTCCGGACCCAGGCCCAGGCATCGAGCTGAAAGAGGCAGCAGGGATTCCGCCAACCATGGAGGAGGGGCAGGATTCAGGCCAAGGTGCCGGAGGCAATCCACCAACGGTTCAAGCAGTGCTTGATTCCGAGGAGCTATCGCAGGAACCCAATCCCGGCGACTCGGAGCCAAGCGCGAGCGAAGGGCTCCTTCCCGCTGCCGGGCTTGTGGACGAGGCAGATCCTTCGGAGGATACGGTTCCAGCAAACCCTGCACCCCCGGTAATTATGGTTGAAACCGAGGCGCTGGGCGTCGAGGAGCAGCCGGAAGCTTCTGTTTCACCGGCGAACGAATCCGATGAGGCGGCTGAGGCCGAGGCGCCAGCTCGGAGTGCTGGCGAACCAGCAATGGAGGCGCACCCGGAAGCAGCGCCAATAGGGTTGCTTGCAGTGGCCGATAAGGACCCCACGCTTCCCCCGGCATTCGATGTTGAGTCTACCTTTGCCACTCCATCCGAGCCATTGGGTGCGCATGAGCCTGTACCGGAACAAGCGTTAGAGACTGAGGAAACTTCGCCGGAAACAGCTTTGGCAGCTTCGGCCGATGAATCGGATGTGGAGGAGCAGCCGGTAGTAACGCTGGCCGAGGAGCCGGAAGAGGTTACCGACGAACCGGCACTTGCCCCAAAGTCTGAGCCTGTTCTTGGAGCCGAGTGTTCGCCCTTGGCCCAACCTGAGCCAACGCTGGAAACTGCGCCTGAGATTGTGGAGGCGTCTGCCGAAACAGTCGTTCCCGAACCAGATGCGGAGGCTGGTCCCGTGGCGCTGCCTCAAGAGGAACCGACACCCGATTTTTGCCGCGAGACTCAGGCCTGCGCTGATGAAGGTTCAGTTGCGCCGGCCGTCGAGGCCGAGCAAGGTATCTCCGTTTCGAGCGAAGCTCCGGAAGAGCAGATTTCAGCAGTGAAGGCAGTGGGTGATTCCGCAGCGTTTGCCTATGGGTTCCGGACTGCGGCATTTACCCCGGCGAGTCTTGCCGGCTCCAGCGCGGCTGGTTCCGCCGCGGAGCAGAGTATGGCCCAGGGGGTGGAAGCAGAAGTGGCCCCGGAAGCGCCGGTATTGACCGAAGAACCGCCGAAGGAGCCTCCAGCCGGGGTTGATGCCAAGAGCGAGCCTGCTGCCGACGCCGATGAGTCAACGGCCCACGCGGAACTCGCTGGCGAGATGATGGACGAAGATCCAAGCTTGCCACAGACAGGCGTGGCTACCGAATCGGTTTTGTTCGAGGACCTTTCCCGGGTTGAGGCAGGAGTCGATTTGGAATCGACGGCCGAGACGATTACGGAACCGCTTGGCGCCGCCGAGCAGCATTGGATCGAGGATCTTCCGCCCGAGACTGCTTCTGAGGGCGTACCTCTCGTCAATTCTGTTGTTGAGGCGTTGCCCGGCCCGGATGCAGGCGCGACGGTCCAGACGATGGAGGAGAACGAGTCCGCCGCAGAGCCAGAATCGGCTCCAATTAGAGAAGATGGCCAAAATGCGGAAGCCGAAGGGGTTGGCCTGGCCGACGACAATCCCGCTGCTGAGTCTGAGCTAGTGCCTGGAGGCGAGCCAGCTCCGGCGACTCCACCAGCGGCAGGGTCTGATGCCGCACAAGTCAGCGAGCCAGCCCCGGGTGAATCCGCCGTTCCAGAGTCCGTTGGGCCGGCCGGGGTTGAGCCTCCAGCGGCAGTTCATTCGAAGCCGCAGATTACCATCAAGTCGCGGGACAACGAAGCCGATTTGTCTCCCTTTTCTGTGATTGTGGACCAGGTATACGATGGCCCGCTGGACCTGCTTCTGGACCTGATCCGCAAGCAGGACATCGACATCTACGACATTCCCATCGCAAAGATCACGGCGCAGTTCCTGGCCTATGTGAACCAACTCAAGGCGGGCGACATGGATGTGGCGGGAGAGTTCATCTATACCGCCTCGCTGCTGATCCACATCAAGAGCAAGATGCTGCTGCCGCGCACGCCTACCGGGCCGGACGATGCCGTCGAGGACCCGCGGCGGGAGTTGGTGGAACGGTTGCTGGAACACGAGCGCTTCAAGAATGCCGCCCAGATGCTGCAGCAGAAGCAGATGCTGGAAGCGGCAACCTGGACCAATCCCGGGATGCGGGAGTTCAAGGGCGATGCTGGGACGGAGCCGGAGATCGCCGCCGACACGGTGGACCTGGTGCGCATCTTCCGCGACATTCTGGAGCGCGCCCGCAAGCGTCCGGTCTTCAACGTGGATGAGGACCAGGTGACCGTGGGACAGATGATTCAGTACCTTTCCCGGCGGCTGAACATGGAAGACAAGCCGGTGGCGCTGCGCCGTCTCTTGAGCCACACGCGTTCGGAGCGTTCGTTGATCGCCATGTTCCTGGCTTTGCTCGAGCTGGTCCGTCTGCAGGCAATTCTGCTGCGCCAGGATGCGGCTTTCAGCGAGATTTTCATCAAGAAGCACAGCGGCTTCGACGCGGTGATGAACCAGGGGCTGGCGAACCCGCAGGATGACTGGCGGTAGGTATCCTCCATAAGGACCGCTTGATCACCCCGGGAGTAGGCACATGAGCCTGCTGGGCGGAGGCCGATTGAATCCACGTCCCGGCGGTAACGTCCCATTTTTCGCCGCTTCTCCGGCGAAGCGGTGTAGAATCGTTGAAGCAGAGCCGAATCTCCGGCTCACCGAGCAAACAACTGCGCAGAAATGTGGTTGTTGGGGTTTTATGGACGCCTATTTATCCGGCTTTAATCTTCACTCTCGCAATTCATCTCCTTTCTATTCCCTAAGCAATCTCGTAGCTGAGTCCCAACCTTGGAGGCCCAGGCGTCCCCGGACCGATTCCGGCCGCTTTGGAGATATCTAATGGCCGACTTGGCAACGATGGTCGAAGAGCTGCCAGCGAATGCATCGCTCCCGGTAAATGAGACCCTCCTCGACCGCAAGCTGAAGAAAACGAGCCGCCGTGGCGTCGCAGTCTTCATCCTGGCTCTGCTGGGAGGTGTCGCCTACATCGGCTTCCACGTGGCCAAGGACCTGGATGCGGTTACCATCACTAGCATCTGGCCATATATGCTGCTGGGGCTGGCCCTGCTGATCGCCCTTGGCTTCGAATTCGTAAACGGCTTCCACGACACTGCAAACGCTGTGGCCACGGTGATTTACACCCATTCGCTTGAGCCGAACGTGGCGGTGGTATGGTCGGGGCTGTGCAATTTGGCCGGTGTGCTGTTCTCCTCCGGCACAGTGGCTTTCGCCATCATCATGCTGTTGCCCGTCGAATTGATTCTTCAGGTCAGTTCCGGGGCGGGTTTCGCCATGATCTTTGCCCTGCTGATTGCAGCGATCTTGTGGAATCTGGGCACTTGGTGGTTCGGGCTGCCGGCCTCGAGCTCGCATACGATGGTTGGCTCCATTATTGGCGTGGGACTTGCCAACCAATGGCTGGATGTTCGCACCGGAACCTCAGGAGTGGACTGGGAGCAAGCCACCAAGGTCTTCAAGGTACTTCTCATCTCGCCGCTGATAGGCTTCGGAGTGGCGGCGATCCTCATGCTGATCTCCAAGCGGCTGGTGAAATACCCTTCACTTTACGAGGCGCCAAAAGACAATCAGCCGCCACCGTGGCCGATCCGCATCCTGTTGCTGCTCACCTGCTCCGGCGTAAGCTTTTCACACGGTTCGAACGATGGGCAGAAGGGGATGGGTCTGATCATGCTGATTCTGATCGGAACGGTTCCCACGGCCTACGCGCTCAATCATGCCGTGACCGCGCACGATATGCAGGACTTTATCGCCGCCTCTGAGCAGGCAGGTCACATTCTGGACCGGCACGTGGACAAGAACGGCATTCTAGGTCCAGATGCCCGCACCGAGGTCACCGACTACATCCGGACCAAGAAGCTTCAGCCGGATACCGTCCTGGCGCTGCGCGAACTCGTTGAGGATCTGAACCACGAAGTGGCGCTCTATAAGGTTTTCAAATCTGTTCCGGCGCAGGACCAGACCAACGTTCGCAACGATATGTATGTGGCCAGCGAGGCCTTGCGGTTGATGGAAAAGGACCACAACCCGGCTTTCACCGCCGAGGAGAATGCCGCTCTCAAGAATTACAAGAACAGGGTGGACAAAGCCACCAAGTTTATTCCCGACTGGGTCAAGGTGGCAGTTGCACTGGCCCTCGGCCTGGGGACCATGGTGGGCTGGAAGCGCATCGTCATCACCGTGGGCGAACGGATCGGCAAGCAGCACCTGAGTTACGCGCAGGGCGCGAGCGCCGAACTGGTGGCTATGGCAACCATATTTGCAGCCAACATCTGGGGGCTCCCGGTGAGTACGACCCACGTCCTCAGTTCGGGAGTGGCGGGGACCATGACCGCCAACGGTAGCGGCCTGCACTTCTCTACGGTGCGCAACATTGCCGCGGGCTGGGTGTTTACGCTGCCCGCCTCGGCGCTGCTCTCTGGTCTGCTGTTCTGGCTCTTCCGTTCGATTTCCTGATGGGCGATCAGGCGGGAGAGCACAGCCGGTCTAATGCGGCGGGTCGACGGATCGGCACTTCCATCTCAGGACGAGTGTCAACGAAGCGGAGCGGGATGGATGCGGTTAAGCGCATGACAACAAACGAGAAATGCGTGGTTTTGTGAGTTGCATGGAATTCGGCGGTGATTGGTTAATCTAAGAGAAACCAAAAGGAAATGGGGCGGGAGAGGAGAGCGAATTCGGCTCTCCTTTTTTTGTCTCCACCGCTGCAGGCGGGTGCAGGCCGGGAAGACGCAGCAGAGGCGCGCCTCAGGCAGCCTGGAGACTAAACTGGCAGGGATTGCGGCAAGAGACAGGATGGGGACTTTGGGCGCTCCCAGGAAGAAGAGATGCGGATGAAGCTCACGACGAACGCGTGGCTGTGCGCCGGCAGGCGGATGGGAATTTGCTTGATCGGTGCGGTTCTGACGGGGATAGGATCCGGGCGTGCGGCCGATGCTCAGGGGATCACCACGACAACGGTGCAGGGGACGGTGTACCTGGCCAACGGGCAGCCAGGTGCTGGGACGATTGACGTGAGCTGGCCGGCGTTTACCACTGCGAACAACCAGGCAGTGGCGGCGGGCAGGATGACGCTGGCTATTGCGCAGGATGGATTCATCAGCGTGAATCTTGCGCCCAACGTGGGAGCGACGCCAGCGGGGCTCTACTACACTGCGGTCTACCACCGAAGCGACGGCACGACCAGCACCGAATACTGGGTGGTGCCGTCGGCGGCGCAGGCCAGCCTGGGGCAGATACGGGCGCAACTGATGCCGGCGGCGCAGGCGGTACAGGCGGTAAGCAAGGCATATGTCGATCAGGCGATCACGGAGTTGACGCAGAGCCTGCTGACGGCGTCTGGCGGTACGCTGTCCGGACCGCTGTATTTGAATGGCGACCCCACACAGGCATTGCAGGCGGCGGACAAGCACTATGTGGATTTGGAGTTCGCCAATGCGGTTCCGTTGTCGGGCGCGAGCATGACCGGGCCATTGACGGATAATTCCGGCTTTTCCGGGCCTCTCACCGGCAACGTAACGGGCAATGTCTCGGGCACCTCAGCCAACGTCACCGGGACCGTGCAGCTTGGAAATGGAGGCACGGGGGCGTCTACAGCGGTTGCGGCGCTGACCAACCTGGGCGGGCTGCCTTTGACCGGAGGGACGCTGACGGGCGCTCTCACCGGCCCATCGATCACGGCAACTCAGCTAGGGGGAACCTCCCAGGTGGATCAGTTCGCGGGGGCGGACTTCGGGGCCAAGCTGCAAGCGTGCGTCAACGCGCTGAGCCCCAGCTACGGCGGGACGTGCGACGCACGGAATTTCTCTGGCGCCGTGTCAATGGGATCAAACCTGACAATTTCAACGGCGAATACCACGGTGCTGCTGCCGTGTGCGACGATTTCAACCGCAAACCAGCTGGTGGTGACGGCCGGAACGAGGAATGTTTCGCTGCGCGGTTGCGCATTGCGCGGAGCAAGCGCGTCCAGTGGCAGCCAGGGCGGAACGGTGTTTCTGTATTCGGGCTCGGGGGCAATGGTTCAGGCCGGAGATCCAACGTATGCGGTGGATACGAACGGCTTCCACATGGATAATGCCACCATCAACACCACGGCGGCTGTCAGCGCAACCGCGCAAGGGCTGGTGGCCTACCGAACGCAGGAAATGGATTTGGAGAGCCTTTATTGGCTGGGGAACTCGAACCAGACAGGGATGACGCTGGACGGAACGGGAAACTACACGGGCGGGACATTTCTGGCTGAGAACTTCAGCGGTTTTCAGACAGCAGTGAATGCCATCGGGCATCAAGTCTCGAATCCTGCGACGACCGACTGGATGAATGCCAGCACGTTTGTGCGGCTGCACATCGATTGCCCGACCAGCGGCGGAAGTCCGATCAGTGGAACCGTGGGAATCAACCTGCAACAGGGCGATGGAAACACCTTTACCGGCGGCGATGTGGAGGGATGTTCGACCGCGCTGCATCTGGGGGCGAACGCGCAGAACAACACCATCGTCGGGCTGCGGAACGAGAACTCGACTAATCAGGTTGTGGCGGACGCGGGCAGCGCCTACAACAACTGGATGACCGGCGGAACGATGTTCACCGGGCAATTGACAGACAACGGTACGCGCAACAGCTTTCTGGATACCTTCCATCGCAGCTTCAACGGGATGAACGGGGACTGGTACGGAAGCCAGAAGGATGCCACGGTGACGAACCACTTCCGCATCGGAATCGGGGCTGGCAACGAGCGCGGTCTGCTAAGCCGCTACCAGACGGACTATGGCTACCGTTGGACGACGGGCTTGAGCGATGCGGCTGCAGGAGAGCAGTTCTACCAGGTGCTCGACGAGCTGAACAACGTCTACCGGTTGTCGATTGGGCAGTACAACAACGGGCAGTCGAGCACCAACAATCAAACGGTCATCAACGCGGCCGGGACAGGTGCGATTGTGCTGAATGGCTCGGCCAACTCCGGCACCGGCGGGGTTGTTTTTGGGGCGGGCGGAGTGAGCGGTTCGACTGTAGCTACGATTAACAACGCTGGAAATGCGCAGTTCAATGGAACGCTGCAAGTGGGCGGGACGGCGCAGTCGGCGGGAACAATGACGGTACGCAACAACGCCGATGCCGAGGTTGACTATTATCTCTGGCCGGGCCTGACGGCCAGCCAGAAGGGATCGTTCACCTACAAGGACTGGAACGGCAACAGCCAATGGTTCATGGTGAAGGACGCCAGCAACAACTGGGCGTTGAACTCGGCCATTGGGGGGTTGGATAGCTTCAAGGCGTACCAGAGCACCAA
>Ga0181520_10012225_pt1 | contig 11085 bp, 8 predicted proteins | sample PEATcosm2014_Bin_29_FD_132451 | JGI IMG/M metagenome (GOLD analysis project Ga0181520, IMG submission 132451) | Peatland microbial communities from MTU Mesocosm Facility, Houghton, MI, USA - PEATcosm2014_Bin02_30_metaG | ecosystem: Environmental > Terrestrial > Soil > Wetlands > Peat | place...
AGATCGGCCCGCTGCTGGAGGCATTGGGGCTCTGATCGCGGGGAGGGCCCGTCCGTGGCACCTCCCGGCATCCGTCACCATCTATCCATTGGTCGAGCATCCTCATATGTGGATGTTCGCCCGCCGGCAATCGTCGTTAGCTGTTTCCTTCCAAGGGAATTGGCGAATGGGTCGTCACGGGAAACGCCGGCGAATCCAAGCCTTGCGGAGGCGGATGATGGTCAAAGCCAGCATTGCGACAAGGGTTTACATCGCCGTGGCCATTCTCGGCGCGGTCGCGTTCGCCGTCGGTCTGCGCGGCATTACGACCCTGCAGACCTATAAACGCGTCGTCGACGAAATGGAGCAGGTTTCGCGGAGCGCCGTGCTGGGGGAACGGGTCAATGGTTTGATCCTGGCGGTGGTCATGGATTCCCGTGGCATTTACATGGCGCAATCCCCGGCGGAATCGGAAAAGTTCGCGCGACCCATGCTGAACAACCTGGAGCGGCTGCGCGCCGTTCTGGCCGATTGGCAGGCGCAGACTCCGCCGGCGCATCGGGCGCACTTCGCCGAGGCGCGCGCCGCCACCGAGGATTTCATCCGGTTTCGCACCGAGTTGGTTCGTCTGTCGCGCGAAGGGAGCGCTGGCGAAGCCCGCGCCTTTGGCGACAACGACGCCAACCGCGCCGTCCGCGGCGCTCTCAATGAGCGGGTCAAGGAATTGGCGGCGGAAAACGATCAGGATGTCGGTCGACTCGGCGCACTCGTTGATTCCCGGTACGTTACCCAGGTGCGCATTCTCGTCGTCTTGCTGGTCCTTGGCCTGGCGGTTGGCGGTGGAACCGCCTTCGTGGTCGTTTCGCGAAAGATCGTGCGTCCGCTCGGGCGAATCACCTCGACGATGAACATGCTGGCGGCGGGCACCTATGGTGTTGACGTTCCCTATGCCGAGGCGCGCGACGAGATCGGTACGATGGCCGCGGCCGTCCTGGTCTTCAAGAATAACGGCCTGGAGGGAGATCGTCTGCGCCGCGCCCAGGAGGAGACCCGTGCTCAAGCCGAACGGGAGAAGGCCGAGGCGATGTGCGCCCTCGCCGCCATGGTCGAGCGGGAGACCCGCGTGGCGATCGACCGGGTGGCCCTGGAGACCGAGGCGATGAGCGACAACGCCGGCACGATGGCCGGTTCGGCGTTGTCGGTCGGAAAACACGCCTTGGATGTCGCCTTGGCCGCCTCGAAGACGGTGGCCAACGCCCAGACCGTCGCGGCGGCCTCGGAGGAATTGGCGGCGTCGATCGTCGAAATCGGCCGCCAGGTGACGATTTCCGGCAAGAGCACGGCCCTGGCCGTTGAGCGCGCCCAACAGGCCGAGGACACCATTCAGCGCTTGGCGGCGGCCGTCCGCCATATCGATGAGGTGACCGCGCTGATCAGCACCATCGCCAGCCAGACCAATCTGTTGGCCTTGAACGCGACCATCGAGGCGGCGCGCGCCGGGGTCGCCGGCAAAGGCTTCGCCGTGGTGGCCAACGAGGTGAAATCCCTGGCCAACCAGACCGCACGCGCGACCGAGGAAATCGCCGGCCAGATCGGGACGATTCAATCGGCGACCGCTTCGGCTGTTCACAGCGTCCAGGGCATCGCCAGCTCCATTCGCGAAATCGAAGGCATATCCGCGGGCATCGCCGCCGCAGTGGAGGAGCAGGGGGCGGCGACCCAGGAGATCGCTCGCAACGTTGCCGAAACGTCGAATGCGTCGCAAGAGGTGTCGAGTCTTATCGGCTCGGTGTCCAGCGAAGCGGATGCGACCGGTGAAAAGGCCGCGCGTGTCGCCGACAAGGCCGCCCAGGTGGCGGAATCCATCACTGGATTGCGCGACACGCTGGTTCGCCTGGTTCGCACCGCCAACCCCGAGGTGGATCGCCGCGCCCATCCGCGGTATCGCCTGGATTGCCAAGGCAGCATCCAGGTCGGCCAGACGCAATTCGCCGTCGAGATTTATTGTTGTTCGGTCGGCGGGGCCTCGTTCTCCGGCGATGGTTTCCAGGATCTGCCGGTCGGCGCGAAACTGCGCTTGACCATTCCGGGGCTCGTTCGCGATCAGGAGGCGATGGTCTTGGCGACGCACAAATCCCGCCATCACGTCCGGTTCGACCATGGCGAGGACGAAGAGGCCAGGTTTGCCGAGCGATTCGAGCGCCTGGTCGGCGACCGCAACCTCTTGCCGTTGGCCGCCTGACGACCGTCCGCTAGACTACCGCTCCGTGGCAGTGCTTGAATTTCTTGCCGGAGCCGCAGGGGCAGGGCGCGTTGCGCGGCGTATGCGCCCAGGTGGCCGGATTGGCCGGATCGGCCGGCGCGTGGCGCATCGGCGTCAGCGCCTGGGCCGGGGGCGGCGCCTCGGCGGCGAAGGCCGGGTCCTGCCGGCTCTCGACCATGCGGGTCGGCGGGCGCCGTTGCAGGGCCTCGTCCGGGTCCACTTCCATGCGCAGCTCGATGTGGGTCAGCACGCCGGTGATCTTTTCGCGCAGCGTGTCCAACATCTCCTCGAACAGATTGAACGCTTCCCGCTTGTATTCGTTGAGCGGATCGCGCTGGCCATAGGCGCGCAAACCGATCCCCTGGCGCAAATGATCGAGCGTCAGCAGATGGTCCTTCCACGATTGATCGAGGATTTGCAGGAGCAGGTTGCGCTCCACCATGTGCATCAGATCGACGCCATAGTCGCTGTATTTGCTGGCCATCAAGGCGTCGGCCGCGCCCTGCAGGCGTTTGCGGATTTCCGAATCGGCGATGCCTTCTTCCGCCGCCCACTCGGCCACCGGCAGATCGAGGTTCAACAGCCGCCGAATTTCCTCGTGCAGGCCGGTAACGTCCCATTGCTCCGGATAGGCGCGTTCGGGAATGCACCGCGCCACCAGATCGTCGACCACCTGATGGCGCATATCCTCGATGGCCTGGCCGACATCGGTGGCGCTCATCAATTCCTTGCGCTGCTCGTAGATGACCTTGCGCTGGTCGTTCATCACGTCGTCGAACTTGAGAAGGTTCTTGCGGATGTCGAAATTGCGCGCCTCGACCTTCTGCTGCGCCTTTTCCAACGCCTTGTTGATCCACGGATGGACGATGGCCTCGCCCTCCTTCAGACCAAGCTTCTGCAACATGCCGTCCATGCGCTGCGATCCGAAGATGCGCATCAGATCGTCTTCCAGCGACAGGAAGAATTTCGATGCGCCGGGATCGCCCTGGCGGCCGGACCGACCGCGCAATTGGTTATCGATGCGCCGGCTTTCATGGCGCTCGGTGCCGATGACGTAAAGGCCGCCGGCCTTCAACGCCACGTCGCGCAGCGCCTCGACTTCCGCGCGAATTTTCGCCGCCTTGTCGGGCCGCGCCGGATCGTCGGCGACCAGTTCCTGCTTCAGGCGCATCTCGAGATTGCCGCCCAGCTGGATATCGGTGCCCCGCCCCGCCATGTTGGTCGCGATGGTCACCCCGCCCGGCACGCCGGCCTGGGCGATGATGAACGCCTCGCGCTCATGGTGCCGGGCGTTCAACACCTCATGGGGAATTTTCCGCTTTTTCAACAGCTCCGCCAACATCTCGGATTTCTCGATGGAGACGGTACCGACCAGCACCGGCTGCTTGCGCTCCCGGCATTCGGCGATGAGGTCGACGATCGCGGTGAACTTCTCCCGCGCCGTGCGATAGACCTCGTCGTCGGCGTCGATGCGGCTCACCGGCATGTTGGTCGGAATATCGACCACTTCGAGATTGTAGATTTCGCCGAATTCGGATGCTTCGGTCATCGCCGTGCCGGTCATCCCGGCGAGCTTCGGGTAGAGGCGGAAATAGTTTTGAAAGGTGATCGAGGCCAGCGTCTGGTTTTCGTTCTGGATCGGAACGTTTTCCTTGGCTTCCAACGCCTGGTGCAGGCCGTCGGAATAGCGCCGGCCCTCCATCATGCGGCCGGTGAACTCGTCGATGATGACCACCTTGCCGTCCTTGACGATGTAGTCGACATCGTGGGCGAACAATTTGTGGGCGCGCAGCGCCTGATTGGCGTGGTGGACCAGACTGATATTGGGCAAATCGTAAAGGCCGCCGCCCTTCATCAGGCCGGCATCGCGCAACAATTGCTCCATATGTTCGGTGCCCTGCTCGGTCATCGTCACCGAACGGGCCTTTTCGTCCTTTTCATAGTCCTCGTCGACCATTTGCAGAATCAGCCGGTCGACCCGATGGTAGAGTTCGGAATTATCCTCGGTCGGCCCTGAAATGATCAGGGGCGTCCGCGCCTCGTCGATCAGAATGGAATCGACTTCGTCGACGATGCCGTAGTGAAACGGCCGCTGGACCATTTCCTCAAGGCGGAACTTCATATTGTCGCGCAGATAGTCGAACCCGAACTCGTTGTTGGTGCCGTAGGTGATGTCGCTCCGGTAGGCGCCCTGACGTTCGCTGTCGGTCATATCGTGGACGATGACGCCCACGGTCAGGCCGAGGAATTTATAGATCTGGCCCATCCATTCGGAATCGCGCTTGGCCAAATAGTCGTTGACGGTGACGACATGGACTCCCTTGCCGCTGAGCGCGTTCAAATAGACCGACAAGGTCGCCACCAGGGTCTTGCCTTCACCGGTCCGCATCTCGGCGATCATGCCCTTGTGCAGGACCATGCCGCCCAGCAACTGCACATCGAAATGGCGTTGCCCCAGCGTGCGGCGCGCCGCCTCGCGGACGGTGGCGAAGGCGTCGGGCAGGATGTCGTCTTCCGTTTCGCCGGCGGCCAAGCGGCCGCGCAGCCAATCGGTGCGCGCCCGCACCGCGTCGTCGGTGAGATCGAGCAGAGCGGCTTCGGCTTGATTGATCGCCTCCACCTGGCGGGCGAAGGTCTTGAGCAGGCGGTCGTTGGCTGTGCCGAAAAGACGTCGGGCAATGGCGCCGAACATGGGAATCCTCGATGGTGCGGGAGCGGCACGGACAAATGATGGAGAGAGATAGGACCATGGCCGCCCGCTGTCAACGAGATGGCCCGCGCGCCACCGTTTGACGCCCGTCCCCGGATGCCGGTTGCCGAAAAACGCCCGTCACCGCTCTTGTGCCGGGCCTTGCATTGTGATTAATGCCAGCATTGAGAGACGTTGTCTTAGATCGGCCCGATTCGGACCACCTCACCCAGGAATAAGGAACCAACCCGAATGCGTTTCCGCCTTTTGTCCGCCACCATTCTGGCGACCGTCCTGTTTGCCGTTGCGCCGGTGGCGCAGGCCGCCGACGCACCGAAGTCCGCCGACGATCCGGTCATTGCCACCGTCAATGGCAAGGACATCCACCTCAATGCCGTCAAGGAACTGTATCTGCGCAATCCAAAGGCGCGCCAGGTTCCCTTCCAGCAGGCCTATGCGCCGCTGGTCGACGAAGCGATCGTCCGCCAGCTGGTTCTCGACATGGCCAAGAAGGACAAGCTGGAAAACGACCCCAAGGTCAAGGCCGCCTTCGCCGATGCGCAGAACAACATTCTGCAGCAGGCGTGGATCATGAAGAGGGTCGACGCCGACGTCACCGAGTCGCAGATCAAGGCCCGGTTCGACGAAGAGTCGAAGAAGATGCAGCCGGAAGAGCAGGTCAAGGTGCGCCACATCCTGGTCGATTCCGAAGAGGCGGCGAAGGCCGTGTTGGCCGACCTCAAGTCCGGCGTGTCCTTCGAGGAAGAGGCCCGCAACAAGAGCAAGGATCCGTCCGCGCAGAAGAACGGCGGCGAGCTCGACTTCATCTCCCGCAAGGAAGTGGTTCCGGAATTCTCCGACGCGGCGTTCAAGCTGAAGCCCGGCGAATGGACGCAGACCCCGGTCAAGACCCAGTTCGGCTGGCACATCATCAAGGTCGAGGACCGCCGCATGGCGCCGCCGCCGACCTTCGAGCAGGCCCACGACGAGATCAAGAACATCCTGGCCCAGGAAGATCTGTCCAAGGTGCTGGAAAATGTGCGCGCCGGCGCGCAGATCAAGCGCTTCAATCCGGATGGCTCGCCGCTGGTCGCTCCTGCTCCGGTCCCGGCTCCGGCATCGGGTGCGATTCCGGCATTGAAGCCGTAACATGACCAAGGTCTCGCCCCTGGCGCCCAAAACGATCGCGGCGCTGCCGCCGATCGCCGGTGTGCGGCTGGCAACCCATGCCTGCGGCATCAGGTACCAGGGGCGCGACGATCTGATGGTGGCGGAACTGGCCGCGGGCACGGCGGTGGCGGGGGTGTTTACCCGCTCCCTCACCGCCTCCGCCCCGGTTCTGTGGTGCCGCCAGGCGGTGAAGGGCGGAAGCGCCCGTCTGCTCGTCGTCAACTCGGGCAACGCTAACGCCTTTACCGGCGCCGCCGGCATCGCTTCGGTGCGCCGCACCGTGGACACCGCCGCCAAGCTGGCCAGATGCCGGGCCGAAGAGGTGTTCATCGCCTCGACCGGGACCATCGGCGTGCCGCTCGACGATGCGAAAATCACCGCGACGCTGGCGACGGTTCTCGCCGGGTTGTCGGCGGATCATTGGGCCGCGGCGTCCCGCGCCATCATGACCACCGATACCTATCCGAAGACGGCGACGCGCACCGCCGTCATCCATGGGGTCACCGTTCGCATCAACGGGTTCTGCAAGGGCGCCGGCATGATCGCCCCCGACATGGCGACGATGCTGGCCTATATTTTCACCGATGCCGCCCTGCCGGCGCCGGTGTTGCAGACCCTGCTGCGCAAAGGCGCGGACAAGTCGTTCAACGCCATCACCGTCGACAGCGACACCTCGACCAGCGATTCACTGGTTCTTTTCGCCACCGGCAAAGCCGGCAATCGTCCCGTCGCCGACGTCGACGACAAGGCGCTCAAGGACTTCCGCCGGGCGCTGTACGATTTGCTGCTCGATCTGGCGCTGCAGGTGGTGAAGGACGGCGAGGGCGCCAGCAAGTTCGTGCGGGTCAATGTGACGGGCGCCGCGAGCCGGCGGGCGGCCCGGCGCATCGCCTTCGCCATCGCCAACTCGCCGCTGGTCAAGACCGCGGTGGCCGGCGAGGACGCCAATTGGGGCCGCATCGTCATGGCGGTCGGCAAGGCTGGCGAGAAGGCCGATCGCGACCATCTCGCCATTTGCATCGGCGGCGTTCTGGTCGCCAAGGACGGTGAGATGGTCCCCGCCTACGACGAGGCGCCGGTGACGGCGCACATGAAGGGCACCGACGTGGTGTTCGACGTGGATGTTGGGGTCGGGCGCGGCAAGGCCACCGTGTGGACCTGCGATCTGACCCACGACTACATCGACATCAATGGGTCCTACCGAACCTGACGGTTGCCTGAGACCGGCGATCTGGCACGGGGGTCCTCTCGACACCGCGCATCTGCGGTTGCGTCCGCCGGCGCGCGACGATGTCCCCGCCATCGCCCTGCTGCTCGCCGACGGGGTGGTGGCCAAACACACCACCGCCATTTCCCATCCCTACAGCCAGTCCGACGCCGAACGTTTCGTCGTCGACGCCCTGGCCGACGCGGCCGCCGGGCTTGGCGTTTATCTCGCCATCGAGGAGCGACCGGCTGGCCGGCTGGTCGGCATGATGGGGGCCCGCATCGCCAATGGCGTGGCCACCATCGGCTATTGGCTCGGTCAGGAGGTGTGGGGACGGGGGCTGGCCGGCGAGGCGCTGGGCCGGGCGCTCCGCCTGTTGTTCGATGATTTTGACGTGACCGCCGTCGCGGCAAAGGTGTTTCCGGCCAACGGGCGTTCGTTGCGGGTGTTGCAAAAAGAGGGGTTCGCCTTCCGCGGCCTCGGTGGCGGCGAAGAGCTGTGGTCGCTCGAGCGCGCGGCCTGGCAGGCGCGGCGGCGGGCGCGGCCGCTGCTGCTGGTGGTGGCGGCGGCGCTCATCGATGTCGACGGCCGCGTCCTGTTGACCAGCCGGCCGCCGGGCAAGTCGATGGCCGGACAATGGGAATTTCCCGGCGGCAAGATGGCGGAGGGCGAAACGCCCGAAGCGGCGCTGGTGCGCGAGTTGAACGAGGAACTGGGCATCGATGTCGGCGCCTCCTGCCTGGCGCCGCTGGCCTTCGCGTCGCATGACTATGACCGTTTCCATTTGTTGATGCCGCTATTCGCCTGCCGGCGATGGGCGGGTCAACCGCAGTCGAAGGAGGGCCAGCGCCTGGCCTGGGTCGCCCCCGCCCGCCTGGGCGACTATCCGATGCCGCCGGCCGACCTGCCGCTCGTTGCCGTGTTGCGCGACTGGTTGTAGTGTTCAGCAAAACCGGGGAGGACGCCGCAAATGGCGCAGACCGTAGACGCCGCGCTGATCATCATCGGCAATGAGGTGCTGTCGGGGCGAGTCCAGGACGCCAATGTGCGCTATATCGCGCTCAAGCTGAACGACGCCGGCATTCGCCTGCGCGAGGTCCGCGTCATCGGCGATTTCGAGGACGCCATCATCGACACGGTCAACAGTCTGCGCGCCACCCACGCCTATGTGTTCACCACCGGAGGCATCGGACCGACCCACGACGACATCACCTCGGAATGCATCGCCAAGGCGTTCGGTGTACCGCTCAAGCGCGACCCGCGAGCGGTCGAGTGCCTGCTGCGCCAGATCAAGCCGGAAAACCTGAACGAGGCGCGGCTGCGCATGGCCAACATTCCCGAGGGCGGCACTTTGATCGACAATCCAATCAGTCACGCGCCGGGATTCTCCATCGGCAATGTCTACGTCATGGCCGGCATTCCGCGCATCATGCAGGCCATGTTCGACGGGGTGGTGGCGACGCTGAACGGCGGTTTGCCGCTGCTGTCGCGGTCGGTGACGCTGTTTGCCGGCGAGGGGACCATCGCCACGCCGCTCGCCCGCATTCAACAAGGCGCGCCCGATGTGGAAATCGGCAGTTATCCGTTCATGCGGGAGGGCCGCTTCGGCGCCGTCATCGTCTTGCGGGGCACCGACGCCGCGCGGCTGGCGGCGGTCGCCGCCGAGGTGGTGACGATGGCCGAAACACTCGGGGTCGACGCCAGGGACGGTGATCTGCCGCCAGCCTAGGCTTGCCGCCGCGCCCGGCCCCGGCTAGGGTGCACGCCATTTCGCGCCGGAACAACGCGCCCGCTTGATGGAATGGTAGACATAACGGACTTAAAATCCGTAGGCCGGCGACGGCCGTGCCGGTTCGAGTCCGGCAGCGGGCACCATAAGGAATTAAACAGTGCAGCGATCTTTCCGCCGTCCTCGCCGATCCTGAGTGATGACGCCCGTTGATTTATCGAATGTCGTGGGAACGGCGGCTGCGGTATGCACCACCGTCGCCTATCTGCCGCAGGCGATCAAGACCTGGCGAAGCGGATCGACGGAAGACATTTCTCTATTGATGTTCCTGTGTATGTGCGTCGGCACGATATTGTGGCTGACCTATGGGATCATCGTCGTTTCGTGGCCGATCATTATCGCCAATGTGGCCACGTTGATTCTGGCGGGCGCCATCTTGTGGAAAAAGCTGGCGGCCGTTTTCTCGTGCGCGTCGGGCCGATCGGCGACGCGCCCCCCTTGATGGAGAGCATGCAAATGACGTCCCTGACCGGTAAATGGGCCCTGGTAACCGGAGCGAGCCGCGGTGTCGGCGTCCATGTCAGCGAAGGCCTGGCGCGCCTGGGTTGCAACGTCGTGCTGCACAGCCGCGCCTTGGCGCACACCGGCGCGCTGGTCGCCAAATTGCAAAGCATGGGGGTCAAGGCGGCCGCGGTGGCGGCGGAACTCGCCGACCAGGATCAGGTGGACGCCATGCTCGACGCGGCTCTGGGTCAGGCCGGGGCCATCGATATCGTCTACAACAACGCCGCCATCATGACACCCTATCGGGACGATCCCTGGGATATTCCGGCCGACGATTTCCGGCAAAGTTTCGAGGTGAACGTCATCAGCCTCGCCCGCATCTGCTATCGGCTGGTGCCGCCGATGATGGCGCGCGGCTGGGGCCGCATCGTCAATGTCACCTCCGGCATCGCCGATCAACCCGAACTCGCCGCCTATGCGATCTCCAAGGCGGCGGTCGACAAGTTCGTCCGCGACTTCGCTCCCAAGCTCGCCGGCAGCGGCGTCCAGATGAGCCTGCTCGATCCCGGCTGGCTGCGCACCGATCTCGGCGGCCCCAACGCCCCCAACGATCCGTCCTCGGTGATGCCGGGGGCGCTGGTGCCGGCCCTGCTCGCCGATGGCCGCAGCGGTCGCTTGTTCGGCGCCCAGGATTATGCCGGTTTGACCGTGGAGCAGGCGGTGGCCAAGGCCGCCAACCTCCCCGTCTAATCCGGGCTGGTGGGGCGGGTCTCTCGCCAGAGTCCCGCCCCGCTCAGTCGCCCGCGGCCGTGCGGTCGACATGCAGGCTTTGCCACTCGTCCAGTTTTGCCTGCCACTCGGCGTCCTCGCGCAGTTCGCGCGCCCGCATCTCGGGCATGTCCCGGCACTGCGTCAAATAGCGCATGGTATAGGGCAAGCGCTCCTCGCGGGCGTCGTCGGTGCGGCCGAACCGGGCGGCGAAGCTCTCGACGAAGACGGTTGAAATGCGCGGAAAGACGCGGTGGCAGGCGAGGATCAGGAAGTCGCCCCACGGATGGGGCAGCGCCGCATAGGCCGACATCAGGCAGTCGCGGAAGGCGCCTTCCAGCCGGTCCAGGCGGCCGACTTGAGGGGTCATTTCCTGCACATAAAGATCGTGGCAGACGCTCCACAGGCGCTCCAGGCGGGTATAGATGATGTCGGCGGGGTCAAGCAGCGCGACGAAAACGTCGATTTCGCGATTGCCGATCTTGGGCAGATCATAGGCGGCTTGGTTGGGTGCCGCCAGCGCGGCGCGCAGACGCTTGGTCGGCTCCCGCACCTTCATCACCGTGGTGCCGTCGTCGTTGGTGGTGGGGATCAGCCGCAAATGGTCCCAGGCGAGAGCCCACGCCTCGACAACATGTTCGATGCGCTGCTCGCCCAGCCGTCCCCAGAAGGTGTGGCTGTTGAGGCCCTTCCAATCCATGTCGGTGTCGAGCAGACGCATCCTTCGGGTCGTCCACATGTGCGGGAAGATGTGCGTCTGCAGAGACTTGAGGAAT
>Ga0181520_10012227_pt1 | contig 11082 bp, 8 predicted proteins | sample PEATcosm2014_Bin_29_FD_132451 | JGI IMG/M metagenome (GOLD analysis project Ga0181520, IMG submission 132451) | Peatland microbial communities from MTU Mesocosm Facility, Houghton, MI, USA - PEATcosm2014_Bin02_30_metaG | ecosystem: Environmental > Terrestrial > Soil > Wetlands > Peat | place...
CAATACATCGCCCGCGATCGCGCTGGCTGGGTCCCCTGGGTGTGCAAAAAGTTCAGGGACAACCCCATCACCGATGTGCAACTCGGCAAGGTGGTTGCCGGCGCGGACGGCAAGCCGACGCTGCCCTTCGAGTTGCATCTGAAGAACGGACAGACGCTCCGCGGTAAGCTGTCGTTCCTTGAAGACGCGAAAACGAAGCAGTGGGTCGGCTGGCAGGGACTCGATTGGCACGTGCGTCGGCAGCTCGGCGACGGCTGGTGGGATAAGCTCGTGCCGCCCAGCAAGTAATTTGGCTGCTCCTAGCCCTATGTGGCCCTACCCCTATTGTTTTGCGAAGAAAAGGGGTATTTTTGAGGGCAGAGGGGTAGCGGGGGTAGTGCAAGGAAAAACTTGCGACCGTAATCCGACGTAGCGCAGCTACATGTTCACGGAATGGCTGATGGGGCAACGGGTTCGGAACCGCTCGACTTTTTTGCTGCGGAAACTACCCCTCTGATCGCTTTGACGAGCGCGATCAATGAAGAGACTACCCCTCGACTCCCCCTCTGCCACGATCCGGCCTGAGAGGGCCAGAGAGGTATCGCGGCTAGTGACGGCATCGGGAGGCGGGGGCAATTTGACTTCACGCGTCACGGAGCTATGTTTTTTTGGCTCTGACATGGGGCCACAGTGCGACAGCGCCGCTCCTGCCCCGGGGCGGCGCTTTTTTTGCGCCCTTCAACCTTATCAACAATCTGGCCTGAGAGGGTGCAAGAAGGTCGCGGGTAAGAGCGGCATGAGCTGCATCAGCCCCAGGCCCACGGGCATCCCGGGTCGCGAGGCCGTCGAGTTCGCCCGCTTTTCGCATCAGCCCCAGGCCCACGGGCATCCCTCTCTGCCGGGTGGTCACTCGGCTGCCGGCGCCGTGGCCAACAAGGCGGCCAGTCCCTCCCGATCCTCCGTTGAACTATCGCCGCTGATTGCCTCGTCGGTGAACCACTCGGCTATGGCGAATCCTTCGCGGGTGGCCAACTTGGTGATTTCAGCCCGTTGCTCGGCCGGGCTCTTGCCCTGGGTGCGGCCGGACATTCGGATGTAGGCCGCTGCCGGAACAAGGGAAAACTTTACTACACTGAGAAGTAGCCACGATGCGAACCTCGCCCAAAGGTTTGCTTGCGGTTAGGAGCCGACCGGAGCGCCTACTCTGGCCGGCTCCGTCTTTGTCGCTCGTCCTTTGGTTTTTGTCAACTACCCTCCCCGCGCCCACGAGGCGGCCCAAACAGCCCCACCCCCCCGTGGAACCCAGTTGCTTGACACATTGGCAACCCCCTGGTAACCTATGGGGAATCTCCCTTATCTTAGGGTTTGCCAAGAGGCAGCGCCAGCACGCCGATTGTCGGTTCGTGACTCGTATCTCGGTCGCCTCGGCGTGCGTTCTTTCACTGGTTCACTCGCGGGGAGCCAGTTCCCAAGTTCTGGATTCGGAGAGCTCGTTTTCTTTTCCAAGGTGAGGAGTTGCCGTTCTTACCAAATATTTATGTGAGCGGCGGCTTTCAAAGGAGACTTGAAATGGCTGCAAAGTTAGGCTTAATGCTGACCTCTCTGGCAATCGTGTCGCTGGCCACTCTGTTTGCTACCTCTGCTGCCGCAGACACCATCCCGCCGCCCATCACGGTGACCGTGGCAAACTACAGCTTTGAGCAGGACGTGGTGGCCGATGGCCAGCAGACTCCCAAACATTCTCATTGGGTGGGTGGGGGTGTTACGCGCAACCCGACCAGTGCCGAGTTTCCTGGCGCGGCCATCAATGGTTCGCTGCCCTCGCCGGCGCAAGGGAGCCAAGCCCTCTTCAATCCCTCCTCGGATGACCAGGCGGTGGTTGGTGACGCCTTAAGCCTTCCCAATGGCATCCAACATGGCTGGTTGTGCACGATGACGGTTGCCTTCGGGCAGGCACTGAATTTCCCATCCTATACCCCCGTTGAGTTCAGCATTTCGATCGCGGATGTGACCGCCCAACAGGCCATGGTAGGTTGGGATTTTAGTCCTTCGGACGTTCCTGGTCCCGGGACGTTCAAGGATTTTACCGGAACCTTTTTGACGGACGACGTTATCGACGACGTGACATTTGACGTGGGCGATGCCATCGCCCCAGTAATCGAGTTTGGCCCTGGCGTCTACGTCGATAACGTCCGTATCACCATCACTGCGGTCCCCGAACCGTCATCGCTGGTGCTGCTGTCGGCCGGCCTGTTCGGCTTGTTCGCCTACGCTTGGCGACGGCGACAGGCCGCTTAGTTCCGATTCCGAATTGTCAAAGATCATACCCGCGCCATTTCTGCGACGCGGGTTTTCTTTGCGCCGGCCCCGCCCTTGCCCCGCTGTTGCGTTTCTCGGGCCTCTTTGGTGTCTGATACCTCCGGCCCCTGCGTGCCTCATATCGACCCGTAGGCGTTCTGGCCTTGCGTCTTGACCGCCTTCCGCCACCCGTGCCCCAGATTCTCAACCCTTTGGTGGCACCCTGTTACACACGGGCAGCAGCCCCTCATCGCCTGGGTAAAGCTCTCCACCATCAGCCACGGGCTCCAGGTGGTGCGGAACGTCGGTCAACGTCGTGCGTCCCTCCAGTTCGCATACGACGCAAAGCGGATGCAGGCGTTTGTACGTCCGTGCGAACCGGGCCCACTTGCTGTCGTAACCGTACCGAATGGCTACATCCAAGACACTTTGGCATGCGGGCCTGTTCTCCCCGATGGTTGGACCGGTGACTCTTGGCAAGCCCCGGATATGGGGCGTGGCTATTTCCTCAGAGCTTGGAACGACAGCACTGGTCAGGTCGCGATAGTGCAATCTGAGACGTCCTACCAAGAGGCATCTAAGAAGCTCCGTGAGAAAGTAGAAGCCGGTGGTGACTGGATCAGTACAGTCCACACGTGACCTTGAGCGCGAAAAACGCCGGCGCCCGCGATGCAGCGAACCGCTTGTGCGAGCAATGAACACACGAAACGGGACAGGTTCGATTTTGTTAACATGGACAAACAGCGCCCCTGCTTGTTTTTTCTTACGGCTTCCAACTCGCTGAGAAAGCGGCGCGCCGATCAGGATGCCCTGCCCACTACCGCGATGTTTCCAAGCTGGCCGACGGCGCGGGAGCGAGGACGGATTTTGTTGCGCAATTAGCGATGCACCTTCGGGATTACTCATTTCGTGGCCGACCGCTCGAAAAGTGGCCTGAAAACCTGCGTTGACAACCGCCTCCCGGCCCGGTAGACAGGTTGTTGTTACGGAACAGTTTTTCCAACCAACGCGTCGTTTGGCCGACGCGCTGCCGCCCAGTTTCGTACCGGCGAAGCGCGGCGCGGCAGCTCGGCGGGCAAGCCCGCCGGCTAAACCTCTCGTGCTCCGTCGGCCGTGAATTGGTGATCGACGTTGGCGCGACGGTTGTACTGTCGCCCCGGGGGTGGCAGTGCAACTGCCACCCCAACATTGAAGCACGGCGGGCGAGCCCGCCGGCTAAACCTTCTGGCCGCTAGCCCCAAGTCCCTCGCCCCCTCCCATGCAATGCACTCCCCTCGCAACGTCCTCGACGACGCCAAACGCCGCATGATCATCGCGCTGGTGACCCAGGGGAGCAGCCGACGGGTGGCCGCCCGTTATGTCGCCTGCGCCGCCAGCACCATCACCCGCACCGCCCAACGCGATCCGGAGTTCGCCGCTCAGTTGGCCCGCGCCGAACAGATGGCCGAGATCAATCTCCTCAGGGCCGTCCACGATGCGGCGAAGGAGCCGAAACATTGGCGGGCCGCCGCTTGGCTCCTCGAACGCCGCAATCCCGAAGACTTCGCCGCGCGCCCCCCGCACCTCGCCACCAGCTTGCAGGTCAGCGACCTCGTCGGCCAGGTCGTCGAATTGCTCCACGACGACCTGCCCCAGGAAAACTATCACCGCGCCATGCGGAAGCTCGAGCACTGGCTCACCGAGCTGAAAGCCGCCTATCAGCCGATCATCATCCGCCTACGCGAACATGCTACCGGCGATCGGGCGCCCGCCGCCGGCAGCGAGCCAGCGAAAGTTCCCCAGCTTGCCAGTGCAACAGACCCCGCGCCGGTGGCGCGAGATTCCCACCCGACGGAGGACGACCCAAGTCAAATCGCCACCGATACTTCGGACGATGTGCAACATGCCGCTCCAACGGAACCATCGCGAGATTGATGCACTGTTGCACGAAAGGTACGCCCCAAACAGGCCCGCCAAAGGAAACAGCCCTCACCCTACCCTCTCCCGAAGGGCGAGGGGACAACGGGAAAGCCTCTCCCAGGGGGAGAGGGGACGCGGGGAAATTCTCTCCCGAAAGGAGAAGGGACTCGCGCGTTCACGTCTTCGCCCGCTGGCGAATTTCGGCGAACGACCAATCCTTCGTGATCCGGCCGTCGCGAAAGACTTCCACGAGCTGATCGTCGCCCGGCTGGTCCAGCCTGACGGTTTCCAGCGTGGGGCCGTGCGGTCCCTCGGCCTTGACCAGTTTCATGCGGCCGCTTTTGGATCGCTTGCCGTGATCGGTGACGGGATTCTTAAACACTTCGCGCTCCTGGCCATCGACCACCACGGCGGCGCACTTGAAGGCGAATTTCAGCGTGTCGCGGTTCAACTGCTGCAACAGCCCGCCGCCGGAACCGAAGGCGATGTTGTCGGCCGAGAAGCCCGCCTCCTGCATCGCGTACAACAGGTAGTCGAGCATCTCGTAATTGACGCCGTCGCTCTGGATGAGGCGGACGTGCGGGTCGAGGACCTTGTAGCCCTTCGCGTTGACCGTGTAGCCGAAGCGTTCGGCCAAAATCCCCAGCACGTTGGGCCGGCCCGTCACCAGCACGGTGGCCGGATCGCCGGAGTCGGGGCGAATCACCACGCAGCCGTCGCGCCCCAGCACCCGTTCGCGCAGCGCCTCTCCCCAAATCTTCTCACATGCCTGGAACACGTCGTAGCTGTCGCTCACCACGGCGATCGTGCCGCGGGGATACTGCTCCAACATGTTCCGCATCGCGTCCGCTTCGTGGCTTTGTCCCCAGGCGGTGATGGTCGAATGTTCGGCGGCGGGAATGGAGAAACCGGCCATCGGCTCGCCGTAATAATCGCGGGCGACGACGATGCCTTCGAACGTGTCGGTGCCGCGGAAGCTCACCAGGTGAGCCGCCCCGCCCACTCCGGCCGATTCCACGCTGCTGACGCCGCGAAAGCCAAAATCGTGAACCTTGAAGTCGATCAGGCTCGGATCGCCCGTCCGCTCCAGATACTTGAGCACCAGCTTTCGCATCTCCCGCGACTGCGTGGCCACGGTCGAGCCGTACCAGACCTGCACCAGCAGCGTCTCGACATAATTGGGCAGCCAGTAGCAGACGGGGTCCGTGTTTTCCACGGTCATGAGCACGTTGTGGGTGGGCACCGGCGTTCCCTCGGGCACCGCGCGGATCAAGAGCGGCAGCCGCCCCTCGTGGGTCCACAGCAGGTACTCCCAGCCGCGGCGATTGAACAACGACTTGTCGCCAAAGTGACGGCCGACCATCTCTTCGGCCTCGTCGATGGCCTGCCGCGTCACCACGGGGCCTTCCAGGTATTTCTTCACGTAATACTGGAGGCCGAAAAACACCACCTCCGGCCATTTTCCGCCGCGGCTCTCGAAATAAGAGTAGACCTGCTCGGTTCCCGGTGGATATTGCTTCCAGTGGGTGAACTTGTAGCTGTCGGTCCGCAGCAGGAGATTTCCGGTCGTGCGCATGGGACAAACCTCGTTTGGCAACCAACCCAATCACAGGGGCTTCCCGGTTCACGACGTGGCTTTGGGAACTCGGTGCGAGGCGATTTCCAGCGTCGGCGAACCCTGCTTGTTGACCGCCGGGCCAATCAGCCGCTCGATTTCACTATCGTCGAGCGTCTCGACTTCTTCCAACCGCTTGGCCAGGGTGTCGAGTTTCTCACGCTGTTCGGTAAGAATGACGGTAGCCCGCTCCGCGGCGTCGCACAGCAATCGCGAGACCTCCTCATCGATGACCTGAGCGGTGTGCTCGCTGAACCGCCGCGGCTCGGCCATCTCGCGGCCGAGGAACGGATGGTCTTCGCTGTCGCGGAAGGCGACCGGCCCCAGCCGCTCGCTCATTCCCCAATGGGTCACCATCCGCCGGGCGAGTTGCGTGGCCTTGTTCAAGTCATCGGCCGCCCCGGCGCTGTATTCGTCAAAGACCAGCTTCTCGGCGGCACGGCCGCCCAGGGCAAACAAGAGCGTAGTCTTCAACTCGCTCTCGCAGACGTCCATTCGATCTTCCTCGGGGAGCAGTTGCGTGACGCCGAGCGATCGGCCGCGGGGGACTATCGAGACCTTGTGAACGCGGTTGATGCCGGGCACCAGCCAGGCCAGCAGGGTATGGCCCGACTCGTGGTAGGCGACCATCGACTTCTCCTTGCCCGAGAGGACTTCCTCGCGTTTCGAGCCCATCAACACTTTGTCGCGGGCGTACTCGAAGTCGGCCATGGAGACGCAGTTTTTGTCGCGCCGGCTGGCCCACAGGGCCGCCTCGTTGACTAGGTTGCGGATATCGGCGCCCGTCAACCCAACGGTGCCGGCCGCCAGCCGATCCAGATCCACGTCGGCATCCAGCGGGACGTCGCGGGTATGGACCTGGAAAATGGCCAGCCGGCCCTTCATGGTGGGGCGATCGACTGTAATGTGGCGGTCGAAACGCCCGGGCCGAAGCAAGGCCGGATCGAGGACGTCGGGGCGATTGGTGGCGGCCATGACGATGACCGACTCGGTGGGCGTGAAGCCGTCCATCTCGCTGAGGATTTGGTTGAGCGTCTGCTCGCGCTCGTCGTGGCCGCCGCCGACGCCGGCCCCGCGGTAGCGGCCCACGGCGTCGATCTCGTCGATGAACAGAATGGCGGGGGCGTTCTCCTTGGCCGTATTGAACAGATCGCGGACGCGGCTGGCGCCCACGCCCACGAACATCTGGATGAACTCGGATCCGTTGATGGAAAAGAAGGGGACGGCGGCCTCGCCGGCCACGGCCCGGCCCAGCAGGGTCTTGCCCGTGCCCGGCGGCCCCATGAGCAAAATCCCCTTCGGTATCCGCGCGCCCAGGCGCTGAAACTTGGCCGGGTTGCGCAAAAACTCCACCACTTCTTCCAGGTCTTCCTTGACGCCTTCCAGGCCGGCCACGTCGTCGAAGGTGATCGGCCGCTCGCCGGCGTCGTAACGCCGCGCCCCGCTCTTCGTAAAGCCGCCCGTCAGTCCGCCGGTAAAAAACGAATCGCGGGCGCGGCGAAACAAAAACCACACGCCGGCCAAGAGCCCCACGGGAATCAGCAGGTACACCAGCAGCACCGCCATGGTGTTGTCGGTGGGTTCCGAAACCTTGTAGTTTCCCTTCAACTGCTCCCGCAGCACGCGGTCCAGCGACGGATCGGACAGCGCCATCGGCGGCAGCGTGGTCTCGAACTTCGCATTGAGCTGCTGCTTGCTCTCGGGATCGACGGGGGCCTTCTGAAACTCCCCGGACACCTTCGCCCCTTGAACCGTCACGCTGGTGACGTTTTTCTCGTCCAACTGGCGGCGAAACATGCCATAGCTGATCTCCGAGCGAGCCCCGTGGCCGTTGGAGTAGTAGTAGACGTACGCCAGAACCAGAATCAACAGCAGCAGCACCCACCAGTTGGACGAACCGGAAAACGGATTCGGCCGCGGTCTAGGGGGTAGGGGGGGGGACTTTTTCTCGGGTTCGATGGCCATGAAACTCCTCTTTTGACCACTTGCATTGCCACCTTAAGTGAGGTGTCGCCGGCTCCTCCGGCTCTCTAATTATAATGTTTCCTTCTGCCCAAGGATGCTACGGCGGAACCTGCGTGGTGCGGCGTATCGGGTTTCGAGTCGCGGTGGCGTTGCCGGCGGCGTCGGCATGGGAAACGGCTTGTTGTACCATAGTTTGGCTTGCTCCGGTATCTGTCGGCCGCCCCCGTCCTGCCGTTGGACACTGCTCTGCGGCAGGCACGAAAACCTCTCTTGACCTTTGCCGACCATCTCCGTTATCATCCCTCTCTCCTCCCAATCGGGGGGAATTGCGCCCTAAGCTTTTGCCAACGTTCAACTTGCGAATGATCGCACCAGACCCACGGACGTTTCTGTCGGCGGCCAATCACCCGGCCGATCCATCGTCGGCGTGGGCCATCTTTCTCTCGTCCTATATGAGCGGCGCTCCCGAGGGTAAGCGGCTTGGCACGGCCGGCTATTCCTACGATTTCGTGGCCCGGCTGTTCACTCCCCTGTTGGAACGCTTGGGCCAGTTCGCCGAGGTGAAGCGGCCCGATGCCGAGCTGCCGGCCCTGGTCGCCACGGCCCGGGCGGAAAATCGGGAGCCGATCCTCTTCAGTTTTCGCCCCTTTCAAGACGCGTTTCTGAGCCCCCTGGCGCGAAATGTGGTCGTGCCGGCCTGGGAGTTTCCCGACGTCCCCGACACCCCGTTCGACGGCAATCCGCAAAACAACTGGGTCGAGACGGCCAATCGTTGCGCGCTGGTGTTGGTGGGCGGACCCTTCACGGCCGATGCCTTGCGGGCGGCCGGCGTCACCAGCCCCGTTCGCATCGTGCCGGTGCCGACGCCGGAGAACTACTTTCGCCTGCCGCCCTGGCACGGCGATTTGCGGACGACGCGGGATTGCGCCCCGTTCACTTTCGGGGCCGTCGACCGCCGCGCCCCTTCGTGCGACGCCCCGGCAGCGGCCAGATCGCAGCGGACGGAAACTCTCCGCTCATTCGGGCTTCATGCCTACCGCCGGCTGGTCAAGCGATGGCTGCCGCGGCGTATTGAACCGATGTTCACCGCGATGCTGCGGGCGGGTATCTTGGCCTGGCGAGAGCAATCGCTGCCCCCGCGATCCGCGCAGCATCTCGACTTGGGCGGCATCGTCTATACCAGCATCTTCAATCCGAACGACGGCCGCAAGAATTGGGAAGACATGCTGACGGCCTTCCTCTACGCCTTGCGCGACTGCGACGACGCCACGCTGGTGCTGAAGCTGATCTCCAGCAGCCCGCAGGCGATTCATCGCGTAATCAGCACGTACCGCCGGCTGGACGTTTCGCACCGTTGCCGCGTGGTGCTCCTTCCGGATTTCCTGAGCGAAGCCGAGATGTTCGAACTGGCCCGCGCCAGTACGTACTATCTGACCACGACGCGGGCGGAAGGGAATTGTCTGCCGCTGATGAATTACCTGGCGGCAGGCCGGCCGGGGATTTCGCCCGCCCATACGGCGATTGGCGACTATTTCAATTCCCGCGTCGGCTTTGTCGTCGAGTCGCACCCCGAACCGGCCGCCTGGCCGCAAGATTCGCGGCTCCGCTGGCGGACCACCTGGCACCGCTTGGTCTGGCCGTCGCTGGTCGAACAAATTCGTCGCAGTTACCAGGTGGCCAAGCACGACCGGGCCGCATATCAGGTGATGGCCGCCGCCGGCCGGGAAAAAATGCGGCAATGGGCCCATCCGGACGCCGTTTGGCGCTCGCTCGAATCGGCCATGCAGGTTCTCCGCGCGGACGGCGAGCCGGCCCGCAATCCCCCCATACCCTACGTGATGCCGGCCGGGCCCGTCGCCAGTCCCGAAATAGCCTCCAAGCCGGATAGTGCGGGCGGGCCGTTTTGCCTGGAACCGTTGCGTTCCGGCCTCGACTCCTTCGACCAGCTCGCCCAGCAGGCCAAGCCCATGAAAGTCGTCGTCAGCCTGCTCAATTTCCGGCCGGGAAGGATCGGCGGCACCGAAACCTACTTGCGCCAACTCATCCCGTGCTTGCCGCAGGTCTCTCCGCGGCAGGAGATCGTCCTGCTGATGGATCGGGACCTGGCCCGCAAGAACATTTTCCCCGGCCTGGAACGGGTGGTGGTCGATCAGAGCGGCGGCCAGATCCTCTGTGCCCGCGGGCTCGAGGCCACCAGTCCCTATCGTGCCCGAGCGGTCGAAAAGGCGCTCGAGCGCTTGCAGCCGGACGTGGTGTTCTTTCCGCAGCAATCGATTTTCCCCAAGAACGTGGCCGCCCCCTGCGTGCTGGTCGTCCACGATTTGTATCATCTGTTTCTGCCGCACTATCTTTCGCTGGGCCAGCGATTTTTCCGCCAGCGGAGCTACGGTTACTCGATCGCGCGGGCCGAACGGATCGTTGCCATCTCGCAGTTTACGCACAAAAGCATCTTGCAGCGCTACTCCGTCGCCCCCGAGCGCCTGGCGGTGATTCCGCACGGCTGGCAAACCGGTCCGGCCGCGCTCGACGCCGATGCGGGCTTTGGCGGCAAGTATCTCTACTATCCGGCGATCACCCGCCCGCACAAGAACCACCATGTGCTGCTGAAGTCGATCGCCGCGCTCCGCGACCGCGGCGCGTTCGATTACCAACTCGTTCTTTCCGGCATCCAGACGGGCCATTGGAAGACGCTTTGCCGGCTGATCCGCCGGCTCGGCCTGCAGGACGTGGTCCAGCACGTCGGCTACGTCCCCTACGACCACGTGCGGCAACTTTATCGCGGCGCCGCTTGCGTCGTGTTTCCCACGTCGTACGAGGGCTTTGGGCTGCCGATTCTCGAGGCCGTCGAGGCCGGTAAAAAAATCCTCGTCTCGCGGCTGGAAGTATTCGGCGAGTTGGGCGTTCCCGCCCGCTTTCAAATCGATTTCTCCGATCCCGAGCAGTTGGCTCGCGCGTTGCAAGAGCCGGGCATCACGGAGTTGGAGAATCGTCCCTGGACCTGGGCCGAAGCGGCGGCGGCCACCATGTCCGTGCTCGCCTCGGCCGCCGGCCGCGAGATGGCGGTTCCGCAGCTCGTCCGCGCGGCGTAAAGGCAGGCTCCTGGCACGACTTCGAGCCCCCCAGCCGTAATACTGGACTCCGATGATCGGAGAACGTGGCCGCCGGGTGGGGCTCAGCGTCATGGTGCGGAGAGATTGGGCCTCCTTGGGTGCATTCCGCACTTTGTTAGGTTACGGGGCCTGGGCGTAGGCGTTGACCCCGGTCTGGCGGGATTGGTGGCGGAGCCAGAAGGAGGCAATTGGGATGGAGTCGCTGAGGTAGTCGGC
>Ga0181520_10012228_pt1 | contig 11082 bp, 7 predicted proteins | sample PEATcosm2014_Bin_29_FD_132451 | JGI IMG/M metagenome (GOLD analysis project Ga0181520, IMG submission 132451) | Peatland microbial communities from MTU Mesocosm Facility, Houghton, MI, USA - PEATcosm2014_Bin02_30_metaG | ecosystem: Environmental > Terrestrial > Soil > Wetlands > Peat | place...
CCAGCTCCTCGGCGACGTCACACTCGGCGAACACTCCTCCGTCTGGATGAACGCCGTCTTGCGCGGCGATGTCCACTCCATAAAGGTCGGCGCCAACTCCAACGTCCAGGACTGCTGCGTTCTCCACGGCCAGCGCAATCTCTACTCCGTCACCGTCGGCGACTGGGTCACCATCGGTCACAACGCCACCGTCCACGGCTGCATCGTCGAAGACGCGGTTCTCATCGGCATGGGCGTCACCATCCTCAACGACTGCCGCATCGGCGAGGGCTCCATCATCGCTGCCGGCGCCGTCCTTCCCGAACACACCGTCGTTCCGCCCCGCACCCTCTGGGCCGGCGTCCCCGGCAAACTCCGCCGCCAGCTCGCCGACTCCGATCGCGCCCTCATCCTCGAGTACGCCCAGAACTACCTCGACTACACCGAAATCTATCTAGCCGAATTGCGCAAGTAACTACTCTCTCTCGACGCACCAATCCGCACGACCGAGGGTGCCCCATCCTAACCGCGCTTTTTGCGGTTAGGGTGGGAAAGCAACGAACCCATCCCGCCGTTTTTGACGCAACAATCCGCACGACCGAGGGTGCCCCATCCTAACCGCGCTTTTTGCGGTTAGGGTGGGAAAGCAATGAACCCATCCCTCCCATTTTTGACGCAACAATCCGCGCAACCATGGGTGCCTCATATCCGGGGCCCCCCCAGACAGGTCTTAGACGGGAAGGCACGAACCTGAACGATAATCAAGACACAATGACCATGGACTGGACCACCGGTGCGCTCGCCGAGGGGCTGCGCTGCTACCGGAATGAAGAGTTCTTTCTCGCCCACGAGCATTGGGAAGAGATCTGGCTCAAGTGTGAAGAACCGGACAAGACATTCCTCCAGGCGTTGATCCAGACCACAGCCGCATTCCACCACTTGCAGCAAAAGAACTACGCGGGCACGACATCTCTTCTCCACGCAGCGCTACGCCGCCTCGATCCGTTTCCATCCGACTATGGCGGCATCGAAGTTGAGCCCCTCAGGCAAACAATCCGCATCTGGCTCGACACCCTCAATCGCCACGAGTCATCGCCGAAAGCGCCGTTCCCAAAAATTCGCTGAGTCACGATTCGCACAACATCAATTGGATAAGTCCCGCGTCGACAAGTCCCGAATGATCCGCAGCAGCACAGGTGTCGTCCCCGCCGTCCTCGCTTAAACTAATCTCTCCATGACTGTCCGCATCGCCATCCCCGAGCCCACCTCCACCGATATCGCGTACAACCAGCGCTCGCTCCCGCAATACCTCGCCGCGCTTCAGTCCGCCGGAGCCCAAGCCGTGATCGTCCCGCTCCACGAGACCCCCGAGCGCGTCGCCCGCCTCCTCGCCGGCGCTCAGGGAGTTCTGCTCCCCGGCAGCGGTTTCGACGTTGACCCCCAGCGCTACGGCGAAAACCCCATCCCCGCCTGCGCCCCAGCCGACCCCCAGCGCACCGCCGTCGATGAGCTCATGCTCCAGGACGCCTTCAATCTCCACAAGCCCGTCCTCGGCATCTGCCAAGGACTGCAAAGCCTCAACGTCTGGCGCCACGGCTCCCTCATTCAGGACCTCGAAACGGTCCTCCACACCCCCGTCAATCACAGCCCCGGCCGCGACATAGCCGAGGCCCACCCCGTCGCGATCGCCGCCGGTTCACGCCTCGCCCGCCTCCTCGCGCCCGACCCGAACGCCGAAGGCGCGAAGCGCAATGTGCCGGCCGCGCAGGGCGCACAATCCTACGTCAACTCCAGCCACCATCAAGCCATCCATCACGTCGGCGACAACCTCCGCGTCGCCGCCATCTCCCCCGCCGACGGCGTCATTGAGGCCGTCGAGCTCGACTCGCCCGATCACTTCGTCCTCGCCGTCCAGTGGCACCCCGAGCGCACCTACTCCGCCAGCCCCTTGTCCCGCGCCCTCTTCACCGCCTTCGTCCACGCCGCAGAAACCTGGCAGCCCCGCCGCATCGACGAGCCAGTCGCTACCCCGTAAATCGAGGGCACGGCCTTTATAGGCTGCGGAAAAGCTCGTCCCAAGAGCGGTTTTGGAAGGGCACGAGTTTACTCAAGACTATTCACTTGACCAAAGTCGTGGAGGTGGCGCATGATCTTGCCATCTTACGATTTTGGCCGACGCGGAATCGACAAAAACCCTCGTCTGGCCGACTGGGGGTACAACGTGACTGTTTGTATTGCGGCTCTGTGTGAACAGGGAAGCTCTATCGTTCTCGTTTCAGACAGTCGAGTAAGTTTCGGCGATTTTTCGGGCGATATGGCAGTCATCAAAATGGAGTTTTTCTTTGCGCGCTGGCTATCTCTGTTCGCGGGAGAGGATACAGAGCACATTCCCTTCATTCTTGAAAGAGCCCACGAACTGTTATTTGCTATACGGCGCAGAAAGAGGGCTGTTCCTACGCCATCTCAGGTCGCAAGAGTGATTCAGCAAGCGTACCAAGAACGCCTCGACACACAGGTCGAAGCGCAGGTGTTGAGGCGGTATAACTTCACCGCTAAGTCATTTCAGGCTGAAGGGAAGAAGAGATGTACCGCGAGCGTCTATAACAATTTGTGCGCGAAAATCGCGAATGTGAAGCTCTCGCTCCGATTTCTTTTGGCGGGGTTTGATGACAAAAATAAAGGTCATATCATCGTAGGAGGAGGCGAAGACGCTCCGACAGACTACACACCGCTCGGATTCATGGCGATTGGCACAGGAGCGCACGCTGCTCTCAGTTCATTGATGTATCACCGAGAGCGTCAGCACATCAGCGCATCAGTCTCAGAAAGTCAATGCCTATATGTCACTGCTGCCGCGAAGTTCATGGCTGAATCTGCGAGAGATGTTGGGAAGCATACAAACATTGCAGTAATAAGCACAGAACAAGTGCGCGTCGTCACAGGAGAGAGAAAGATAAGAAAGGTCTGGGAAGGTGAGGGCGCACCGAGGCTTCCAGTGGATCTTGAATCTCGACTAGGCCCCCTCATTGTGACTCCAGACGAAGGAGTGAGACAGGCTCAAGCGGCTCTCGATGAGTTCACGCGGTCAAATTCTCAAAAGTTAAGGGATCAGCGGTAACCATGTGGCGCAGCGTATCAATGAACAATGTTTTCGAGTTGCGCCGATTGAACCGAAAAGTCATCTCCTCAAGGTAGGCTTCAAGATGTTTTGCAGAAATCCGATGCCACGTACCGATGATGCCTCTCTTCAAAAGGGAGAAAGCAGATTCGACAGTGTTGGTATGAATGTCCCCGTCAACGTAGACCTTCGCTTTGTGCTTGATCGTTTTGTGGCGCTCTGTGAGGCCCAGCTTCTTCATTGCCGTGGGGTACGCGTTGAACTCATCGGTCACGATAATGTCAACGTCTTCGCTCACGTTGTCTTTGATGTACTGTGCCAGCGTGCCGCTCTTGGCGTCCTCGGCATGAAAGAAGCGACTCTCGCCGCCGCGCTGACGCAGGCCAATGACGATTTGCTTTTTGCAAAGAGGATTGCCCGGTTTTTGATTGCCGATCTGAGCTTTGCGAGTCCAAGAAGGGCATGAGCGCGAATCAACTAAAGCGAATGCTCTGGGAGCCTAACAAAGGTTCTTACAAAACCGCGTGGTATCTCTGCCATCGAATTCGAGCCGCCATGGCCTCGGCAGAAAAGACGATGTTGTACGGTACGGTCGAAATGGACGAAACCTATGTGGGCGGGCATTTGGATCGACGCCGGCTTTAGCCGCTGAGGGATGTATTTCACAATTTTTCTAGAAACTTTTGACTTCTTCCGCAGCCTGTTCAGTCCCCGCCTCAGCCATCGCCCGGATTCCCGAAGAATCATTGCGTACGCACCCTTGCACCAGGGAACGATTGCGATCCTGTCCTGCGACAGGATATCCTCGGTGTCGATCCCCGAATGCACAAATCGCGGACGCGAGCCCAGTTCGAGCAGCAGGCACAAGAGCAAAATGAAGTTCCAGAGCTGAGCAACGACACCGTGTCAAGACACCACAACCACAACACAAATCGAATCGACAGGCGCACCTTCCTTTTGCGCGCGGGTCTGTTCGCCGCCGGTTCGGCATGTGGCTGTTCCCTGGTGGGCTGTTCGGATTTTGAGATCCTCGCGCTGCATCCATCCGCACAACCGAGGGTGCCCCATCCTAGCTGTGCTGGGGTGGGAAAGCTCGAACCCAAGTCAGCCACGATCATCGCGCCCGCCGCTTTAGACGTACCGCAGTAGCAGGGAATTCGATGCGGATGCCGTCCTCGTCATGTTCAGAAATTGAATTTCAGCGCCCCCTGCAAAATCCGCGGAGGCGCTGCACCGATCGCATCGCCGAACGTCGAGCTGCCGATGTTGCCATCCACCGAGCCGGGGCCATTGAACTGCGTGTGGTTGAAGACATTGAATGCTTCGACGCGGAACAGCAGAGACTTCCCCTCAGTGATCGGCAGGTTCTTGGCAATCGCCATGTCGTAGTTATCCGCACCGGGGCCGTGAAAGAACCTGCGCTTTGCGTTTCCCGGCGTGCCGAGCGCATTCATGCTGAAGGCCGTCGCGTTGAAATAGTTATTCAAGTTCACGCGAGGATTGCGGCTCAGGTGCAGCGGACCGCCGCTGTAGTCCGGTTCGTCGATGCTGCTGTTGTTCACTCCGTTCGGATTGGTGCCGATCAGTGAATTATCTCCGTTGTTCGTCATGGTCACGGGAAAACCGCTGGCGAAACGCGTAATTCCGGAAAGCGACCATCCTCGACTCAGACGATTCGGATGGATCAGCCGGTCGACAGGCAGCTGGTATTCATAGCTGAAAACAAAGTTGTGCGTCACGTCGAACGACGAAAGCGCATAGCTGAGCGCAGGATTGAATGGATTCACTTCTTCGCCGATGTTCGAGGACTGATCCAGCGACTTGCTGTAGGTGTAGGCGGCCGAGAATTCTAAGCGTCCGCTGGTGTGCCGTGCGCTGAGTTCGAGAGCGTTGTAATTCGCGCGGCCGATCGTCGACTGCAACGCATTGCTGCCGAAGTTCGGTCCCAGGGGTCCGCGCGTGCCATCCACCTGGCCGCCGCCAATCGGGTAATACACCGTGTCCTCGCCGTTCGCGCCGCAGGTCAGCGTGCCGGGGACCACCTCGTTGGGCTGGCTCAGGCTGAGGCAAAGCGCCGGGTTGCCGAAATTCGGCTCGATCAATACGCGTTGCCGATGACTCGAAGTACCGATGTAGCTTGCACTGAAAACCGTGTCGGGACCGGCCTGCCGCTCGATCGAAAGCATCCATTCTTCCGTGTACGGCGTGCGGTTGTGGATGTCATACCCTGGAATGCCGCTGATCGGCTCGTAGGTGCTCCAGTCGATGTTGCCGTCCGGGTGGCTCCGCGAGGAGTTCAACGGCGCGAACGTGTACGGAAAAGGCTGTCCGTAATTCTGCCCATTGGCCGCGCCCACAAACGGCGTCGCAAAAAGCGGCGGAGCGGGACTGGAATAGGTCGTCCCATAAGGCGCGTTCGCAGCCAGCACGCTAATCGAGAGCGCATCGATGGCCGTGTAGAAATTGCCGAAGCTGGCGCGAATGCTGGTCGTCCCGCGAGACCCAAGCAGCTTTCCCAGCGCGCTGCCGGAATCGCTCTCCGGCGACCATGCCAGACCCACGCGCGGCGAGAATCCAAGATGGCTCACCGGTGCGAGTGTGTTCGGAATGCCAGGATCTCCGGGATAGAGAATGCCTGCCGGTGCGCCCGGAAACACTACGGACTGCGCGCCCGCTTCAAACGTCGAGATCTGGTTGTACTTCTCCGACCACGGCGCAATGCGGTCCCATCGCAGCCCATAGTTCAGCGTCAAACTCGGCAACGCGTGCCAGCTGTCCTGCGCGAACAAGCCTACATATTTGTTGCGCGCGTAAAACGGATTGAGCTGGCTTTGGTTGTACTGGCTGGGCACGCCAATCAGAAAATCCGCAAAGTCCACACCAGTCTCTGTTCCGGAGAAGACGAAGCTCCCGTTGAACTGCGCAATGGGGTGCGCATTCACCTGGTCGGCGTGAAACTCTCCGCCGAACTTCATCGTGTGATTGCCCAGCACCTTCGAAAACGTATCCGCCGTCTGATAGGTATTGTTGGCCTGGATCAGCTCGTTGGCCGCGGCGCCGGTCGAGTAGCCGTTGAAGTTGAGATTTTCGACGCTCTGTCCCTTGGGATCGAGCGCCACAATGCTCGGGCTTCCGTTGGCATTTTCAAAACCCTGCGAAACCAGGCTCACCCCGCGCCCGCCCTCCGGCTGCCCCAGATTGGTGATGTCGCGCAGATAACTCACATGCGCCTCATTCACGGTCGTCGAATTGATCGCCTTGGTCGCGCTCAGCGCCAAAAGCTGCGCCCGGCCTGCAGTCAGCGCATTGAATCCGGGCACGCTGGCCCCGCTCTGCGCCGTCGGATATGGATTATCGAGATTGAAATCGTCGATGAAGTAATACGCCGACACCATGCCCCAGCGCGTATTCGCATCCACACGCGCTCCAGCCTTGTCGTCGCGCAGCGTCTGGTTGAAGGCAGACGTCGCAAACCCGTTCGCCGTATTCGGAGCCGGAATATATTCGACCATCCGTTGCGCCGGAACCGACCACGCGCTTTGCGGAATGTGCGCATTCCCAAACACGCATTGGCCCGCCTGCGCATTGGCTTGCGTACAGCCGTTCACGTAATACGGCTCGCCTTGCTGCACCGGGTAGCCCAGCTTCTGCGTCAGCAGATTTGCAAAGTAAGGGCCGCCCACTGTTCCCGTCAGCAGCGTGTTGCCGTTGCTGTCCACAAAGTCCGAGAGATCGCCCGTCCGGTCCGCATTGGACGGCACGCTGATCTCGCCCGTATCGATACCCTGCGTCTGTCGAGTGCCCTGATAGTCGGTAAAGAAGAACACCTTGTCGCGACGCACCGGCCCGCCCAGCGTCCCGCCAAACTGGTTCTGCCGGTACGCTCCGCGCGTCGGGGAAAAGTAGTTGCGCGCATCGAGATCGGTGTTGCGCAGAAAATCGAATGCGCTGCCGTGGAATTTGTTGTCGCCGGATCTTGTGATCACGCTGATCTGCCCGCCGCTGAACTCCCCATACTCAGCATCGAAGTTGCTGGTCACAATCCGGAACTCCGCAATCGCGTCCAGGTTGGGAATGATCGCCGTGCCGGCGTTCACGTCTTCTTCCGCGTCGCTGCCGTTCACGTTGAAATAATTCGCCGTCTCGCGCTGCCCGTTCACTGAAATCGTGCCGGGGTTCAGCGTGCCCGACGGATCGAGAATCGTCGCACCCACGTCCTGCACAGTGCTCGCTCCGATCGTCGTCGACGGAGCCACGCCCGGCTGCAACGAGAGCAGGTCGGTGAAGCTGCGCCCGTTCAGCGGCACCGCCGTCATCTGCCGTCCGCCGATCACTTCGCCTAGCTGTGTGCTCACCGTATCGACATGCAGCGGATTGTCGGTCACGCTTACCGTCTGCGTGTCGCGGCCCACTTCGAGCCCGACATCCAGGGTCAGCGCCGCGTTGGTATCGAGCACAATGTCCTTGCGCTCATAGCTCTCGAATCCTGCAGCCTCCACTTCCAGCTCATAGCGGCCCACCGGCAACACCGGCAGCGTGTAATAACCCTTCGCGTTGCTGTGCGTCTGCTGCGCCATCCCCGTGCCAATCTCCCTCACAGTGATATGAGCGTTCGCAACAACGTTTCCAACCGGGTCCTTGACCAGGCCTGAGATGCTTCCGCCAACGGATCCCCAGGCAGCGGCTGAAAGCAGGAGACAGCAACTCAATAGAAAGAAAAATCTGCGATGAATTTTCGACGGGCTCAATGCAATTCCTCGTTGGCGCCTGTATTTCCAAAGGGAGCCATGGCTGGTCCATCCGGAGCGCCTTGATATGCGACCAATTTGGTCTGCATTCAATATACGACAAATTAAGTCCGCGTTTGTTGCAGTGATTTGAATCGCACCAGATTCTGGTATAGGCCGTCTTTCGGCACAACTGGAGTTCTTGCGAAATCGCCGAGGCACTCATCGAGCATCCGCCGCCGTCATCCCGAGCGAGTCGGGGGACCTGCTTCTGCATTTCAGGAAGCATCAATCCACAAGACCATGGGTGCCCCATCCTAGCTTTGCTAGGGTGGGAAAGCTCGAACCCAAACATGATTTGAAGGGTACGGGCTTCAGTCCGTACATCAAAGAATCAAAAATCCGCGAGGGCTTCAGCCCCAGAGGCTAGACTCTCGCGTTGCATCAATCCGCAAGACCATGGGTGCCCCAGAGCCTGCCCTGAGCGCAGTCGAAGGGTCCCTGCTTGGGGACTTGGGAAAGCTCGAACCTAAATGCGGCCTTCGTGAGCGAAGGTCGCAAAGCAACAGTGGTCAGAGAAGATGCGATTGTTTTTTTGCGCCGCATCAATCGGCACGACCATGGGTGCCCCATGTCTCGCTTCTGAGACATGGGAGAGCAACCTCCCCAACAGGAATTGAAGGGTACGGGCTTCAGCCAGTGCACGAACCCGGACGCACGAAAGCTGGAGACCACGAGACATCGCGCCAGCGACTAGGATCATCCATCCATAGAAGTACCCACGAGAGGAATTGGATGACTGAGCATCAGGATGCACCCAGGAAGCATGAACCCCACGCTATCCACGACGAGCACCCCAAGGGACCGCACGATCCAAAGGAAATCAACCCCAAGATCGCTTCAGACGTAGCCTACTGGTGTAGCCAGTTCGGAGTGACCGGCGATCAGTTGCACGAAGCGATCCGAGCCCATGGAACGCACGTAGATAAGGTACGCGCAGCTCTCCACAAAGCGACCTAATGGATGAAAGTCGCTAGCGATGGACCTCGAAGTGTCATCCTGAGCGGAGCAGCTTGGGGGTAAGCGGAGCGAAAGCCTGCCCTGAGCGGAGCCGAAGGAGATCTGGGCAGTCTTCGTGAGCGAAGGTCGCAGAACAACCGGAGTCAAAGAAGCGCCGATTGCTTTTTTGCGCCGCATCCATCTGCACAACCGAGGGTGCCCCATCCTAGCTTTGCTAGGGTGGGAAAGCACGAACCCATATTTGGCCTGTATTGACGGAGGGAGCAGGGCCTTTAGGCCTCTGAATAGGATCAAACAGAAAGGACGGGCTTCACAGGTTGCGGAAAACTCGTCCCAAGAGCTGTTTTGAAAGGGGACGAGTTTGCTCGTGCAGAGGAGCAATCAGCCGCTCCTCCCGTAGGGAGAATATGAAAATAGCCCAGGGTGAAACCCTGGGAAGCATCCATGCGTGCGTTTCCGCGCCCCGCAGGGGGCGCGATGAATCTTTCGTTGTCATAGAGCCCTGTTGTTGGCCGTACTCGACCGGCCCAACACCCGCCGCCTCGCTTACACTGATCTCTCCATGGAACCTGCCCCCTCCGCCGACCGCCTAAACGAGCTGCTCGCGACGGCATCCCTTCAGATCTTGCAAATATCACAATCTAAACAGTTTAATGACTATCTTTCGCTAATTATTCGCTGGAATACCCGCACCAATCTAACCTCCGTCCGCGATCCGCAAGCCATCCTTTCTCGCCATTTCGTCGAATCCATCGCCTGCGCCCAGACCCTCCCCGCCGGCATCGTCTCCCTCCTCGACTTCGGCTCGGGAGCAGGCTTCCCCGGCATTCCCATCGCCATCTGCCGCCCAGACGTTGCCGTCACTCTGGCAGAATCCCAAGGAAAAAAAACCGCCTTCCTCCAGGAAGCCGTTCGCGTTACTGGCGTCACTGCGAAAGTCCACGCCGCCCGCGCCGAAACCCTCACCACCCAATTCGACTGCGTAACCCTTCGCGCCGTCGACCACATGGACCGAGCAGTCCAGGCGGCCACGCATCTCGTCCGCCCCAACGGCTGGCTGGCGATTCTCACCACCCAATCCAATCTCCCCACTCTCCAAACCGCCGCAGGCCCCGCTTTCCTCTGGTCTGACCCCGTCCCGCTCCCTGGCAGCGAAAACCGCATTCTGGCCCTGGGCCGCAAGCAATAGCCTGGCTCTGCAGCATCAACAAACTCCCGCTTCTTTTCTTCGCGCAATCAACAGAAGCGCGTCACCTCGCGATTTGTTGATCCAGCCAAAAATCCAGCCCACCGCTCAAATTGTTCCACGTGGAACAATTTCAACCGGCCCACCCACAGAATTGTTCCACGTGGAACAATTCTGCCCAAGCTCCTCCCAAATCGGATTCCTCCTACCGCCCAGGAAGCCGTCCCTGTTTCCCCGCCTGCCCATCTCAAATTGTTCCACGTGGAACAATTTGAGACCTACGACCAACTTCTCCAACCTTGGAGATCAGAACCCTACTCAGTCCTAAATTGTTCCACGTGGAACAATTTTAAAAACTCAGCCCTCCTAAACAGAACCAATCTTCCGGCCCAAACTGCCCTTCGGCCTCCAAATTACCGACCTCGTTGGCCCAAATTGTTCCACGTGGAACAATTTCGTCGTGGGCGAGAATCCTTGGCGGGCGTCAGCGTTCCTGCCCCATTTTCGAAGCAGGATTCATAAATCTTTTTGCCCTTCCTGTTGATTTCTTTCTTGGTTGCCCGTTTCTGAATATTTTCCACAACTCCAGTGACATCAGGGGCTTGCCGCCACTCCGAAGGGTCTCTTCTGGGGGCTTTCCACAATCGTCCCGATTTCTCCACAGCGCAAATCACTGCACAGAGCTACCCCCGAGTTTTAACCTGAAATGCCATGGGCAAGATTCTCGGCGTGGTCAATCAAAAGGGCGGAGTCGGCAAGACGACCACCGCAATCAACCTCTCCGCCTGCCTCGCCATCGAAGGTCTCAACGTCCTTTTGGTCGATTGCGACCCCCAGGCCAACGCCACTTCCGGGCTTGGTGTCCCACGGGACGATAACCGCCATTCCATCTATGACGTACTGGTCGGCAACGCCCCCGCGGAGCAAGTGATTTTGCCAACAGATGTCAAGAATCTCTGGCTTTTGCCCGGCTCGAAGAACCTCACCGGCGCAAATATTGAATTGGCTGGAGTTGAAGGCCGCGAAACGCGTCTCCGGGACGCCCTGGCTCC
>Ga0181520_10012231_pt1 | contig 11081 bp, 4 predicted proteins | sample PEATcosm2014_Bin_29_FD_132451 | JGI IMG/M metagenome (GOLD analysis project Ga0181520, IMG submission 132451) | Peatland microbial communities from MTU Mesocosm Facility, Houghton, MI, USA - PEATcosm2014_Bin02_30_metaG | ecosystem: Environmental > Terrestrial > Soil > Wetlands > Peat | place...
CGGCGTGAAGTCGTCGCTGATATCGCCGCGCTGCACCCAGGCCATTTGCCCATCCACCAGCCGCACCTCAAGCCAGCGCTCTGTGTTCTTCGCCGGCGCCGGCGCCGGTTCCAGCCGCGCCTCCCACGGCAGTTCGAGCAGCGGCGCGTGTTTCGTCACGTCGGGTTCGCGATAGACATTCGCGCTCAACGCCGCAACGCGCACCGCATTTCCCTTGGGAGCGTAGGTCGCGCCGTTCAGCACCTTCAGGTCTGCCGCCTCAACCCAGCCCGTATATCCATCCGCGGTACGAATGTGGAACCACCCCTGTCCGCCTTCGATCGTCGCCACACCGGTGCCGTAAAGCGTCTGCGAAACCACATCGCTCGTGTCCGTCGCATTCCTGTACATATTCACTACAGGCCTCGCCACTACCGCATCCGGATGATCAATAGATAGTTGCGCCCGAGCCGCTGGACTAGAGAGAAGAACCAGCGCAAAACCCGCCAGGATCGCGCGGCCCCAGCGCCCTTCTCTAACGCGCCGCAGTCCCAATTTGCCCGAAGTCGAATTTGACCCACTCACTTGACTGCTCCTCTCAATAACCGTCGAGCGCATTTATGGCGCACCGGTTTTCGTCGCCATCGCATCACGATCGAGGCCTGTTCCGCGCGGCGCAAGGTTAGGAATCGATACCGGCAGCCGCCCATGGATCGGAATCTCGCCGAACAACGCCCGCGCCAGGCTCGTTGCGGAAACTACGGTGTTCGAATACGTGCAAACATACGTCTGAATGCCCGGGATCGACCCTCCCGTATAGGGATTGCCGAATGCGACCACAACGGTCTTGGCTCCCGCCGTCTTCACCATTTCGGTGAGCAACTGCATCGGTCCCACATCTAGATTTACCGACCCGCCCGCGCGGCCCTCGGTGGTCCGTCTGGCATTGGGAACCGATTCGGCGACGGCAATCACCGTCCCGGCATCGCGCACCGCGGCCAGCACGTTGTCGAAGACATAACCCGAATTGCTGGGATCGACGTAGAAAATCGTGGCCCCGGGCGCACGCTTGCGCAGTTCACTCGCAAAAGCGCGTCCGCCATCGCTACCGCGTGGCCGGTCAGAGAAAAGCACCGCGACGATGCGTGAGGCGGGCCGTCCCGGTTGATTCGCTGTCGACGCGTGCTGCGCCGCAAGTGGAACCAGTTTTTCGGCATCCGTCACCAGTGTCACCGCCCGATCGGCAACGCTTTGCGCAAGCGCCACGTTCTCTGGTCGCGCCACCTCATCCTGTACGTTTGCAAGATCCACATAGCGATTGCGATTCAGGCCAACCGACGCCTTCATGCGCAAAATCTTCAACACGCTCTCGTCGATGCGCGCCTCCGAAATCTCGCCGCGCTTCACAGCCGTGAGCAAGCCGTTGTACGCACCACCAAGATCGCTTGGAACCAGGACCATGTCATTGCCCGCCTCCACGGCCGCCACGGCTGCCTTGCTCGATACCTCCTCATCGGAACCGGAGAACACATGCGTGAGACCCGCCATACCCAGGCCGTCGGTGACCACCAGCCCTTTGAATCCAAGTTGCCCTTGCAACAAATCCTTGATCGCGTGCGCCGAGACGCTAGCCGGGCGATCGGGATCGGGCTCGACGGCCGGCACAATCAAGTGGCCCATCATCACCGAATCCACTCCGGCGGCAATCGCGCTGCGAAACGGTGCCAGTTCCACCGCATTCAGCCGATCCATGCTCGCCGGCACGCGTGCCAGGGTAAGATGCGAATCCGTATCGGTGTCGCCGTGGCCGGGAAAATGCTTCGCCGTCGTCAGCAATCCCTCGCTGCGCGCGCCCTCGATGTAGGCCGCGACCATCTCGCTCACCACAGCGGGATCTTCACCGAATGATCGTGTATCGATGATCGGGTTTGCGGGATTGGAGTTCACGTCCGCGATCGGAAACCAGTTCCACTCCACGCCAATGGCCCGCGACTCGATCGCGCTGATGCGGCCGAATTGCCGCGCCAGCTCTTTGTCGCCGGTCGCGCCGAATGCCATCGCAGCCGGAAATGCGGTCGCGCCCACAAGTCGCATTGACAGGCCGCGCTCAAAGTCGGCGGCAATCAGCAGCGGGTATTTCGAATCCTTTTGCAGCCGGTTGGTCAGCGCCGCCGCCTCCAGCGGCTCGCTCATGATGAGCTGCGGGCCCTCCACCACATCGGTAACGCCGAATCCGCCCACGTGGTACTTCGCCATCTCGTCGCGCAGTTCGAGATACTCCGGGCTCTCGGGATTCAAAAACTGAACCTTCGCCCAGACCACGATCATCTGTCCGACTTTTTCTTCGAGCGTCATCTTGCGCAGTGTCGTGGCCGCCCACCGCTCGCCTTTGCGGTCAAGGTGCACCGGCGGCGCGGCAACGGCGCACTGCGCCATCACCGCGGCCGTCATCACGGCCACCGCGGCCGTCCGTCCCCATCGCATTCCGCTCGCTTCGAACTTCAAGTTCCACTCCTCTATATCCGGCAGCCCTGCCGCCGCAATGCGAAAAATCAATAAAGAAGGTACTTTGCTCGCACTGCTTCGAAATTCTTCAGTGCATCCCGCCAATCCAGAGCAATGCGTCGCGGATCTTCGCCGGCCTCGAGCGCATCGAGCGTGGCCTTGTTGCGCATCAACCCGTCAATGCCGGCAATCTTGAAATCATTGGGATACAAATGCTCGAGCGCTGCTGCAATCTCCAGTCCAAGCTCGGGCGCGTCCAGCGCTTCGCGGTAAGTCACAATGATGTTCACGCCGTTGCATATCTGGTTTGCATCATTGGATGCATTGGGCGTGAAATTCACTGGCACAAACCGCACGCCGTCAATCTCCCGCGCGTTCAGGTACCTGGCAAGCGCCGCGGCGTCGATCCACGGTGCGCCCGCCTGTTCAAACGGCGTATCGGTACCGCGGCCGACAGAGATATTTGCGCCTTCGATCATCCCAATGCCGGGATACAACTCAGCTTCGGTCAGGTTGCGCATATTCGGCGATGGATTCACCCACACTCCGCCCGTCGCATCGAACCAATCGCCGCGCAGCCAGCCCTCCATGCGCACCACGGAGAGTTTTGCGCCGATCGCACGCTCGCCATTAAACAGGCCCGCCAGCTCACCCACCGTCATTCCGTGGCGCACCGGGGTTCGCCAGTAGCCGACGAACGATTCGCGCCCCGCATCCAGTACCGGTCCCTGCGCAAGCCCGCCGCCGATTGGATTCGGCCGGTCGAGCACAACCATCTCTTTTCCCGCCTTCGCAGCCGCCTCAAGAAAATAACCGAGCGTGCTCTCGTAGGTGTAAAAGCGCACTCCGATGTCCTGAATGTCGTAGACAATCTCATCCACGCCGGCCATCTCTTCGTCTGTAGGCCGCCGCTTCGCATCCGAGTCGCCGTAGACGCTGTACACCGGCACACCCGTCGCCGCGTCGCGCGAGTTGCCAATCGCCGTCGTATCCAAGACGCCGGCAATCCCGTGCTCCGGACTGAAGATCGCTGTCAGCTTGATCCCCGGAGCGTGCGCCAGAATGTCAGCTGTGCGCTGTCCGCGTGCATCCACGCCGGTCTGATTGGTCACCAATCCGATTCTTACTGGATGATCTCGATCCGGATACAGCTCTTGGAATTCGTGCGCTTCCAGAACGTCGATGCCCACCTTCACTCCGCCCGTTTGCGCGCTAATGTGAGGCTGGACCATCATCGACTCACTGTGCGCGGGGATGGGTCCAATGCGCTTCTCTGGGTTCTCCGCGAACGAGAGATGCAGTGCCCCGACAACGGCATCCGCCAAGTTCCTCCGCAGCGCGATCACCGAACCCTTGCCGTTTGGATGCACCGCGTTCGTCAGCAGGATAATGTAAGTGTCACTCTCAGGATCGATCCAGATCGAAGTGCCGGTGAATCCCGTGTGGCCAAAGGAGCCGACCGGAAACAGCTTGCCGCGAGGGCCGGAGTAGGGCGAGTCGATGTCCCACCCCAATCCGCGCAAGATCGAACCCGATCCCGGCTGCTGCGGCGTGGTCATCTCTTCTATCGCTTCGCGGGTCAAAACCTTCGGATGGTCGCTGAGCAGATTCTGCGCGAACTTGGCCAAATCGTCCGCCGTCGAAAACAGCCCCGCGTGCCCCGCGACTCCGCCCATCCTTCGCGCCGTGGGATCGTGCACCACGCCGCGCAGCATGATTCCATCTTCGTCGTATTGCGTGGGAGCGATGCGCGGCACCCAGCTAGCGGGCGGAAGAAATGCCGTTTCCTGCATGTCGAGCGGAGCGAATACGTGCGTCGCCGTGTATTCATTCAGCGGCATGCCGGTGACTTTCTGCACGATGAAGCCGAGCACTTCGAAATTGATGTCGCTATAAACAAATCGCGTGCCCGGAGGATTGGTGGGCTGCACCTGCATCGCCATCTTGAAGGCCGTGTCGCGGCCGTGCCACGATTCCTTCAGATCCAGATCGGGCGGCAGGCCGGAAAAATGCGTCATCAGCTCGCGCACGGTAATCTGCGACTTCCCGTTCTGCGCAAACTCCGGCAGATATGCGGCGACGGAATCGTCAATACGCACGCGGCCCTCGTCGACGAGCTGCATCACCGCGGTGGTCGTGGCAATCACCTTGGTCAGCGAGGCCAGATCGAAGATCGTGTCCGCGGTCATCGCTTCTTGCGTTGGCTCGAGCGACCGCGATCCGAAGGCCTTGCGATACACCACCGCGCCGTTGTGGCCGATGATCGCCACGCCGCCGGGCATGCTTCCTTTGGCCACAGCCGCCTGCATCAGCGCATCAATAGCGTCGAAATTGTGCGTGTCGAAATCATGCGCGCTGCTGCCGCCCGTCGCTGGCTCCTGCGCGGCAACCCCTCGCTGCCCGCACACGACCACCATCGTCGCCAGCAGGCAAACCATCGCCGCGCGAACCATCGCCGTCTTTGCCGCGCTCCCCATATCAGCCTTCGATTGCTCTCCGGACGTTCCCTTTGGCTCGGCGTAGCCGCCGTGCAGACTCTGCCTTGCTTGTGCCCGTCTTCAACATCACCAGCGCCACCGGCACGCTCCTGCCGGCTTTTTCCAGCGTGGCCGCGGCCTGCGCCCCATCCACCCCGGTCAGTGTCTCAAGAATCTTGGTGCCGCGCTGCAACAGTTTCTTGTTCGTCAAATGCAGATTGACCATCAAGTTGCTGTACACGTACCCCAGCCGTGTCATGGCGCCGGTCGTCAACATGTTGCAGATCAGCTTCTCCGCGGTCCCGGCCTTGAGCCGCGACGACCCGGCGAGCACTTCCGGTCCCACCTCTGTCTCAATGCGAAGATCCGCAACTTTCCCGATTGCGGAATTGCGATTGAATGCAATGGCCACTGTCGCTGCGCCCTTGGCTCGCGCATATTCAAGAGCGCTGATGGTATAGGGCGTGTTTCCGCTGGCCGCGATGCCCACCACAACGTCGCGCTTGCCGGGTCTTCTTGCCGCTATGTCTTTGCGTCCCATCACGGCCGAATCCTCGCTGGCCTCCGCTGCATTTACCAGCGCGCGCTCGCCCCCTGCAATCACAAATTGCACCTTCTTCGGACTAACCCCGAAGGTCGGCGAACACTCCGATGCATCCAGCGCGCCGATGCGGCCGCTCGTTCCGCTGCCCACGTAAATCAGTCTTCCGCCCTGAGCCAGATGATGCGTTACCAGATCCACCGCCTTGGCAATCTCCGGCAACACCTTGCGAATGGCGCGCGGCACCACCGCGTCTTCGCGGTTCATGGCGGTCACCAACTCCAGAGAACTCATTTTGTCCAGGTTCTCCGTGGCCCGATTGCGGCGCTCCGTTGTCAACTCACGCTCTTGCATTCCCATCCCTTGCTTGCAACGCGTTCAATGGTTTCTCCCGCATGGGCAGGCTTGCGGCATAGCCCACTGCAAACGTCACCACGCTGCCCAGCACTACATACCAGGTAAACGCCACACCGGTGAACCGCCACAGGTACAGGTTCAATGCCAATCCGCAAATCATGCCCACCATGGCTCCGCGCTCCGTAGCCCGGCGCGTAAGCACGCCTAACAAAAACACGCCGAGCATCCCTCCATAGGCCACCGATGCGATCGTCAATCCCACTTCGATCACCCTGCCGCCATTCCGCGCCACCAGCGCAAGGCCAAACAAAACTAGCGCCCAAACCACCATCGCCACCCGCGACAGCCAGATGCGGTGCATCTCCGACGAAAGCGGACGAAGTCGCATGTAGAAATCGACGATGGAGGTTGATGAAAGCGAATTGAGCGCAGCGCTCAGGTTCGACATCGCCGCTGCCAGGATGGCTGCGATCAGCAACCCGCTCACACCGTGCGGCATATGGCTGACGATGAAAACCGGGAAGATGGTATCCGTTCGCGTGAACGCAACTGCCGGCGGAAACATCCGATAAAACACAAACAGCATCGCCCCAATCGTCAGGAAAAGCGAAAACTGGAAGAAAACCACCACGCCGCTTGAGAGCAGAGCGGCCTTCGCTTGCCCCTCGCTGCGCGCCGCCAGCAGTCTTTGCACAATTAACTGATCGGTCCCATGACTGGCGGTGGTCAGAAAGGCTCCGCCAATCAATCCCGACCACAAGGTGTACTTGGTCGTCCAATTGAATGTGAAATCCAGCACGCGGAACTTGCCTGCCTGGCCCGCCATCTCGCGCACGGCCGCCCATCCGCCGGGCACAAGATGCAGGATGGTCACAAGACCCACGATCGTTCCGGCAACATATACCGTCTGCTGCATCACATCCGTCCAGATTGCTGCCTTCAGGCCGCCCTTCAACGTGTAGAGAAGCGTCAGCACGGTGACCACGGCGATCGCTACCAGGTCGCGCTCAAAATCGCTTACGCCCGCGAGCAGTCCGCCCAGCGCCACGCGCACCACGATGGCCACCGCAAACACGCGCACGCCTTCTGCGGCGGCCCGCGTCACCAGAAAGACTCCCGCCGTCAACGTGCGCAGCCGTTGCCCAAAGCGGCGTTCCATCAGTTGATAAGCCGTAACCAGCTCGCCGCGAAAGTATTGCGGGATGAGCACAAAACTCACCACGACGCGGCCGATCAGGTAGCCCATCACCAGTTGTAGAAAGCTGAAGTCCTTGTCGTACGCCAAGCCGGGCACGCTGATCACCGTCAGAGTGCTCGTCTCCGCTGCCACAATCGAAAGCGAAATCGCCCACCACGGAATCGCGTTATCTGCGAGGAAATATCCTTTCAGCGTCCGCTGCCCACTTCGGAAGCGCAAGCCGAAAACAGTCACGCCGGCCAGATAGAAACCGATCACCACCAGATCCAGCGTGTTCAATCCCATCGCGACATTCCTGCTTCGGCGGCACGGCTAGGACGATCAGTCTTGCATGGAAGCAGACCCCTGCCCGCCTGTTTCCCTTTTAAAGGAAACAGGCGAGCCGAGCCAGTCTTTTCGTTCGAGTTAGAAGGTAAATCGGCCGGCAAACTGCATGATGCGCGGGTCTCGATATCCCGTAACTTCGCCGAACGTCGATGACGTCGCAGTCGTTCCGATGGAGTTGACATTTACGTGGTTGACTGCGTTGAAGGCCTCGGCGCGGAACTGGAAGCTCGTCCGCTCCGTGATCTTGAAGTTGCGGTGAACGCCAACATCGACCCGGTTGAATCCAGGGCCCTGAATCGTGCCGCGCTTCGCATTAGCCGGTATCGGGCTGTTCGGCGCCGGAGCCGCAAATGCACCGGAATAGAACCAGGGCGCGCTGATCACCTCGTAGGCCTTGTTGTGAATCTTCGTCAGGTTGCCCGGAGCGTTCGGATTGCCGATCTGGTTCACGCGCAAGCCGTCCGAAGTCGGTCCGGAGTCGTGCAGGCCCGCGTTGTCGCTTACTTCGCCGCCATTCAGTTGGCTGTTGTAGATGCTGGGTGTGGTCGAGGTACCGAGGTTATAGAAAACCGTGCTTCCCGCGCTCGCTGCAACTGTGGACGGCAGTCCCGAATCGATCGTGTAGATAAAGCTCATCTCCCAGCCGCCCAGCACGCGTCCCTCGAGGTTCTTTTGCTCGCGGAACCACGGCTCTTCAAAGACGCCATCGAAGTTGAACACCTTGTTGCGGTCAAGCGAAGCGCGCCCGTAATCGCCGTTGATGTTGTACTCGTTCTGGATGAACCCGGAGTAATCTGCCGGAGCATTGGTCAAGTCGCGCGACCAGGTAATATTGGCGTCCACGTATGTGCTGCCGCTGAAGCGCTTGGTGATCTTCGCCTGCAGCGAGTTGTAGTTCGAATTGAAGATGGTGCGCAGCGCATCGATCGCGCCGTATCCAAGATACGGTTCAATCTGGTTCACCACGCGCGTGCAGGTGGAGCTGATATTCGCGGGAACGTTCACGCCATTGACGGCGATGAAGCAGCTGGAGCTGTTCGTCTCTGGATTCACCAGGTAACTGCCCCCGCTGTTCGCCGTGCCCAGCCAGGCGCCCGGCTGCGGCTGATCGATATCCATCGCGCCCAGAAGGTGCGTTCCATGGTCGCCAAAGTAGCCCAGGTCGAGCATGAACTTCTCAGCCAACTCCTGCTGTATGTCCAGCGAGAACTGCTGCACATACGGCGTTTGGAAAGTCAGCGGAACCCCCTGAATACGCGCGGGCGTACTCGAAAACGCAGTAGTTGCGCCTCCGGCCGGCGTGTCGAGCGTCGACTGGCTCACCGAGTATGTAGAAACCGCCGGAGGATTGTCGAACACCGTGGTTTCGTAATAACTCACCTCGGCGTTGTCATACGACCAGCCGTAGCCGCCGCGCAGCGAGGTCTTTCCGTTACCGAACAAATCGTAAGCAAAGCCGAAACGCGGCGCAAGGTTGGCCTTCTGCGCGGAGCCCACCTTGTTCCCCCAGGGCGAAGCCTGGTTGTTGTTGGCCGCGTTCGGGCCGTTGTAGATGATGCCGTCGACATAGTTGATGCCCACAATGTCCGCTGACGCGTTGGCGGTTGTTGACAGGCCGACGTTGCTGCCGGCTTGGCTGCAAGGGCTGGTAATGCAAATCAGGCCGCTGCTGGCGATGGTCGGCGCCGCCGCCGCGGTGTACTTCGCAGGATCGAAGTTGCTCATCAGCAGGTTTGCATCCCAGGGCTGGCCGTAATAGCCATAGCGCACGCCCAGGTTCAGCGTCAGCCGCGGATTCACCTTCCAGTTGTCCTGCGCAAAGACTTCGTACAAGGCAAACTTCTGGTCAGTAACCGGATCACGAGAGAGCTGGCTGAAGCCGCCGTTGGCATTGCCCGTCAGGAAGTTGGCAAATCCCTGCGCCTCGTTCGCGCCGCCATTGTTATTCGTCGGCACATTCGCAAAGCCTGAATCGCTCGCAAAAGTAAACCCACCCTGCGTGCCGGTCGTATTGTTTTCGAGCTTCTGGTAGTGGTTGTAGCTCATGCCGAAAATCAACGTGTGGTTGTGCAGTACCTTTGTCAAATCGCCATACATCTGGTGGTTGGTGCCGTGGTCGATATAGGCCACGCTGCCGCTCAGTGCGGTCATGCCTGCGATCGAAAGATTCGGAATCAGCCCCACCGTGTTCGGATAGACAAGCGTGGGTTTGACATCAGGAGACTGCGCGGAACCCAGAAAACCTGACGGCGTGCTCACGATGTTGCCGTTCGAGAACGAGTAGCCCACATTCAGCAGCATCGTCGGGCTGAAGACATACGTGATGTGAGCCAGCTGCTGCGTGCCGGGATTCACCACCGTGGTCGTGTTCGCGCCGGCGATATAGACCGTCGTGAATTGACCCTGAGGCAGAGTCTCCGGGAACGTGTCGTGCAGATAGCGGTAGAACACGCTGAGCTTCTGGCCGAACTGCTGGTCGATGCGCGCCACGGAATCGGTGTTGTTGAAAATGTCCTTGAAGTTCGTGTAAATGGTGTGCGGGTCTGCGTTATGCGCAATGTTGTAGGCCACGTTCGGCACCGGCACATTGGCAAACACGTCCTTCATGTAGGCCTGCGCCGTCGGCGAAAGGCCCGACGTAACTGAAGTCCCCGTCGCCGTGCAGGTATTCACCTGTGTCACGGAGTTGTTCGTGAACGCAGTACATACCGTCACCGGCGCTGTCGTCCACACGCCACTGATCAACTGTCCCGACTGGGTAAAGTCGCCCGAGCGCTCCGAGGCCTGCGGCACTGTCGCTGTCTGCCCCGCAAGCACCTCGACAATGCGTTGAAATTCTTCGGAGACGAAGAAAAACGTCTTGCCCTTGCCGTTGTAAATCTTGGGGATCCAGACCGGCCCTCCGGCCGAGAATCCGAAAACATTGTAGCGATAAGTAGGGGTCGGAAACCCGGCCGCGGGGCCGCCGTGAAAATCGTTCAAATACGTATTGGCGTCGACGTAGTTGTTGCGCAGATACTCGTAGGCGCTGCCGTGCAGCGAGTTCGAGCCCGACTTGGTCACAACGTCGATCTGCCCTGAAGCATTGCGTCCGAACTGCGCACTGTACTGCCCGCGCAGATTCTTGAATTCTGCGATCGCGTCCGGGCTCGGATACGTGTAGAGCGTCAGGTTCGCGCCGCGGTCCAGGTTGTCGGCGCCGTCAATCGTCCAGCCGTTCGATGTGTTGCGGCCGCCGTTCACTGAGAATGACACCGTGCTCGACGCGCCGCTCAGGCCGGCAGGCCCCCGCGTCAGATCGTCCGTAGCGCCGCCGTACACCACGCCCGGCTGCAGGTTCATCAGCGTTTCGTAGTTCCGCGTCACCAGCGGCATCTCGTTCAACTGCTCGTTGTTGATCAGGCCGGCCGAGGTCGCGTCTTCCAGATTCACAGTCACCAGGTTGTCTGTCGTGGTCACCGTGACGATTTCGTTGGCGCCGCCCGGCGTCAGCTTACGGTCCACAGTAAGCTCGTCAGCCGCGTGCAGCACAAGGCCGGTCACGACCTCCGTCTTGAAGTGAGAAGCCACAATGGTTACCTTGTAGGCGCCCAGCGGCAGCGCTTCCGCCGTGAAGAATCCCGCCGAGTTCGTCTTGGTAACGCGAATGTCTTCGCCGCGATCCGTATTCGTCACCGTCACGGTGGCGCCCGAAACC
>Ga0181520_10012232_pt1 | contig 11081 bp, 6 predicted proteins | sample PEATcosm2014_Bin_29_FD_132451 | JGI IMG/M metagenome (GOLD analysis project Ga0181520, IMG submission 132451) | Peatland microbial communities from MTU Mesocosm Facility, Houghton, MI, USA - PEATcosm2014_Bin02_30_metaG | ecosystem: Environmental > Terrestrial > Soil > Wetlands > Peat | place...
CGTCCTCAACCTTGACAGAGGGGTTGAATTCAAGGAAGATGTTGGAAAAACTCTCGTCCGACGAACTGGTCATCTGCTTGACACCATCGATGCCGTCGAGCTTGTCCTCGATTTTCTGCGTGATGAGGTTCTCGACCTCCGGAGGGTTGGCGCCGCGGTAGACGGTGGTCACGAATATGTAGGGGATTTTAATTTCCGGGAACGACTCCCGCCGCATGCCGGTAAAACTCACCAGCCCGCTGATGAAGAGGATCACCGCAAGAACGATCACCGAAACCGGATTTTTAAGTGCAAACTTTGTCATGAGGAACGCTCCCTTACTGCGCAGGTATGCCGGCGCGCGGGCCGGCTTATTTAACGACGCTCAAGGTGTACCGACCGGGGGACCCTAATTGTAATGAACCCTGGTCCCTTCGCTGACCTGGAATGCCCCGGTGACGATGAGCTTGTCGCCGGCGGACAACCCCTCGGTGATCATCGAGCTGTCGCCCGACGTCGCCCCGACCTGCACGATCCGCTGATGCGCGACGCCGTTCTCCACCACCATGGCCGAAATGCCGTTCTGCAATCGGACAAGCGCGGTGGAGGGAATGACGACGGCCTTCTCGTAGCGATGCCGCAGGACACTGGCGCGGCCCACCATGCCCGGCCGCAGCGTTCCGTCACGGTTGGGTACCACGATACGCGCGGTCACCGTCCGCGATCGGGAATCCACGGCAAGGTCGCAGCTTGCGAGCCTGCCCTCATAGGTCTGCTCCGGGCGCTGCAAAAGATGGAATTCGGTCTTCATGCCCGGCGTATAACTGAAGGCTTCGGATTCGGGAATGGCGATGACGGCCTGCAACTGGTCGATGCGGGAGACCCGGAGCGTCGCCGTTCCGGGCGCAACGGTCTGGAACCGGTCGATCTGGCGACTCGTGATGATGCCGTCGAACGGCGCCTGGCACTGCGCCTCTTCGAGGGTCCGCTGGGCGGCGGCAAGCCCCATGCGCGCATTCTGGTAGGCGAGGTTCGCGGCATCGAGCGCGGAGCGGCCGAGCGACCCGTTTGCGACGTTCGCCCTGGCCCGTTCGAGGTCGCCGCTCGCGACGTCGACCTGGGCCTTCGCCGCTTCGAACGACGCTTCGTACCGGTCGCCGTCGATATCGCAGAGCGCTTCCCCGGTTTTGAACCGGGTCCCCACCTCTTTGAGCCAGTTGACCCGGCCGCCCATTGCCGGCGCGGAGAGTGTGGCGTCTTCGATGCCGCGCAGCTCGGCCGAGTAGCTGCCCCAGTCCTCAAACTGCCGTTCGTTAACTTCGGCGACGACCACCGCCACTCCGGCCGAATCGGTCGCGGTTTTCCCTGCGCTTCCGGCAGCCGCTCCTTTTCCCCGGCACCCTGCGGTGGTGAAGCATAGCGCGGCAAAAAGCGCGGACGCCGCTACGGTAAGCATGGTTCTTCCCGATGGCACTTTCATTGTTCCTCCTGATGTATGGTAACGATATCATTTCCCATGGCAACGCGCAGGGCGGCCCGGCTGCGCAGCCGGCGGTACTTGGCATTGGTCAGCCCAAGCTCAGCCTGCTGCAACGTTTCGTCGGCGAGCAGGAGGTCGGCGAATTTCCCGCTGCCCTGCTTGAAATCGCTGTTGGTAAGGTCGTAGCTTTCCTGTGCGGAATGGAAGGACTCCTCCGAGGCGGCGTAATTGCTGTCGGCCGCGCTGCACTCGGCTATTGCGGAGCGGATCTCGATCTCGATACCCTTCGCCGCCTGGCCGTAGGCGATGTCCAGCTTCTCCGCGTCGGACAAGTACTGCGCGGCCTTGGCGCTGTTCGAAAATCCGTCGAAGAGCGTCCACTGGGCGCCGACGCCGACGGTCCAGTTAAACGTGCTCGGTATATTGAAAATCGATGAATTTGTTTGAAACTTCGACCAGCCTGCCGATCCCACGGCCGCGATGGAGGGGAGGTAGTTGGCCCGGTAGATTTTCGCCCCGTTTTTATTCGCATCGCTTATGAGCCGGAGCGCCTTGAGGTCGGTACGATGGGCAATCGCGAACTTAATCGCCTCGTCGGCCGGGGGCGGGGGAGTGCCGAGGAGCGAGGCGGGTATCCGCAGCGTATCGAGCGGCGTGGAATCGGTAAGGCTTTCGCCCATGAACATATTCAGGTTCATCCGTGCGGTAAAGGCATCACGCCTTGCGATGATGGCAGCGGCGTTCTGCCGCGCGACGTCGGCCTTGACGGCGAGGATCTGGCTTTTACTGCCCGAGCCAAGCTCGAAGTTCCGCTCCTGGAAGGCGTTGACCTCTTTTTTGCGCGCGACCGCACTCTCCGCGATGGTCCCCATCTTCGCTGCCACGACCGCATTGGAAAAGGCGTCGAAGGCGGCCAGTTGCAGGGTCTGAAGATTTCTCGCGTAGGTGCTCCGTGTCGACTGGTCGTACTGGTGCGCGATCTTTATCGCGGTGCCGATCTTCCCGAACGTATAAATCGGCTGGGTAACGCTCAGATTGGCGCTGTAGATAGTCGAGGTCAAGGGTTGAGAAAATTCTGAACCTAAACCATTCAGCTCATTCCAAAGTACGGCTACGGTATCAATGGGGGCTTGAGGACCCGTCGCTGCCGCTACCTCCTGATGTTTTACCTGCTGAGTGCCCGCATTATCAATCACCCCCGCATCGGGCTGGCTGCTCGAAGCGGAGCCTGAACCGGAACCTGAACTTGAACTGCCGAAGAGAGACCCATGGCTCAAGGCCGTGGTGGCCGATGCCGATAGGGTCGGGTAGGCGTGCGACCACCCCTGCCGGACATTCTGCTCGGACTTTTTTATCGTCTGCCGCATCATCTTCACCGAGTCGCTGTTTGCGCACACCTCCCGTATCGCCTGCTCGATGCTTACTTCCTGCGCGGCGGCGGTGCCGGTGAATCCACACAGAAAGGCGGACCAGATAACCGTCTGCAAAAGCTTTCTCATAGTGTTCCTCATGAAGGTTCCCTTACGACTGAAGTAGTCCCGACCGGGGTGCAGCCGAGACCGTTTGCCATAAATGCAAGGAGCTGGCCTATTTCCTGATCGGCATCGCCCATGCGCCCGGTTAATTTCCATTGATAAATGACTCCCCGTACGAGGGCGCTGAGATAGTTGGCAAGCTGGACATCGCCCACCGGAGTCGCAATCTCTCCGCGCTGCCGGGCGATCCTGATGAGCGCAACCTGCTGGTCGAGGATGCGGCTGAATCTCTTCGGCAACTCCTCGAAAAGCCGTCGGTGCTTTTCAGAGATATTTTCGCGTTGAAAATTGCAGGTGGACTGGAATTGCGCCACGGAGAGCAGCACGGCGAAATTTGCGCCGAAGAAGCCGAAGGTGGTTTTCAGCATTGCTTCAAGGTTTTTCAAAAAACTAAATTCCGGATTGAGGGCGACCGCAAGCTGGGCGCAGAGTTTTTCGAGGTCGCGGACGGCCAGGCTGAGGAATATCTCCTCCTTATCGGCATAGTAGGAGTAGAGGGCAGCCTTGGAAAAGCCTGCCGCTACCGCGATATCTTCGAGCCGTGCCTCTGAAAAACTCTTATCCGAGAACACCTTCTGGGCCGCATTCAGGATCAGACCGGTCTTCGCCTCCCGGATAGCCTGCTCTCTAATGACTTTAGCATCCATACTTGTACCCTTCGGGTGATTTTATTGACTTCAAAGTTAATATAATATATTTTGAGTCATAATACAAATTATTTATTCATAAAATAACCGTGAAGGGTAATCGATTGTTAAAATAGTTTTCTATTTTATCGGCCGGATTAGTATTCTATAAGAGATAGGTTTATTGGAGATCCGGGCATCAAAATTTAACGGGGAGGCGATGTGAAAATGGGCTTTCTTTTTTCCGGCGTGTTCTGGGGCATAGTTCTTATATTACTCGGGTTTTCAGTTATCATCAATCTCGTTTTCCACATTCATCTCCCGCTTTTTCGAATTTTTTTCGCCCTGTTTCTTATTTATCTGGGGCTGCGGATCATGGCGGGAGGGGGCTTTTACCATCACCCCTCCTGTGGAAACCGCGGGAGCACGATCGCCTTCAGCGATGCGACGATTGCCTCGGATGCAGGTGACGGCGAGTTCAACATTATTTTCGCCAAAGGGGTGGTCGAGGCGGGATCGATTTTTTCCGCCGACCCCCATCGGCGAAGCCTGAGAATCACTACGGTATTCGGCAATACGCTGGTCCGCACCCCGAAGAATCTGCCCGTCATTATCCGGACAACCTCGGCGTTCGGTGGGATTACCCTGCCCGACGGCTCCACCAGCGCCTTCGGCGAAACGATATATAAGAATGATTCCTGCAGATCGGCGACCGACTCGTCGACGGCAAGAACCATCCTTATCAACGTTGTTTTCGGGGCGTGCCGGATCGAGGAGCGGTAGCGCCTTTCAACCGCTCCGGAGGGAGGCTTATCCGGCAGAGGCGTATGGGTTCGCCTCTGCCGTTAAAACGCCGGATCAGGCATGAAATCCGGAAGCCAGGAAATAATAAACCTCGTTGGCCCGCAGCTCTTTTTTGAACTCCGACACGCAGGTATCCTTATTAATATGCAGGAACTCGATGTTCGCCATCTCGGAAAAGTCTTCGAGATGCTCCGCCGTCACCGCCCGGCTGTACCCGCTGTGGTGGGCTCCGCCGGCCAGTATCCACGCCGCGGCAGCGGTCTTGAGATCGGGCTTCGGGAGCCATACGACTCGGGCAACCGGCAGCCTGGCGAGCGGTGCCGTGGGAGGCACGACCTCGATATCATTCGCAACCATGCGGAAACGGTTACCAAGATCTATGAGCGAGGCTACCACGGCCGGGCCGGTACTGCCGTCGAAAACGAGACGGGCGGGGTCGGCTTTGCCGCCGATTCCGAGCGGGTGGACTTCCAGGCTTGGCTTGCCGCTCGCGATGGTGGGACAGACTTCAAGCATATGGGCGCCGAGCACCTTCTGGTCCCGCTCGCTGAAATCGTAGGTGTAATCTTCCATGAATGAGGTCCCGCCGCCGATACCTTCGCTCATCACTTTCATCGAACGCACGAGAGCGGCGGTTTTCCAATCCCCTTCGGCACCGAATCCATAGCCCTCGGCCATCAGACGCTGCACGGCGAGACCCGGGAGCTGAACGAGGCCATGAAGATCCTCGAAGGTAGTGGTGAAAGCCTTGAATCCGCCGTTTTCAAGGAAATTTCGCATGCCGATCTCGATGCGGGCGGCTTCGAGGATCGACTTCCGGGTCGGATCGTCGGTTGTCGGAATGGCGTAACGGTCGTGATATTCCTTCGCCAGCGCGGCAATTTCCGCATCCGTGACCTTCCCGACATAGCGCACCAGGTCGCCGACCCCGTAGCCGTTTACCGAGTAGCCGAGGCGAATCTGCGCTTCGACCTTGTCGCCTTCGGTCACCGCGACTTCCCGCATATTATCGCCAAACCGGGCAATGCGCATCCCCTGGGAGTCATCCCATGCGGAGGCTGCGCGAGCCCACACCCCGATCCTGGCGAGAACATCTCCGTCCTGCCAGAACCCGACGATGACCTTCCGATTCAATCGCATCCGGCTTCCGATGAAACCGAACTCCCTGTCGCCGTGAGCCGCCTGGTTGAGATTCATGAAGTCCATATCGATGGTACTCCAGGGGAGATCTCTATTGAATTGCGTATGCAGGTGCACAAGGGGCTTGTTGAGGAGGGCGAGCCCCCTGATCCACATCTTCGCCGGGGAGAAGGTGTGCATCCAGGTAACCAGCCCGATACACGCCGCCGAGGAGTTGGCCTCTTTGCAAAGATGGTAGATGTCGTCCGGCGTCGTCATAACCGGCTTAAAAACCACCGGAAAGGGGATTGCCGCCGATTTCGAAAGAAACTGAACGATCTGTTTCGAGTTTTCCGCCACCTGCCTGAGAGCCTGCTCACCGTAGAGATGTTGACTGCCCGTTACGAACCAGATTTCTTTTGCACCGCCGGCTATGCCCATGTAACCTCCGATTTTATAATGTGTTTGGGGACATTTCCCGTGACTGGATTGTGCCATTATTTGTAAATAATCGTAAATATTTTTGGCGAATTGGCAATAATGTAGTAAATTTAATTAGAAGGTATAAAATAATAACGGTTCAAAAGCAATACAAAAATAAAAAATCTGCTCGTAACCCGATCCGGTGATGCAAGCGGGGCAGGAAGAGCCTTTCATGCTTTTTAACGGAGGTGCTATGCGACAAAAGGTTCGCGGTCTTATTTTATTCCTGGCATTTTTCGCTTGCGCGTCTTCATTTGCCATCACGGCGGGGAAATTCAGCTACACGGGCGCTCCGGAAGATTATAACGGCGACACCATGAAGGTGAACGATACCATGGTCGCGATGTCGAACCAGGTCTTCGTTAAAAGCCAGACGCTTATCGATTCAATCCCGGATACCCCCTGTGTTTTCTTCGTCATCGACAACTCGCCCAGCATGTCATTTGCAAATGGCGGGCTCCCGCTGAGCGACACGAACGGCTATCGCTACAAGGTGGCCAACGCCATGATCGATACGCTCTATAAGCATTATCCTTCGGCGCAGGTCGGGTTTGCCGTTTTCGATTCCGCGCTCGATTTCAGCACCACCCTCGATCCCACCGTCATGAGCGCCCTGCCGGCGCCCAACCAGAATATGGGTGCCTATATGAAGCTTCTCACCCTGAACGGCAGCTACGAAGGGACTACCGGTCTTGCTCTCGCGCACAAGTACCTGCACGATTCGCTGATCACCCTTCCCTCGAGCGTAAAGACACAGTTTGCAACGACCGTAAATCAGGCCTGGGACCTCGTCTACAACCAGCATCGCTGGCGGGGCAGTACCAACATCGACGTCGGGTTCGCCGCCGCAAAAAATGCCATGCTCCTGGCGACGCACCCGAAGCAGGATCAGTATGTCGTCTTCCAGTCGGACGGCGCTTCGAACTGCTGCGGCTCTACCGTCTGGGGCTTTGTGACCCCCGGGGACTCGATGCCCACGACCTTTACCGTTTATTACAACCGGGACAGCATTGCCGCCGTGCCCGATATCGACAGCATGACGAAAATGACGACCAACATCCGGAATGACGGGTATTCGGTCAATAATCCCCGCAGTAATTTATGGCCTTTCCTGGTCAGTACCTATTCGTCGCTCCTGAATTTTTTAATGAACAATGTTTACTCGGCAATCGCCACCTCATCGCTCGCCGGACCGTCCAGCATTACCATAGGAACCCAGACCGCCACCTCATGGATCGACTCCTCCTTTTCGTTTGGCACCCTTTTCCCGCTCACCGGGCCGGTAACGCCATTCACGTACAACATCAATTACCAGCTTGCCGTCAACGGTACCGTTTTAAAGGATACGACGCATATAGTCAATTTTGACGTCGCCCGCACGGCGGGGGTGTCCATGGATACCACGAAATTCCAAATCCAGCGATGGGACCGGGCTCTGGCTTTCCGCTACAACGGCGCACCGGTTTCGGCGATTACCGACCAGATGGATTCGGTGGAACTCCGGTTCGGCTACTCGCCGGGAACCGCGAATTACGGCTACAGCTCGGTGCAGGTGCAGCTTGCCACCCGTTCCGGAGCGCAGACCGACAGTGAATTCTATACCCTGTCGCGGGTCGGAACGACCGATACGTTTTCGGTCAAATTCAAGGACACCACCGTGGTTCCTCCGGTGAAGGGTGACGGCGTTCTGGAGCACACCTCACCCGTCGATACCATCGTGGCAATCTTCCGTAACCATGAGACGCCGCCGCTTCCCATGGATACCCTGCGGCTGTCCTGCCCGGTTTTCGTGTCGCCCGGACGGATTTTCCTGTCGGTTGTTAACGACACCATCCATGCGGGCGACACCGCCGCCCTCTCCGGGTGGGTGGCGACCGCACGCGGCGACACGCTGAGCTGGCTCGACGACTCAATCAAGTGGGCGGAAACGCCGCCGGTCGACGGAGGCGACGCCCTGATCGGCGCCGTCGGAGGATCAACGCGCTTTACCGCAACCCAGGCGTTCGATTCCACCGGCAATAACCGGGTCATTTCACTGGTAGCCTCGGTGGTCAACCCCTACAATACCGCCCTCACGGTGAAGGCCACGGCGCATATCGTCGTTGTGCCCCGACTCTCCGGATACCGGATCGATGTGGAACGGATCGCGGATACCGCCCTGTTCAAGAATGACCTGACGGGCGGTCGCTCGAACTTCTACTGGAGCTCCGCGCCGCTGTCCACCATCGTGATGGATTCGGTCACCGACGCCCTGTACGCCTACGCCGTGGTCCGCGACCCCTTCGGGAATTATATCCGGATATCCGATTCGACAACGACCTGGACCGCCCTCGATCCCGATACGGTGGGCGCCCTGGCGGAACACGCCAGGGATGTCGTCCATCTGGGCTATCTGACCCGCATGAATGCAATCCATACCGGTACCGGAAGCGTGGTGATCGACGAACCCGGCCTTCCCCCGGATACGGTGGTGGTGCAGCTGCATACCGACCGCCTCCTGGCCATCGGGCTCTTTAACGGCGCCACCGCTACGCCGGTCGATACCGTCAGCCTGAATACCGACCAGGCAATAAATCTCGTGGTCGAAGGAGAGTGGGTTTCCGCACCGTCCTCGTGGGTGCCTATTACCGGCATGTGGAGCCTGAAACCGAACCCGGACACGCTCCAGTTTGTCGTTGCGGTGCCGTCCCTCCTTGCCGGAAACTGGTCCTGCAATCCGCTGACCCCCGGCCATGCGCTCCTGACCGTGACCTCATCGGGACAGTCGGTGACCATCCCGATGATCATAATCCAGTCCGGTGTCGATAGCGTCAAGCTGGTGCTGGTGACCAATCCCGACTCCTGCTTTGCGGGGCGCCCCATTAAAATCGCCGCCACCATCGGTAATGTCCATGGCCCGTTGCCCGGCACCACCGTGCAATCGTGCGTCTATCACGACTACCTCAGCAACACCCCCCGTCCGGATTTCATGCCCTGGCTGACCGTCAATGGCGGGAAAATCCCGGATTCACTCGATAAGCCGTTGCAGGAATCGTTTCTCAACGGTACCGATACCGTCTCGCTGGTGCTCTACTATGCTCCCGACACCACGGACAGCCTGCATCGGATGCAGCTGACGCTGAACAGCGTGCTGCAGGCGACGACCGTTCCCTTCCGCCTCAGGCCGTGGATCATCGATTCCCTGCAGATTGAGGATACCAACGGCGTGCACCTGGTCGACACCCTCGTGCTCTCGCAGACGAATCCGGGCGATTCGCTGCGCGCCCGCGGTTTCGACCGCTATGGAAACGCGATCGCCCTCGATTCCGGCGACGGAACCGCCCTGACGACAACCATCTGGTCGGTCGACGGAGCGCTCCCGCAGCCGGCCGTGACGACGGGCGCCGATATCTATTATGCCGCATCGCCCGCGCGGGCCGTTGAAACCGGCAACGTCTGGGCAACGCTGGTCACCGACTCCGCCACGCTCCGGACCTCGGTACCGGTCAAGGTGCTGCCGTCGCTGCCGATGCTCATGTCCGCCATTACGAGGGACCGGATCGGCGGCACGTTCGATTCATCGGACGGGCTTATTGACGAGATAGACTGCTATTTCAGTAAACCGGTGGTCATCCCGAACGCCGATTACGCCTATTTTTCGGCTGTCCACGGAACGGATACCCTGAAGATCACCGGCATCCTCCAGCTCAGCGACAGCTCCTATGCGCTCCAGATCCATGATTCCCTGACAAACCTGAGCGTTCCGCAGACGTCGTGGAGGCCGACCGTCTCGGTCGCCAACCTGCCGGTGGCGGTCAATGCCTCGGTGCAGGCGGCCGATGGATGCGCGCCGGTCGTCTGGCAGGTGATCAAACACGCCAACGGGCCGAATCATCAGAACGATGTCGTCGAGGTCCAGTTCAGCGAGAATATCTTCAACCGCTCGGGCGGTCAATTTACCACGGCAAATCAGCCGTACCAGACCTTTTCGGCCTATACCCTGACCGCGTCGGGCTACGTCCCGATCGATTCCCTGTTCAACGGCATCGTCGCCTTTCAAAGCAACCAGCCCGACAGCGTCCTGTATTTCACCATGAGTAACGGCGCCGACCTGACCGACACGAATTATATCGATATCCGGGCCCCCAATCCGCTGATCCAGGATCAATACGGTAACGTTCCTCCGCAGGATAACCATCGCTGCCGCGTGGCGATCGCCGGCAACGCGATCGGCCTGACCGTCTTTCCGAACCCGACGAAGGGGACCTTCAAGCATCCGACGCAGAGCGGCAACAACGGCGACATCGATCTTTTCGACCAGCCGCAGGCGCAGCAGTGGGTTGAGCAGGATAATGCGGGGTTTGTCCTGCTGCTGCAGGGGGTGAAATGGCCCCAGACCGGTACCGGGTACATCCGTGCGAATATGGAGATTTACGACATCGTCGGCAACCTGGTGAACTCCGCGCAGACGGACAATCTGTTCAAAAACAGCCAGCAGGGAAATTCGGGTTCCGCCGATGTCACCATTTACTGGAACGGCGCCAATCATAAGGGGATGCTTGTCGCACCGGGCATCTACCGGGCCGTGGTATATATTAACTATCCCGCCAACAGCCTCAATTATAAAAATGCGCGGCTGGTGAAATCGCTGGGGGTAAAATAGGGAATTATATTCCTTATTCGTGGGAACCACCTTGCGGTGGTTCCCCCTGGTCAAAGCCTCCGCGCCCGCCAAAGCGCGGGCTGCGGGGTCTTTGACGCACCCCTTCCAGCGGAAGGGGGCGGCGATGCTTGCGTTCCGCAAGCGCTCGCCCCCTCCCGCAACGCCCTCTTTTAAGGTAGAAAACACCGGGCAAAAAAATGCTTCGTAGGGGCGACCTCCCACTAACCCGGCAAAACCAGGCAAGATAGAAAACAAACACATGAAAAAAGACACCCCGCTTCCCATTTTATAACTTCATCCTTTTGCTTTCAAAACCATCACGAAATGCACGTTTTTGATCATTAATTGGGGGTAAAAGTGGCGATATCGATCACGAAAACCCCTCTAATTGCACGAAATTTGCACGAAATTCA
>Ga0181520_10012233_pt1 | contig 11081 bp, 5 predicted proteins | sample PEATcosm2014_Bin_29_FD_132451 | JGI IMG/M metagenome (GOLD analysis project Ga0181520, IMG submission 132451) | Peatland microbial communities from MTU Mesocosm Facility, Houghton, MI, USA - PEATcosm2014_Bin02_30_metaG | ecosystem: Environmental > Terrestrial > Soil > Wetlands > Peat | place...
AAGTTTCCGGTCGTGTTCGTCGTCCAGGACGCAATCGGGGCCGCCACATTCGTCGAGGTCAGCCAAGTATAGCCGGCATTCGCCGTGCCACCGCTGCCCGTCAAGATCAGATTGCCACCCGAAATGACCGGTTGATTGACGACCGGCAGCGTTGGTACATTGACATAAGTGAACGAGGCATCGGCAGAAGGATCGCCCCAGGTGACACTCCAAGGGTTACCTGTGTCACCAACACCACCCGGGTAATCCGGGCTTCCCTGGGTGGTGAAGTCGAAACAAGTGTTATTGACGCTCAAGTCGGCTGAACCATTAAAACCAACGTTCCCCTCACTGCCTTCACCATACGGATCACTGCCATCCACCCCATAACCGAGAACCGTATATGTACCGGCCGACAAATAAATCGGCATGGATAGCGGCTCAAAAGCATAGCCTTCGATCAAATTGGCGGCGGTTCCAGCCGGAATCGTCACCGAGGCTATGGCGGTTTGATTGGAGAAAAGCGTGACCGTATGTGAACTGGCCAGCGGGTGATTTTGATAGTCAAAAAAACCAAGCTGGAAAACCTCAATGCCAGCACCACCGACGTTGAAAATTTGCCCCATGTTCAAGGTGTTGCCAGTGGAGGCACCACCGTAGGAGGTATTAACATTTGCGGTATAAGCCACGGTTTGGCCGATGACTATCGGTGACACCACCAAATTGCCTGCACCCGTAATGAATGGGATGAGGTTGGCGGCATTGTAAGTCCCAGCCTGCAGGGCAACCCCGTTGGTGTAGCAGCCAAGAACAGTGTAATTGCCAGTATTGTTCAAGTTCAGCGTCGCGGTGTTGGCAAGGCGAAGCGTGGTCGGGTCGCTCCAGCTCGCGTCCACCTCCAAGGTACTGCCCGCACTGACAACCGTGTCGCCGGTGTAGACGTTTGCTCCGGAGAGATCCAGTGTGCCGGAGTTGGTCACAATCAGTCCGCCGCTGCCGGAGAGCGTGCCCGAAAGCGCGATGGTATTGCCCGCCGGATTGAACGTGACCGGACCGTTGATTCCCGTCAGGTTAATGTTCACCGACGATGACCAGCTCGCTTCTGCCCCGACCGTCCCACCCCCGAGATTAACCTCATAACTGCTGCTGGCCGTGGTGATGCCATTCGCGCCAATATAGATGCTACCGCCGGTAAGATTGTAAATGCCGTGGCCGACGCCGCCATTGATGCTATAACCAACCCACAGGTTGTAAACATTAGTAATGACACCACTGACCTGGTTCACCAACCCGGTCACCAATGTCCCGCCGTTGGCACCAAGGCCGATCCCCAAAGTATTGCCGCTCAGGTCCAACAGGCCGGCGTTCATGTTATAGGCTGACCGCGAGGCGCTGCTGCCTGACGCGACAAGCCAAATAGTCCCATTGTTGGCCGGATTAAAGGTAAACGTGCCGCCATTCTGGTTCACCATCCCGCTGCCGCTGTCGCGGCCAATCACAAAGGTGTCACCATAGCCGCCAATGATGTCAAGCACCGCCCCGGGCTGGATGTCCAGCGTGGCGTTGCAGTCAGCAACAGCATCGCCATCGGCCACGTAAATACGGCCGCCATCCCCGTTGATCGTGGTGTTTCCCCTGAGCGTGGTCGTGCCACCGTTGATACCCCAGCTCAGGATCGTGTTGGTGCCACCCAAGGTTAGGGTGCCGGCGTCAAGCTTGATCAAACTGGTGTCCACAGTGGAGGTCAGATCGCCGCCCAGGCTGAGATTGCCATTGGCTGGCGTGTCAATAACTTCGCTGGAACTCAAAGTCACATTCAGATTGACCGTCTGCGTAATGGGTGCAGCCGGGTTTCCGCTGAAACCAATATTGCCAGCCAGCGTGATGTCATTGCCGCCCAGCACGAAGGCTCCGGCAGTATTGCCAAACGTAATGCTGCTGACGGCAATGCCGCTCAAATCATTGTTGTTATTGAGCCGCGTGCTGCCGGCAAAGGTCAGGCCGATCGGGAAGATGGGCACCGCGTTCTGATCCCAGTTACCGCTCATGCTCCAGTTATTGTTCGCACCTAAACCGGTCCAGAGGCCGGTGCTGATGCTGCTTGCCACCACCAAATTGCCGGAGCCGCTGATAAATGCCGGGAGGTTGCCGTTATTGTACGTCCCGACAGGTAGTGCCACACCATTGGTGTAGAAGTGGGCGACGGCATAGTTGCCGCTAAAATTCAAATGCAGCGTCGCGCCATTGGCCAGACGAAATGCGCCCAGGCTGCTGCCGGTTACGTCCAACTGCAAGGCGCCGGCATTGATTGTCGTGTCGCCGGTGTAGGTATTTACTCCGGAGAGTTCCAGCGTGCCGCCGCCAACCACGGTCAAGCCGCCATTGCCGGACAGCGCACCCGAGAGCGTGATGGTGTTGCCCGCCGGGTTGAACGTCACGGGACCGTTGATTCCCGTCAGGTTCATGTTCAACGATGACGACCAGCTGGTTTCAGCCCCGACCGTCCCGCCCCCAAGATTAAGCTCATAATTACCGCTCGCGGTGATGCCGTTAGCGCCAATGTAGATGCTACCGCCGGTAAGATTGTAAATGCCGTAGCCGACGCCGCCATTGATATTATAACCAAGCCACAGATTGTAAACATTAGTAATGACACCACTGACCTGATTCACCAACCCGGTAACCAATGTCCCGCCGTTGGCACCAAGGCCCAGCCCCAAAGTATTGCCGCTCAGGTCCAACAGGCCGGCGTTCATGTTATAGGCCGACCGCGAGGCGCTGCTGCCTGACGCGACAAGCCAAATAGTCCCATTGTTGGCCGGATTGAAAGTGAACGTGCCACCATTCTGGTTTACCGTCCCGCTGCCGCTGTCGCGCCCAATCACGAAGGTGTCACCATAGCCGCCAATGATATCAAGCACCGCCCCGGGCTGGATGTTCAGCGTGGCGTTGCAGTCAGCAACAGCATCGCCATCGGCCACGTAAATACGGCCGCCATCACCGTTGATCGTGGTGTTTCCCGTGAGCGTGGTTGTGCCACCGTTAATATCCCAGCTCAGGATCGTATTGGTGCCGCCCAAGGTTAAGGTACCGGCGTCAAGCTTGATCAAACTGGTATCCACAGTGGAGGTCAGATCGCCGCCCAGGCTGAGATTGCCGTTGGTTGGGGTATCAATGGTTACGTCGGTGCTCCAAGCCATATTGAGATTGATGGTCTGGGTGACGGGCGTGGCCGGATTCACACTCAAACCAATGCCATCCGCACTGAAACCAATGTTGCCGGCCAGCGTGATGTCATTGCCGTCCAGCACGAAGGCTCCGGCGGCGGAATCGAACGTGATGCCGTCCACCGTGATGCCCGTGTTGTCGTTGGTGTTCACCAGCCCCGTGGAGCCGGCAAAGGTCAACTCGGCAGGGAAGCTGGGCAGCCCATTCCAGTTGCCGGCCGTGCTCCAATAGTTGTTCCCGGCGCCACCGTTCCAGATGCCAGTCGCCGCAGCGACGTTAGTATAAGTGAACGAGACGGCGGCAAATTCTTCGCCGTCGGTGGTGCTCCAACCATTATTTACGTCACTGCCATTCGGGTAATCCGGACTTCCGTCGGCGGTGAAGTCGTAAATGCCATTCCCGGGACTCACATTGCCGCCGCCATTAAAACCAGGGGCATTACCATTGCCATACGGATCACTTGCCGTCATTTGATAGGCTAAAATCGAGTAATTACCGGCCGGCAAAAAAACCGGCGTGCCCAGGGGCGCAAAACGGAAAGCGTTTATTAATGGCGCCGTCGTTCCAGCCGGAACTGTGACCGAGGCCACAGGCGTTTGAGTGGAATCGAAGAGCGTGACCGTGTGCGCAGCCGCCAGCGGTTCGCCTTGATAGTCAAAAACCCCAAGCTCGAAAACCTCAATGCCAGAGCCCGAGACGGTCATAGCCCGCCCGATGTTCAAGAGGCCGCCATTGGCGGTTTGGTATGAGCCGTATTGTTCGGCAGCAGTATTAGCGGTAAAGCCTACGATCTGTGCGCTGGCTGTCGCTGCCAGTCCGGCCAACACGGCCATGGCCAACATGATCTGGATGATAAACTTCGTCGCGCCGGCGGCTGTTTTCGCCGCCAGATGGGAGGGGGCTGTGTCGGACCACACCAGCCGACGATGCAAAGTCGTCCATTGCCTGTCGTTTTGACTGATTCTTTTTAGGTTCATATGTTTTGGTGTTTTTTATTGAGTTGGTTGTTTGATTTTCGGGGAGGGATTTTTTACAGGGAAATATTTGTCAAATGACACAACCGCAGGATTCATTGGTCGCCCGCACGCTGGATCGGATCCCAGTAATGTGAGTTGATCAGGGCCTTCGCACTTCCCGACCCCAACGGGTCCACGGGCGGATTGATTTGGGCATCCTTGCGCGCTTCGGAGTGGCTGTCAACAAACACTACGTTGCCCGTGCCCTTGTGACGCAACATATAGACTCCCTCATATTGCTGGCTGCTGCTTCCCGCTTCATTTTCACATGCCTTTGCCCACCAGCAGGAAGAACTGTCGGTGCCATCGTTTTTTGGGTTGGAGTCGCAAACCAGGAGGGTGTCCGCCGGGTGTCTTACAGCAGTTCGCTTGAACCAGGTATTAGGAGTGTACTTAAATCCTCCTGCAACGACATTATCAATTGTGCCGGGTTGGGGGAAGGCTCCTAAAAAATAAGTGTTGAAACCATAGCCAACCAGGTCCGAATTAAACGCCCATGACCAAGGGGTTCCGTTGGGCAGATATTCCTTGCTTAAGATGGCAGGACAGCGGAACATGCTATTAGCTGTAGTATTAGTGACGTTCCCGTTGTTTGGGAAAATATATTGGCCCCACCAATTGTCTAATGGATCAGTGGAGCCATTCTGCGGCGTAAACCAGGTATAGGCGCGAGTGCCGGGGAACGTGTCATTATTTGAATCGGTGTAAAGCTGCATGAACACGCCGAGCTGGCGCAGGTTGTTCAGGCAGGAAATGCGATAACTTTTCTGTTTGGCTTTGGCCAGGGCCGGCAGGAGCATGGCTGCCAAAATGGCAATGATGGCGATGACCACCAGCAGCTCAATCAAAGTGAATGCCCGTCGCAGCCGGAAAGTTGCCTGCTTGGAGATAAAACCAGCGCTCCCAAAATTGTTCCTAGTCGCGTGATTCTCTCCTCTTGAAACGGCAGCAAACAACTTGCTGCAAACGCTGAATGTCGTATTTGAACTCATTTGGGGCACATTCAAAATTATCACACGACAGTCACAGCCACCAAACAGATTCACTGTTATCTGTCAAATTCCTGACGTGACAGCTGCTAACACTGTAAGTATCAGCTTTTACACTTTCAAAAGTGACTTTATTCTATAAATAAAACACTTTTAAACGTTTTGCTTTGTTTGCCGAAACAACTAAGTTCAATTTCCAGACGGATAACGAATATGGCTGATATGACCGCTTGGCCTCTTTGAGGCTGCGCTATCAAACATATCCCTGAAGTGATTGCCGAGAGCTGCCCATTTATCTCTTGTAAGTGGCCGGCCTTGGCGAGCAGCGGGGTTGACCACACCCTTGGAACCTGGTTGGCCGCCCTAAATCTTAACAGTGGTTACTTCACTTTTGCGTATTCCCGCCGGCTCGGAGCCGACGCGGTTCATGAGAAACGCGCATTTTATCTGTTCAGTTTGAGACGTGTTTACGTTCCGGCAGGCCGCACATAGCGACAACCGGCGCGCGGCAAAACTTTAGGGAGTTATTGTTTGGCGGCAGGAGGCAGACACTCGACCATCTCCAAGCCCGTTTTAGTATGGACTGTAATCTCTGTCGCTGCGTATGGGACAAAAAAGTACATGCCTTTTTTCAAGATACATTTGCCTGCGGGCCCCGCTAATTCACCCGCACCATTTGTGACAACATACACAGCACGATTCCGCAAAGTACACGATGTGTTTACGGTGTATCGATTAACCGCGAAGCACGGGGTATCGCTGAAAGAGATAAGGACCTCCTTTTTACAGCCGTTGTTTTTACCATCGGCTTGAGGCAGCTTTTTTCCCCTGGCAAGCACCGATGGACCGGCCTGCCGCAAATCAAAACAACTCAGAGCAACCTCCTTGTCGAGTCCCAAGTACATCTCCTGATCGGAAAGACGATAACGATCACACCAGCGTTCGGGCTGAATCGTAAAATCAGTCGGCTCCTGAACTTCCAAGATCAGGCAGCCAGCCCCAATGGCATGTGCGACGCGGGCCGGAATCAACCACACGTCGCCCGCCTTGGCTTCCACCTCCTGTAGCAGGCCGGAAAAAGCATCACCCGGCAACTCGCTCTTCTCCACGGCTTGTCGTAGATCGGCTTCGGTTACCCCTTCCTTGAAACCAAAGAAGAGCTTCGCACCAGGTCTCGTCGCCAGAATGACCCAGCACTCGGTCTTTCCGTGGTTGCTGGCAAAGTATTTTCTGGAAAAGGCCGGATCTGGATGGGTTTGTGCCGGCAGTCGGATCGCACTATCAAGGATCTTGACCAGGATGTCGAATCCATTGCCACCCGTCATCTCGTCAGGGTGATTGGCGAGCAGAGAAGCAAAGGTTTCGTCTGCTCCCAAGACTCTGGACAGTCCTTCATCGGGGCGCCGCATCTCCTTGTTCAAGGCCTTCACCTTCGACGCTATCCATTCCTCAGGAAAATTGCCATCCACAGCTTCGTCTCCAAAGAATTCATGAAACAGTTTGCCTCCTTCATAAACTCGGAAAACACGGTTACGTTCAAAGAATATTGGTCTCTGCAATTTTGGATTTTTCATAATAGTTAGGTTCAATTTTGTGCTTTATTGCCAATACGCCATAAAGGCCTCTTCCAACATCAGCGAGAGGCAATGGTAAATCGGAAGATGAAATTCCTGAACGTGCGGGGTCTGCGTGGCGGGCACGCAAATGCACACCTCTGCCAGTTGCTTTAGCTCTCCGCCTTTTGCTCCGGTCATGGCCAGGACTGCAAGGCCCCTGGCACGAGCCACTTCGGCAGCCTGGCAAACATTGGCGGAGTTTCCAGACGTGCTCAACGCGCCCAGTACATCGCCCGCTCTGCCTACGGCGAGCACCAACTGGGCAAAAACATATTCGGGATTCACATCATTGCTGAAGGCCGTGGCCAGTGACGGAAACCCCGTCAGCGGGACAACGGGAAACGCCCATTGAAGCTGCGCGGCCATTTGGGGCGACAGCCCTTGGCGCATCGAGGCAGAGAGAGGCCTGGCATGGGCAAATCCCTTGAGCATTTCGCCAGCCCAATGCTCGGAATCGGCCGCGCTGCCACCATTTCCGCAAAGCAACAGCTTTCGATCTTTTTTAAACGCCGTCGCCAACAACTCAAACGCCTGTTGGATTTCAGGCAGACACTTTTCGAGTGCAGGATAACGCCCAACAAGGTTCTGGAGGTGATGCGACATGATTATTTTTGCAATGCTTGCAACAGAGTGAGCAGGAAATCCCGGTTATGGGCACAAACATAGCGCATTGTTCCCCCCATGCGACTGAAGGTTTTGCAATAACGCAAATAATAAGCAGGATTATCCATCGGAGGTTCGCCATCCTTTTGCCAGTCCCACGAGCTTTCTGCCAAATCCACAATGACCATGTGGTGATTGGTAATTTTTCGCCCCTCCTGCAATTCAAGGTTTTGTGACATGGAAAGCGATTTCTCAAAAACCATCGGTGACATGACGGCTGAACCAACGGAAAGATACACGCCTCCCTCCAAATGACGAACCTGCTCCGCATAAGTGAGAAAATCCCTCAAAGCTACGCGTCCGATTGCGGCGCCATGATTAACTGGATGATTGTAAATGATGTCATGTCCGATCATCGGATGAGCCGTGAAGGGAATGTTCAACCGATAGGCGGCAGCCTGGGCGCTGTAGCTTTTGTAGGGATGGGCGATGGAAAGAAAGCCCGGCTCAAGCCGGCATTTCTGAATGGTGGCCAGTAAATCAAGCGCCGCCGCCGCGTGGTCGGGGTCTTGGTCTGCAAAGTCCCTGGCCGTTTTCAACAACTGCTCACGAGCAGGAATGTCCAGTCCATCCCTGGCAATCATTTTGCCGACGGCCTCTCCGTAGCCAATTCCCTCGTAGGCTCCGATTACCAGCGCAAGATTCAGACTATAACCGGTTTCCTGCCAGATGCCGAATTGTCCCTGCTCCACGTTGGCTCGAACATCTTCACTGCTCAGTCCTTGAAAGGCGAACTCCCAGTCGTGAATGATTCCAGCCCCGTTGGTGGCCAGAAGCGTGATCCAGCCTTGCTCGACCAACTGGACAAGCACGGGGGCGAGGCCGTTTTTGATGGTGTGCGCGCCGAAGGCCAGCATGACCGGACGGTCAGCGTTTCTGGCGGCGCGGATTTTCGTGACGCATTCCAGCAAAGCTTCCGTCGCCGCATTGGATATTGGTCTTGGCTCTGCGTCCGGGGAAACGGCGTCCCGGGCGATTTCGACCTTGTTGGAACGGGCATTCAGTCGGTGAATCCTCAGACGGGAACGGTCTAGTTGAGGATGTGGCATATTTATCGGGCGGGAAGGTGAAGCAAACCCCACATTTTTTGCCATTGCGAAAAGTCAGGAACCAGCGCATCAGCTCCTGCACGGATGAGGCGCCGGCGTTTTTCAAGATTCATGCCGAAGCGCCGCAATTCGTCGCTGGCGACACCAATTCCAACCGCGCCCCGTCGTTTGGCCTCGCGAATTTCAACTGGTCCGTCGCCGAATGCGACTAACTGATCGAAAGCCCCATCCACTCCGTTGAGGATACGTTCAATGACAACCTTTTTCGCATCTTTGGTAATTTCGCCTATGGAGCCATAAATCCCGCCGTTGAATACATCTGCATAGCCCAGGCAATGAGCTTCTCGTTTGACGTCATCTTCATCGGTCCCACTGGCCAGGTAAAGCCGCACTCCCGCGCTTCGCAGAGCACGCAAAAAAGGCACCGCTCCTTTTAGCGTGAAGTCGCTGATATTTAGTTCACCCGCATCAAGCTTGGCCAGACGCAGATTGACCAGTGCCATGAGTTCATCATTGAAAATGCCCTTATATTTCGCCGCCGTAAGAATTTCGTTCTTCGGCACAATGCCAAACTCATGAACGAGGTCCACCAGTCCGTGCATTTGCGAAATTGTCTGAACACCCGTCGTGCGCTCGATGTATTCCCACACCCGGCTTTTCACCCGATCGAACACCTTTTGATCCGCCGTCCCATTTTGGCTTCCCAAAATGGCTTTCGTCATCATCGGTTCCATTATCTTTTCCCAGCCCTCGCGCAGGGTGGAAATGGTTCCGTCATGGTCGAAGATGGCGTGCCGGATGTTCAGAATCGGCAAAGGTTCCGTGATGATCTCGATCTCGGACCCTTCAATATGCCGCGCCCGATGATGGGATTCGGCGAGTTCCGGGTAAAACGCGTAATCAGCTTTGGCTCCCAACTCCATGATTTCCTCGGGAGTTGCCGTCCCGGTCTGGAAAAGTTTCTGTGTTGTTACCGCAGCCGCAATATTGGCGATAAAGGCCGCTGAAGTCAGTTTCGCGCCGGTGGATATGATCGCAGCGAGTGCGGAAGAAAAAGTGTCTCCCGCCCCTACTGGGTCCGTGCGGCCAGGCAATTGGAGACCGAATATCTGTCCGCCATCACCATTGGAAATAACCATGCAACCGCGTTCGCCGCGGGTGACGACCAACGGTGAATCCCAGCGCTTGGAAAGAGATTGCGCTTGTTGGACAACGTCTTCGTCAGAAACAGCTTCTTCTGCCTCAACCGGTTTGCCGCTCGCCTTCATGACTTCACGGCTATTTAACTTGTGAATGGCCCGGGGATAAGACTCATGGTATCCGCGGGAATCAATGATGAAGGTCAGGTCCGGATGCTGACTGATTACCTGCTGCAGCCGCTTTCGAAAGGGCAGGGAATCATGCATGCTCCCGGTGACTTGATGATTGACCAGGACCACCGATACCTTGTGAAGAATCTCTTCCAGCTTCGCAAACAATTCTCCCTCGGAATTTTCCGACAAGCGGTTGAAATTCCCAAAGTCAATTCGGCTCAATTCCTGGCTGTCTACACAGGGTTTTATATAAGTCGGCGTCGCCCACCCCTGATCTTGCGAAATTAAACCGCTGCAATTGATTTGTGAACTTTCCAACAGTCTCCTTAACTCGGAGCCGAAGGGATCATTTCCCAGCACTCCAACGGGGTAAACCTGTTGGACCCCGAGGGCCGCCAAATTCATTACCACGTTTCCCGCCCCCCCTGGCGCATAACGTTGTTGCTTCACCGGTTCGGTTTTGAGTCCGGTTTCCAATGAAATCTCGGAAGCCGAACGGTCAATCGTCCAGTACACATCCAGGCAAAAATCACCAACCACGGCCACGGAAACTTTGGCGAGATTGTTCAGGTTCGAAGCAATTTCGGGACGGCTTGGAATCTGAACCGGCTGAAGGAAAGGAGATTTCATGTAGTTAACAGCAATAATTCGCCGGGGGTTTCGCGGAATTATATTCCTGCCCGGCTGCTTGATCCGACCACGATTTACAGAATGGCCATCGGTAGGCGGTTTTCATTTTTCGCTGTTTCATTTTAAGTCAAGTTTGATCGGACACGAATCGCCCAATGAGTGGCCTGAACCAGCATCTGCGCGGATCAAATCATGCCGATAATTATGGTGCAGTTGCCGCCCATGACAATTTGAATTACTGACAATATGATAAATAGCTGTCGTGCCAGCTATAAATCCTGTCAGTAACAAATGACCACCTCGGTGGTTCCAAAATCCATGATAAAATGCAATTAAGTTAGCGCGCGCGCCACCTGTCAGGCAAAGCCCATTACAAGGTCCCCAGAATTTGAAGGTTTACGGATATGACAGCTTTGGTGCCGTCTGTGGCAAGTGCGCTAACAGAATTTACGGTCCTCGCTTGCTGGCCTGGCTTGCACCCGTTGACTCATTGAAAAAAGACACCGAAGGGGTCTGAGTAAGCAGGTCATTTCAGACTCATTGTCCGGCTGGGAAAAGTTTATACAATTTGTGGTTTTCGTTGGCGAGTTAAAACGAG
>Ga0181520_10012234_pt1 | contig 11081 bp, 6 predicted proteins | sample PEATcosm2014_Bin_29_FD_132451 | JGI IMG/M metagenome (GOLD analysis project Ga0181520, IMG submission 132451) | Peatland microbial communities from MTU Mesocosm Facility, Houghton, MI, USA - PEATcosm2014_Bin02_30_metaG | ecosystem: Environmental > Terrestrial > Soil > Wetlands > Peat | place...
ATATAAATGCATATATAATTGCTGCCATCCTCTTTGCCCTGCCGGCTGTACTTAATCCCTCACAATAAATTTTAAATATATTCATGTTTTTAGCTGTAAATATTTGTTAAAAAAGAGATCCCGTAGCAAGCATAATGTTTTCGATCCAAAAAAGAAACTTTGCAAAATATTTGTTTATAACCGTACTTTCAGGTTCCGTAGTGTAGCTGTTATTTATCCTGTTAACATCCATTGATATTTTGTTATATGGGTCCACTTTAGCCCAGACAACTTTTGCAGGCTTATTATAAATTAAATTATATGTCCTTTCCTTACCGTTCCACGTTTCAACAATTTCCTGCCCATTATCGAAATGTACCAGAATTTCCACCGGCATTATTATTTCTCCAAGCCTGGATATTAAAACATTTGAATTGTATATAGGCTTGTCATTTTGCCCATCTTTATTTTTAAAAAATATTTTTGCAGATGAACTATCATAAACACCTTTGGTAGACTCAATTTTTTCGACAGTAATATTTTCAAGTTTGTAATCGCAAATATCTGTCCCGTACAAGACCTCATCGAAAAACCAATTCATATTTTCGCCGAATTTATTCCTGTATTCTTTGCGGACTATTTCATTTACAATTGCTATAAAATCTTTAGCGCAGGGATGCTTGAATTTCCATCTATTAAAATAAGTCTGCATAATTTCATCCATAACTTTTTGCCCAAGCAGGCCTTCCAGTGTATACATCCATGTATCGGTTTTTGAATATGTTATTGACCCATAACCTCCATTTACATACTCCCAGGAATTCAGAAATACCGGTGCAATTTTAGGATTGGACATACCGGTATAATCCTCTCTCAGATACTCCCCGTCACCAATGCGAATTCCGAAAAGATCCACATAGGAAGTATGCTTTCCATAATAATTATCCATAATTCGGGTTTCATAGTAAGTGTTGAAGCCTTCATCCATCCAGGCCTCTTCAAATTCATTTGTAGCGAGCATACCTTGAAAATAATTATGCCCAAATTCATGAACAACAACAATCTCGGTAAATTTTATACCGGAAGGCATTCCCCAATAACAGCCTGCAGTAAAAAATGTCGGATATTCCATACCCGCTGCGCCTGATGCACGAAGCGGCGGGTCAACTATAGTGAGATTAGGATATGGATATTTTCCAACGTATTTATCAAAATATTCAAGCGCATATTTAACGGAATTTATATGCCTGTCTGCCTGAGAATAATGCTCCGGCTGCAAAAGAACTTTTATTTTTACATTTTTCCATTTAGCTTCTGCAATTTTATAACGGGGTGAAGCTGTCCATGCAAAGTCAATTACATCTTCAGCATGAAAAGTTAAAGTTTTAGTACCATCATTGTTATGTTTTTCATTTTGCAGAATACCAACAGCGCCTACTTTATAATTTTCAGGAATAGTTATATTAACATTATAATCACCAAAATCCGCAAAAAATTCTGAATCCGCATGATACTGATGACAATTCCATTGACCGGTTACAGCATACCGGTCACCTGCTTTTTCATAAACACCTATTTTAGGAAACCATTGCCCTATCAAATAAAAATCATCGCTAAAACCGCTCCTGGCAAAAACTTTTGGGAGCTTTGTTTCAAAATTAATTTGAAGAGTAATCGTTTGCTTCGGTAATACCGGCTTTTGAAGAGGAACGCTTATTACCGTTTGATCGTCTTTATTATTATCATCTGGCTGAATAAATTTTATCTTGGCGGTTAAATCTTCTCCATCCTTAACTTTCATCGAAAGCACATCAATCCAACCCCAGTTTAAATTGGAGCTTTCATCCATCTCATCGCCTCTCAACTGCCCGCTCGATTCGCGGATGAATGTTGAATTAGTATTTTTAAAAGCATTTAAATAAAGGTGAAACCTCAATTCACTTATTTTGTCCGGTGAGGAGTTTTTCCAGTACAGGGTTTCGATACCGGTTACAGTCTTTGTAACCGGATTAAGTTTTACAGTCATATCATAACTAGCAATTTTATTACTTAAAGGCGGATTAAATAATTTTTGCGGGAATATGATATTGCAGCTTGATAAAATGATATAAAAAACAAAAAATAAATACCCGAAGACCCGTTTCTTTTTATAAAGTTTCATAAAATTTTCAGTAATATTTTATACTTATAAATTAACTCTTAAAATTTGCAAAAAAAGATCGAAAAGTGGTAATAATTTATTATTTTCTGAATAATATCAAAAAAAATCGGCCAATACGCAATTGCGAATTCATATTATCAATTCATAATTTGTGTATTAAATACACTTATTTATATTTGCATTAGTACTTTTGATTATATTTGTATTAATAAACTAACAATTTCATATTTAAAATTGAGATTTTTTATGTCATCAGACAATAATATAGCCCAGCTTTCGATAAATACAATGAGATTTTTATCCGTTGACGGCGTTCAAAAAGCAAATGCAGGACATCCCGGAATGCCTATGGGCTGTGCCCCGATTGCTTATACTTTGTACACTAAATTTATGAGACATAACCCTGTAAATCCAAAATGGTTAAATAGAGACAGATTTATTTTATCCGCAGGACATGGCAGTATGCTGCTTTACTCGACTTTACATCTTTGCGGGTATGGTATTCCGCTAGAACAATTAAAATTATTTCGCCAGTGGGAAAGCATGACACCAGGCCATCCTGAATATGGGCATACACCCGGTGTAGAAACAACTACAGGCCCTTTAGGTCAAGGGTTTGCCAACGCGGTTGGAATGGCAATAGCCCAGGAATATCTTGCGGCAAAATTCAATAAGGATGATATAAAAGTACTTGATCATTATATATACGGCATCTGCAGCGACGGTGATTTAATGGAAGGTGTCTCTCATGAATCGGCATCGTTAGCCGGTCATTTGAAACTTGGTAAAATAATTTTCTTTTATGATAATAACGGAATAACCATAGACGGTTCTACTTCATTAGCGTTTTCCGAAGATATTGGTAAAAGATTTGAAGCTTATGGGTGGCATATTCAGCATGTAGAGGATGTGAATGACCTTAACGCAGTTGAAACTGCAGTAAAAAATGCCCAATCAATTAAAGATAAACCATCCATTATAATTACAAAAACTCACATCGGATATGGGAGCCCCCACAAACAGGATACTGCAAGCGCTCATGGATCACCTTTAGGTGCCGAGGAAGTAAAACTTACAAAGAGGAATTTAGGCTGGCCGGAAGAACCAGACTTTCTAATTCCCGATGAAGTTTCCAAATACTTTAAGACTATTGCCGCAAAAGGAAAAGAAGAAGAAAATAATTGGAACCTGCTTTTTATAAAATACCGTGAAAAATACCCTGAAGAGTCAAAATTATTTATTGATATGATGAATGGTGACTTAGGCGATGAATGGAAATTAAAACTTCCTTTATTTAAAGATGATGGAAAAGGTCTGGCAACCAGAGCAGCCAGCGGGAAAGTACTGAATTCAATTGCATCATCTCTTCCTTCACTAATCGGCGGTTCTGCAGATCTTGAACCCTCAAACAATACCTATTTAAAAGAATACAAGAATTTTTCCGCTGAAAACAGAGAGGGCAGAAACTTTCATTTTGGTATACGTGAACATGGAATGGGAAGCATTCTTAATGGGATGGCAATATATGGAGGAATTATTCCTTACGGCGGTACGTTTCTAATTTTTTCAGATTATATGCGCCCGGTAATCCGTCTTGGATCTCTCTCTAAGATTCGGCCTATTTATGTATTTACCCATGATAGTATTGGAGTAGGCGAGGATGGCCCCACTCATCAACCTATTGAACAAATTGCGTCATTGCGTGCAATCCCCGGAGCCGTTATAATCCGCCCTGCAGATGCAAATGAAACTTCATTTGCCTGGCAGGCAGCTATAGAACACAAAACAAGTCCGGTTGCTTTAATCTTAACCAGGCAAAATTTACAAACCCTGGATCAGGATAAATTCCCCGCTGCTAAAAATTTATTAAAGGGTGCATATATTCTAAAAGACAGCAATGGAACCCCTGAACTAATACTGATTGCCTCCGGATCTGAAGTAGGCATAACATTAAAGGCGGCCGGGATACTTGAATCAGAAGGTATAAAAGTAAGAGTAGTAAGTTTTCCAAGCTGGGAATTATTTGAACATCAATCAAAAGAGTATAAAGATTCCGTTTTACCGCCTTCTGTCAAAGCCAGAGTTTCCATTGAACTTGGTATTAAGCAGGGATGGGAAAAATATACGGGAGATTCGGGAGAATCTATTAGTATTGAAACCTTCGGTGCATCGGCTCCAATTGGAATATTAATGGAAAAATTTGGTTTTACCGTGGAAAATATTGTTGAAACTGCAAAGAAGGTTCTAAAAAATTTATAAGATTTAATCTATTGCCTGTTGGATGAAAGTGAATAGAACTCCAACAGGCATTTTATATAAATATCATAATAAACTGGTCATTTTTTAACTCCGATCATTAAATCTTAATTGAATTACAAAGATATACTTTCAAAATCAGCAAGTAACATCTGTTTATTTTGATTTTACTTTTCTTATTTTTAACCAATACTTTTATAATATTAAAACTTACCATTTAAAGTTTTTACGCATTAAATATCTGATAGTTAAAGATGTAAAAAGGAATCAGAAGATGATTAATAAATTATTAAAACTGAAATATATTTTATTTTCATTTGTATTAATTTCAAATTTAGCCGGCTGCATTGTGAAAAACCAGGATTCCGATTCACTCTACGTGGCGCAACATTACACCAAGCAAGAATACATGATTCCAATGAGAGATGGCGTAAAGTTATATACTGCAGTTTATTCACCGCGTGATACATCCATTAATTATCCAATCCTGCTTAACCGTACCCCTTACGGTGCAGCTCCTTATGGAAGAAATAAATACCCGTCGGAACTTGGCCCTTCAGCATTGTTTAAAGAGGAAGGTTACATTTTTGTTTATCAGGACGTAAGAGGGCAGTTTATGTCTGAAGGAACATTTATTGAAATGCGTCCCTACATTAAGGATAAAGAAAGTAATAAAGATATTGATGAATCATCGGATACTTACGATACTATTGATTGGCTGATAAAACATGTTGCGCATAATAACGGCAAAGCAGGAATTTACGGCATATCTTACCCGGGGTTTTATGCGGCAATGGGAAGTATTGATGCACATCCTGCATTAAAAGCTGCTTCACCGCAAGCGCCGATTGCCGACTGGTTTATTGATGACGATTTTCACCGGAACGGCGCTTTTTGGCTCCCCCACGCTTTCTGGTTTTATAATGCTTTTGGGACAGCAAGACAAGGGCGAACAGATCACTGGCCTAAACCTTTATTCACAACAGAAAACCCGGATGGTTACGACTTCTTCCTCAAAATGGGTTCGTTTAAAAATACAACTGAAAAATATTTTAAACATAAAATACCGTTTTGGGATACTATGATGGCCCATCCCGATTATGATTCCTTCTGGCAGGTGCGTAATTCTTTACCAAATTTCAATAATATAAAACCTGCTGTAATGGTTGTAGGAGGCTGGTTTGACGCAGAGGATTTGTATGGGGCACTAAATACTTATAAGTCCATTGAAAAAAAGAACAAAGATCGGGATAATAGTTTAATTATGGGTCCCTGGTATCACGGCGGCTGGGAAGGAACCAACGGAGACAGCCTGGGTAATATTTATTTTGGCAGCAAAACGAGTAAATATTTCCAGGAAAAAATTGAATTGCCCTTCTTCAATTATTATTTAAAAAATAAGGGCGGTTTTAATCCACAAGAGGCGTATGTATTTGAAACAGGATCTAATGAATGGAAACAATTTAGTCAATGGCCGCCAGAAAATGTAAAGCCGGAAAATCTATATTTAAGCAGTGGTAAATTACTTTCTTTTAATAAACCAATCGAAAATAAAGAGGTCTATGACGAATATATCAGCGACCCTGCTCACCCTGTGCCGTTCACTCAGCAAATAACCCAGCACATGCCCAGAGAATATATGGATGAAGACCAGCGTTTCGCAGCACAAAGAAATGATGTACTTGTATACGAAACAGGCCCATTAGACAAAGAAATGACTCTCGCCGGGCCAATTGAGGCTAATCTTTATGTTTCTACTTCGGGTACGGATGCAGATTGGATCGTAAAATTAATTGATGTATTCCCGGATTCTGCAAGAGGTGTTCCATCAATTCAGGATAATGGAAAATTGGGAGGATTTGAGATGATGGTAAGGGGCGATATAATGCGCGGAAAATACAGAAACAGCTTTTCCAAACCGGAGCCTTTTATTCCAAATAAAATAACTAATATTAGCTTCCAGCTCCAGGATGTGTTTCATACATTTAAAAAAGGACATAGAATAATGGTACAAGTTCAAAGCAGTTGGTTCCCGTTGGCTGACAGGAATCCACAAAAGTTTGAAAATATTTACTTTGCCAACGATAATGATTTTCAGAAAGCGACTCAAAAAGTTTATTTCTCAAATGAATATCCGTCTAATTTAAAAATATTAGTTTTACAATGAAAATTAAAAGGACTAATAATGATTATTGATTTAATAGATAATATTAATTTATACACCGGGCTTGGAACAAGAATTACAAAAGCGTTGAATTATATAAAGCAAACTGATTTTGTTACTTTGGAAAACGGGCGTTATGACGTTGAAGGAGACGATGTGTATGCAACAGTAAGCCGGTACAAAACTAAACCGATTGATGAAGGAAAATGGGAGGCTCACAAAAAGTATATAGATATTCAGTATATTTCTTCCGGAACCGAATTGATAGGTTATTCTTTTCTAAAAAACATGGCAGAAGTATCCGGATATAATTCCGAAAATGATTATCAATTATTTGAAGGGAATGGCCTGTTTATCAAAATCGAAAAAAATACTTTTATGATTCTTTTCCCATCTGACGCTCATATGCCCGGTATAGCGATAAAAAACCCAGAAGACGTGATTAAAGTAGTTGTAAAAGTAAAAGTATAGAATACATTAGCCCGCGGATAATGCTGGTTACACGGATCAAAAGCATAAAAGCCGGTTTAACTTTCCAGGCAGGCAGGTTTATGTCATACGTGTTCAATTAACTCTTTCAGTTTAAAGAACAAATTCACTATATTATTTTTTAAATCAATTCAATTTTGCCGGGTACACATTGGTAAATAATATCTGCACATCAATAAAATTAGCCGCGGCAATAAAATATTTTTCGCAATAATTATACTTAGGACCTGCAATTGCTTAAACAATTATTCAGGACAAAAAGTCTTGACGCATTAGTTCACGAAGGTGAAGACCCTACCCATCAGCTTAAACGTGCACTAGGCGCTTTTGATGTTGTAATGTTGGGAATAGGCGCTATAATCGGCGCAGGAATATTTGCTACAATTGGCACAGCCGCCGCAGGTGATGTAGCCAGGCCGGGTGCAGGCCCTGCACTAATGCTTTCGTTCGTACTGACGGGAATTGCCTGCGGATTTGCAGCATTATGTTATGCCGAATTTGCAGCTATGGTTCCGATTTCGGGAAGCGCTTATACTTATTCCTACGGAACTCTGGGGGAATTAGTAGCCTGGATAATCGGCTGGGATTTAATTATTGAATATGCAGTAGGCAATGTTGCCGTTGCAATAAGCTGGTCAAACTATTTTAAGACTTTTGTTTCAGGGTTCGGAATTATTATTCCCGATTGGATATCAATTGATTACAGAACAGCGTCCAAAATTCCCGGACTACTTGAAAATGCGCCGCACTTATTCGGCGTTCCCATTGTATTTAACCTGCCCGCTTTTTCTATTGTAGCACTTATAACTATTGTACTTGTAATCGGCATACGCGAAAGCGCAAGGTTAAATACTATAATGGTACTTATCAAACTTGTTGTACTGGCAATTTTCGTATGGATTGGCTTTCATTATGTAAAACCCGCGAACTGGACACCTTTTGCCCCTAACGGATGGGCCGGAATTCAGGCAGGAGCTGCGGTTGTATTTTTTGCTTACATAGGCTTTGATGCGGTTTCAACAGTTGCAGAAGAAGTAAAAAATCCCACCCGGGATCTTCCAATAGGAATAATAGGCTCATTAATTGTATGTACAGTAATTTACATTTTGGTGGCTGCGGTATTCACCGGGATTATTCCCTACCAGGCTTTGGTAAAGACACTTGCAACAAGCCAGGCAGAACCGCTTACTCTTGCAATTCAGTATGCTAATATTCAGAACTGGGGTAATATCCTTATAGGTGTTATAGCATTCGGATCGGTTATTGCCCACACTGCCGTATTGCTTGTTTTCCAACTCGGGCAGCCGAGAATCTTCTTTTCAATGGCAAGAGATGGCCTGCTTCCCCAAAGCTTCGCTAAAGTACATAATAAATTTAAAACACCACATATAACCACAATTGTAACAGGCGTTGTTGTTGGAGTTTGCGCCATGTTTACAACGATTGATGAGATGGTTGATCTTACAAACATAGGAACTTTGTTTGCTTTTATTTTAGTATGCATAGGGATTTTAATACTCCGTAAAAGAGAACCCAACCGGCCAAGGTCATTCAGAACACCATGGGTACCTTTAATTCCGGTCCTTGGTATCGTTGCATGTTTTTATTTAATTCTCGGCCTCCCATGGATAACATGGCTTAGATTTGCTGTTTGGCTGCTAATCGGAATGGTTATTTATTTCTCATACGGATACAAGAAAAGCAGAATAAGAAAAGAATTGTAAATAAAATAATTGAGTAGTACAATATCTACAAAACTTGAGCGGGGATTAGGATTAAAAGAAGCTGCTTCGCTCAATATGCTTGACATGATAGGCATTGGCCCCTTCATAGTACTACCTATTGTGATACAGGAAATGAGAGGTCCCCAATGCTTACTTGCGTGGATACTGGGAGCCGTACTTTCCCTAATGGATGGCGCAATCTGGTCTGAACTCGGTGCTGCAATGCCGGCAGCCGGGGGCAGTTACGTTTTTCTAAAAGAAATCTACGGACCTAAAAGCTGGGGAAAATTATTTTCTTTCCTTCTAATCTGGCAGACGATTTTCCAGGCGCCCCTTGTTATTGCATCAGGAGCTATCGGTTTTTCACAATATTTTACATTTTTAATTCCGCTTGGTACTATAGGACAAAAAATAATTTCCGGCCTTATAGTTATCTCCATTGTTATTCTTCTTTACCGCAAAATTACTACTGTTGGCAAAATTTCTTTATTCTTATGGATTGGAGTAATTGCAACTATTCTATGGCTAATATTTGGAGGAGCTACGCATTTCAATCAAAAATTAGCTTTTGATTTTCCCCCCGGCGCTTTTGATTTTTCTTTTATATTTTTCGCGGGACTTGGCAGCGCTTCAGTCCAAACGATATATACTTATCTCGGTTATTACAATGCCTGCAATTTAGGTTCTGAAATAATAAATCCCGGAAAAAATATTCCAAAGAGTATTCTCATTTCGATTGTCGGTATTGCTGTACTATATCTTTTAATGCAGTTAAGCGTACTTGGAGTTGTGCCCTGGCGCGAAGCTATGAATTCAAAATTTATAGTGAGTACTTTCGTAGAAAAAATTTACGGCTCGGGTGCGGCGATAATTGCAACGGTCTTAATATTATGGATAGCATTTTCTTCGTTGTTTTCGGCTACACTTGGTTATTCAAGAATTCCATATGCGGCTGCCGTCGACGGATCATTCTTTAAAATATTCTCTCACACTCACCCGAAGAAGAATTTTCCTGATGCCTCCCTGGTAATTCTTGGAACAATTGCTTTTGTTTTTAGCCTGCTTTTTCGATTGAAAGAAGTTATCAGTGCAATACTTGCCATGAGAATCCTCATCCAATTCATCGGTCAGGCAGTTGGCATAATGATATTAAGACGCCGCAAACCTTCTTCATTTTTTCCATTTAAGATGTGGCTGTACCCTTTGCCTGCACTTATCGCAATCCTGATGTGGATTGGATTGTTTTTTTCCACGGGTATGTATTTTGCTGTTGGGGCTGTTGTTATAATATGTATTGGAACAATTGTATTTTTTATCAGAGCTTACTATATAAAAGATTGGCCTTTTGAAAAGTTGAAACAAACATAATACTTCCCGTGAGATGTGTAGTTGAGGGTTAGATTCCACATCGCAGGAGTATATTGTCCGAACTCCCGCGGACAGGTAGGATTTTTCCGGATTAACTGATTTACGGGATTAAAAAAATTCAATTTAATAATGAAATGCGAATACTTTTAGGCCGAGATGATTTTCGATTTGGATCATATTCATGGTCATTAGGAAGTTGGATAAAATCTTAGGTAATAACGAATCCTTTCTCAACGCAAATTCAGTTTAAAGCCAAAATACTAATTTCTAAAACAGATAGAATCAAACATTTTTATATTAAAGTTATTTATTTATTTTATTGCACATTATCTAAGTAAATTATCTTCAATATATGTAAATCCTCGTAAGAAATTTCGTTATTAAACTTTTCATAGATGGTTTTCATTGTTATCGTGCCTTCTTCTTTAAAAGCTTCAAAAACTTTTTGGTGCTGTTCTACAGGCAAAGAAAGCTCTTCCATCAAACCTTTCATTCTTATCTTATGACCTTCACTTGCATACCTTGCTATATGGGTAACAATAGTCTGAGCTTTTATTCCGAAATCTTCAGTTAGTTTTTTAATTGACGTACCTTCATTAAAAGATTGGGCTACGATAACATATTTTAATAATTGCGATGAATTTTTCTTTGGCCGGCGCCTGCTGCCGGATAACAGACCTGGTTTATTTAAACCCCCTGTAATGTTTTTTTTAACACAGTACCTATTTATAATCGAAAGAAATATACCGCCATAGCGTTCTAGTTTATTTATTCCTATTCCACCTATATTTAACAGGCCTGCTTCATCCCGCGGGTAATTTACAGCCATCTGCGCCAAAGCTTTGTCTGAAAAAATTACATATGGCGGAATATCCTGTTCCTCAGCCAATTCTTTCCTTTGCTTGCGAAGCAATTCAAATAATTCCGGATCATATGCCTG
>Ga0181520_10012235_pt1 | contig 11079 bp, 3 predicted proteins | sample PEATcosm2014_Bin_29_FD_132451 | JGI IMG/M metagenome (GOLD analysis project Ga0181520, IMG submission 132451) | Peatland microbial communities from MTU Mesocosm Facility, Houghton, MI, USA - PEATcosm2014_Bin02_30_metaG | ecosystem: Environmental > Terrestrial > Soil > Wetlands > Peat | place...
CATCCAGCAGAACGTTCTTTTGCAGGGTGTCGGAGAGGTGCGTTCCCTCGTAGAGGAGCGTGCCTGAACCATGATGATTCTCCGTGATGGCAGGCCAGCGGCCGAAAAACGGGTGGTCGTACCAGGCGCGAGGCTGGGCATGTTCGGGCATGATGAATTCCGCCCAGTAGCTGACTTTGTTATCGGCCCCCGCATGGAACGGGTCGCCTTTGAGCGCCAACGGCTTCTCGAGGTTGGAAAACTCCTGATAGCTGAAGCCCGCTACTTCGCGCAGTGGTCCCGGCGCGCGCACCCAGCGCACCGCGGAATTCTCATTGGCAAAGCCGCTCTTGAAGGTCATCACCACGTGGCCACCGTTTTTCACGTAATCCGAGATGCGGGTGAGCAGGGCATCATCGGCGATATAGAGCGCAGGAACCACCAGCAATTTGTAACGCGAAAAGTCCGTGGTCTCCGGAAAGACGAAGTCCGCTCCAACATTCAGGTCGTAGAGCGTCTTATGAAGCTGCCGCACGAGCGAAGCGTAGTCAGCCGCGGGATGATCTTCAGACCACTGCGGACCACGCAACGCGAAGGGCATGAACTCGATGGCATTCAGCGAGTCGCGGCTCCACAAGATGGCCACGGGGCTTGAGATCTTCAGGTCCACGAGGTGCGGCCCGATCTTGGCGAGCTCGTGCGCGGTGCGCGAAACTTCCGCATAGGCGCGGTTGGGTTCCAAATCGTGCGACAGGACGCCCTTCCAGTAGGTTTCCTGATTGGCCGCAATCGACGCCCAGTGCCAGTACTCCACCATGTTCGCGCCATTCGCGAGGTGGGTGTAAACATCCGCGCGCAACTGGCCGTCGTAAGGCGGGAATTGAAACGCCGAGGACCAATCGGTGGATTGCGCGTTGGTCTCGGTAATAAGAAAGTTCGTTCCCCGCAGGGAGCGGGCAAAATCCTCGTTCAAGGATTGCTGCGCGCCGTCGAAGTGGTCCTGCGTGCCGTGATAAACGTTGATGGCGGGAATGTCGAGAAAGCTGGCAATCGCCTCCTCGTTGACATCGTGACGCATGGCGCCGCCAAAATCGGTGGTCACGAATTGGTCGGGCCGGCGATACTCGCGCACAAGCGCCGCCTGCCACGCCAGAATATCGGTCACACGCATCTGCTCCCAGCGCGACCATTCCAGCTTGTAGCCGGTGCTCTGGGCGCTGTCGCGAGTGGGCAGGTCCTCCCAGGCGTTCACGTCCTCGCCCCAATAATTGAGGAACCACGCTTTGTTCAGATTGTCGGTGGTGCCGAACTTCTCGCGCAGGTGATTCACGAAGCCCACGAATACATCGTGGTTCGAGGCGCCATACGCAGACGTCTCGTTGTCAATCTGCCAGCCGATCACCGTGGGGTTGTCTTTGTAATGTTCCACCATGTGTCGAATCACGCGCTCTGCGTAAAAGCGGTAGGTGGGATTATCCGTGTCCATGTTCTGGCGCATTCCGTAGAACGCTCCGGCTCCACCGAGCGGCCGCGCCAGAATTTCGGGATGGGCGTGATAGAGCCAGGTGGGAATGGAATAAGTCGGCGTCCCCATTATGACCTTGATCCCCGCCTTTCCCATGGCGGCCACGACCCGGTCCATCCAGGCGTACTCAAAGTGCCCATCGGCGGGTTCCCACAAGCTCCAGGTGGATTCGCCCATCCTCACCACGGTGAAGCCAGCCTGCTGCATCAAAGCAACGTCTTTATCCAAGCGCTCGTAGGGCATGTACTCGTGATAATAAGCAGCGCCATAGAGCACACTCGGCATCTGCGGCAGGGAAGTGGTTTCTGTCGCCTGAGCCTTTGCCTGTGCGAGCCCCAGGCATGAATAGAAAGCAAGAATGCCAAGAATGCCGAATAACCGTTTCGCCGCGTTTAGATCGAGTAATGTTTGCAGCATATGTCGACCTCCCAGATATCGTGGTGCCGTCAGAGCCTTGGCTTGTGCCTCTGACATTCGACCGGGCGATACCATACACCCCGCCATCTCCGAATACAATCGCGTCCACACCCAGCTATTCCAGGCGAAAAACCTGAGTTTCTTCTGTTAATCCATGCACTGCGGCGGGCTGGGAGCGAAAAGCGGCCTCAAAACCGGGCATTGGTCATGCGGCTTGTAACATAAAGTTCATATTGTCGTAATGCCTGAATCATACCTGCCTAGCACAATGATCGCACTCAAGAAAATCTGTACAGGAAGGCCCATCCGGGCTTCTCCGGGAAGCCTTATCATTCCAACCAATTCTTGAGGTTGGCACTGTATCTAAAACCTGAAGCTGGAGGAATAGCATGCTTAGAAAGTTGGGTTGCATTCTGTTTGTTGCTTCGGTCTCGGCTGGCTTGGCGTTCGGTCAGTCCACCTTTGGAACGCTGCTGGGCACGGTTACGGACCCGTCCGGCGCAATCATTGGCAAAGCCTCGGTGAAAATCATCAACACCGATGAAGGTACGTCGCGAACCGTGACGACGGATGCCAGCGGCAACTACGAGGACGTCGATGCTAAGGCAGGGCACTACTCGGTGGAAGTGACCAACCCCGGCTTCAAAACCACGCGAGTGGACGGCTTGGAATTGGAGGCGCGCCAGACGCTGCGCGTAGATGTCACGCTCAGCGTGGGAGAGATCAGCCAACAGTTAGAAGTTAAGGGCGAAAGTGCCGGCGTGATCACCACGGATACCGAGACGATCTCGTCCACCTACAACACCCTTGAAATCACCAACCTCCCGGTCAACTTCCGGGCATCCCAGAATGGCAACAGTCCGTATTATCTGCTGGAAATCCTCCCGGGGATGCAGACCGACCAGAGCGGCAACCTTTCCATTCAAGGCGGGCTGCAATCGCAGTCAGCGTTCAGCGTGGATGGGATTTCCATCACCAATGTGACCGGTAACTCGCCGCTCCGCAATGCTTTCCCCTCCACGGAGGACATCGCCGAGATTAAGGTGCAAGGTGTTGGGAGCCCCGCGGAGTTTGGTCAGCCCGGGGACGTGACCACCACCTCGAAGGGCGGCACGAACAATATTCATGGCTCCGTCTACTGGTATACCCAGAATGCGGCTCTCAACGCCACTCCCTATGGCGCCGTTACCAAGCCCTCGCAAATTGCCAACGACTTTGGCGGCAGCGTGGGGGGGCCGGTCGTCATCCCCCACCTCTACAATGGGAAGAACAAGTCCTTCTTCTACGGCGACTACGAAGGTTTCCGCCTGCCGCGCACCGGCACGATCGAGAACACCGTTCCCACCGCCGCCATGCGGCAAGGGGATATGGGTTATCTTTGCACCCAATCCGGAGGAACATTCAGCTCAGCCGGCGTTTGTAGCGACACAGCGAATCAGCTTTACAGTCCCTTCACGGGAGCGCCCTATGCAAACAACGTGATTACGGGCATCAATCCGGGCGCAACGGCGTTCTTGGGGCTTTATCCTAGCCCTAATGTGGGGACTGTGTTTACCGGCAACAACTACGTCACGAATGTCCCGGCGAACTTAAACTCCAACGGGTTTGACGTCCGCGGAGATCAGTATTTCGGTCAGAAGCTCTTCGTTACCGGCCGGTATACGTACAAGAATATCCCCCAGCTATCGCCCGAAGAGCTAACAATACCTTCCAATACGAATTTCGAGCACGTACGCATGCTCGTCCTCTCGGGGACGTATACGTTCCGGCCAACCTTGCTGAATGAGTTCCGATTTGGGTTGACCAACGATCTTACCGGGTCGTCGAATCCGTATAACGGCAAGCCCTTCACAACCGCTCTCGGATTTGAAAACATCCAGGACCTCTGGTACAACGGCCTTCCCGAAGTCGATTTTAACGGAAGCAGCGGAGTTACAAGCCTCAATGTCGACCGGCTGAATTCTGAGGGCCAATCGCGCACCTACGAGTTTGCCGACAATCTGAGCTGGGTAACGGGCCGCCACACCTTGAAGTTCGGCATGGATGCGCAAAAGCTTCGTGCTGTAGACGCATTGGGCTTTTTCGGCGCTGACAACTACGGCACTTACGGGTTCAGCGGGGTGTTTACAGGAAACGACTTTTCCGATTTTCTGATTGGCGCCCCAGCCCAGTCGGACTTGGATGACGTCCAATTGGACAACGACGGCCGGAACTACAAGGTCTCCTTCTTCGCCCAGGACAGCATTCGCGCCACCAGGCGCCTGACCCTGGAATTGGGCGTACGTTTTGAGTATCACCCCGGCTACACCGACGCCAGCGGCCAGATCGGGAACTTCATTCAAACCCCGCTCTCAGGGGGCGCCGTTTATCCGAACGGGTCCGCCAAACTCCTGGCCATTTCCTTCCTCCAGTCGTTCGATGCCTGCCCGAATGCGGCCCTTCCCGGGCTCGCTTCCGATCCCATGTCGGCCAACGGCGCACCCTGCACCCCGGTCGAGACTGCTTCCCAGGCGGGCATCCCCCAGGGGCTCCGTGCTACTTCCAAACGTGCTCTGCCGCGATTTGGCTTTGCCTATAAGCTCACCAATGATGATAAGACCGTGCTGCGCGGCGGCCTCGGTTCTTACCAAGCCTCGACCCTGGGGAGCGTCTATTACTCCCTCACCGGAACCCTTCAGGCGTACACCAATACCTACAACAACGTTGAAACCGCAGGCGTGGGCCCCTCCTTCGTGTGGCCCCAAACTTCCTACGGGACCACCGGAGTGGCGCCCTATGGCACGGCCTACTTCGGTACCGCCAACTCCATCGACTGGAAAGAGCCCTACTCGCTTCAATGGAACCTCTCTCTAGAACGTGCCCCCGGGTGGGGTACGGGCGTGCGTCTTACCTACATCGGCATGAGAACCACCAATCTCGTCTGGGCGCCCGATGATAACCAATCGCTTCCCTCGACCACTCCCTATCTCGAACAGCCCCTCAGCAGCCACCCTTACCCCAATTGGGGTGTGGTGAACACACGCGCTAATGGCGCTACCGCCTCCAATAACCAGGCGCAGGTCGAGGTCACTCACCGCGTAGGTTCCGGCCTCGCCCTCGACAGCACGTACACCTGGTCACGCAATCTGGCGGACAACCAGGGTGCGGGAAATGCTGGCAGCTTGTGCGGCGAGACCGCTTGCAACCGGTCCGAAGATTTCTATGATCGCCGCATGGAAAAAGGCAATACCTTCGCTCCTTACACCCACAACTGGGTTACCACTGCCATTTACCAGCTTCCCGTCGGGAGAGGTAAACGCTTTGGTAATTCCGACAACAAGGTTGTCAACGGGGTGATCGGCGGATGGCAATTGAACAACGTCTTTACGTTTCACACCGGCCCATTCTTGACGCCCTATTTCACGGGAGGGGACCCGTCCGGTTCAGGCTCGGGTGTCATTGGGCGTGCCCAGCGGCCGGACCGCATTGGCAGCTTCATTCCTCCCCAAAAAACGCCGGGGGAATGGATCAATGGTTCGGGATTCGCGTGCCCTGGCGAAACACTAGCCATCACGAATTGTAGCAGTATGGGCTTATCGGATGCCAATGCTCCCGTTGGCCGCTTCGGAACCTCCGGGGTAGGTATCCTGAATGGTCCGGGTACAATCGACTGGGACGCTGGGATCTCCAAGAGCTTCAACCTCACCGAGCGTGCCAAATTGCGGTTTGAGTTTTCCTTTGTCAATGTCCTGAACCACCTTAACCTGGGGAACCCCAACCTTAACGTTACCAACGCAAATAATCCCTCTGCCGGACTTTGCGGTTTTGGGTGCATTTCCTCAGCACAGGGGTTGTTCCAGTTCGCTGGAGCCCGCCAGGGGCAAGTGGGGGCACGTATCGATTTCTAACCCCCCGCGCAACATGAATCCTCACGGCCGAGCGGAAGGTTGCCCTTCCGCTCTGCGTTTTGCCAGGCAGACCGCGGTGAAGTTCGGCGAGCACTCTTCGGTTGGATTCCCGGAAACTTACACTTATCCCCGGCACTCTTGCGTGCAGCACCAGCTTGACAGCGGAGCGCGAGGGTTTCTATAATTCAATTTGTGATATGCTGGATGATTGTCCAGCAGCCGGACGAGCGGGAGTAGCTCAGTGGTAGAGTGCGACCTTGCCAAGGTCGATGTCGCGGGTTCGACCCCCGTCTCCCGCTCCATAAATCTCAGTGATAAGCGAAGAGTGACAAGTGGCGAGCGGTACCTAGCGGAGTTGGGCGTGGTGCTAGCTACTCCTTACTTGTCACTCTTCACTGTTCTAGGGGCGCGGTACCCAAGTGGTAAGGGAGAGGTCTGCAAAACCTTTATGCGTGAGTTCGATTCTCACCCGCGCCTCCATCTCTATTCTACTGAAAATAAATGGGATTTCTGCCATTCTGCACTTTCACCACAAGCACCAAATTTGAAGCGTCGGCTGACCGGATGGGTTGAGCAGGACCATTTAAGGAGAGACGGGGCTTAGAGAGCTTAGGGCTTCATGAAATCATGCTCGTTGACTTTCGTTGGAGCGGCCATGGCCCGGAATTGGTCGATGTCAAAGTCCTGGTACAAATCCAGGCAAAATAACTCAGGCGCCGAACGCAATGGAACGGCGGCCTCCAGAAGAAACGCGAGACTGTGTATGCCACCGGTAACGGTGACCTCTGAAAACAAGTTGGGCTCGAGCGCGGCGGCCGCGAGGGCCACCACTTGGCTGCGCAATCCAGCCGCCTCCAGACGGACGTGGGCTTGTCCGGAGGTTTGCGCTAGCCACCTCGCGGCTCCTATCAACTGACCCACCTCAAGGCCCAGCGGGCGATCCCCCATGCTGGCCACGATCAATTCGTAATCCGTGGGGTCGGGGCTCTGCGGCACTGTTTCCCCATTGAAGATGACGTCCAAAGCGAGTACCTGCTCGCCCCGATTGACGCGGTCGGATACTGCCTCGCCCGCAGCTTTGCGGCCTTTGTCGCTAAGAACCAGCGTTGCCGGAGCATTGCTGGGCGCCGTGATTCCTTTCAGCCACACTCCCAGAGCGCCCAACCCATTGGAGAAATCGAGCCGATAGGAAAGCGTTTCGAGGCCTTTGTCTTTGGTGTTCCATACTCGCCAAGCGTTGGTTACCGCCACCGCTTTGTAGCGAATGACCGACTTCAGCGTCGACCGCTGCGATGCTGCCCAGGTCTCCCGCGTTGCGGACTCCGTGGGGATAGCGGGCCGGGTAATATGCTCGGCGAGTTTCTTCGCCAGGCCCACGGTCGTCAGGTTATCGCCCGGCAAGCCTCCGCTGAGCTCCTCAGAAGTCTTCAAGTCTGCGCCGCTGGGAATCTCCTCCGTGGCCACGGGCAGATTAAAGTGTTCGGTGAAAAATCTGTAGGCTTGAAGGCGACTGTCGAGTTGGTAGTTGTGCGTCCCCGGATCGCGGTTTTCATAGAAAGCCAGATTCTTTTCCTGCCCAAAAATTCGAAAGAAGGGCTTGAGATCGTCAAAAATGTAAGGCTTCACCAGCATGGTGCGAAAGCAGCAGTCGTCTTCGCCGTTGTGGATCAACAGTGTGGGGCGCGGAGCGCGCAAGGCGACAAGGGTTGGGTAATCCTCACCCGCCAGGAAATCGGTAGGAGTCTCCTCGATTTCGTCCGTATCAACGGGGTGGATGATGTTCGAATCGAGGGATGCGAACCCTGCCACTTCCACCATCACAGCGACGCGTGGGTCCAGAGCGCTCAGCACCGTGGTCTGCCAGCCGCCGCCAGAGAGGCCCGTTACTCCCAGGCGTCCCGCGTCGACCTGCGGAAGCTCGGCGAGATAGTCGAGCCCCCGGCGCATCGCCAAATAAAAGAGCCCCAGCGCATTTGCGCCCACCAGGTCCAAGTGGGCTCCGTAATCGTGCGCATTCTGGTCCCGTGCAAGCTCACCCATTCCAATCCACTCGGGGTTGAGGGTCACGATTCCGCGCTTCGCGAAATTGATACACGCTTTCTGTGCGTATTCCACGGACTTGCCACCCGCAGGCTCGTGTCCCTCAAGATACAAGATGGCCGGAACCTTCCTCACGGGGCTTTCCGGCTCATAGAGAACCGCTGTTGACCAGTATCCGGGAACGATTTCAAAGCGGAGTTTCCGCCACCGGAAGCCTTGACCATGCTCAGCCGGCCCGACTTCTTCGAACCGCGGTCGAGAAACCACCCACTCGCGGGGCCAACCATGGAAAGCGATATCGTTGACGATGTGCTGGCGAAGGCTTGCCCCGTCACTCGTCCACTGCTTAGGGCTTGCGGGGACTGGAAGTTTGGGGATCCGTTCCGTCATATAGCGCTGGACCTGGTATGCGGTGACCGGAACAGTTTGAATGGTCGCGGAAAGGACTCGCGTGACTGATTGGGAGGTAGTCTGGGCTTGCACTGAAACCACGCTCAACAATGTAACGAGGAGGAGGCGTTTTGTGGAATGCATGATCTCATTTCCGGGGGCTTGGAATTCAATGGTTCTGCGGAAGTAAGACGCTAAATCGAAAGCGCGCCGTGCGGCTGTGTCGCCCACTGCCACAGCCCAATTCAGACGGCGCGCTTAGGATACAGTACTCAGACTTTCCGATACAACAGCAAGACCGCGGGAGGTTATCCGGTGGCCGGCCTTGGCAGATTACTTACCATTCTGATCCGTGTATTCGCTCACTGGATTCGGACCCTTGCTCCCTCAGTAGTGGACCTTCAGAGCAAATTGTATGATTCGCGGAAGAGAAGCTGGATTGGTAATCTCTCCCACGGTAGTCGATGCGGCAAAGGGATTGATGGCGGCATTGGGAAGTCCCAAAACCGGATGATTAAAGACATTGAAGAGCTCGGCGCGGAACTCAACGGCAACACGTTCGGATACTTGCGTTGTTTTCAAGAGCCCCAAGTCCTCGGCGAACGTGCCCGGGCCCCGCAGGATGTCGTAGCCTGCTGTGCCCTCGCGGAGTAGTGCCCCCGGGGTGGTGGGCTCGATCGGCAGCACAAAGCAAGCGGGATTGAACCATTGGGCTGCGGTGGGATGACTTGAAGCGCCGCCGCAGATCCTGTCCGGCCGATCCTCGCTGTTGTACCCATTCAAAAGGAGCAAATTGGTCCCGCTCAGAGTCGGATTGTAGGGGAAACCACTATTTATCGTGATGATGGTGTTTGCCTCCCAGCCACCCACGAGTTTCTCGGCGACGTTATTGCCCGGCGCCCAATGTCGACCACGTCCAAAGGGGAGTTGCCAAATGGGCGAAATCACCACCGCCTGTGAGAGGTCGTCGGCCGAGGGACCCCGATCCAGTTTATAATTCCGCGGATCGCTCAACCAGCTCAGCGTCGTGAGACTCTTTCCGTAGGTATAGGCGACATTTAGAGAGAGGCCTTGCGCCAGACGGCGCCGAAGACTTACTTGCAGCGATTGGTAGCTCGCGTTGTCAACGTCTTGGAATTGTCCAATGTTGGAGAAGTTCGGATCGGGCACCTGTTGACTTTGGCCCGGCGCCAGCACCACTCCCCACGGTTCCGGGATGTTGTACTGAGCCTGGGTTCCCAACTGCGCCTCGTCAAGATGCTCGCTGGCACTGGCGACATACCCAACCGAGAGAGTTGTGGAAGGCGTCAATTCTCTTTCCGCCGTCAAATTCCACTGAAAAGTTGAGGGGAGTTTGCGGTTCTGCTGGGCGCAGTTCGCATACGTGGGCGCGGCAGGGTTGCCACCTTGAAAGGGATTGCTCAAACTCAGCGGCGGCGGAGCGGTTCCGCTGGGCGGAGCAAAGAAAAATTGCGTCGAGGTGGTGAGCACCAACGGATAACTTTGGCAACTTTCCGTGTCGGAATCTCCCGCCAGCGATCCGTAGAAGATCCCGGCGCCGCCGCGAAGCACCGTCTTGGAGTTGGCCTGCCAGGCAAACCCCACGCGCGGTTGCCAATTATTCTTTTGCGAGATCAGGCAGTTGTCGGGAAGTCCGGCGGCGCGGCAGGTCTCGACCGAGCCCGGAATAAGTGCGAGCGCGCCGGGCAGGAGATCCGGGGGGATGTCGCCATTGGAAGAATTGGCCACGGCGATCATCCCCGTAAACTGGTTGTTTTGGATGATGGGCTGGGTATAGAAGGGTGGACTGGCATGGAATCGGGTTTGATACTCATACCGAAGTCCGAGACTTATAGTGAAGGCTTTGTGTACCCGCCAGGTGTCATTGACGAACTCCGCCCATTTACTAAAATACTTGTGGATCGGGGGGATGGGGGTGCCTCTCTCCGCGATCGCGAGGTCGCCGAGCAGGAAGTCAGCAAAGCCGTTGCCCGCTTCGCATCCGTTCGGATCGGTCCCACCCGGGCAATAGGTATTTCCCGTGTAAGGGAAATTTCGGTCGTAAGTCTGGGCGCCGTAGAAATAAAATAACCCGGTGGAGAGCTGACTATTGAAGGTCAGCAGCGTCGTCCGCCGAAGGTCCCCACCAAGGCGGAGGGTGTGGGCGCCCCGGATTAACGTCAGGCTATCGTTGACTTGATAATTCACCTCGCCCACCTTCAGAGGCCGATAATCACCCGAACCAAGATTAACGCTGCCGATGACAAAGTGAGGGAAACCCTTATAGGCGTTGGGTGCAAGGAATTGGCTCAGGCCAAACTGGGAAGCGTAGTCGGTGGTGTTACCTTTCTCATAGTCCTGGGGGTCGGTGGAGAAACCCGCGTGAAATTCGCTGATGGTGCGCGGGCTGAAGGCGTGATACCAGCCCCCGGCAAGATTCTGGCCTCCAAGGTTGGCAATTTCCGAGCCAATAATAGAACCCTGGAGGTTCGTGGCCAGGGGTCCATCGCCAATTCGCAAATTCGAGCCGTAGGTGTAGCGTGCGAAAAACGCGTCCTTCGAGGAAAGATTGTAGTCAACCCGACCATTGTATTGGTTGATCCTCTGATCCCGCTGGGGGACATAAACATAGTCGTTGAGCGGAGCGAGAGGCAGACCATCATTACTCGTGACGGGTGTGCCGGCGCTATTGGGAGCGGGCAGGTAGGGCAGCACCTCGGATGAGATCGAATTCCAAAGGCCCTGTGGAATCGTGTTGGAGGGGAACGGCTGCTGGGTGGCGGGGTCAAAAATAACGTCGCCGGCGGGGAAGACACCCGTACGCATGGCCGCGGTAGGAAC
>Ga0181520_10012239_pt1 | contig 11078 bp, 8 predicted proteins | sample PEATcosm2014_Bin_29_FD_132451 | JGI IMG/M metagenome (GOLD analysis project Ga0181520, IMG submission 132451) | Peatland microbial communities from MTU Mesocosm Facility, Houghton, MI, USA - PEATcosm2014_Bin02_30_metaG | ecosystem: Environmental > Terrestrial > Soil > Wetlands > Peat | place...
TCGTCGGTCACGATCACCTGCTGCTGCGTGTTCTCGACCGCCATCTTGATTTCCAAGCTCTTCGACTGCCCCGCGGCCAGGGGAATGGGCGCGGAGACGAACGGCGCAAACCCGGCGAACGTGACCTCGACAACGTAGCTTCCTGCCGGCAATCCGCGCACCACATAGGTGCCGGACGCACTCGCCGTTCCGGTTCCCACGGTTACGCCCGCAGCGGTGGTCACAGTGACCTGCGCGCCGGGAATGAGCGCGCCGGTTTGGTCGAGAATGTGGCCGCGTAGCACGCCCGTGGAGGCCGGAGCGCCCTGCGCGGGGGCCGGCGTCGTGGGAGTCGACACGGCAGGCGCGACCTGTGGGACAGGAGCCGGCGGAGTCTGCGGGGCAGCAGCCGGCGCGGTTTGCGCGCTCGCCGGCAGGGCCGCCAACGCCAGGGCCGCGGAGACTAGAAATGGAATCAAGCAGTGCGACTTCGAATACACGATTTCCTCGCTTTTTTATGAATGAAGAATACTGATCCGGTTATTGGGCGCCTTCGCCTTCGCCCGAGCTCAAACTCCAGCTGGAAAGCAGATCCTGCGCCTCCGGAGCCTCGAGCAGCGGCTCGACTCCGGCCAGCAGCTTGACCGCGTTCAGGCCCGAAGCATCTTGCGTGGCCACGATCATCACCGCATCGCCCTTCTTGAGTGCGCCCAACTGAATCTGCGGCGCGCGATCCAGGACGGCTTCAAGACTCATAGCTCCGCCGCCCGGGCCGCCCTGGTTAAAGGTGCGCTGCCCGCTCTGGCCTCCGCCGCCGTTTGCGCCGCGTCCGCCACCACCATTTGCGCCGACGCCTCCGCCGTATGCGCCGCGCCCACCAGAGCCCGCCGCATTGCCCTTGAGCGCCGCGGCAAGCCTTGTCGCCTGATTGTCGTCGAGCCGCCGCAACACCGCATCGGCGGCGATGCGGACGGTGACGGACTTGTCGGACTTCTTGATCGACAGGTCCTTCACTGTAACCGTGGAAGCTGCCGCGTCGATAGAGATCACGGTGCCTGGAATGCTGCGGAACGTGCCCGAAATCACGCCGTCAGCCGCAATCGCGGTGCCATCCGCGCTTTTGGTACCGCGCGCCGACAGTTGATCGCCGGGATGAATGGCGGTGATGGGCGCGGGTTGCGCCTGATCGAAGTCCACCGAACCCGGGGCGTAGCGCTTGAGCATCGTCGCCGCGGTAGTATTCACGGTGACGTCTTTGGTGAGGGGGCCTATGCGTGTGGTCACAACAATGACGCCCGCCGAGGTATCGACGCTCTTTACCAGGCCATGCACGCCCTGGTTCCAGGCGGCATTTTCCGCTTCCTGCTTCTTGGCCACATCGGCCTGTTTGATGGCGATGATGCGCGCCGCCTGCGGCGTGCCGCTCGTCGCGTTGGGATCGAGCGTGACGAGCACGCGATCGCCCACCGCCAGGCTACTGAATTCGAGAGGCTCGGCCTTGGTCAGATCCGTCTGCCCCGGCGCGATGCGCTTGAGCACCGCGGTCGAGGGAATCTGGACCTGGTGTACGTCACCAGCGTCGGTCTTGACCGTCAGCGTATCGCCATTGATGGCGGTAATGCTGCCGAGATAGCGCATCAATTGCGCATGTGCGCCGGGCGCCGCTGCCAGCAGAAATGCGGCCAGGGCCACAACTCCAAGTACGGCCATGCCACGGGTCTTGCTTTCACTTCTCATAAGCTGTCCTGCTCCACGGTCTTGGGGCGTTGGCCTCAGTGGGCCTAGGGACGCATGCTCCGCCCCTCATTTTCTAGACGAACCATCCCCCTAAAAGGTTGAAACCTTATCTCATCATCTGAATTCGGCCCTAAGTTCCGGGTAGTCAACCGCTTGGATGGCGGACACAGACGCTATAATCGGCCCGTGAACCCTGTCCTCGCGACCACCCATGACGCTTACCTGCTGGCCTGCGTGGCCGGCACGGTCGCGCTCCTGCTGTTCCTTGTAGGACGCATGCGGCTGCACGCCGCGCTGGGCCTTTCCGTGGCCGCTCTGGCGCTGGGCGCGGCTGCGGGCATTCCTCTCGAAAAGGTTCCCCTCGCCTTCGCCGCTGGGGCCGGCGAGATGATGGGCCATATCGCCATCATTCTGGGCATGGGCGCGATTCTCGGGCAGCTTCTGGCCAGTTCCGGCGCGGCAACTGCGTTGGGCAGACTTTTGGTGGAGGGCTGTGGAACTAAGGGACTGCCCTGGGCGCTGCTGGCGCTCGGTATCCTGGTCGGCATTCCGGTGTTCTTCGAGGTGGGGCTGGTTCTGCTGATGCCGATCGTTGTGGAAGCGGCGCGGCGCAGCGGCCGGCCTCCCATGCTCGTGGGATTGCCGGTGCTGGCAGGGCTCTCTGCCATGCACTGCCTCCTGCCGCCCCACCCCGCACCCCTGCTGGCGGCTGCGGAGTACCATGCCGCATTGGCGCCCGTCATGTTGTGGGGGCTGGTGGTGGGTGTGATCTCCGCGATCCTGGGCGGCCCTGTGCTCGGTGCGGTATTGACACGCCTGTGGAAGCGGCCGGGAAGCTATCTGCGGGGCGCGCTTCCTGACGATGCAGCTTTTGGTGCGACGGCGGTCCCAAAGGCGGCGCCGACGAAAATGGAAATTGCCGACGGTATCAGCGCCGGTGCGTCGCCCGCAATGCAGGAGGGCCTCGCCTCGCCGGCCCCTGCCGGAGCGCTTCTGGCTCTGCTCGTGATCCTGCTGCCGGTGGCGCTGATTCTAGCCGGAGGCTGGGCCGACGCAGTCACCGCCCAGGGAACTCTGCCCAACCGTCTCCTGCATCTCGCCGGTTATCCCGACGTGGCGATGGTGGTGGCCGCGCTGGTGGCTCTGGCCACGCTGGGCCGAAGTGTGCAGGAGCCCGCGTACCGCATCTCCGGCGGTTTGCGGCGGCTGACCATCGACGCTTTCACGCCGATCGCCAGTCCCCTGGTGATCCTGGCCGCGGCGGGCGGATTGAGCGGCATTCTGCGTGCCTCGGGCGCTGCCCAGGCCGCAGTCACCTTCGCCATGGGCGCACACATGCCGCCCCTGCTGCTGGCCTGGGCGCTGGCCGCCGCGGTCCGCGTGTCGATGGGCTCGGCCACGGTGGCCCTGGCCGTGGCCTCGGGGATTCTGGCGCCCATGGCCGCTACCATGGGCGTGCGCCCGGAACTGCTGGTGCTGGCCACCGGCGCGGGTTCCATCCTGCTGTCTCATGTGAATGATTCAGGATTCTGGCTGATCGGGTCTCTGTTCAAGACCGACGTGAAGGCGACTCTGGCCACATGGTCGGTGCTGGAGACAGTGCTGTCGCTCGCCGGGCTGGCCGGGACGCTGCTGTTGAACGTGGTGCTGAAGTGAGAAAAGCAGGGAATAGGGAGTAGGGAATAGGGAGTAGAACGCTTCAATGGGCGGCCAGTTTTCTACTCCCTACTGGCTACTCCCTACTCCCTGCATTCACCACGCTCCCAGCAATCGCCGCAGGAGCACCAATTCGCCGAGATGATAGGCATTGTGGTCGGCAACGAGGAGCGCTTCTCTGAGGATGTTTTGTCCGGTGCCGTGAGGAATGCGCGCATAGAGATCGGTGGCGGGGTCGGCTACGAGATCGCACATCGCTTTCAAATCGCGGCGGAAGGCGCGCACGCTCTTGTCCCATGCCTTTGAGTCGGGCGGTGCTGCGCTGGAGGGCCAGTAGCCCTCGGGCCAGGGAAGGTGCTGGTAGTTGGGATTGCGTGTGAAATCCAAAATATCCCACTGCGCAATGCGCAAGTGCTCGAGCACCTCCCACGGCGAGTGCTCGGTGCCTTTGGGCCGCTTGCCCCGCAGGGCAGGCGGCAGGTCGCGGATGGCGGCGTCAAACGTCGCGTGGGCGTGGCCGCCATTCAGGAGTTCGAGCAGATGTTTGCGAAGGGAAGCGTCGCGATCGGCGGAGGTTTTCTTCTTGGGCACGAGAAGCTTTCTCCTCGGAATGGAATGGGCGGCTGAACCACCATGCAGGAGTTGATTCGCTGGCTGCGCGGCGCGACGCAACAATTTTTGAGGCGGCGCATGCGCAGAGGAAAGAGTCGGCAGCCCGGCTTCCTACTCCCTATTGGCTACTCCCTACTCCCTGTCTTCGAGCACTGCCCGCTGCGCCGCGAAGATCTCTTTGAGTCCTGATTCGGCCAGATCGATCAGGTCGTTGAGATCGGCGCGGGAAAAAGACCCCTTCTCGGCCGTGGCCTGCGTCTCCACCAGGCCCCCATCGGCGGTCATCACGACGTTCATGTCCACCTCGGCCTGCGCATCCTCTTCATAGCAGAGATCGAGAAGCGCCGCGCCGTCTACGATGCCCACCGACGTGGCCGCAACCAGCTGCTTGAGCGGCGAGGTCTTGAGGGTCCCCGCCTTGACCAGGGCCCCGAGCGCCAGGGCCAGGGCCACGGCCGCGCCGGTGATGGCCGCGGTGCGCGTGCCGCCGTCAGCCTGAATCACGTCACAATCGAGGATGACCGTGCGCTCGCCCAGAGCCAGCATGTCCACAACCGAGCGCAGGCTCCTGCCGATCAATCTCTGAATCTCGTGCGTGCGCCCGCCGATCTTGCCGCGCTCCGATTCTCTAGGCGTCCGGGTGACTGTGGAGCGGGGCAGCATGGCGTACTCGGCCGTCACCCAGCCGCGGCCGGAGTTGCGCAGCCAGCCGGGGACGCCCTGCTCGATGGTGGCGCAGGTCAGTACGCGGGTATTGCCCAGAGAGACCAGGACCGAGCCTTCGGCGGTTTGCACAAAGCCGGGCGTGAGAGTAAGCGGACGAAGCTGACCGGGGCCACGGCCGCCGGGGCGCAGGGAGGGAGGAGTCGCGTGCATAGAGGGATTGTACGAGAGCGGGGCCCTGCTCATGCAACCCGGGTCCGATCAAGGATGCTCGAGGGACCTTGGTTCCGGGATGGGAATTGCGGAGTTTCAAGTGCCGAAACAGGAAATGTTGCCAAGTTGATGAAATAGATGATCTTACAGGGGTATGGGTTCGCGCTTTCGTTCCATTTCGGGACACTTGCAGCCTTGAGTGAGATCGGGGCCACTCCAGTTCTGGGTTGCAATCCTTTCCCTTATCAGGAACTTAGCTTTCGCGTTCTGGTTTGGCACGCCACGTGTATAGAAATAGGACAAAACCTGGGGCACTCAAACAGAAACGGGAAGCGGAAAGACAGGGATCAGAGAAGAGTGCGAGGCGTGAGTGCGAGTGTGACAGGCACAACCACACTCACAATCACAATCGCACTCGCACTGATTACCACTCTTGAAAGGACCAGCGTATGCAGAAGACCGAACCAGTCGTGACACAGGCCAAGGCGAGGAGCAACTGGAATGGCGTCGAGCGCAGGCGGGTGGAAAAGGTGGTGGAGACCCTGGCCACGTTGCGCAACCGGGGCGACAGCCTCTCCGAGGTAGCTCACGATGCGCGCAACATGGTCACGGCGCTAGGGCTTTACTGCGATCTGCTCGAGGAGCCGGGTGTGCTTGCGATTCCCTTCACGCATTACGCGCAGGAGCTGCGACTGGTGGCCGCGGCCAGCCGCCGCCTGGTCGAGAAACTTGTAACGCTCGATGCCAACGCATTCCCTGACGGTAACGCACAAGCTCTCCTTCATGCCCACACCGGGCGCAGAACAGCGCTCGCGAGCAGCGATGTCCTCTGCGCGGCTGCGTCAGACGCCGCTACCCGGGTCGGGGGAGACGCCACAGGTGCCGGTTTTGCAGGCAGGAGTCCGGCCGCGAACGCCGCTACCCCTGAGGAGCGGAATCGGCGCTGGGATCTTCTGCCCGCTCTGCCCATCTCGAATCTTGCCGCCGAACTGCTAGCCAACCGCAATCTTTTGGCGGCGCTGGCCGGTCCCTCCGTGGCTCTGACCATGGAGACCGACGGCGGCGCGCAAGCGGTGCGCCTCACCGGCGAGGACCTGACCCGGCTGCTGGTCAATCTGGTGAAGAACGCGGCCGAGGCCATGCCTAAAGCCATGCCCAAAGGCACATCCGGTGCCATGCCCGGAGCCGGGACACATGGTCGGCGTATTCACATCGGCCTAAGTGAGCGCGAGACCGCCCAGGGTGCCGCGCCCTGCTTGGCGCTCACCGTCGAGGACAACGGGCCGGGCATTCCCGAGGCGGCTCTCGAGAGAATCTTCACCTCTGGGTACACCTCGCGCGGCAAGGAAGCGGAGGCAGACGGCGAAACGGCGCCGGGCGGCGGCTGGCCGAAAAGCCATCGCGGGCTGGGGTTGGCCATCGCGCGCTCCATTGTTGAGAGAGCCGGCGGACGCATCACGGCCTCGAACCGGACGCCGGGCGGAGCCTGCTTCACCCTTGAACTTCCGGTGCGAAATGCAGGGAAAAGGGGATAGGGAGGAGTGTGGAGTGTGAGTGTGAGTGCGAGTGCGCCGGACAGACACACTCACACTCCACACTCACACTGACCGCTAATACCTCAAAACGTCCGCTGCAATTTAACGATGTTCCAACAGGCATGAGGCGAATACAATGCTGGATACAGTCTTCAACACACGGGCCATGGAATTCATACCACAACTCGCCGAGCCGGTGGTTCGGTTGCACCTGCTAGTGGTGGATGCCGACGCGGCGGTGCGTTCGGCCTGCGCCGAGATCGCGGCCAGCCTGGGTTACGCCGTCGAAAGCACCGGGGACCTGGCCCAGGCGCGGAGCCTGTTGCGCGGCCACACCTCCGACATCCTGCTGGTGAATCTGCCCGCGGGGTCGAACGAGGGCCTGGAACTGGTCTCTGAAGTCAAGCTGCTTTACCCTGACACTTCGGTCATTGCCATGACCGCTACGGGCTCGGTGAACGCGGCCGTCGAAGCCATGCGCTGCGGGGCCTCGGACTACCTGACCAAGCCGTTCGCCATGGACGAGCTGTCGACGGTCTTGGATCGTGCCGCGCAGAGCCACACCACCGACACCGTGACCCGCCAGCTGCGCGAGCGGCTGCGCCTTTCCGAGGGACTGGGCTCCATGATTGGCCGTTCGGGGGAGATGGAAAAGATTTACCGCATTCTTTCCAAAGTTGCCCAGAGCACGCATCCGGTGCTTATCCTGGGCGAGAGCGGAACCGGCAAAGAGCTGGTGGCGCGGACCATTCACGCCTACGGCCCCAACGCGCAGAAGCCCTTCCTGCCTGTCGACTGCGGGTCGCTCGTGCCCACGCTGATCGAGAGCGAGCTTTTCGGCTACGTCAAGGGCGCCTTTACCGGGGCCAACCGGTCGAAAGACGGGTTGTTGGTCTCAGCCGAGGGAGGAACCGTCTTTCTCGACGAGATCGGCGAGCTCTCGCTGGACCTGCAGGCCAAGCTCTTGCGCGCGCTTCAGGAGAAAGAGGTACGGCCGGTGGGCGCCACGCATCGCGTGCCTATCAAGGCGCGCATCGTGGCCGCCACCAATCGCGATTTGGCCACCATGGTCGAGAAGGGCAGCTTCCGCAAGGATCTGTTCTACCGCTTGAACGTGGTCAACCTGCGGCTGCCGTCGCTGCGCGATCGCCGCGAGGACATACCTCTGCTGGCTGCGCACTTTCTCGATCGCATCAGCCGGGAACATGGGCGCAAATTTACGCTCTCCGACGAGGCGCTGCGCACCATGATGCGCCACGACTGGCCGGGCAACGTGCGCGAGCTCGAAAACTCCATCGAGCGCGCCTGTGCGCTCTCTTCGGGGCCGGTGCTGCATCTGGGCGACCTGCCCACGCAATTGCAACAGAGAGGCCTGGAAGCGCGGCGCGCGGCCGTGGCCACGGGCGAAGGCTCTGCGGCAGCGGCCGGGGCGCCGGAGCTGAAGACGCTGGCGGAACTCGAGCGGGAGGCCATCTTAAGCGCGATCCGCACCCTGAACGGGGACAAGCTGCAGGCCGCCAAACTCCTCGGCATCGGCAAGACCACGCTCTATCGCAAGCTGAAGGAATACGGCATCGCCGACCCGCTGCACGAGGAGTGAAAGAACAGCTTCTAGCTCCTAGCTTCTAGCCTTTAGCTGGTTCGTGCCCGGTCGAGCTTTGCAGATAGCCTCAGGATTGTGCAGCGGAGAGAGACCGGCCAACGTCGAACGGCTAAGAGCTAAGAGCTAAGAGCTAAGAGCTAAGAGTCGAGAGCTGAGCCCTAATCACGATTCGCTAACCACTGACAACTGACTTTTGAAATCGGGGAGCTGACAATGAGCATTCTGATGGTGACGGGAATCGATGGCGCCCGCAACTGCGCGGCCGTAGTGGGTGCGCAACTGGGCATGGAGGTCGAAGTGGCGGAAGGGCGCAGGGCCGCGCTGGCCGCGTTGCGGCGCCGCGAGTTTCTGGCGCTGGTGATCGATGAATCCCTGGCCGAGTGCGATCCGGCGGCCGCGGAAAAGATCTGCGAAAACGCCGGCCTCGCCATCCCCATGCAAATCAACTTCGCCATCTCGGGAACGGCGCGGCTGATCCGCGAGATCCGCGCGGCGCTCAGCCGCCGCGAACGCGAGCAGACGCTGGCGCGCCGCGCCGCGGCGGCGGCCATCGAGATCGAGTTGAAGACCACGGTCGCGGGCCTCTTGCTGCACTCGCAACTGGCGTTGAACGGGGGCGGAGTTCCCGCCGCCGTGGCCGACCGGCTGCGCATGGTGGCGGACCTGGCCGGCAGCCTGCGCCAGCAGTTGAGCGCGCCCCCCGATGCGTGTCGTGACACGCGGCGTGAGACGCACATCTGAGTTCCGGGCCAGTGTGGCGGCGCGGGACTGGAGCTTGCTCGCGCGAGCGGCAGCAAGTGCGGGCCGGGGTGAACGTCTTTTGCGGCGTATCTGCTGCGCTATGCTGCTTGTCATGAAGAAGTCACAGTCCGTCTTTCTTCTAGCGTTTGTCGGCGCTATATTCCTAGCCGCCGAGCTCCCGACTGCCCGTACGCAGGTACCCGCAGATTCGGAGTGCGAAGGGCCTCTGAAAGCGCCGCTTCCCGCTGAGGCTCTGGCGGTTGTTCCTCCCCAGGCTTGGCCTGATTGTGATTCCTATAAATCCTATTCAGGCATTGGCCGCAAGGTGGACTTTGCGGCGGCCCGTCGGTGCGCGTGGTCTGAACGGCTAGCACAACAGGCGAATCTCGAGCCCAGATACACGGTGGCGAGCTTCTTTGGCGGATCGGCGATGCTTGCCGTTCTTTATGCAAATGGCGAGGGGATTGAGCAGAACAAGCCGCTTGTTCTGCGTTTTGCCTGCGAGTCGGAGCTGGCCGACCATGGAATCGAGGACATCCAAGCGCTTCCCAATGAACCTCACGTGACCGGAAGGAAGTTTAAGTATTGCGACGAGGCGTTTACGACCTTCGAGATGAATTTATGCGCTGCGTATGGCGACGAAATTGCGGCCCAGAAGCGTGAGGACGAGCTGAATCGGCTATCCATCCGTTGGCCGCGCGCCGACAAGGATGCCCTTGCCGCTTTAGAGCGCGCGGAAGAGGCCTACGTTACCGCGCATGGCGGCGGAGAGACATATCTCGGGGGAACCATCAGAAATCTCCGGGTAGATAGAGTGGAAGAGCGCCAGAGAGACAATTTTCTCGCTGCCGTTCGGGAGTTTGAGGGCGGCCATCTGCCCCGGGGCTCGGAGGCGGATTACCGAAAAGCCGATTCAGATCTGAATGCCACTTACATGAAGGCACTGGAATTTGCGGCAAAGCAGAACTTCGCAGAGGATGATGGCCTGATCCGGCCGGAAGGAATTCAAAAGGCCGAACGTACATGGCTGAAGTACCGGGATGCCTGGGTGGTCTTTGCCAAACTGCACTATCCTCACTCGGATCCCAACGCCTGGCTGACCCTGCTTACGCGCAATCGCTATTGGAGCCTGCGCGGGACGCTCTGCAATGTGGGATGGAACGATGCGGCGTGCAAAGGCGTCGCATAGGATGACTAGGGGTTTTCCGCTACCCTAGAAGGTTGATCACACGAAGGAGTTGCAAATGACCGTCATCCGGCAGGAAGATTTCATCGCGAGCGTCGCAGGCGCGTTGCAGTACATCAGCTACTACCATCCGGTGGATTACATCCGCTCGCTCGTCCAGGCCTACGAGCGCGAGCAGTCGCCGGCGGCGCGCGACGCCATGGCGCAGATCCTTATCAACAGCCGCATGTGCGCCGAGGGTCACCGGCCCCTCTGCCAGGACACGGGCATTGTGAATGTCTTCATCAAGCTGGGCATGGGCGTGCACTTTGCGAGCCCTGCGGACGGAAGCCCTTCGGTCGGGCTCCAGGAGATGGTGGATGAAGGCGTGCGCCGCGCCTATCTCGATCCCGATAACAAATTGCGCCTTAGCGTGCTGGCCGATCCCGCGGGCGAGCGCAAGAACACTCGCGACAACACACCGGCCGTAGTCGCCGTCGAACTGGTGCCCGGCAATACGGTTGAAGTCACGGTCGCGGCCAAGGGCGGAGGCTCGGAGGCCAAGTCGAAATTCATCATGCTCAACCCCTCCGACTCGATCGTGGACTGGGTGCTGAAGACGGTGCCCACGATGGGCGCGGGCTGGTGCCCGCCGGGCATTCTTGGCATCGGCATCGGCGGCACGGCGGAAAAGGCCATGTTGATGGCCAAGCAATCGCTGATGGACCCGATCGACATTCAGGACCTCATCGCCCGTGGAGCAAAGACCACCGCCGAAAAGTTGCGCCTCGAACTCTACGACAAGGTGAACCGGCTCGGCATTGGCGCGCAGGGGCTGGGCGGGTTGACGACGGTTCTCGACGTGAAGGTGCTGGATTACCCGACGCACGCGGTCACCCTGCCCGTGGCCATGATCCCCAACTGTGCGGCGATGCGCCACGCGCACTTTGTGCTCGACGGTTCCGGGCCGGTGTTTCTCGATCCGCCGTCGCTCGAAGTCTGGCCGAAGCTGACCCGCGACGTGAGCGGTGCGCGGCGCGTGAACCTCGATACTGTGACGCGCGAAGAAATCGCGACGTGGAAGCCGGGAGAAGTGCTGCTGCTGAGCGGAAAGCTGCTCACCGGCCGCGATGCCGCACACAAGCGGCTGACCGATATGTTGAATCGCGGCGAA
>Ga0181520_10012240_pt1 | contig 11077 bp, 9 predicted proteins | sample PEATcosm2014_Bin_29_FD_132451 | JGI IMG/M metagenome (GOLD analysis project Ga0181520, IMG submission 132451) | Peatland microbial communities from MTU Mesocosm Facility, Houghton, MI, USA - PEATcosm2014_Bin02_30_metaG | ecosystem: Environmental > Terrestrial > Soil > Wetlands > Peat | place...
CTGGCCGGGCCGGCGGCATGGTGCCAGCCGGCGAATCGCTCGATCGTGCTGCACGCGGCCCGGCTGCTGGATGTGGAGACGGGGAAAGTGATCGCGCCGGGCGAAGTGCTGGTGCGCGGAGACCGGATCGCCGAGGTTGGCATGAAAGTCGCGCGGCCGGCGGATGCCGAAGTGATCGACCTGGGCGACCGCACGCTGCTACCGGGATTGATTGACGCGCACGTGCATCTGTTCCTGCATCCCGGCGCGGAGGACTTGCAAACCGTGCAGGAATCGGTGCCGCAGCGAACCATAGCCGCGGTGCTGGCGGCGCGCGACGACCTGATGGCCGGATTCACCGCCGAGCGCGACATGGGAACCGAAGGCGCCGGATCGGCCGATACGGCGGTCCGCAACGCCATAGACGCCGGCTCCGTTCCGGGTCCCCGGCTGCGCATCAGCGGCAACGCCATCGACATTCTGGGCGGTCACGAAGACGCGATCGGCTACAACCCGGAGCAGCGCGTGCTGCCCAACGCCACGCAGGCCAACAATGCGCTCGAATTGATCCGCGCCATCCGCGGGCAGTTCAAGGAGGGCGCGGATTTTATTAAGATCTACGAGACCGGCCACGATACGCTCGCGGGCGGCAAATTCTCCACGCCGTACCAATACACTGAGGCTGAACTCGCGGCCGCCGTTGCGGAGGCGGCGCGGGTGGGCAAGCGTGTGGCTGTGCACGCCACCGGCGAGCCGGGCACGCTGTACGCGGCGCGCGCCGGCGTGGCGTCCATCGATCATGCCTTCCAGTTGAGCGACGAAACCATGCGGCTGATGCGGGAACGCGGCATTTTCGCCGTGCCCACCTTCGCCATCGTCGAGTACTTCGCCGATCATGCAGCGTCGCCTGCCATGGCGGCGCGAGAACGGGCGATGCTCGAATATCACGCCGCGGAATTCCGCAAGCAGTTAGCGGCCGGCGTCGAGTTCGCTATGGGCTCGGACGTTGGGCCGTTTCCGCACGGCACGCAGGCGCGTGAATTCGCGCTGATGGTGAAATACGGCATGTCGCCATTGGCGGCGATTCAAGCCGGCACTCTGCATGGAGCCAAGCTGCTCGCATGGGAAGGCCAGATCGGAGCGTTGAAGCCGGGCTACTTTGCCGACGTGATCGCGGTGGAAGGAAATCCGCTCGAAGATATCGCCGCGCTAGAAAAAGTCAGCTTTGTCATGAAGGGCGGCGTGGCGTGGAGGAAGTAGTGGAGCGGGACATTAGGGAGATAGGAGCGGCTTCTTGCGAACCGCATATCCCGCTGGCGGGTCAAGTGACTCCCTCTTGGGTTCGCCGGGCACGTAGGAACGCACGATGAAGTGAACCCAGGAGGTTGGTATTCCGATAAGGTTATACTTAGCGCTTCTCTCTTCCAACAGGTCGCAGCCGAATTGGGGCGCGTATGCGGCCTCATGAAGGTCCTTGCCGGTCGCACGGTAGCGAATCACTGGGATGCCTGCTACTGCCCCCGCTCCGACGCGAATGGCATCGCCCAGTTGGTCCTTGGCCTTGCCGCGACACTGGCGATCGGGCAAGGGCCGCGATGGTTCATCCCATGTGCAGCAGCGCCAGACAGTTGTCGTTCTTGCCTGGTCGTCTACCTCGTAGAGTATGTTTGCCGGCCGTCTGTAGACGTAGTGAACCGCCCGCTGGCTAGTTCGAATGAAGTAGTGTCCAAAATGCGTTACGGTAGCCTGCTTCACCCTAGAACAGTCGGCGAAAGTCGCAACCGTCCCGGAGAGCCGGTCCCTTTCAATGTTGTGCAGGCCCCAGCTCTTGTTCTCCCAGCTTTCTATGTCGAAGGCGACTGTGTGCGGAGAATTGCCGAACAGTTGCCAAATACCAAAGTATGCGGCCAAAGCGCACATGCACGGCATACAAGATCAGACTCCGGAACTCTAGGAATTGTGCCCGATCCGGGATCGGAAACGTTGTCGCCGGGGCACCAGTAACAATAGCGTGTCTCGCGGCTCGGCGCCAACTGCCCAGCGCGGCGGGCCGTGGCCGGATGCCGTTATTCTGACCTCTGACTTCTGTCTTCCCGCTCGTGATATGATAGCTGCCAGGTGATTTCGCCCATGCGAATTGCTAATCCCACCATCGCTATCCGGTAAGCGCCGAGGGCGCTCCCGGTAGTTTCTGTTTCCAATTAACCCAAAAACCAGGTCAGTGCGGAGCTTTGCTCCGCGAGGGCATATCCATGCAGGCGACAGAGAAGACTACTTTTGCCCGCCGGCGCAATTTTCTACGAGAGGCGCTGGCGGGAAGCGATCAAGACTATACCGAAGGCAGCTTGAGCCGCGGCATCGCGCTGCTGGCCATCCCCACCATGCTCGAGATGGCGATGGAATCCACCTTCGGCGTGGTGGATGCATTCTGGGTGGCGCGGCTGGGCGCGGATTCGCTGGCGGCCGTAGGGCTGACGGAGGGCCCGGTGGTGCTGGTGTTCAGCATCGCGCTGGGTCTCAGCATGGCGGCCACGGCAACCGTGGCGCGCCGCATCGGCGAAAAGGATCGGGAGGGCGCCGCGGCCGCGGCCGGCCAGGCGATTGTCTGTGGCGCGGCGGTGGGCATCGCGACCGGCCTGGCCGGCGTGTTCCTGGCCGCGCGCTTGCTCGGTCTGATGGGCGCGCCGGCGTCGGTGATCCACACCGGATCGCGCTACGCGAGCATCGTGCTCGGCGGCAATGTCGCGATTGTGCTGCTGTTCCTGATCAACGGCGTGTTCCGCGGCTCGGGCGACGCGGCGGCCGCGATGCGAACGCTGTGGCTGGCGAACCTGATCAATATCGCGCTCGACCCGTGTTTCATCTACGGCTTCGCGTTTTTCCCGCGGCTGGGAGTCACCGGCGCGGCGGTGGCGACCACGATTGGCCGGTCGATTGGCGTGGCCTACCAGCTCGCGGTTCTGTTCCGCGGCAAGAGCCGCGTGCGGCTGGCGCTGCGGCATTTGCGGCCGGATTGGCCGGTGATGGAGCGGTTGCTGCGGGTGGGTTCGACCGCGATGCTCCAGTACTTCATCTCGACGGCGAGCTGGGTCAGCCTGGCGCGCATCAACGCGCGCTTTGGCAGCGCGGCCATCGCCGGGTACACGCTGGCGCTCCGCATCATCCTTTTCGCGCTGATGCCATCGTGGGGCATCGTGTCGGCCGCCGCCACGCTGGTGGGGCAAAACCTCGGCGCACGGAAGCCGGAGCGCTCGGAGCGCGCGGTGTGGATGGCCGGCGTGTACAACATGGTGTTGCTAGCTGGCGTCGCGGTGTGCTTCTTCAGCGCGGCGCGGCCGTTGGTAGGCCTGTTCACCACCGACGCCGCGGTGGCGCCAGTCGCCGTGACCTGCTTGCGATATATAAGCCTGGGCTACCCGTTTTATGCCTGGGGCATGATCATGGAACAGGCTTTCAACGGGGCCGGCGACACGGCCACGCCGACGTGGATGAATTTCTTCTGCTACTGGCTGCTGCAAATTCCGCTGGCCTGGCTGCTCGCCGAATGGGCCGGGCTGGGACCACGCGGCGTGTACCTGGCCATCTGCATCGCCGAATCGGTTCTGGCGTTGGTCGGAATCGTGTGGTTCCGGCGCGGGAAGTGGAAGCTGGCGAAGCTGTAGGGCGAGCGTTTGAGGCTAGTCCGTACAACCGCTCCCTTACTTACGGTCGCGGCTCCGCTCCCAGCGTAATCGTCCGCCCGGTCCGCGCGGATTCGCGCGCAGCGTCGAGGATTTCGATCACGATCATGTTGTTCTCGAGCGACGAGAGTCCGCGGGGCTCGAACTTGCCGCGGGCTACGCCAATCAGGTACGAAATGGAGTCGGCCTCCTGCGGATTCAACGCCGGCAGCCTGCGGGTCTCCTCGGCCTGCTCTCCCGCCAGGCGCACGCGCAGGTGGTCGCCGCCGCTGGCGATGGCATAGCCCGTCGCGCCGTAGACTTCGAAATCCTTGCGGCCCACCGGCCAGTTCCACGATGCTTGAATGATGCCCTGCGCCTTCGGATATTCGAGCAGCACGGTGGCTTCGTCATCGACGTGCTGGTAGATTGCGGGCTTGTCTGTCTGCGTCAGCGCCGTCACCTTCAGCGGGCGCTGATTGTCCATCATCCACGTGATGAGGTTGGCGCCATAGCAGCCGAAATCGAAGAGCGCGCCGCCGCCGTTCCTGACGGGGTCGCTCAGCCAGGCGAAAAACTCCGGCTGCACTCCGATCTCCTGGGGGCCCTGGTGGCCGTCCATCGCCACCATTTTGCGGATCTCGCCGGCGGCCTTCTGTTCGTGCAACAGGGTCCACATCGCGCCGTGGCTGCGGTACCACGTGGTTTCGTAGTTGACGATCACGGGCGTGCGGTAGAGCTCCGAGGCCTGCCGGATGGCGTGTGCCTGAACCATGTCCACGGCCAGCGGCTTTTCCATCATCACCGGAATGTGGCGCGGGGCGCACGCTTCGACGACTTTGGCGTGCGAGAAAGTGTCGGTGAAGGTCGCGACGGCTTCTGGCTTCGCCGCGTCGAGCATGTTGTCGAGATCGGTGAAAAGCCGCTCGTTGGCAACGTGGTACAGGCTGGCGTATCTTGCCAGCAGCGCGGTATCGGGATCCCAAACCGCGACGACCTCGACGTCGGCCGGGCGGCTTTGCGCATTGTGTACAAATCCCCAAACATGGCCGTGGTTCAGCCCGGCGATGGCGATGCGCAACGGCTTCACTTCGGGCGACTGCGCTCCGCCGAATGTGGCGGCGATGGCGGAGGCGAAGAGTGCGAGCGGCAATCGGCGAGTCATGGCGATGTCTCGATCATATCGCGCCAGCGCTGGGTGGTACACTCAATCCGGGAGGCCGCAGCGCTCTGCCGGCCGAAAGTCTGATGCGTGGCTGACGTCCCGTTTGGGATTGCCACAGATCCTCAGACCTACAGAACGTGCCGGCCATCGCTCCTGCGGCCTCCCCGCGCCCTCGCGTTTCCGCTTTCTTCGCTTGGGGCTGGCGCAGCCAGGCTGGATTTGCCGAGGTCGGCTCGCTTTGCTCAGGCTTTTATAACGCCAGATCCTGCTGCGCGTGGCTCCGATATAATGAAGCCTTCATACAATGACGTTCGACATCGAAGCGGACTGGACGCTCAACCTGCTCTGCAACTACGACTGCGAATACTGCTTCTGCCGCGCTTCCACCGAGCACCGCCTTGTCGGACGTATCTCCCCGGAACAGTACTTGGAATTCTTCGATTCGACTCGAAGAACCTGGTTGCTGCACCTTACGGGCGGCGAGCCATTTTTTCATCCGGACTTCGTCGGCCTTTGCCGAGCACTCACATCGCGGCATTTCATCTCCGTCAATTCCAACCTTTCCTCTCATCGCGTGCGCGATTTCGCGGCCGATATCGACCCATCGCGTGTCCAATACGTTCACTGTGGCGTTCACGTGGAGGAACGCGATCGACGGAAAGGCTGGCGGAATCTGCTGCCCAATGTTACGTTTTTGCTGGAACGCGGATTCCCGGTGTTCGCCTCACTGGTCATGACCCCTTCTGCTTTCGCGCAATTCCCACGCGTAGCGGATCAATTTACAGCCCTGGGCGTTCCGCTGATTCCGAAAGCGATCCGCGGTTCTTACGAAGGCCGCTGGTATCCGCAAGCCTATACTGAAGCCGAGCGCACCCAGCTCCGCCGCTTCTCCGAGCAAGCCGAACTAATAGCGAGGAACAGCACGTGGCGGCCCGACCAACTTCGCGCTACGGTCAATCCGCTTCTCGACCGGCATTATCTCGACGGAGTTCCTGATTTCACCGGCATTCAATGCTCCGCAGGCAGGGTGTCCGTCTCTATCGGCTATGACGGAAGAATCTTCCGTTGCGGCCAGAAAACGGTTCTCGGCAACATTTTTGAGCGGCGGCTCGATCTGTTCCCCGAAGACCGGCCGTGCGATGACGAGTACTGCCCCTACTGGTGTTTGCGGTATTCCCGTTTCGAGAACGAGGCTCAGGGGAATTATCCGCGCCGGGTTGCGCCGGGTGCGGTCAAGCAGGCGCTCGTTACCATCCGTGGCGTGCGCCGGGAGATTGGCAATCGGATCGCGGCTTTCTCCCAGCCGGGGCGGCCTTGACTCCGTTGGTCTCTGTAATCATTCCCACGATTCACCGGCCGCAACTGGTGCTTCGCGCGCTCGAAGGCGTCTTCGGTCAAACCATGCGCGAGATCGAAGCCATTGTCGTTGTGGACGGCCACGATCCCGAGACCTTGCAAGCCCTTGGTTCGATCGGCGATCCCCGGTTGCGAGTGAAAGCGCTGCCAACTGGTATCGGATGCTCGGGCGCAAGGAACGCGGGCGTAGTCGAAGCCCAAGGCCGTTGGATTGCGTTTCTCGACGACGACGATGAGTGGTTTCCCCGGAAGCTCGAGATCCAATTGCAAACCGCCGAACAGTGTCCGTATCCCCACCCCATCGTGTCGTGCCGGTTAATTGCGCGCAGCGAAGAAGGAGATTTGATTTGGCCCCGCCGCACTCCCGCGATTGACGAACCCACCAGCGAGTACCTGTTCTGCCAGAGGGGCGTCCGCGGCGGCGATGGCCTGGTCTTGCCCTCCACCGTTCTGACCACCAGAGATCTGATGCTCCGGGTTCCTTTTAGAGCGGACTTGCCCAGGCACAACGACGTTGACTGGTTGTTGCGCGCCACGGCCATCGAAGGCGTGAGGGTCGTGTTTGTGGCCGATCCGGAGCCTTTGGCCATTTGGCATATCGAGGCCAACCGCGCCAGGATCAGTAATACGGCCGACTGGCGGTATTCGCTCAGCTGGATCAAAGAGAATCGGGGGCTTGTGACACCTCGCGCCTATGCATCGTTTGTGATGATCTGGGCGAGTTCCACGGCGGCACGGGGCAGGTGCTGGAGAGCTTTCTGGCTGCTGCCGTGTGAGGCATTTGCCAATGGCCAGCCTCGATTCATCGATTTTCTAGCGCATCTTCTGATTTGGTTCGCTCCGCGCAAGCTTCGCTGCAGCATCTCGGTCTTCCTGGATGCGATCAAGAGAAGAACGGCGCGGAAGCTGGACGCGCCGAATCGTCCAAGTCCGAAGACAATTGCATGACGAAGGAGCGCACCCGCATCTCGGTAGTCATGTCCACACGCGGTCGTGCCAGTGCCATACGGAACGCCGTCCGCACGATCCTGCAGAATGACCATCCGGATTTTGAGGTGGTCGTCGTCGACCAGACTGACGACAACCTTACTCAAGGCTCTCTCGATCCATTCTTGAGCGATCCACGCCTGCGCTTCCTGCGAAGTGCAACCAGGGGCCGCTCGGCGGGACTGAACGCCGGGTTCCGCGAGGCGCGCGGCGCTCTCGTCCTGATGACCGATGACGACTGCGCGGTTCCAACCGACTGGCTCCGCCAGTTCGAAGCCGCCTTCGCCGTGGACGACCGAATCGGGATTGTGTTCGGCAATGTTCTGCCCGCTCCCCACGACCCCGCGGTGGGCTCGATTCCGGCATACATCCGGCAGACGCCGTTTCTCGCCCGAGGCATCTGGGACAAGCACCGCGTGGAGGGACTAGGCGCGTGCATGGCCGTGCGGCACAGTGTTTGGCAGTCGCTGAGCGGCTTTGACGAGATGTTGGGGGCCGGCTCGCGATTCAAGGCAGGTGAGGACGGAGACCTGGCCATGCGCTCCTTGCTTGCGGGTCACTGGATCTACGAAACGCCTGCGGTTTGGGTGACGCACTATGGCCTCCGCGAATGGGAACAACTGCCGGCCCTGATCGACAGCTATTGGCACGGAACGGGTGCGATGATGGTCAAGCCAATCAAGACCGGGCATTGGGAAGCGCTGCCCCTGCTGTTGCGGCTCGCGGGTAAATGGGTCCTGGGGCGCTCCAGGGTTGGCGCCAGTCTGGGCCGGCAGCACAGGCTCAGGAAACTCCGGAGCTTTTGCCGAGGCCTTTTGGCCGGCGCTAGGGTCTCCGTGAACAAGCGAACGGGTCTTTACGCTCGCCCTTCGTCAGTCTCCCCGCTGCGCGTTGACCGGCAGCCCTAGTTGCATTTACGGCGGCCCCCCGACAATGAAGATCGCTGCATCCAAAAAGAGCTCCTGTTGGCGGTCTCCGGAATCCTCCGCCAAGGTGTACCGTGATATGTTGAATGTTCGCCCCATGGCGCCGGACATATCGATCGTCATCCCAGTCTATAATGGGGCGGCCCATTTGGCGGCGTGCCTCAATGCCGTCCGGGAACTGCGTCCGGAGCCGCTCGAGTGCATCGTGGTCGACGATGGCTCGACGGACGGCTCCGCCCGAATCGCGCAGGCAGCCGGCGTAACCGTGGTTTCAACGTGTGGCCGGCGCGGCCCCGGGTGTGCGCGTAATCTGGGCGCCGGCGTCGCACGCGGCGAAATTCTGCTGTTCGTCGACGCCGACGTTGTGATGCCCCCGGACGCCATGGCGCGCATCCGCGCGCGCTTCTCCGAAGATCCGGCTCGCGACGCCGTGATCGGGTCCTACGACCAGGATCCAGCCAGTCCGGACTTGCTCTCGCAGTACCGCAACCTTCTGCATTGCTATACCCACCAGCGCGGTCAAGCTCGCACCTGCGGGTTCTGGACGGGCTGCGGCGCAATGCGCGCGGCCGTCTTCCGGGAGTACGGCGGCTTCGACGAGACGCACATGCGGCCTCGCATTGAAGATGTGGAATTGGGCACGCGCCTCCGCCGTGCCGGCAGGCAGGTGTGGCTCGACAAAGGGCTGCAGGTCAAACACCTCAAACGGCTCCGTTTCTGGACCGTGATGAAGACGGACCTGGTGGATCGCGCGATTCCCTGGACGCTGCTGATCCTGCGCTCCAGCCAGATGCCGGCGGACCTGAATCTCCAATGGGGGCAACGCTTGAGCGTTCTCGCCTCGGGCTGGGGCGCGTTAGCGTTGATCCTGTCGGCTGTCTCCGCGGCGGTTTTCAGCGGGCGATTGGCGGCGGCTCTGGTCCTCTCGGCCGCCATAGCCGCTGTAGCCGTGATGGCCCTGAATTCCGACTTCTATCGCTTCCTCGCTCGCGCGCGAAACCCCTGGTTCGCCCTGCGTGCGTTTCCGCTGCATGGCCTCTACTTCCTCTGCGCCGGCGCCGGATTCGCGGCGGGGCTTGCCTCGCATGTATGGGCTCGGCTCCCACTTCGGAACCGCGCGGCAGACAAGCCGTTGTGCGGCGCGCCGGCGGAACCCAAGGCGGAGCTTATGGATTCGCCGGGCGGTCTGACGCGGAGCCCCGCACCTTCGTGCTCCCCGGTGCACCCCGACATGTGACCGGCGTTTCCTTCTCCCTCGACCCGGAGCCGCCGGAAGTTATAATGTCTAGGTCCCCTGGCGTTGGTGAGTCTCTATGCCGGAAAAGACCGCTGTCATCGACGGCTATGCGGGGTTGCCACTGCCCGATGCGCCGGCAGAGTCTCTTCCCTGGATTACGGTCAAGGACCTGCTGTGGTTCCTCTACTATTACCCGTTCCGTCTGCTCTCCACTCGCCTTCCGCGGCGCATAATTTATTGGATCGCCGGCCCGCTCTTCCAACTGCGTTTCCGGCCGCAGCGAAAGAGAGCGGCCGCGCGCATGCTGGAATTTCCCGGCACAGGCATCGCGGCCGAGCAAGCGCCACGGATCGCCCGCCGCTCGGTTTCCAAACTCGCCGCCTGCGAGATGGATAACCTGCTGCTGGCCGATTCTTCGCTCGAAGGGCGGATTTGTTGCGACGGCATCGGAGGGCTCGAGCGTCTCGAACAAGCGCGCGCGGAGGGGAGGGGCGTGCTGATCCTCACGGTTCACTTTTACGCTTCAAGAATCGCCAAGAGATACCTGGCGAGAATCGGCTATCCGGTGATGACCGTGCGGAAGCGGGAGTCGCTAAGAGTTATGACCTCGCGTCTTGGACGCCGTTTCCTGTACCCGCGCTATTCGGAGTTCATGCACCGGGTTTTTCGCGACGAAGTTTACGTTCAGCAGCCCGACTGCGCGCTCCGGATTCTAAAGAGACTCCGCTCCGGCGGTCTGGTGAATATCCATCTGGATGGACGGCATCATCACAAGGCCGTGGAAGGGCCGTTCCTTGGCGCACCCTGGAGATTCCCAGCCGGATATCTCGATCTGATCCGCGTCTCTGGGTGCCGAGTGGTTCCGATGTTCGCGACCGGCAACGGCGCCGGTTTCCGGATTCAGTTCGCCGACGCTCTGGAGACGATTCAAGCCGACAGCCCGGACGAGTTTGCGGCCGCCAACTTGCCCCTGTTGGCCGGCGCCATGGAGCGGCAGATCCGGGACCACCCCGAGGACTGGGCCAAATGGATATTGTGAGCCGTCTTCGCGCGATTCTTGTCGAATCGCTTGAGCTGAATCTGCTGGAAGACGAACTGCGCGGCGTCACTCGATTGTCGGAGATTTCGGGCGTCGATTCCATGGCTGCGCTGGCCTTTGTCGCGGCGGTGGAAAAAGAGTTTCACATCGTGATCGAGCCGGAGCTGCTGGAACTGGATTTCATCGAGGACCTGCCGCGCCTGGCGGCGTATGTGGAAGCTCGCGCGGAGGCGAGCCCCAAGGCATGATCGCCGAACGGCTGCGGGCCCTTGCCGAAGACAACCCGGACCGTCTGGCAATTGTGGACGGAGAGGAGAGAATCACTTACGGTCAAGTGGTCCGAAGGATCGATAGCTCCCGCGACTGGCTGCGGCAGCGCCTCCCCGTGGCGCCCGGCGACGTGATTCTGGGGTCCCTCGAAAACTCGTGGCAGTTCGTGGCGTGCTTTTTCGCGATCGCCGAATCGGGTGGCGTGTTCATGCCCCTGCATCCGGGTTGGCGCGCCCCGGAGTTGCGAAGTTTTCGCGAGCGGCTGAAGATCCACGGCGTTATCACCGGGCAAGCGTCGCGCCCGGCGTGGGAGCAGGTGGTCCCCGGCGCACGCGTGCTTGCGATCGACGATGGATTTGGCGAAGCTCCCCGCTCCCCGCGGGCGTGCGCAGCGGACGGGAGCAGCCCGGCGCTCTATCTGGCGACGTCCGGTTCCACAGGCACGCCGCGCATCGTTCC
>Ga0181520_10012241_pt1 | contig 11077 bp, 3 predicted proteins | sample PEATcosm2014_Bin_29_FD_132451 | JGI IMG/M metagenome (GOLD analysis project Ga0181520, IMG submission 132451) | Peatland microbial communities from MTU Mesocosm Facility, Houghton, MI, USA - PEATcosm2014_Bin02_30_metaG | ecosystem: Environmental > Terrestrial > Soil > Wetlands > Peat | place...
CGTTGCCGTCATCGAGCGGCTCAACCAGGCGGAGGGGATTGCGGCGTATGAGCTGAATGTCTCCTGCCCCAATGTGCACGCCGGCGGCATGGCCTTCGGCTCTGATCCCGGATCACTGGAGTACCTGGTGGGCCGCGCAAAGCGCTCCAGCACGCGACCGCTGATTGTGAAGCTATCGCCCAATGTTACCTCGATCGCGCACATGGCCAAGATTGCCGCCGAGGCTGGCGCAGACGCGGTGAGCCTGACCAATACCTTTCTGGCAATCTCGATTGACGCCGAGACGCGGCGCCCTCGGCTGGCCAACATTACCGGCGGCCTCTCCGGGCCGGCCATCAAGCCAATTGCGTTGCGCATGGTCTAGGAGACGGCGCGCACCGTCAACATTCCGGTTATCGGCATGGGCGGCATTGTGACGGCCGAAGACGCGGTGGAGTTTCTGCTGGCCGGGGCTACGGCGGTCGAGGTGGGTACGGCGAGTTATGCCGATCCGCGAGCCGTGGACCGGCTGGCCAATGGGCTGGAGTCTTGGTGCAAGGCACACGGCGTGGAGCGCGTGGCCGGCCTGACCGGGGCGCTGGAGTTGGGGAACAGGGACTAAGGGACTAAGGGACTGAGGGACTGAGTTAGCAGGGAGAATTCCCGTAGTTAACAGAAGTGCCAAAATTACCATTAGAAAATAAAAATCCTGTGGAAAAACCTTTATTCTAGGCGTACACTCTAGATAATTTTTACGTAGCATTGTTTATTGGTTGCCGATCCTGTCTCACTCAAACTATGGCGCCGTCGGCCAAACGGGCATGTGGATGATCTGTGTCTTGAGCTACTCCAAGCCAGAAACCCGCTTGTTCCGCGGCCTGCGGATTAGTGGGAGAACACAAAAGTTCCTCGGGCCATGAAAGGTCGAAATGCGCATTCAAGCTGAAGCGAATCTATCGGCCTTGATCGAAAGCACCGAGGATTTGATCTTGTCTGTGGACCCGCGCCTGCGCCTGATTACCTTCAATCACGGCTTCCGGGAACATTTTGAGAAGAATTTTGGCGGCCCGGTTGCGCCGGGGATAGGAGTTCGTGAGCTTCTGCCACCCGCGCGCGCCGCAAACTGGATCCCGCTGCTGGAGCGGGCGCTTAAGGGTGAGAGATTCCGGAATGAAATGACTATGGTCGATGGGCGGATTCTGGACTTTTCGTTCAGCCCGATCATTGTCGCTGGTGAGACGACCGGGGTCTCGGTCTTTGGCAAAGACATCACGGAACAGAAGGCGGCGGAAAAGAAGTATCGTGATATTTTTGAGGGCGCGCTGGAGGGTTTCTATCAGACAACCCGTGAAGGCAGACTGCTGACTGCCAATCGCACTCTGGTCAAGATGCTGGGGTACGATTCGCCGCAGGAGGCTATTGCCTGCATAACCGATACGGCACGCGACCTGTGGGTGGACTCGGAGGAGCGCGCCCGAGTTGCGCGGCAGATCGAAGAACAAGGGCATATCCGAGACTATGAATGCCGCTTCAAGCACAAGGACGGCAGCCCCCTCTGGGCTTTGCTGAACTGCAGCTGTGTTCGCAATGCCGGCGGAGAAGTGATTCTATTTGAAGGATCAATCCAGGACGTCACCGAGCGGAAGCAGGCCGTGGAGGCGCTGCAGAAGACAGAAGCCAATCTTACCGCACTGATCGAGAGCACGCGGGATCTTATCTGGGCTGTGGATCTGGAGTATCGGCTGACGGCCTTCAACCGGGCGTTGCAGCAGAACATCGAGGAGGATTATCGCGTCCGGCTTGCGCTTGGAATGCGCTTTCATGAGGTGCTTTCCCCGGAGCGTGCGGCACGTTGGCCGGCATTCTATGCGCAGGTCCTTAAGGATGGCCCGTTCAAGATCGAATATACCCGGATCGACGGCGGCATCATGGAGCTTTCTTTCAATCCCATTCTGGTTGAAGGGAAAGCGACCGGCATCTCAATCTTCGGCAAAGACATCACGGAGCAGAAGAGGTCAGAGAATGCGATCAAGAAGGCAGAAGCGAATCTCTCAGCGTTGATCGAGAGTACACAGGATCTGATCTGGGCGGTCGATCTGGAATATCGCAAAGTGGTCTTTAATCGCGCACTGAAAGAGAATGTCGAAGGGAATTTTGGAACCAGGGTTGAGCCGGGAATGCGCGCCGAAGATGATTTGCCCCCGGAGCGAGCGGCATTATGGAAGCCTTTCTATGACCGCGCAGTTCATGAAGGCCCATTCCGGACAGAGTATCCGCTGGTTGACGGGCGCATCCTGGAGCTCTCATTCAATCCCATCCTGGTGGATGGAAAGGTCGTTGGCGTCTCGGTCTTCGGCAAGGACGTCACCGAACGCAAGCAGGCGGAGAATCAAATACGCGATAGCGAAGCCCGCTTCCGCAATATTTTTGAACAGAATGGTTCGGTCATGTTCCTGGTGGCGCCGGAGAGCGGCGAGATTGTTGCCGCCAATCCCTCTGCCTCGCAGTACTACGGTTACAGCCCCGAACAACTGATCGGGATGAAAATCGATCAGATCAACACGTTGCCCGCGGATGAGATCAGTCAGGAACTGATGCTGGCGCTGAACGAAGAACGCAATTTTTTCAATTTCCGCCATCGGCTTGCCAGCGGCGAAGTGCGCGATGTCGAGGTCTATTCCTCGCCGGTGCTATCGGGCGGCAAGCGTCTTCTGTTTTCCATTGTGCATGATGTTTCCGAGCGGAAGCAGGCTCAATTGGCGTTGCGCGAGAGCCGGGACTTTCTTACGGAAGCGCAGCGGATCGGGAATCTGGGCTGTTATGTGCTGGACTTTACCAGCGGCTACTGGACCAGCACGCCGCAGTTGGATGAAGTCTTGGGCATCAGTCCCGAATTTGATCGCAGCGTGGCCGGATGGGCGGAGCTGATCCATCCGGAAGATCGCGCGAGAATGGTCGATTACTTTAGCCAGGAGGTCTGCGGGGCGGGCAAGGATTTCGACAAGGAATATCGCATCGTGCGTGTTTCGGACGGGACCGAGCGCTGGGTGCATGGCATGGGACGGCTGGAGTTTGACGCCCAGGGCCGCCCCACCGAAATGCGCGGCACGATTCGCGACATCACCGAGCACAAGCGGGCGGAGATCGCCATCGAGGAACGGGAAAGGCTCTTCCGGACGATTACCGAGAACTCGCCGCTGGCGTATGTCATTTTATCGGGTGCGGAGGATCGGATTGAGTATTTGAATCCGGCTTTCATTGAGATCTTCGGCTACACACGGGAGGAGATTCCCATAGCGGAAGAATGGGCTTTGCGGGCCTACCCGGATGCAGAATACCGTTGCTGGGTGATGGCCGAGTGGCAGCGCAAGATTCCCCGTACCTTTGCCTCTGGCAACGCGATGGAGCCGATTGAGACGGAGGTCGTCTGCAAGAACGGCGCGAAGAAAAATATAGTCTGGGGCTTTGTCAAAATAGGGGAACACAACCTGGCTTATGGGTTGGACATTACTGAACAAAAGCGGGCCACGCAGGCTTTGCAGGAGAGCGAGCAGCGCTATCGCACCGCCTTCCAGACCAGCATCGACGCCATTTCCATTACCCGCCAGGAAGATGGCCGGCTCATCGATGTCAATCAGGAATATCTGCGCATGTTTGGATACGAGCGCGAAGAGCTGATTGGGCGCACCACACGGGAGATCAATGTGTGGACCGACCCCGCGGATCGATTGAAGATGGTGGAGGTGTTGCGCAGGGATGGCGTGATCCGGGAGATGGAGTTCCATCTTCAAAAGAAGAATGGAGTTCAATTCTGGGTCACAATCTCAGGGGCGTTGATTGATCTGGATGGTGTTCCATCCTTCATGATCGTGATTCGGGACACCAGCGACAGCAGAGCGGCGGCCGAGACTCTGCGCGACAGAGAGCAGCTCTACCGGGCCACCTTCGAACAGGCTCCGGTGGGCATTGTGCACACCGCGCTGGATGGCCGTTACCTGCGCTGCAACGATCGATTCGCGGAGATCATCGGTTATCCGCGCGAAGAAGTAACCAGCCTGAGCTACCAACAGATCACATTGCCCGATGGCTTGGCCCTTGCATCTCGCTCCACGGAGCGGTTGCTCCATGAGGAGTCCGCCACCATTCGCACCGAGAAGCAATATATCCGCAAGGACGGCAGCCTGGTCTGGGTGCGGGTCTCTTTGACGCCGCGGCGCGACAGCCAAGGAGAGATCTTATACATCATCGCCGTGGTTGAGGACATTCAGGCGCGCAAGATGGCCGAGGAGCGGCTGGTGAATGCAACGCGTGAGTTACAGATCAGCGAAGAGCGCTACAGAATTGTCTTCGAGACCAGCCCCGATGCGCTGGTGATCAGCCGGATGAAGGATGGATTGGTCCTGGATTGTAACCAGTCGTTCCTGAAATCGTCAGGCTTTGAGCGCGCGGAAGTTATCGGCCAAACAATAACAGGGCTAGGAGTCTGGGCCGATCCATCTCATCTGGAGAAGTTCGTTGACCAGTTGCAGCAGCACTCCTGCTACCGGGAGATGGAGGTGTTGTCCCGGAGAAAGAATGGAGAGATTTTCTGGATACGGACCTTCGGATCCCTGATTGAAATCGGAGGGGAGCCATGCCGGCTTACCTTTGCCAAAGAGATCACCGAGGTGAAGGCGGCTGAAGAACGGGCGGCGGCCGCCGCCGAGGCTTTGCGATTGAGTGAGGAGCGTTACCGCACCGCCTTCCAGACCAGCATTGATCCGATGACCATCAGCCGCCTGGACGATGGGCGATTTGTCGATGTCAATCTGGCCTTTCTGCGCACCTTTGCCTGCACCCACGAAGAAGTGGTGGGCAAGACCTCCTGGGAGCTGAATATCTGGCAATCCGCAGCCGACCGCTTGCGTTTGGTTGAAGCGCTGCGCGCACATTCGTTCTGCCATGATCTGGAGTTTCAACTCAACAAGGTCGATGGGCAATGTATCTCGGTTCTGGTTTCCGGCGCACGGATCGAGTTGGACGGTCTACCCAGCTTCCTGCTGGTGATCCGCGACATCACCGAGACCAAAGCCGCCGAGCAGCGCCTGGCCGAGGCGCAAGACGCTCTGCGCAAAAGTGAGGAACGCCATCGCCTGGCCTTCCAAACCAGCTCCAATGCGGTGAATATCGTTCGCCTCAGCGATGGCATGCTGCTGGATGTCAATGAGGCCTTCCTGGACGCTCTGGGATACACGCGCGAAGATGCCATGGGACGAACGACACAAGAGCTGAAGATCTGGGTTGATCCGCTTGAGATGCGCAACATGGTCGATTGTTTGCGGCGTGGTCAGACGTTTCGCGGAGAGGTTCAACTCAGAAAGAAGAACGGCGAGATCGTCTGGGGACGGATGGCGGCTTCAGTCTTTGAGCATGATGGGGTTGGTTGTTCGCTCTGCGTCACCCAGGATATCACTGCGGAAAAGGCATCCAAGCAACGGTTGGCCGAAGCCGCCAAAGCCCTGCAATTGAGCGAGGAGCGATACCGCATCGCCTTTCAGACCAGCCCCGACGCGGTGGATCTGGCCCGCATCAGCGACGGAATGATTCTGGACGCCAATCAAAAATTCCTGGATGTAACAGGCTATCTGCGTGAGGAACTGATTGGGCGCACCACATTGGAAGCGGGTATCTGGACGAGCGCAGAAGACCGGGAAAAGTTGATTGAAATGCTGCTCCGGGACTCATTCTGCCACGATGTGGAGTTTCGCTTCAAGAGAAAAAATGGTGAGGTCTTCTGGGCCAGACTTTCGGTTTCCGTGATCGAGATAGGCGGCGAACAATGCCTGTTCTCCTTTGCGCGGGAGATCACCGAAGAGAAGGCTACAACAGAGCGGCTGGCCGTGGCCGCCGAAGCACTGCGCAAGAGCGAACTGCGCTACCGCACGGCCTTCCAAACCAGCATCGACGCCATTAACATCAATCGCTCAACCGATGGGCTTTACATCGAATGTAATCAGGCCTTCCTGAATATCTTGGGCTATGAGCGCGACGAAGTGATCGGCAAAACCTCGACGGAATTGAATATTTGGGCCGATCTGCGCGATCGTCAGGCGATGGTGGATCTGATACGGCAGAACTCCCAGTGCCGCGGCCTGGAGGTGCAATTCAAAAGGAAGACCGGTGAGATTATATGGGGTGAGATGTCAGCCTCGTTGATCGAGATTGACGGCGCGGAATGTATCCTGTCCATCACACGGGATATTACGCATGAAAAAATGACGGAGACAACGATTCGTAATCTGGCCTTTTATGATTCGATAACCGGCTTGCCCAACCGCCGCTATCTCTCCGAGAAGCTCAGTCAGATTCTGGCTACCGGGCTTGGTGGCCATTTCCGCGCGCTGCTGTTTGTGGAGCTGGATCACTTCAAAACCTTGAACGAGACGATGGGTCACTTGACCGGCGATCTTCTGCTCAAAGAGATTGCGCAGCGCATCAGCGCCAGCGCGGGCGAGTTGGATATTGTCTGCCGGCTGGGCGGCGATGAGTTCGCGCTGATGCTGGATGATCTGAGCGAATCGGTGGAGGAAGCGGCGGCCCAAACCCAGGACGTGGGCGAGCGGATTCGTGCTTCGATTGGCGCGCCTTGCCTGCTGGATGGCCGGGAGTGCATCACCACCGCCAGCCTTGGATGCACGGTCTTTGGAGCCGGCCCGCTGAGCGCCGATGCTTTGATGCAGGAGGCCGACATTGCGCTGTATCAAGCCAAGCTGGCCGGCCGCAACGGCCTGCGCTTCTTCTCTCCGGCCTTGCAGTCGGCGGTGAATGCGCGAGCCACGCTCGAAGAAGATCTGCGCCAGGCGATCAAGGGCCAGCAGTTCCTGCTCTACTATCAGCCCCAGGTGCAGCGCGGCCGGCTGATTGGCGCCGAGGCGCTGATCCGCTGGAGGCATCCGAAGAACGGCATGGTTCCGCCCGATGCTTTTATTCCGCTGGCCGAGGAGACGGGGCTGATTCTGCCGGTAGGCGATTGGGTTCTGGAAGCGGCGTGTCAGCAGATTGCGGCCTGGGCAAACCGCAAGGAGGCCGCGCATTTGACGGTTGCGGTGAACATCAGCGCCCTGCAATTCCGCCAGTTGGGCTTTGTGGATACGGTGCTGAAGGCGCTGGAGCGCACCGGCGCCAACCCGCAAAACCTCAAGCTCGAATTGACGGAAAGCATGCTCGTCGAAAATATCGAGGACGTGATCAGCAAGATGACCGTGCTGAAGGCGCATGGCATCAGCTTCTCGCTGGACGACTTCGGCACGGGGTACTCGTCGCTGGCTTACCTGAAGCGCCTGCCGCTCGATCAGTTGAAGATTGATCGGGCGTTTGTGCGCGATATGCTGGTGGATATGACCAGCGGGGCGATAGCCCAGACGGTCATATCGCTGGGTCGCGCCATGGGCCTGTCGGTGATTGCCGAGGGCGTGGAGAATGAAGAGCAGCGCGGCTTTCTGGCCGGGCTGGGCTGCCATGCCTTCCAGGGAATGCTCTTCAGCCCGCCGCTACCTTTGGAGGAGTTCGAGGCGTTTATTTGAAAACATCCAGATTCTGATCGTAATCATCTGTAATGATTCCAAGGGCGCAGCCGATATTCTGCACAGGGTCCTCCGGAACCCTGAGGAAAGAAGTGGCTATGCGCACTCCTGCGGAAGCCAATCTGTTGGCATTGATCGATAGCACCGAAGATATGTGGGGGTCCGTTGACCTGGACTACCGCATGGTTGTCTTCAACCAGAACTTCGTGCGCTACATTCAAAGCTGCTTTGGCATCACGGTTAGCGAAGGGATGAATCCGTGCGATCTTCTGCCGCCGGAGCGCGCCGCTGCGTGGCCCAGGTTCTATCAACGCGCCTTGACCAACGGCTCATTCCAAACTGAACATTCATTGCAGGATGGACGTATCTTTGAAATATCGGTGAACCCCATTCTTGAAGATGGGATCACCACGGGGATTTCCGTATACGGCCGCGACATTACCGCGCGCAAGCAAATCGAGATGCAACTGAAGGACAGCGAGCAGCGTTACCGCTCCACCTTCGAACAGGCGGCGATCGGTATTGTGCATACCTCATTTGAAGGGCGCTGGATACGCTGCAACAAAGAATTCACCAAGATCACCGGCTACACGCAGGAGGAGATTGAAGGCGTCGATTTTCAGCAGATTACCCACCCCGAAGAGCAGGACCGCAGTGCCCGCGCGCTGGAAGATTTGGCCGCCGGCCGGTTGGAAACCGCCTGCTTCGAGAAGCGTTACCGACACAAGAACGGCCAGTGGATCTGGGTGAATCTGACCATCTCGACCGAGCGCGACGGCCAGGGAACGCCACTGCATTTCATCTGCTTTGTGGAAGACATCGGCCCGCGCAAGGAATCGGAAAAGGCGCTGGCGGCCATGACCCATGCGCTGCAATCCAGCGAACAGCGCTACCGGATGGCCTTTTTGACCTGCCTGGATTGCTTTTCCATTCTCACGGTTGACGAAGGCGTCTATATCGACATCAATCAAGCCTTCACGGAGACCTTTGGCTTCGACCGGAGCGAGGCGATTGGACGCAGCGCGCGGGAGTTGAATATCTGGGTCGATTTGGAAGATCGGGAGAGGATGTTGGCCCTGCTGCGCCGGGATTCCGCCTGCAAGAACTTCGAGGCGCGATTCAGAAAAAAGAATGGCCAAATCTTTGTTGGCCGGAACTCGAATTCAGCCATCGAGCTGGATGGGCAGCTCTGTTATCTGTCCGTCATTCGAGATGTTTCTGAGTCCAAGGCCGCTGAGGAGTCCATGATGGCCGCCAGCGAAGCGTTGCGCTTGACCGAAGAGCGTTATCGCATGGCCTTTGAAACCAGCCTGGACGCCATCAGCATCACCCGCTTGAGCAACTCAGTCTTTGTGGATGTGAACAGCGCATTTCTGAATTACCTGGGTTTGCAGCGCGAACAGTTGATTGGCCGCAGTACCCTGGACCTCAGCCTTTTTGCCAATCTGGATGACCGCGACCGACTGCTGGAAACGATCAAACGGGATGGAAGATGCAAAAACCTGCAGATTCAGTTCAGAAATATCAATGGAGTACTTTTCTGGGGTCAGTTGTCCGCTACGGTGATTGTGGTCAACGACACTCCTTGCCTGCTGACCATTATCCGCGACATCACCGCCGAGAAGGTTGCCGCGGAACGCATGGTCGCAGCCACGGAGGCCATCCGGCTGAGCGAAGAGCGCTACCATACCGTCTTCCAGACGAGCCTGGACGGCATCACCATCAGCCGTATGAGCGATGGGCATTACATCGATGTGAACAACTCATTTGTGAATCTGCTGGGCTACCGGCGCGAGGAGCTGATTGGGAGAACTTCCAAAGAGGTTGGCATTTGGATCGACACGCAGGATCGCGAAAATTTGATGGAAGAGATCCGAAAAAATTCGAGCTTCCGCGATATTGATATTCGATATAAAAAGAAAAACGGGGAGATTCTCTGGAGCCTGACATCTTCCACGCTGATAGAGATCGAAGGCGTTCCCTGCCTGCTCAGCATTGTTCGGGATATCTCCGAGGCCAAAGCAGCCAAGGAGAAGATCCAGGACCTGGCCAATTTTGATCCGTTGACGCGTCTGCCCAATCGTCAGTTTTTGCTGGATCGATTGCGCACGGCATTGGTGGCCAGCGCGGCCAGTGAACGCAAGTGCGCGCTGCTGCTGCTGGATATTGACAGCGTGAAGACGCTCAATGAGACCATGGGACATCATGTGGGCGACCTTCTTTTGGAAGAGGTGGCGCGGCGGCTGACGGCCACCGTCCGCGAGGTCGACCTGGTGGCCCGGATCGGCGGCGATGAGTTCATTGTGCTGCTGGAAGATCTGAGCAACTCGCAGCAACACGCCGTCGACCAGGTAAGGACCGTGGGAGAGAAGCTGATCTCCGTGCTGGCCCAGCCTTATCAACTTGCCGGAAGGGAGATTCTCAGCAGCAGTTGTATGGGCATCACCCTTCTGGGTGAAGGCCGGCAAGACACCAGTGAAGCCCTGCAACAGGCCGACATCGCATTGGATCAAGCCAAATCCACCGGGAAAAATATGTTGCGCTTTTTCACCCCGGCCTTGCGGGCGGCCATCTCCGCGCGCGTTGCGCTGGAAGAAGATCTGCGCTTGGCGATCCGCGAAAAGCAATTTGTCCTTTATTATCAGCCGCAGGTCAACCGCGGCCAGATTGTTGGCTCGGAGGCCCTGGTTCGCTGGAATCATCCGCAGCGCGGGTTGCTTGCTCCCGGCGCTTTCATCAGCCTGGCTGAAGAGACTGGATTGATTCTCGATCTGGGCAGTTGGGTACTTGAAGATGCTTGCGAGCAGATCTCCCGCTGGGCAAGGAGGCCGGAGACGGCTCGCCTGGCCGTCGCCGTCAATATCAGCGCCCTGCAATTCCGTCAGGCGGAGTTCGAGCAGCAGGTTCTGGCCGCGCTCCAGCGCACCGGCGCCAACCCCAATAACCTCAAGCTGGAACTGACGGAAAGCATGCTGGTGGATAACATCGAGGAAGTCATCGCCAAAATGACCAGCCTGCGCTCCCACGAGATCACTTTCTCGCTGGACGACTTCGGCACCGGATACTCTTCGCTCACTTATCTGAAGCGTCTGCCGCTCAACCAGTTGAAGATCGACCGCTCCTTCGTCAAGGATATTCTGACCGACAGCTCCAGCGGGGCCATTGCGGAGACGATTATCTCGCTGGGCAAGGCGATGGGGATGCCGGTGATCGCCGAGGGCGTGGAGACCGAAGAGCAGCGCGTCTATCTGGCACGGCTCGGCTGCCATGCCTTCCAAGGCTACCTGACCAGCCGTCCGCTGCCACTGCGTGAGTTTGAAAGCCTCTTTGACGCGCTCAACAAAATCCCGGTGGTTTACGCCGAGTAGACGGCTTCGCTATCAGCTTTCAGCTCTCAGTTATCAGCTTTCAGTGATTAGTCGATCCTGAAAAACGAATAACGTAGTAAAGAATCAATGACATAGGGCGTATTTCGTGGTAAAATATTCTCAGAAGTTGTTCAAAACACAACGATTTCTGGGGAAAACGATGCGCCC
>Ga0181520_10012244_pt1 | contig 11073 bp, 12 predicted proteins | sample PEATcosm2014_Bin_29_FD_132451 | JGI IMG/M metagenome (GOLD analysis project Ga0181520, IMG submission 132451) | Peatland microbial communities from MTU Mesocosm Facility, Houghton, MI, USA - PEATcosm2014_Bin02_30_metaG | ecosystem: Environmental > Terrestrial > Soil > Wetlands > Peat | place...
AAAGCCGGCTGAATCCATCAAACCAGTCGAGCCGGTCAAACCCACCGTCAAGGAATCCGAAACCATTCGGCGGCGAATTGAAATTTCACAGCAATCAACCCAACAAAAAAGTAAAGGCATGAGAATATGAACACTGAAAATCCCTGTTTCAAAAGGCGGTGGGGCGTAAACAGTGGCCCGGCACCGGTGGATAATTTGCGGTTGGAACTGAATCAAAAAAGTTTCTGCCTGCTGCCCTATCACCATTTGGAATTCGTGAAATTTGAATCAGACGCGGGGCAGGACACGCTCACGCTGTTATTCTTGAATCGCGCCGTGTGTGTCACTGGTAAAAACCTGCGTGAATTGGGCCTGGCCCTCCAAGACCGCTGCGTTGAATTCATCAAACCCCTGCCGGAACGGTATGCGCCGCTGGTTGGCGATGAGGTTTCAGTCAAAGCCATCGAAATACAACAAGAACAGAAAGAAAACGATCATGTCTAAAGACAACAGCCAATGTTCAAGCCGGGCCGGTAATTCAAACGGCGCGGAAATGAAAAGTCGCATCGAAAAGAAAGGCTACAAACGAGCGGAAGCGGCCATTTACTTGGGCGTCGCCAAAATCACCATTGACCGGTTGACCCAACGCGGTCTGCTGCACCCATCGCGGGCGTTACGGCATCCGATTTACTCCAAGGATGATCTGGACCGCTTTTTGCGGGAAACATCCGAGCCGGTTTGACCACGCGGATTAGTTGGCTGCTGCCTGTTGAGCGGTGGTCGTTGTCGAGGCCTGCACCGGTATCTTGGCCGTGACTTCGCGGAGCGTGACTTCGGGTGTCCTGGCCGAAAATTCATCCTCCAGGGCCAGCCGGTCGGCAAATTCCTGTTTCAATACCTGGCGTCCCATTGCCTGCTTGGCCGTTTCCAGAAATTTTTCAACGGGAATAATCCAGACTTCTTCGTGAAGCTGTCCCCAAAAAACTTCGAGCGGATTTTCCGACACCCACCACGGATAGTTGTATTTCGTTTTGGCTTTCGCAACGGCGCGGCGGTCGTCTGCGGCGGCGGCAACGGGAGCCTCGCCTGTCGCTTCCTCCGGTTTTGGTCCGGACTGTGGAACTTCCTTGCCAGTCTGCTCAAAGCTTACCCGTTTAATCATGGTCAGACTATGCTCGACTTGAAGATGTCCATACACGCGCATGGCGAGCGCGCCGCCATCGCCGTGGCCAAGCCATCGGCTGATGGTGGGAATGTCCACCCCCGACTCAATGCAGGTCGTGGCAAAGAAATGGCGGAAATCGTGATGGGTGAATTTGGGAAAATCCAGTTTTTTGCAGGCGGTCGCCAGACATTTTTTGGCGCTGTCGGTTTTGAAAATCTTCCCCTGGGGCGGTTCGGCAGATTCGTTTTTGAGCCGGAGCAGAAAGTCGCGCAAGGCGGCGGACATCGGAATCAGCCGGTCGCTGTCCTCGGATTTGGTTCCATGCAGCCAAATCATGTCATTTTCAAATTTCACATCCGCCCAGGCGCTCGCCCGCGCCTCCCCAATGCGCGCCCCGGAGAATGCCAAAAATTGAACCAGGTCGGCCCCCGCCTTGCTTTTCCGCTGGCTGTCGGCCCGGCCATCGGACTGCCGGATTTGCGCCACGAGTTTGGTGAACTGCTCCCGCGAGGGGATGACCACCTTGGAATTGGACACCTTGGGCCGTTTGATGGTCGTCGCCGGACTGGTTAAGATCAGGCCGTGCTTCAACGCATAGCTGAACACGTTCCGCATCGTTTCCAGTTCATGCACGAAGGTTTGGCTTGCCAATTTTGCCCCTCGTTTGACCGCCCAGCTTTCGCATTGGGCGGGGGTGATGTTTCGCAGCGGAATGCCTTTGAAGAACGGGGAGAGGTTTTTGATGCGAATTTCGCGCTGCGTGATTGTGCCCTCGGCCAGCGTGTGCTTGATGCTTTCCAGCCAGCGATTTGCCACCGCCTCAAAGCCCAATTTAGCGTCATCGGTCAAGGTCAGGCAGCCGATTTGTCCCTTGAGTTCCTTGAGCCGGCGGTCAGCCAATTTCCGGTCCTTGGTTTTCAGCGAGCGCCGAAATTGCTTGCCGCTTTTTTTGATGAGGGCATAATATCCCCCTGATGATTCGAGCCGATACAGGTTCTCCGCAACTTTATGAAACACCGGTTGGACAGCCGGTTGTGATGGGTTTTGCACGTTCATTTTCATGGCAAAATCTAGCACAGTTTCAATCGGGTTGCAAGTCCGGGTTACAAGTCGGCTTTTGTTATTCGGATAAAACGCATAATTGCCTTGCAATTATTGGTGTTTTGCGCGGTTAGCTCAGTGGTAGAGCATTACCTTGACACGGTAGGGGTCGGAGGTTCGAAACCTCCACCGCGCACCATTCTTTGATTTTGGACAGGGTGCGCCACACTGCGCCTGAGTGCGCTTATCCACTTTATTTGCAATGGGTTAAACGTCTTCTTCTCCATTGATTTCTGCGACAGGCGAGAACAATGAAAAACCGGCGAACACGAACTCGACACAGCTATCACCAAACCGCAGGCGCATACTGAAAATTGAGAAACGCTGAGATTATTCTTGCGACAAAACTTTTCCAATGATCAGGCTACGCGGAAAATGGTTGCAAGCTGCGGGCTTTCCGCCCGGAGAGCGCCTCACACTGACACTCGTATCCCCCGGCGTAATTGAAATGCGGGTTGCGGAGCGTCGGCACCGGCTGAAGCGTTCCACATTGCCGCCATGCGTCTGGACCACGCCATCGTCGCCGCCGGAGGTGCGCAAAGCGCAAGCCGCCGCCTAAACTAGCCATCCATCAGAAACGCCCTGTGAGCAACAGGGCGTTTTGCCTTGTGCCACATTATCGGACTGGACGTAGCGCCTGTTGCCGGCAGCGCCTACTTCGGTCATCGCAATAACCGTCTCTTCAAGAGGCTGGACGGCTTCTAATAAAACTTCTTCCCGGACCGTTCAAGCGCGCCTGCGTCAATCCGTGTCAAAGACTGGAACACCCCCTCGCGCACGAATGGATCCGGGTCATCCGTCGATTCCATCAGCGCGTCGAATGCCTCTCTTCCTCCGACATCGCCGAGCGCAAAGGCCGCACACCGCCGGATGATGCGGTTCTCGTCGTGCAGCTTCTTTATGAGCAAGGGCAGCACAACGGCTTTCTCGACCCCCAGGCTGCCAAGTCCCTGGACGGCCCCGGATCTTACCTGCCAATCTGGATCATCCAATGCCTTCAATAGCGCCGGCAACACGTCGCTCTGCCCGTGCGCTACATCGCCCAGGAATTCCGCGGCATCACGCCGGACCAGCGCATCCTGGTCCTTCAAAGCGTTCAATAGAAAATCCACCGTCGCCGACTGGTTATCTTCGATCTCAACATAGGCGTGCAGCGCACCAAGTCGCACCTGTTCATCCGGATCCCGGCTCCAGGACAAAATCGCCGGCTTGGCAGCCGCTCCATTCGTCCCGAAATTCGCCATGTCGTCGATAATCTCCCACTGAATTTGCTGCCCGTGAAAATTTGTCGCGGCGGTCAGGAGAGCAGGAACGGCATTTGGTCCCAAATATGACAATGCCTCCGCCGCTGATGTTTGCGCGCTCATGTCGTCCGAGGTCCTAGCCTGCCGGCTCAGAATCTTCGCCAACTCCGGGATCGCGGCTTTCGCCTCCGGCCCGAAAATGCGGAAGCACTCCACCGCCCCACCCCGGGTCATTGGTTGCTTCATTGGCGGTTGAATCCATCGCACCAGGAACGGAATCGACCGAGCCGGCCCGATGGTGCGCACGGCCTCGGCAGCCCGCCGCGCGTCTGCCGATGGCCCGCCCCCAATGGCTTCACTTTCAGCCTGTGTGGCCCACTCGCTCAAAGGCTTTCCCTCATAGACAGGCTCCATATCCAGTGAGCACGAGCAACCCAACAGCAATAGTGAAAGCCCCACGAATCCAAACCATCGCAAAATCTGCGCTGTCTGCATAAGTCCTCTAAGGTGCTGTCGCAAATATCGAACTATTGTTATACAACGGGCTTTCCACGAGGCGGCGCACGAGTGACTTTTCCAGTCCGGGTTGCTATCATGCATTTAAGTACATTCGAACTTCTGTCAAAGCTTTTCAACGAAATAAAATTTTCAAAGGACGGCTTGCCCGGGCCGAGTTTCCTCCCAGTCGGCCACACGGTCATTAAATTTTGGCATACGAATTCTACAAGGAGCCTTAGCTGGCGACCGGCGGGCGGGCGCTCCGCGCCCACCCACCGGCCACCGCCCAAGGAATCCATTCAGTTTGACACAGGCCGTGGAAGTCCGGCGTTTTATCGCAGCATCCGCGGTGGATTGTCGAGACCAGCCGTTGGGACAACATCCCTGCTATCAGGGGCAAGCCAGCCAGTCTCGTTTTGGCCCACAAGCTGCGAGACAGCCGCATCGCAAAGGCTACTGGCCGGGGGAAATGAGATGGCGAGTGACCCGAAGCACCACACCCGGAATCTTGTCATCCGTCACGGGTCAGGCGCCACCTGTCACGTCCGCTCAGTGTCCTTGCTCCGTCCCGGCTTTCAACTGCCGGTCGAAGAAGGCGTAAATGTCCTGGGCCGCCGCCGGCGGGGCGATGATACCGTGGCCTTTGCCGGGAACAATTTCCAGATGCGCCTCCACCCCGGCCTGCTTTAAGGCCTCGTAAAACCACCGGCTTTGTTCCGGCGGCACCAGTTTGTCCGCGCCGCCATGCAGCAAATAAACCGGCGCACAGCTTTTATCCACATATGTCAGCGGGCTGGCGGCAGCGGCTTTGTCCAGATTTTGCGCCACCGCGCCGCCAATCAGTCTGGCCACGTCGCCATTGGCATTCGTGCGGGACTGGGGATCGCTCACCAGCCGGTTCAAATCCGTTGGCGGATAAAATGCACAGACGCACTGCACGCGGCTCGAAAAATTCAGATTGCCGCCCACGTCGCCCTCCAGTTCCGGATGATTTGCGGTGGTGGCCAGCAGCAACGCCAGATGTCCGCCTGCGGACGCGCCAAAGATGCCGATATGCTCCGCGTCCAGATCATATTGACCCGCATTGGCCCGCAGCCAGCGCACCGCCCCTTTGCAATCGAAGAGCGGGGCGGGAAACGTCGCCGTATCCGTCAGCCGGTAGTTGAGGCTGACAATCGCCAGATTGCGTGCGGCCATGAAGCCAATCGGGCAAAAATCCTTGCTGCCGCTGTTCCAGGAACCGCCGTGAATCCAGACCACCACGGGCAGTTTGCCGGCGGGTTTGCGGGGCAAATAAATGTCCAGCTTCAAGGACTGGCCGCCGGCGCGCGCATATTCCAGATCGCGCTCAACTTTCACGCTGGCTGGCAGACGGGCGCAGCCGCAAAACAGCCCGGCGCATAAAAGAGCGAACATCAAAGTGACCCCAGGAAACGTCCTGCTTGGCAGTCGTTTTAGAGCGCGAATTGTCCTCGGGATTATCCAGATGACAAAATCCAGGTAGGACGCGTCACTCCGTGCGCGCCGCCGTCTGTCAACCCACGCGTTCGGCGGGCAGAGGACCGCCCCCCTTGCCAGTTTTGACTCATTATTTGTCATCTGGATAATCTCGAATTTTATTGGCCGAGCGCGGCCATTTTCTTTACCGCGTCGCGTTGCGCGTCCTGATCCTCCAAACCCGATGGTTTCAAATCGCGGCATTTTTTCAACTCCGTCAGTTCCAGTTGTTTTTGGCCGGTGGCCTCGTAAACCATCGCCAGCCCGGCATGATGGATGATGCGGTCGGGCGCGAGTTCAATGGCCTTCTTGAAATTGGCGATGGCATCGGCGTTGCTTGCCGGCGGCAACCCGCCATAAACCAACTTCACAAACGTCCGTGACAGCAGGCCGACGTTCGCCACCCCATAATTCCACCGGCCCAACAGGTAATAGGCAATGTCCTGCCTGGGATCGAGGGCGATGGTCTTTTCGGCCTCCAGCTTGAAACGGCGTGAATAATCCAGCTCCGCCCTGACGTCGGCAAAGGCGCATTCTTTGGCGCAGCAAACCGCCACGCACGCATGGGCGGTGGCGTTGTTTGAATCGGCCTTCACCGCCTGCAACGAACAAGCCAGCGCGCGGTCAGCCAGGTCTTTTTGGACGGAAACTGAATTGGTCAGATACATCAGGTCACAATACCGCCGGGCCAGCACGCACAAACCGGCTGAATTGCCGGACTCCGTCCACTCTGCGTCGCCATAAATTTTCACGGCTGCCGGCACCTCCCCGCGCTTTGCCGCCAGGGCCGCCTGCGCCAGGGCATTGGTGAAGCCAGCATCCCCTGCGCGGCCAAGGTTGGCGATCATCCAGACACACCATAACGCAAGGTGACAGGCGCGTTTCAAAAATGGGTGGCGTCGGCGGACCACCTGCGCCACCGGAAAACAAGTTTTAAGCACGGCCATTATCATGTTCAAAAATCAAGCAGGCTGGTTGCGAAAGAGGTAGTGCGACACGAACCATTCCTCCCCGTGGCGAAAGCCCCAAAGCTCCGCGCACGCCAGATAAAACACGCGCCAGTAAACCCACCAGCGCGTTTCGTTGTCCGCGCCATAGGTCTGCGCGAACAGCGGACGAATCTCTTTTTCATTCGCGTCCATGTTTGCCAGCCACGCCGCAGCGGTTTTTTGATAATGCCGGCCATTCACGCGCCAGTGATTTTCAATGCTCAAATCATTTTGAAAATAGAGCAGCAAGTCATCGCTCGGCATGATGCCGCCGGTGAAAAAATAACGCGCCATCCAGTCGGACGCATCGCGCGCGATAAAGTGATAGGCGTATTCGCGATGCGTAAAAATGTGGACAAACAACTTTCCGTCCGGCTTGAGCCAGCGCGAAATGTTGGCCATGAGCCGCTCGTAATTTTTCATGTGCTCGAACATTTCGACCGACACCACGCGGTCAAATCTTTCAACGCTGTCAAAATGGTTCATATCGCAGGTGATGATCCGCAAATTATTCAAACCGCGCTGCTTTGCCTCCGCCTCAATATACACCTTCTGCGTCGCGGAATTGGAAACGCCCGTGATGCGCGCGCCCGGATATTTTTCCGCCATCCACAATGAGAGCGAGCCCCAGCCGCAGCCCAACTCCAGGATGTTTTGGCCGTCGGCCAACTGCGCACGCTTGCAGGTGAGCTTCAGCATGGCTTCCTCGGCGGCATCCAGCGTGGTCACGCCCTCGGACCAAAGTGCGCTGCTGTATTTCAGCCGTTTGCCGAGGCAAAGCTGGTAAAACCGCGTGGGCACTTCGTAATGCTGTTCGTTCGCCGTCCGGGTTTCGATGGCGATGGGGCTTTGCTTCAACTCCGCAACCAGCTTCAACAGCCGGGCTTGTTGCGTTGCGGCATCGCCCTGATTCTCCTCGCGCAGGCGTTCGCGCAACAGCCGCCGGATGCCGATACGGATGAGCCAGTCCGGCAGCAGATTTTTTTCCAGCAACCGGTCCAGCGCCAGCGTGGGCTTCGGCAGCCGCAGCTGATCGCCGCCGTCGCCTTCAATACCGGATTTTAAAGTCAGTGCTTGTTCAGTACTCATAATATTAATTGGTTCCATCAAAATCGGCCCCCTGAACCGACCGAACGTCCGATTTCGCCAAGACGCTGGGAGCGTTTCTCCCTCTCCTGGGGGAGAGGGCTGGGGTGAGGGCGGGCTTCCGTCCAACTCCAACTGTCTTCCGGTTCATGGGGAGGTGAGTCGTTACCCCAACATTGCAGTTCCAGCCTTTGGCAAGTGAGAGAGTTATACCCCCCGGCCTCATTGTCTCGCCTGGCTAAGAACAGCATCACGATGCCCTCCCTTTGAACCACGGCACAAAGGCGCTGGTGGTGCGCTGGTATTCGCGATAGGCCTCGCCTTTGCTTTTCAGGGAGAGCTTTTCCGTCAACGGGATGCCCGTGACGCGCACCAGAAAGTAAAGCATCAGCGCGGGACAATAAATCGCGGTGCAGCCCAGCGGTGAACTCAGCGCAAACACAAAAAATCCCACCCATACCAGCCACTCAAAAAAATAATTCGGATGCCGCGAATAATTCCACAGACCGGCGCGACAGACCTGCCCGCGATTTTTTGGGTCGGCGCGAAACTGTTTTAACTGCCAGTCGGCCAGGGCCTCGCCCGCCAGCGCCAGCAACCAAATCGCCATCCCGGCATATTCCACCGGCGAAATTCCCGGACGCGGGTTTAGACACGCGATTAAAAATGGGATGGACAGCAGTGCAATCAACCCCGCTTGAAGTTCAAAGAAGAACAGCACCTGCAGTTTGAAATGATCTTTCCATTGCGCGCGCATTTCCGAATAACGCACGTCTTCCTGCGGATGATGCGCGGCGACGCGGATGCCAAGATGCGTTCCCAGCCGCAGACTCCACAGTCCGACCATGCCCGCGACCAGCCAGCGCCTCACCGGATCGCCATGTGCAGTGACGGCATAAAATAACGCCACCGGCACGAACGCATAGGACCATGCGATGTCCACAACGCCAAGATTGTTGACGCGCAGGGCCAGCCACCAGATGCACAGCATCAGCGCGACGGCGAATGCGCAGACGGGCCAAAATGCGTTGAGAAATTCAGCGGCCATTTTATTTGGTCAATTGAGCCAGCTTTTTCAGCGGCGGCAGCAGGAGCAAATAGACGAGCATGGCCACACCCGGAGCCAGGACGAGCCAGGCGATGATGCCATGCACTCCGGTCATGCCAAATTCGTGGAAAAATTTCCCCGGCGATTCGTTGAATTTACGGATTAGTTCCGGAACCGAGAAGCTGACGCGCGGCGCCCGCACCAGCCATTCGCCGATGCGGACGAAGACAAGAATTAAAGTGAGTTGCAGCGGCGCCACCAGCCAGTTGACCAGTTGAATGACCGGCTGGTTCAGCTTCAGACAAAAACCAGCCACCGCGGAAAGCAGGGTGGTTGCCCCGAGAATCGGAAAGATGCCCAGGTTGAATCCCAGGGCAATCGTCAGCGCAATTTTCTGCGGAGTCACCCCCTGCGTAAGCTGCGCGATGATCAAGCCCAGGACGCGCTCCCGCCAGAATTTTTTCAGGCGCGAGGGTGGTTGCGTGGTGGACATGGCGGTTGAAATCATTTTTGCCTCCGCAGCAAAACGTGTTCGATGGTCGCATCTGCCGGCAGTCGAAACAGTGTCATCAGCAGGTAGCCCGACATTGCCATATTGCCCAAAAGCAGAATGGCCACCAGCCAGGCGATGCGCGCCAACCAGCCGGTTTCCTTGTAAGCCAGCCACGCATAAAAGGTGAGGAAACCGAAGTAGCAGTCGAACAGCGTGGCCATGAACCACGGATGCGTGACCACGGCCTGCGGCGTTTTCCAAAGCGGGCATTGCAGGCTTGCCCAGCTCGTCGCGCAGAGCATCGTGACGAGGACGCAGCCAAAGGCGAGGCGGAGAAACCAGATCATAAAAGCGCCAGGGTCGGGTTGTTCGGCCGCGTGTAAACTGCCTGCACCACACTGATGTTGCGCATGGCGAACGCAGCTTCGCAGTAGGCCAGATAGTAATTCCATTTGCGGATGAACCGGGTGTCAAACTTCAGCGCGCGCACGGCGGTTTCATTTTGATTGAAGGCCACGCGCCAGTGCTTCAGCGTTTCCGCGTAGGAAAGGCCCAGGTCTTTTAAATCATGCAGAAAAAGGTCGCCGGTGGCGCGCAAGGCTTCGTTGACCCGGTGAACCGAGAGCAGCAGCGAGCCGGGGAAAATGTGTTTCTGAATCCAGTCCACATTTTTGCGGAGCGAATCGTGGCGCGAATCCGGGCACGTAATCATCTGCAGGGCGAGCAGGCCGTGCGGCCTCAACAGCCCGTGGCACTTCGCAAAATAGGTTTCCAGATAGGCATCGCCAACGGCTTCGAGCATTTCGATGGAAACAATTTTGTCATACTGGCCGGTCAACAACCGGTAATCCTGCAATTTGATTTCAATCCGGTCCGCCAGGCCTTCGCGCTCGAAAAATTCGCGGGCATATTTGAATTGTTCCTCCGAAATGGTGACCGTCGTGATGCGCACGCCATAATTTTGGGCGGCGTGCCGGCTGAAGCCGCCCCACCCGCTGCCAATTTCCAAAACGTGTTCGCCAGGTTTCAATTTTAACTGGCGGCAGAGACGGTCATATTTGGCCGTTTGCGCCTGCTCCAGAGTTTGCGCCGGTGACGTGAACAGCGCGGAGGAATAGGTCATCGTCGGGTCCAGAAACAATTTGTAGAAATCGTTTCCCAAATCGTAGTGCTCCGAAATGTTGCGGCGGCTGGTCGTCAGACTGTTCGGCCGCAGCAGATGGCCGATGCGGTTTTGCCAGCCGAGCAGGTTGACGAGAATTTTCTTCGCGCGCGAGCCGGACATCGCGGGCGAATTGTCCACATTCAGAATGAACCACGAAATAACCCTGGTGATGTCATCCGTTTCCCAATCACCATCCACAAATGCCTCGCCAAAACCCACATCGCCAAAAAGAACGCAGCGCTTGAAAAAATTGGCGCTGGTGATGCGGACACTGGCCGAAATTTTCGCGCCCGGCTGGCCAATGATTCTTTTGGTGCCGTCCGGCAATTCCAGTTGCAGGCAGCCCAGCGTCATCCGCCCCAGCGCCTGCATGACGACACGTTGATAAACGCCGCCGGACCGTGCGGGGGATGAATCAGTTGATAACGAATTCAAGGTGGCAGTTGATGTATTCATTTGCATGGTACTGGGTAGTTGTAGGGCACGACGTGAGGAGTGCTCCCCCCGCATGACGGTTGTTGCGTTCATTTGCATTGTGCCGGTTGCTTGTAGGGCACGACGTGAGGAGTGCTCCCCCCGCATGACGGTTGTTGCGTTCATTTGCATTGTGCCGATTGCTTGTAGGGCACGACGTAAGGAGTGCTCCCCCCGCATGGCGGTTGTTGCGTTCATTTGCATTGTGCCGGTTGTTTGTAGGGCACGACGTGAGGAGTGCTCCCCCCGCATGACGGTTGTTGCGTTCATTTGCATTGTGCCGGTTGCTTGTAGGGCACGACGTGAGGAGTGCTCCCCCCGCATGACGCTGGTG
>Ga0181520_10012245_pt1 | contig 11072 bp, 8 predicted proteins | sample PEATcosm2014_Bin_29_FD_132451 | JGI IMG/M metagenome (GOLD analysis project Ga0181520, IMG submission 132451) | Peatland microbial communities from MTU Mesocosm Facility, Houghton, MI, USA - PEATcosm2014_Bin02_30_metaG | ecosystem: Environmental > Terrestrial > Soil > Wetlands > Peat | place...
ATGGAAGTCCATCCAGCGGAAGGGGTCCTGCTCGGCGCATATAGCGGTCGCGGCTCCCATCGCCATCACCAAGACCCAGGCAACACGCCCTCGAATGAAGACCCGCATAGGTTTAGGTATACCAGAGGCCGCTCCCTGCCCGCAGCTCAGTTTCGGCCTTCCACGCGCGCCAGGTTCGCTTTGGCCTGGGGATGTTCCGGGTTGATGCGCAAGGCGTGTTCCAGGTCCGCGCGGGCGGCGTCCGCTTGACCGGCGCGGAGTTCCAGCGCTCCAAGGTTGTTCCATCCGTCCGCGTCGCCAGCGTTCAGTTGCAACGCCTGCTTCAGTTCGCCGATTGCCTCTTGTGTGTGGCCCAGATCGCCCAGCACTTGCGAGAGCAGTTCATGGACCATGGCATCTCCGGGAGTTAGAGCGGCGGCGCTTCGCAGTTGCTCCAGCGCGTCGTTGAGCCGGCCCGACTGGGCATAGGCCAGGGCCAGCTTTTCGTGCGCATCCACTGAGGCCGGCCACGCGCGCACGGCGGGCTCCAGCAGTTTCACCGCCTGATCCGTATTCCCCGAGTCGGCAGCCATTGCGCCCAGGTTAAAAAGCGCCGTGGGATCTCCTGCGTCTAGCTCGAGCGCCCGGTTGAACTCGCGCACCGCATCGTCCTGCCGCCCAGCTCCCAGCAGCGCCGCGCCCAATGTGCTGCGAATCCCGGCGTCCTCGGGGCACGATTCGAGCAATTGACGGAATTCCATCTCCGCCTCGGAGTAGTTCCCGCTGCGCACTTGAAGGCGGGCAAGGTTGAAGCGGGGATCGCAACTGCTGACCCCAGTCTCGACGCCTATTGCAATCGCTTCCCGGTAGCTTTCTTCGGCTTGCCGCGTCTGGCCCGCTCCTTCCAAAGCAGCGCCCAGAGCGGTCAAAGTACGCGCATTCTTAGGATCGATGCTCAGTTCCTGTCGAAAGACAATAGCAGCCTCTGTGAACCTCTCCTGCCCGGCCAGAGCCGCGGCCAGGTTGTACAGGCTCAATCGATCCAGTGGAGACTTGGACACCCGGTTGCGCATCCAGGCTTCCTCCAGCAGAAGACGCGGGTCAGGCCCCTTGGCTGGGGTGTTCACAGGCAGCACCTGAAGCCACAGGTGCGACATCTCGTCCTCTGAGCGGTTGCCGGCATGAACCCGCACCGGAGGCGAATGTGGATTGTGGGGGTTGTCTTCAGAGTTATCGAAGCTGTATTTCATGTGCAGGACTGTTCCCTGGGGCAGCAGCACCGGCACGCGATAGCGGTAGACCGACTGGCGGTTGATATCCCAATCCTTGATCCACACCAGCCACTTCTTTTCGCCACCTGGCAGAATCGCCCAGCCCTCCATGTCGTGGCCCAGGTAATGGGCATGAGGATAGACGCCCAGCACCTGAACATCCACCGGCAAGGTGAGCGAATCCTCCACAACAAAGTTGCTATCGCCGGCCGGAATATCCAGCTTGTCGTCCCCTGCCAATTGCAGCAGCATGGGCTGATGCACCGGCGGGTCCTTGGTGAAGTAGAGGCCCACGCGCATGGTTACGGTCTCCGGCTTGCCTGAGGGTTTGAGGTGAATATTCAGCCCCAAATCGTTGCCCGAATCGAGCCGCCAGGGCATACCACCCGGCTCAACCAGTGCCGGGCTATCGGGCTTCCAGAACAGAAAGTGGCTATCGGGCTCGAAGCGGTTGCCGGCGTCCATCAGCAGGTCCATGCCGGGCACACCGTCCTCCCAGTCGCCGGGGTGGCTGCGGCGCAGGCTGCCCAGACGGTCAATAAAGACGTTGGCGTGATGTACTACTCTGGCCGGTGAAGGCAGAATCTCCATCGCCCGGATGTAACGGGTCTCTTTGAGCGGATAGGGCATGATCAGGTTGAGGAAGATATCGGTTCCTCCGGCCTGGAGCGCAACCGGGCGCGGAGCGTCCAGGACCAAATCGGGCTGGCCCAGTTGCCAGGTGCTGTCGTAATGCGGTGGAGGCGGTGCTTCTTTGGGATCGCCCTGCGTCATACCGCCATCGATCCATCGTTGAATCAGCGCGCGTTCGTCATCGCTGAGACGGCGCACATCGGCAAAGTCTCCGTAGCCCGGCTCAGGCAGCCACGGCGGCATAAAACGCGACTGGGTGACGGCCAGCACCTGCGGAGCCCAGCGCCGCGCATCGGCGTAGGTCAAAAGGCTGAATGGCCCCGCGCCTCCGGGATGGTGGCAGGTGGTGCAGTGCCGGTAAAGCAAGGGCGCGATGTCGCGCGACCAGGTTTCCCGGTCCTCCGCGTGGGAAGCGCCGGAACGGCCCAACGCGCCAATCGCCGCGAGGGTGGCCGCGCCTTCTCCGCGCGCAGGCATCCGCGACGCTGCGCGCGTGCCCTCGGGCAACCTGCAAACCAGGTACAGAACCGCGGTCAGGACCGGCACGGCAACGGCGATGCGCTGAGTCTTCATTTCTGCAGAAAAACGATGGAGCAGCCGACCGGCCTTCCGCCTGGCTGAGGAACGGGTTTGCCGGCCAGAGCCGCGGCAATGGCCACCTCCAGGTCGTGATGCTCGGGCCGGGGACGCTCCTGACCAATTGAGATATAGCGGTCGTCGATACGGCCGTCGTAGACCTCGCGCAACCGGCCGCCGTTCACCAGAAAGACGGCGGCCTCTGAGGTGGTGCTGGCATGAGCCATGGCGGTCACGGTCTGTTTGGGGTCCAAAAGGGTGTAACCGGAGATGGAGAATTCCCGGTTGTGCTGCTCGACCACCGCCGCAGTATCGCCGACATTGGGATAAACCCACCAGAAGCGGACGCCTTGAGAAGAGAATTCCCTGCTCAGCCGCGCCACTTCAGGCACATACCGGTTGGAGATGGGACAGTCGCTGGCCGCAAAAAACAGAACCACGACGCGAACCCCAGGACCGGCAAGCTCGGGGATCGGCTTGCCGTGCAGGTCGAAGCCCATCGGCCCGGTGCCATAGGCGCACATTGCCGCAAACGCCGCGATCAGCGCCAATGTTGCCACGTTACGGTAGAAAGCAGGCAGCGGCATCGGGGAAGGCCTGACCTGCGGGGATTCTACCAAACCCGGAGTTTGCGTGTCAGGGGACATCAAGAGCCGGCAGGATCCGGCTACAGTCCCAGCTTCTCCCAGATCGCATCCACTTTGGCTTTGGTCCGTCGGTCCATTTCGATCATCGCCGGCCACGGACGCTCGAATCCCTCGGCCTTCCACTTGCGCGTGGCGTCGATCCCCATCTTGGAACCATAGTTGGGCAGGCGCGAGGCGTGGTCCAGCGAATCCACCGGCCCCAGTGTGAATTGGATGTCGCGCTCCGGGTCGATGTTGTTGGCTACGCGCAGCACCACCTCGGCTACGTCCTGCACGTCGCAATCCTCGTCCACCACAACGATGCACTTGGTAAACATGGCCTGGCCCAATGACCAGATGGCATTCATCACCTTGCGCGCCTGGCCTGGGTAGCTCTTGCGGATCGACACCAGCATCAAGTTGTGCGCCACACCCTCGGCGGGCATATTGATGTCCACCAGCTCGGGGATCTGCATCCGCATCGCGGGCAGGAAGATCCGCTCGATGGCCTTTGTCATCCAGGCATCTTCCATGGGCGGCTTGCCCACGATGGTGGCGGCGTAAATGGGGTCCTTGCGATGGGTGATGCAGGTCAGATGGAAGACCGGGTACTCCTCGCTCATGGTGTAGAAGCCGGTGTGGTCGCCGAAAGGCCCCTCGGTGCGCAGTTCGCCCACCTCCACATAACCTTCAAGCACGATCTCGGCGTTGGCCGGAACCTGCAAGTCAACCGTTTCGCACTGCACAATCTCCAGCGGCTTGCCGCGCAGGAAGCCGGCAATCATAAACTCTTCCACTTCCGGGGGCGCAGGCACGATGGCGGCAAATGTCGTCGCCGGATCTGTGCCGATGGCGACCGCGACCTCAAACCGCGAACCTTTCAGATTGCCTAGCGCCACCTGCGGCAGGCCGCCGTTGGGGCCATCCGGAATGGCCACCGCACCGCCCGCCGACTCGGCCATCGCGGCCACTTGCGACGTAAGCGCGCTGAAATCTCCGCTCGTCTCGGAGGCCGAGGAGGCTGCCGCGCGCAACGCCTCGCGATAGTGTTCCGCGGCCACCTTCTGCCGCTGCCAGTGCATCCCGGTGGTCTGGCCGTCGTAGACCTGCATGCGATACATGCCGATGTTGCGCTTGCCGGAGCGCGGGTCCTTGGTATGCACGCAAGGCAGGGTGATGAACCGCCCGCCGTCGTGCGGCCAGCACTTGAGAATCGGGAACTGGTTCAGATCGAAGTTCTCGCGCAGAATCACTTCCTTGCACGGGGAGTCCTTGGCGCCGACTGTCTTGGGAAAGGCGCTGGTCAGCGCGCCCAACTGCGGCAGCATCTTCAGCTTGTCGAAGAGGCCCTCCGGGGCCTTCATGTGCAGCAACCCCTGGATGCGTTCGGCGATCTCGTCCACCCGGTCCACGCCCAGGGCGAGCGCCATGCGCCGTTCGCTGCCGAACTGGTTTATGAGCACCTTCTGGCCTGGATGGCCCTTGATGTTCTCAAAGAGCAGCGCCGGCCCGCCAGGAGCGAACTTTCCTGTCATACCGCCCTTCGCGCCTATCTTCGACACGCGGTCGGTGATCTCCGTGATTTCCAGCTCCGGCGAAACTTCTTCGCGGATACGCTTGAGTTCGCCGTGCTTTTCGAGGGTTTTGATCCAATCGCGCAAATCGTCGTAGGCCAAAGCGATGCTCCTCAAGCGGTACTCGCTGCTGTCAACCTCTAGATTAAAGGTCCAACGGCCATTTCTCCTTGGAATCGCGCGCAAACATCTTGGCGGCTCATTCAGTTCGAACGCCGCAGCGCATAAACGACCCACGGCGCAATCTCCGTCTCACTCACCCAGGGATACGGCTCATCGCCTGTCGCCAGGGGCTTGAGCATTTCCGCGATTTCCAGCTCGGCGCGGGCATAGACTTCGAGATACGATTCGTGAGGCCAGAAGATGTCCACGCAAGGCGACCGGTCCTCGAAATCCGTCGTGATGATTCTGACGGCGTCGCCCGGCTTTGCGTTTCGATTCTCGGGGAAGTCCCTCGTCGAAAACGACGCCCACTCGTTCCAATAGATCACCGGCGCGGAGACAATATTCAGCAGGATGCCGTTCGGCGCCAGCAGGGTGCGCAGATCGCTGAACAGGCGGACTTTGAGGTCCATGCCGGGAATGTTGTCGAACGTAAAGGCTGACTGAATGAGCGAGAATCCCTCACTGGGCAGAGCACTCAGGTCGTCTCCAGGAACAACGCGGTAATCGCCCGGAGGGTCGATCTCGTGCGCTTTCGCGACCATCTCCGGCGAGATGTCCACGCCGATTGTCTCAAATCCGAGTTCGCGGAGGAACCGTGTAGAGCGGCCTGCTCCGCAACCGAAGTCGAGCGCCACAGTGCTCTTCACATGCTCGCGAATGAGTCCTGGCAGGTCGCGGAATGCGAGGTAATACGTGTTGGCGAATCCAAGCGTCGCGTAGGCATCCGCTCGTGTGGTGTCCTGGTAGCAGTTTACGAACCCCATCGACAAACGCCTTTCCTTGCTGCTATGTGCAGCCAACCAAGCCAGATTTCCATTGTGCTGGAATCCATCTTAAGAGGAAGCGTCCGGCTTCGGATATCAAATCGGAAATGAAGAGATTCAGGCGGACTCAAGATTCGGTCGGGCCAATGGCACCGCATCAAGCGGAAACCCCAGCCGCTTCCACTCGTCGTAGCCGCCGCGCAGGGGCCGCACGCGCTCGATGCCCAGCTTATGCAGGGTCATTGCGGTCTTTGCTGCGGTAGCCTCGCTGGGGCAGGTGCAAAAGAGCACAATATCCCGGTCGCGGGGAATCTCAAGATGTCGCGCTGCCAGGGAGTCTGGAGAAAAGTGTAGCGCGCCGGGCAGCGTGAAGGGGTCGGGAAGCAGCTCCAGCGGATGGCGCAAGTCGACAATGTAGACGGGTTCGCCTGCGTCGAGCTGCTTCTTCAGCTCCTGCGGTTCAAGGCGCGAGGCCACCAGCTTCTTGAGAACCATGCGGCGGCGCATGACCCGGCCCACCAGGAAGCCCACAATCCCCAGCACCAGCAACGCTCCCGAGAAGCGCCCGGCCCAGTCGAGCATGCTGGGATCGCGCTTGAGCAGGTCGCCGAAGAAGCGACCTGCGGCCAGCAGAGCGGTCAGCCACAGCGTCGATCCAATGCCGTCAAAAAGAAGAAAACGACCATAGGACATGCCGTTCTGTCCGGCCACAGGCGGCGCCAGCGTGGCCAACCCCGGCACGAACTTGGCGATCATCAGCGTCACGGCCCGCCGCCGCCCAAAGGAGTCCTGGGTGCGCCGCACGCAGATGGTCGGCTCCAGTGACAACTTGCAGAGAATGCGCAGCACATGATGCCCAAAGCGGCGTCCGATGAGGAACCAGGTGCTGTCTGCGGTGAGGCAGGCGGCCAAGCCGGCCAGCAGCGCCAGCGGAAAGCTGATCTGACCCGCGGCGGTGAGACCTCCGGCAGCCAGCAGCACCGGCGTGGCGGGCAGTGGAATGCCGAATTGCTCAACCAAGATCCAGGCGAAGAGCAGCAAGTATCCGTACATCAGCAGAATGTGTTCCGGTAAAGCCATATTCAGGGGCCCTGCCTTCGCTTGCGGGGGAGTCAGACCGGTTGGTCTCACTCTGTCTGATGATTCGGAGCGGGGATTCGCTTCAAGGGCTCTAAGCCGCCCCCTCCAGCCTGTCGGTTTAGAGCATTTTTGCTTTTGCTGCAGACCTCTGTGCCCCATCCATTCCGCACTTTTCTGCGGAATGGGTGGGAGACCAACAGAATTCGGTCTACACAATTCACGAAAACGTTCCAGGACTGCCGGGCTGGCCGCCTCAAGCCGCGCCGCGATGGGCTATCTTCTTGATAAGGCTAAAGTTCACCATCCTTGCGATTCTGGCGAGAGTCCGGACGGACATACCCTCAAACGGGATTCTCAAGACTGCGGAACCGAAGTCAATGTGGCAGAATCTCAGCCAGAAATTCTGGGTGCAGATCCAGGATTTTCAGAAGTTTGACTAGAATCAGTGGTGGCCGGGCTTTTCCGCTCTCGTAGCGCGTGAATGCCCTCTCTCCGCCGCCAAAAATCTCGCCGGCTTGGCGCTGATCGAGCCCGAGTTTATTGCGCACTTGGGCAATGAAATCCGGACTGACGATTAATTCGTTCACACGCGTTCCGAACTCAATCATCAATTCGCTTATGCGCAAGGACTCGTCGGCATCAAGAACGACCTCGCCACAGGCCGGACAAAAATCGCCCTTGACCGCGGGAATGGTCGTCACCTCACCCTCGTAGGTGTAGAGGATCGGGCGCGATCCCGTTTCCATTTCCGCTGAGCTGCATTTTGGACACTTCATCGTCCAGGCTCCCTCAACGACACTATCGGCGATTCGAGCGTAACTGTGCGCCTCAAACAGATTGGGTACGCGAGCGCGCCAGAGCGTCAGGCGCTGTGCTGCGCAATGCGATCTAGCTTCGTTCTCTGTATAGAGGAACGAAAAAGCACCCTGGATTCCTTTTCGCCGGCGCCGCAAAGGTCTTTTCTCTAGATCAGGGCTTCTTTGGCGCCTCTGGCACGCGAGCCGCAGCGAAGATCTTCACGATGTCCTTGGCCATGGGACCGGAAGCGATGGTGCCATCGAATGCGGTCACCTTGCCCGCGCCCAAGACGATGGACGTCTTCTTGTCTGAGAGGACGAACGTATGGACGTAGGTAAACAGCGGGCGGTCGATTTCGAGGATAAGGTCTGCTACGCGCGAATCCCCAACGATAGTCAGTCCCAGCTTTTCCCAATCTTTCTGCTGCGCAAGGGCGCGATCAAGCGTATCAACCGTTAGAAATGAGGTCTTTGAGTGAATGTAGATCGTCTTCGCGTTCTTGAGGATATGTTTCGCGTCGGAGCCAGCGATGGCGGCACTCGACTGCGGAACTTCGGCGGCTTGCTGAGCGGGCATCTGTAGTGCAGCTCCGGAGCCGAGGACGATATGCACACCGGATTCAGGCAGGCCAAGAACGCCCTCGATAGGGACGGCGAACGCGGCCACGCCCTTCTTGCCTGTAATAATGCCGATGAGGGCTCCCGTGCGATCAACCAACGCGCCACCACTGGCCCCCGAGGCAACTGGCGCTGTGAATTGCAGAAGACGAAACCCTGAACCCGCCCCTTGAACTTCGTCGGCTGGGCGAATGGCGGACAGAATGCCCTCCGTTGCTGACCAGGTGAGCCCGTCAGCATTGGTTACGGCATAGACGGGATCACCCTGCACAAGGGTTGCCGAACTTCCCGCGGCCAGAAAAGGTTGAGAGCCGGCTGAAATCTTGAGAGCGGCCACATCGCGCCGCTCGTCGGAGCCGAGCATCACAACTCGGTCGAACACCTCCCCGTCGGCCGTGCGCACCTGGACTTCCGCCGCGCCTTTCACGGCATGAAGCGCCGTGAAAATCACTCCGTCCTTTGAGACAACAACCCCGGTGGCAATCGAGTTGAGACGGCCAGCACCCTCACCGGCAAGAATGATGACCGTGGCAGCTTTCGTGTGCTCGAAGAGGGCCTTGGAGTCAGGAGTTGAAGAGTTTTGCTGGGCAGCAATGCAAAGGGGAAGGGCAGCGAATGCAGTGAAGATGAAGGCTTTCATAAAGTGCCAGAATTATAGCAATTGAGGCATGCAAACGCGCTGTGATTCGGCGCTGACGTGCAGCAAAAAGGCCACCCGAAGGCGGCCTTTTGCTGGAGCAATTCCGTTTCTGCCGGTGTCTTACTGCGTAACCTGCGGTGCAGGAGCCGGTTCCGTCCCTTGCTGCTCGGCTGCCGGCTGCACGGCCTGGGCTTCCTGCTGCCCCTTGCCGACAAAGTAGTTGCGGTCCCAGAGGTTCTTGTAGAACTCGCCGGTCAGCTCCGCCGCGCGCGGTCCAAATGTGGGCCGGCCGCCCTCCAGGAAGAAAACCGTCACCAGGCTCCCTTGAAGCGAATCGGAATAGGACGCAAACCAGCCGAAACGCGTGCCCTTGTCCGAGCAGGTCCCGGTCTTGCCGAAGACCGGCAGATCGTGGAAAGTGGCACGCAGGCTGCGAGCGGTGCCATATTCGACAGCGCCGGCCATGCCGTCCTGCAAATCCGGAACGTATTTGGCGATGTCCAGCTTCCGCTTGACCTTGGGTTCCAGCTTGGCAACATCTTCCTGGCTGGTGGGGTGCTGCAGGTAGTAGAGCGTTCCGCCGTTGGCGAGAGCGGCCACGTAGGCGCCCAGTTGCAGCGGAGTCATCGACACGCCCTGCCCGAAGCTGCACATGCGGGCCACACCGCCTTCCGAGGCGGGAAGTTCCTTGTCGGGATAGATGCCAAGCTGTTCGCCTTCGATGTGGTAGCCGGCCAATTCGCCCAGCCCAAACTGATTGGCGTAGTGACGGACGCGCTCAAAGCCCAGTTCCCTGCCCAGTTCCTCGAAGTAGAGGTTGTTGCTCTTGGCCAGGGCGTCGGTCATGTTCATGCGGAAGCCGGCAAGCTGGACCGGCGTGTCGCGCGTGACCAGCCCCTCTGAAAGCGCGGCCATGGCCACGGTGATCTTGATGGTCGAGCAGGGCTCCGCGCCAGGCGAGAGGGCCAGCTTCTGGTTGACCATGGCCAGAATGCGCCCATTGGACGGGTCGATAACCACTGCCGTGCCGTTCATGTCGCCCAGCGCATCGATGGCGGCCTGGCGAACCACCGGGTCCTCACCGGCCGTTACGTCGCCGGCAAAGATGTCGCCCTTGGCAAAGGAACTGGCGGTAAAACGCTCGTAATAGTGGTGGTGACGGCCAGCCAGCGCCACCCGGCGCGCGTTGGCTCTCGCCTTGCCCCGCGCCGTCAGCTTGGGCCCATTGTGCGAAGACGCGGACTGCGCCTTTGCATGGGCCGTGGAGTGGGTGGTGCCGGACTTGCCTGTGCTGGAACCGGACTTGGCCGCAGCCGCGGCGTGGCGCCCGCTTGCATGATGCGGTTCAGTCAAATGCCGCTCGGCCGGCTTGGGGCGATGCAGCGTATGCGGCGCATCCAAAGCCGCCGCGCCCATAGCGCTGCCAAGACCCATCAGAACCAAACCAAATGCCCAAACGCGAGAAACCTTCATCAAATCCTTTTCCTCTCAGCTATGGATCTCGTGCCGTGCATCCGCCCGTGGGATTTGCGCACTTCTTGCCTATCGCTCTTATCGGCTATTCCGCGGGGAACTTCTTGCTTTTGCCGCGGATTTCAGTAACTTTATTTCCGGCATTCCCGTTCTAATGCGATCTCAGTCACGCCCCAGCTTCACACGTTGACTTTTCACATAATACCGGGAAAGGCAATATTGCTGTTCGCCTTTTTGGTATCCATGGTCAGTTTTCAGGGGCTGTATTGCACTATACAGCCCTGAAAGCCGAAAGCAAACCCTCAAAAAACGATGCACGCTTAAAACGGGGAACGCCGCATGAAGGCGGGGACATCCAAATCCCGCTGCGTCTGCTCGTCCGTCTCCGGGAAAAGCGAAACTGCATCCTGAACACCGTTCTGCTCCGGCGGGCGCATCGCAGGACCGCGCAATCCGCTGCCGAAATCCGAAGCGTAGTCCCTGGGCAAAGGCGTATACACCGGGTCCTCGTTCAACTCATTGAAGCGCGACCTTGAAGCTGCCGCCGCCACCAGTTCAGGCTCCGGTTCCGGAAACGGATCTTCGACCGCCGCCGTGGACGAGAAGAACACCGGCTCTTCCGCCTCGACCGTGTCTTCTTCAGAGTCTTCTTCCTGGCTCTGGAAGCGCGCCGGGCCAGGCTCAGGCGCGGGAGCTTGCTCCTTGAGCCAATTCTCCGGGGCCATCACCGGCACTGAAACAACCGGCGCCTCTTCCACGCTCAACATGCGCGCGCGCCGTTCCGGCATCTGGTCGCGGAAGCCGGTGGCGATCACGGTGATCTTCACCTCTTCGCCCATCTTCTCGTCCAGGACGGCGCCGAAGATGATGTTTGCG
>Ga0181520_10012246_pt1 | contig 11071 bp, 9 predicted proteins | sample PEATcosm2014_Bin_29_FD_132451 | JGI IMG/M metagenome (GOLD analysis project Ga0181520, IMG submission 132451) | Peatland microbial communities from MTU Mesocosm Facility, Houghton, MI, USA - PEATcosm2014_Bin02_30_metaG | ecosystem: Environmental > Terrestrial > Soil > Wetlands > Peat | place...
CCTGGAACACGGCCGCAGGCAAGGCCCGCATAGGTCAGCATGAACAAAACGGTAGTCAGCCACAGCGACATCTCTTGATTCAAGAGCGATTTCCTCGCCTCCGTGATTCAGTTTCAATGGGAAACGGCTACCACAACCGCCTCGGCCATGCCAGCGGGACGGGTTTCCGGCATGACACAAATAAACAGGGCGGCTGCCACGACCGCCACAACTGCGAAGGCATCGAAGGCGGCGACGAACCCCAGATGCTCGACCAACAGTCCTGAGCCCAGAGGTCCGATCACGCCTCCAATGGACAGGGCCGTTGCGATCAACCCGGACAAGGTATTGAATCGTCCTTTGCCACGGGTCAAGTCCGCACACATTGCCACGACGGCCACGCCATAGATGCCTGCTCCGATGCCGTCGAGAGCTTGCAGAGCCACCAGGGTACTCGGATTTCCTGCCAAGGTGTAGAGAAAGATTCGTAGCGGCAACGCCGCGAAGCCGATGGCGAAGACCGGCTTGCGGCCCCAGCGGTCGCAGAGCCAGCCTGCCAGAAGAGCCACCGGGATCATCACGGCCTGGGCGACGAGAACCACGGCGGCAACCTGCATGTCGCTCCCCTCCAAGTGCTTGACGTATAGTGCGACCAAGGGCATTACCGGAGCGTTTGCCAAGTGAAATAGGGCGGTCGCAACAAACAGTATCACCACTCGGCGGTCTTGAAACAATTCATAGAAACTGACGGGGCTCGCTCTCCCATCGCCGTCTTTGGTAATTCCCGATGCTCGCCGCTCATCCAGTTCCCCGGTACGAATCAAGAAGACGGACCCGGCAGCCAGGATCGAAACCACGGTTACGGCATAGAAAACTGACGCGAGGCCGATCCAACTGACCAGAGCCATCGCCGCCAAAGCGGAGGCCAGGTTACCGGCGTGGTTCCAGCCCTGATTCATTCCCATCATTCGACTCAAGCCAAAGTGCCCAACCAGACCAAGTGCAATCGCCCCTAGCAATGGGGTGAAGAACGCCTGACCGACCCCGGCGATCACCAGGAGTGGATCGACCACCCACCAGCGAGCAGGCACCAAGGGCACGACGCCATAACAGACGCCAAGCAACACGGAGGCCCCTGCGAGCAATAGTCTGCGGTATGGCACCTGATCGACAATGAATCCGGCTGGGGTCTGCATGACGAATACTCCCAGCCCAGCCATTGCCGTTGCCACACCGATGGCGTCATATCGCCAATGGTCGGCTTTCAAGACATCGTTGAGAAATGGCAGAATGACGCCGACGACCTCGGCCAGAAAAAAGTTGGCAGCATTCAGACCGAACCGGCTTTGGAAGGAAATGGGCGGGGATGCTGCGGTGCCTGCCATACCTTTTGCTCATCTGCTGGCCCACAACATGGGCCAGATTCTTTGCCCATTCAGTGGAGTTTTGATTCGCAGGAGAAGTCGGGGATGACGGTGAACCACGATTCCTGGCTGTTCAGCAAACGAAGTGCCATCGAAATTGTGACGGCAGGATACAACTGCTACCGCCTCCAAAACCAGAAGACCAGATTGAGCAGCACCGTCAGCACGGTGCTGACGACAATGCTTTTGCCGATCATCGTGCCGCCTTGCTCACGGACTCCCGCCCGCTTTCGCAACCGCCTCGCCCACAGGGTGAACCAGATCACCACCAACGTCATCAGCCAAAAGATGAATATGAGGACAACGATGGCCCAGAACCACGCCATTCTGGACAAAGGTCCAATCCGTCCGCGGCCCCAACATGGACAAGAACCACGCAGGCCGGGCCGCCGTGACGACTAGGTAAATGACCCATTGCAGCGTGATGAACGCGACGGCGATCAGCACGGTCCACTATCCGGCCACGGCGGCGGCCCGGACTCGATTCTCGAACATGGTTCTTCACGGCGACTCTCCACAGGACAAGCCCCCGGCCGCGACAGGCGGCCGAGGGCCTTTTCCCTCAAGCTGGAAATGCGGTTCCTCTTTCATTTTACCGCGTCTGGCTCACCTGGGTCTTGTTACGGCCGAACCCACGGAAAACAGCAGACGCGGGGCGTACCTCGACCCTGTTGACTCCGCTATCTGGGGGTGTAAACTGACGGGCAATACCGGTTCCCCAAACCCGCCGATTCTGCCCATGCCTGCTCCACGACCGCTGCCAAGTCATTGCGGAACGCCACGCCTACCACCGAGAAAAGCTGCTTGTGATTCGCAAGGCAAGCACCGCGGAACTCTCGCCCAACTGGTTTCCCAATTCAGGGACACAGGTGGCGCGGCCACGACGTGCGTTTGAGTGCGTCAAATCCGGCTCTAACGGAATATCCCGCTGTCGACGCCCAGGGGTTTCCGCGCGCTACTCTCGGCACGCCGTGGCTTGCTCTATTCCCCGCTCCAATTCTCTCACGTCGGGGCAAATCGCAACCGATGTTAGATTCTATCGAGCACGGACGATAGATAATCTGCGCAGGATGGGTCGCTATGGAAAGGCGCTCCATCCGGTCCGAGTTTATGGCCCTGGCCGTAATGCCGGAAGACGCAGACATGGCCACGGAGGGGATGTGTCGGACCGTCCCTTTGTTCGCGATGTAACACCGTGGCCAAATCACCGACCCACAAATACCTCAAAGTCTATACCGGCCAAGCGTCCGAGACCCGGCCGCCCGTGGTGGAGGGCATCCGGAGCCTTCCGGCGGTCCTCACCGCCTTTCAGCGGGCCACCGGCTGGTCGTTGCGCTATGCTCAAGGACCTGCCCCGACCTATGGAGCCGATCTGCCTTGGTCCACCCCGGTCAACCCGGGGGAGGGGATCACCCCGGGACACCTCAAACTCGAGGCTGGCAGGTCGGAACCGGTCGGTCTGTCCGCGGGGAGCAGCGCGGAAGCGGCCCGGCAACTCGCTTCCGCGGTCGCGGGAATGTTGAGCGAGACCCGGCAAACCCAGCACGCCCTTTGGCAACGCGAGGCGGAACTGGCGGCTGGGGTGCCCCTGATCCCGGCCGACGACGAGTCCAATCATCTGGCGGCCCGCCTGGAGGCCGTACTCAAGAGCGGCGCCCAGGCGGTCGGCGCTCAGGCGGCGGCTCTCTACCTGTTGGACGACGCTACCAGCCAGCTCAAGCTTCGCTCCAGTTGGGGCCTGCCGCGGGACCGGCTGTTGGAGCCGCCCCGTCCGCTGCGCGGGTCGGTCGCCGATCTGGAGGCGCTGCTGGGCAGTGCGGTGGTGCTGGAAGACGTGTTGATGATGCAGCATTGGAAGGTGCCCGAGGAGGGCTTTGCGGCGGCCGCCTGCGTGCCAATCTCCTCGCCGACCACGTTGTTGGGCACGCTCTGGGTGTATTGCACGACGCGACGCGACTTCAATGATCATCAGACCGGCCTGCTGGAAATCGTGGCCGGTCGTTTAGCGGCCGACCTGGAACGCGAGATGCTGCTTCGGGAAGGGATCGAAGCGGCCAAGTTCAAGCGGCAGGTGGCCGCCGCCGAACAGTTGCAGCAAGACCTGTCTCCCACTGTCGCGCCGCAGGTCGACGGCTGGGACCTCTCCGGCTGGGCCGTGCAGGCCGGCACGCTGGGCGGTGACTTCTTCGATTGGTTCTGCCTCCCCGACGGCCGTCTGGTGGCAGTCGCCGGCAGCGCCCACGGCAAGGGCATCGAAGCGGCCCTGGTGGCCTGCTCCGTCCGCTCGGCGATTCGCTGCCATGCGCAATACCATGATTGTGCCGCCCGGGTGCTGACGGAGGTCAATCGGACGCTTTGGACCGGTTGCAGCGGCGGTCAGCAAGCGGCGGTCTTCATGGGAATTCTGGATCCCCTCTGCGGTGAACTCTCCTATAGCACGGCCGGAACGATGGGCATCCTGCGGATCGGCAAAGATGGCTGGAAATCGCTGACCGAGCGGCTGGCTCCGGTGGGGGGTGACCCGGATGCGGCGTATTCACTGCGCGCATTCCGAATGGAGTCGGACGAGGCATTGCTCCTTGTCACGGAGGGGGTTATCTCCGCGACCGACTCCCAGGGACGGGTGATGGGCGAGGCCGGTGTGGCAGACCTGGTGGCAGGCGAGCGCGACCGTTCTGCGAAAGCGCTGGTGGCCGCCGTTCGCGGTCAGTTTCACGTGCACCGGCCGAGTCGGCAGCGAAACGACCAGGCACTGTTGGCCGTTTGCCGGACCGCGCCTTGAAGCCCGGCTGCAAACGAGATACACTCAACTATCAGTCCTGTGGGGTTCACCATGGGCCACGCAGAGGTGTCGCGGGAATGGCGGAATTGGCAGACGCGCTAGGTTGAGGGCCTAGTCCCCGTAAGGGGGTGCAGGTTCAAATCCTGTTTCCCGCACTGACTTAAAGCATTTCAAGTTAAGAACTTGCGGTGCTTTCTTTATGCGCACATATTGGAAACGTCTCGTATCGTTCTCCCTCGGAAACGATTCTGGAAACGAATTGGGTGGAGGATAGGGAAGTCGCCCTCCAACCTAATTTTCTCCCCCGTCCCCTCCGTTTAATAATCCATGAATCATCCCCAGAGGGGTTGTTTTCTGCGGCCGATTGTCGGCTAGAAAATGATGCATTCGTTCTACGGAATGCACTCTGGCTGTGATGGGATGGTCCACCGCACGGGTGTCGGGCGTGTCGAGCGTGCCGGTTGATCACGTTCAAGGTCACGATCTGGACGGATTGCTCCAGCGGAGGTTGGGGCAGGCGGAACGAGCAACGGTAAAGAAGGAACGGCAGGCAATCGTATCGCTGTTCAAGTGGGCAGTCCGCCAGAAGTTTCGGCCAGCGTCGCCGGCAGCAGAACTGACAACGATCCAATCAAACGGAAATCGCGACAAATTCCGCAACCTGACGTACGCGACCACGGCGTTGGCGATGACTTCCTGGATCAGGTCCTGCCGGGCCTCGGGATTGAGATGGGCGAACGCGCCCCGTGCATAGTCGTGGATCATGGGTGGCATCGCCAGGAAGCCGGCATGCCAGGGAGGAGTCGGACCTCGGAAACTACGCTGTCTGACGGGAGCAATCATGGGCGACCTCCGATGGCTCACGGTGCCCGCGCGCGCCGGTTGACGTCCGTGCACGCTTTCCGATAAGTTATGGTCTGTTTCCGTATTGCCTCCGGTCTGTTTGCATATGCCAGGTTGCCAATCGGGCGCGATCGGTGCTTCCAGGAGACTCGCCATGCGCTTCGTCAGGCACTTTGTGCTTACTGTGATTCTGGTTGCCCCTGCGGTGCATGTTTTGGGCGCAGCGTTCCCGGTGGTGTTCTGGGCGTCGGACCCGGTACGGCCGGGCGAGGTGGTCGTCGTCCAAGGCGGGCGATGGGGAAAACAGCCCAAGATGGAATTAAGCCGGTTGGAAGAAGCGAAGACCAACGATACGCGAACGCTGACGCCGCTCCAGTCCAGCGACGATTCGCTGAAATTCCTGGTGCCGGCCTCCTGGAAGCCTGGTATCTACCGGTTCGCAATCAGCGCCGACGGTAACTTCATTGTTCCCTTTGACGATTACAATGCCCTCAACAAGATTTCGAAGTTGGCGGACATTTCCAGGGAACCAGTTCCACGACGTCACCTTGGTATCAAGCTACGCCTGGGCGCTGGACTGGATCCTCGCCGCCAACCGGTTCACCCGGGCGGGCGGAATCCGTATTTTCACGCATCCCGGCGACCCGGCCTGGTTCATGCAGTGCCTGGACAACGAGATCGACGTGGGCAGCGGCTACCGGGGGCCCGTCAACTCGCAACCGCCCCAGGACTCGGCACTGGCGGTCCAAAGCAGCAACGCCCGCTGCCAGGTGTTTCGCCGCAACGTGCTCCACAACAACGCCCGGATCGCGGTCAACGGATCGGCCCGAGACGTGCTGATCGAACACAACTCGATTTACGACGCCGACGTGGGCATCGACGCGGGCAGGAGCCCGCGGACGCTGCTCTGGGGCAATCGGTTCGAGCGGGTGAAGGAACCGCTGGTGGGTATCACGGACAAAGTGTTCGTACAGCCGGCCGAGCGGGTGCTCAGCGAGCTGTCGGTGGTCAGGGACGCGCTGCCTCCGGGCAGCGAGCCGGCCATGGCTCGGCTTGAGAAACTGGCGGCTAAGGACCCGTTGTCGCCAGGGCTGATCGAAGAGGTCCGCGCCTGCATCCTGCAACTGGCGCGGCAGGTTTCCGCTTCGCAGCAAGGGGACTATCCTCAGGAAGTGTTGGCGGCCTTGTGGGGAGTGCGGGTATCGCCGTTCGTTTCCGACAAGTTCCGGCCGGTGCTGGACGGTCGGGGCGGGAAAGGCCAGTTGTGGCTGTCGCTGGCGCCCATGGCGTGTGCTGTTCCCGCCCGACTCTCGTTGGAGTTCCCACCGGTGCCCGGCTGCTGCGCGGAAAACCTCAAAGACATCATGCTGACGCCGGGAATCGACAGGGGCCGCAACGTCGACGTCATAGTCCAGCCGGGCGTCGTCGGCGCCTTCAATTTTCCCTTCCACTGGTCTGTGCAGGGCGAGGGCTGGAAATTCAGCGGCCACGGACGCCTCAAAGTGGGTGATGAATTCTGCGGGAAGATCAGCCACTGGGCGATTTGCGGCCCCTTCCCCAACGCCGCCAGAAACGCCCTGGACGAGGCGGCCGTGCATGGCCCGGAACGCCGGTTGGACCTGGCGGCACGCTATGACACGCCGGCCGGTAGACGCGGCTGGACGACCGTAAAGGCCACCAAGCTGGACTTCACCGAGCAGTTTGGACCGCAGAAGTCGGCGGTGGCCTATGCGGTTGCCATATTACGGGCGAAGAAGCCGATTCCGGTCTTGCTCGACTTCACTGTGCCGGGACACGGTATCTTGGAGCCGTCGCTCAACGGCCAGCCCTGGCGGGTGCCAAACCATTATGGCCGGCAGTTCTCACGCACGCTCAAGCAGGGTGACAACGTGCTCATGGTGAAGCTGGCCAACATCGAGAAAGCCTGGACGCTGGAGGCCCGGATGCGAATGATTGATTGGGCGGCGCCGGGCGATGTGGAGATCGTGCCCGTGGAGAACCTGGCATCGGTGGCCGTGCTGCACCCCGATCCCAAGCCGGCGATCCCCGAGGGGAGATCGCTGCCTTTTTCCGCGGGCGTGGACTGGAAACTCGAATACGAAGACGATTTTGACCGTACCCGCCTGGGTTCTGATTGGGGATTTCGACCGGGTAGTTGGGCCGAGGGACCGTTTGAGTTCGGCCACGGCGTGATCACGGCGCGGCCGGAAATGTACTCCTTCCTTTCGTATGCGCACAAAGTGACACTGCCGCTCCGCGTCGAGTACGACGTGAAGGCGACCGGGGGATGCGTATCGACGGTCACCCTCACGCCGGCCAGCGCAGTGGGACTTTGTGGCGTCTGGCACCCCGCCGCCTATGCGATCACCTGCTCACGTGGGGGACATTCGGTGTTGCGTGATGGAAATAAGGTGGCCACCAGCAAGGGCCCGTCCGGCATGGAACCGGACGAGTGGCATCGCGTCGTGGTCCAGTTCGTACCACCGAAGATCGCGTTGTTCCTGGATGGCAAGATGGCGGTGGAGTGTCGCGACGACCAGTTCCTTCCGGGCCTGGACACATTCTCTTTCATGGGCGACGCCTGGAGTGTGCCGCAGATCGATAATGTGCGGATCTACACGGCCGCCCCCAAGGCGGACAAGTGAACTCTGCAGTCGTCCACGACGGGCAACGAAATTACCGGGTCGTATGATCGGAGAGTGCCAAGGGATGCACCTGCTTTCCGGAAAGATGATCCGCCTTGATGGGTGGTGTGGCCAAATAGTGTACACTGGCATCTGGGGTGCTGGGCAGGTCAGAACAAGATGAGAACTCCGGGGGAGATCTTCCATGTCTCGGACAACGTGCGCCGTTTTGGGATGGGTCATCTTCGGCACGGCCCTGGTTGCGGAAGGGGTTGATTCACGCCTGCTACCACCCAAGGGTGCGCCAGAGTACCAAGCCTCGCCACGGCCTGCCGACGGTGCCCACATGGCCCTCACCGTGCAGAAGCTGGAAAAGGGACTGGTTCCGGACCGGCCGCTGTTGATCTGGGCCGTCGGCTCCAGTTTCACCAATGGGCTGGGCAACGGCGAGCTGCTCGCCGAGCTCATCCGGCAGAGGTTCCCCAACGCTCCGAAAATCATCTATAAGAAAATGGCGGGCAACTCCACCTCGTATCATTTCTCCCACGGTTGGGTGCGGCACCTGGTGATTCCCGATCAGCCGGACGTGGTGCTGATCTACAACTTCGGCAAGACGGAAGACCTTGAAGCGATGATCGCCGAGTTGCGGCGGAACACGACGGCCGACATCCTGGTGGGAAGCCTCCACTGGTGCCGGCCGCACCAGCCGGTGTGGCCGAATCCCGAAACCCGGAACGGTCACCAGGACCCACATGCCTTGCGCGCCCTGTGCGCCAAGTACGGTGTCGAGTTCGTGGAAAACCGCCGCGAGATGACCCAGTACATGCTTGACAACCACCTGGCGATCGAAGACCTGCTCGGTGATTCCGTCCATGAGACCCGTTATGCCGCGAAAATGACGGTGATGAACATCGCGCGGCACTTCCATCGGGCGGATCGATTCGCCTATGATCCGGCCGCCCGAGAACGCTGCGCGGATGCCACAGCGCCGGCGATCGCTTGGGATGCCGGCCGCTGGTCCGACGCGGAACAAGGGCGGGCGAAAATCGCCTCCGCGCAGGGCAGCTCTCTGACCCTCTGCTTCAACGGCAATCGCGTGGACTTGATCGGCTACCGCGGCCCCCACGGCGGAACCGCCGATGTGTGGATCGACGGCCAGCCGGCAGCCCAGATCGGAGCGTTTTGCGCGGGCTATATTCAGCCGGACAAGAAAAACGCCCCCCTGCCGCCCAATCCGCCTCGCGACCGCGCCCCGCATGCCATCGCGCTGGGGCGCAACATCGTTCCACAGCAATGGACGCTGACCATGACCAACGATACGGGCGACTATGAGCTGCAGGGGAGCGTCACGGGGCCGGACGGCACGGGCAACGCCCTCAAGCCTTTCACCAGCCGGTCGAACCAGATCGTCGTCGCGCCGGAGTTCTGGCGCGATGCGAAGAACAATCGCCGCGGCGACCGCTTCGCGTTCGAGGTGTCGCGCACCACGACCGAAAGCGTCGATTTCAAGGCGCCGGCCAAGGAGATATTCCGCCTTCGGCTGGCCGCCAACCTGCTCAACGGTCCGCACGTGGTGAAACTCGTCGCTCGGGGCAACGGCCCGGTGACGGTCGCTGCCGTTGACGTGTTCGAGCCGCCGTTGAAGTAAGCCGAAAAAAACATCATGCCACGATTGAAGACCGCTGCGCTGAGGCCTCTAACCAGGCTACCGGACTAATCCCACGGGTGCATCGCGAGGCACATGCTCCTATAATGAGTACGGGGGAGGAGGATGCCATGGCAAAGACCGAAGACGGCGGCACCCGGCAACCGGCGAAGCCGGCAGATCGCATACGACGCACGCCCAAAGCGGAATCCGCATCGCGCGGGCTGACCGCGGTGCCTCACAGCCGGGGCTGATCTCCACCTGCGCCGATGGATTCAATTTCGCCGGCGCTCGCCAGGGACCGATGTTGCAGAATTGCCGCTTCTCCCTGATGAGCGATGACGCCGTGAACATCCATGGCCTGACACTTCTGGTGGTGGGCACGATCAACCCGACCGAGATTTTCGTCGCCCACCCTTACGGGGCGCACGAGCCTTTGCCCTGGCTCCTGGAGCCGGGGGACAAAGCGCGGCGGCTGCTGCCGGGCAACTACGCCATCGCCGGCGAGGCGCCCATCGTGGCATGGCATTTGGAAGAGCGCGCGGATCAGGATGTTTGCAAGCGAGTGCGCGCCTTCTTGCCCCGGCTCAAGGACTCACCGGCCTGCGTATACCGCCTGATCCTCGGCGCGCCGCTGAATGCCGCCCCGGGAGATGCCCTGGATATCCCTGCCGCCAACGCCCCCCGCTTCCGCATCAGCCACTGCGAGTTCCGGGATTTCGCCGGCCAGGTGCGGATACTGGGCTCGCATGGCGTCATCGAGAGCAACCTGATGTTGCGGACCGGTGGCATCCGGATCGAGCCGCACTATGTCTTCTGGCGCGAAGCGGGATGGGTCGAAGATGTCGTTGTGCGGAACAACCGCCTGGTCGACACGGGGTCCAGGCCGGAGGCCTACTCCCCCTGGAGATCGGAACTCGGTGCGATCAGCGTCGTTGCGCGGAAGGAGGACCCGAAATCGTCCCAGCTCTTCTTCAACGGAAACCGTCGCATTGTCATCGAGAACAACACCATTGACGGTTGTCCCGTGTCCGGCATCTACGCGCGCTGTGCCACAGCCTTGAACACCACGCTGCACGTTGCTGCGAGGCTGCTGCAGTCGGGCAGGCCGACCGGCCCGATCCATTGCCCCAACGCCCGGTGGCGTCAGCTTTACCCGGTACGGCGCTGGCCGCGAAGGATCTGTCGCCGGCGATCAGACTTCCTGCAGCACTGCGTCGACCGCCAAGGGCGCCAACTCGCCCGATGGTTGAGCACCGTCGCCGTAGCCGGTCAGGCCCGACAAGGAACCGTCGACGTCGAACGCCTGCTGGTCGCTGCTGTTGATCAGGTCGTAGCTGCTGGCCGCGTGGCCCAACACCTGGGCATCGACGTCGGCCATCCACCCGCCGGCAAGGCTCGCATAGCTGTTCTGGGCGGACGGGCGTCCGGCGTTGCCGGTCGCGCTCCACTGGGCGTAGGCCTTCTCCAAGAGCGGGATCCACAGCACGTTGGCGGAACTGCTGTCGCTGGCCCCCGCGCCGTCAAACACCCGTTTGCCGCCGGAAACCGGCAGCTGGCTGTTGACGGTCACGTAGTCGGCCGTGCCGCTGGCGGTGTTGGACGACGTGAAATAGAGCAGGTGAAATCAGAGCAGGTGAACAGGTGAGGTACATTCGAGACCTGCGACATCCATTGCTCTCCTGTTCTCCTGTTCTCCTGTTCTCCTGCTCTCCTGTTCACGCCTGCCCCAATTCCTGCTCTACCACGGCCGCGAGATCCAACTGGTCGACCG
>Ga0181520_10012249_pt1 | contig 11069 bp, 11 predicted proteins | sample PEATcosm2014_Bin_29_FD_132451 | JGI IMG/M metagenome (GOLD analysis project Ga0181520, IMG submission 132451) | Peatland microbial communities from MTU Mesocosm Facility, Houghton, MI, USA - PEATcosm2014_Bin02_30_metaG | ecosystem: Environmental > Terrestrial > Soil > Wetlands > Peat | place...
CCGTGGAGTTGAGCGTCTTTCCGACTCTGTTGTTGTTGCTGACCCTCTTCCGGCTTGCTTTGAATATCGCCTCCAGCCGCCGGATTCTGCTGCATGGTTCGGAAGGAACGGCTGCGGCTGGACAGGTGATCGAGGCCTTCGGGCAGTTCGTTGTCGGCGGCAACTACGTGGTCGGCTTTGTGCTTTTTCTGGCGCTGATTGCGATCCAGTTCTTAGTGGTCTCGCATGGTGCGGTACGCACCGCCGAGGTCACCGCCCGATTCACTCTCGACGCCTTGCCGGGCAAGCAGATGGCTATCGACGCGGATATGAATGCCGGACTGATTGACGAGGCCGAGGCCCGGCGGCGGCGTCAGGCGATAGCCCGCGAGGCCGAGTTCTATGGGGCGATGGATGGAGCTGCGCGTTTCAACCAGCGTGATTCGCTGGCGACGATTCTGATTACCGGTATCAACATCATCGCCGGTCTCTTGATTGGCACGCTCCAACAAGGGATCGAGCTGGGCGAGGCCGCGCGGACTTATACCGTTTTGACGGTAGGCGACGGGCTGGTGACGCTGATCCCCTCGCTGCTGGTTTCGGTGGCCGGGGGCATTACGCTGACCCGCGCTAACTCGGCGGGTTTGCTGGGCGGTGAGATTCGCCAGCAACTATTGGCCAAGCCGGTGACACTCTACCTGGCGGCCCTGGTCTCCGGGGCAATGTGCCTGATTCCGGCACTGCCGAAGATTCCATTTCTGGCGGTGGCCGTGGGGCTATACCTGGTCGGACGGCGCGTCTCGGCGAGCCCTCCGCCGGCCCCGCCAGCCGAACTGGCGGTGAGCGAAAAAAAGAAGGCCGGCGAAGCCGTCAGCTCGGACCTTGCTCAACTACTGCGCCTTGAAGAACTGACCCTGGAGATTGGCTTTCAGTTGATTCCGTTGGTCGATGACAAGCAGGGAGGCCAGTTGCTGAGCCGTGTTCGCGCGCTGCGCCGCCATCTCTCGGCGGAGATGGGTTTTCTGGTGCCACCGGTGCATATCTCCGACAACCTGCGCCTGAAGCCGCGTGAGTACCTGTTCAGCCTGCGCGGGATGGAGATAGGGCGATGGCAGACCGAAGGCGGGCAACTGCTGGCCGTCTCGGGCGACCCGAACCGGCGTCCCTTGGCAGGGAGAGAGGCCCGCGAGCCAGCCTTCGGAGTTCCTGCGATCTGGATCGCGCCGGCCCTGGAAGATCAGGCCATCGCCGCCGGCTACTCGGTGGTCGATGCGGTGACAGTCATTACGACGCATCTTGGAGAGCTGATTCGAAGACATGGGTATGAGTTGCTGGGCCGCGCGGAGACCAAGCGCCTCGTGGACGCTCTGAACGAGAGCCATCCGAAGTTGATGGAAGAGTTGGTGCCAAAACTGCTGACCCTGGGCGAGGTAGGCCGTGTGCTTGAGCAGTTGCTGCGCGAGCGGGTCTCGATCCGCGACCTGGGAACGATTCTCGAAGCGCTGCTCGAAACCGCGCCGCTCAACAAGGGCCTTGTTGCCTTGGTCGAGGCAGCGCGGCAGGCGCTGGGACGAAGGCTGATTCAACCGCTGCTCGATGGAGAAGGCCAACTGCCGGTTCTGTTGCTCGATGGGGCGCTTGAAGAAGAGATTCTGGCGACTCTTTCTCCAGAAACTGGCCAGAGAATGCTCTCCTCGGGCGGAGCATCAGGAACGCCAGTTCTGCGCCGCCTCACCGATTCTTTGAGGCGGCTTATCCCTGCCGCCTCCGCTGCGGCACTTCCCGTGCTCTTAGCTCCTAGTCCTGCCCGCTATCACATCAAGCGCTGGCTGGAGCCAGTCTTGCCCCGGCTGGCCGTGGTGGCCGCCGCCGAGATCCCTCCGGAGATTCGTCTGCGCCCGGTGGCAACGGTGCGGTAAAGACAAGGGGACAGGGATCAGGGAACAGGGATCGGTTTAAGTCTTGCTGAAGCTGAAAGGGACAGCCATGGGAATGGAAGCGGCGAATGCAACCGAGAGTCAACGAGCAGCGCGCCGCACCGTACAGCCGGACGGCTACCCGCCGGGAGGCTCTCAGCTTCCGGTGTTGACGGGCGAGCAGGAGCGGGTCTTGCTCGAGCACCTGCCAATTGTGCGTTTTCTGGCCCGCCGCATTCACGAGCGTCTGCCCCAGCATGTCGAGATCGAAGATCTGGTTTCGGCTGGAGTCGTGGGGCTGATGGATGCCTTCTCAAAATTTGATCCCGCTAAGAAGGTTCAGTTCCGCAGCTATGCGCAGTTTCGCATTCGGGGCGCAATACTCGACAGTCTGCGCACGTTGGACTGGAGCCCGCGAGAGCTGCGCAGGAAGGGCCGCGCGGTCGAAGAGTCGATCCGTGTGCTGACGGCGCGGCTCGGCCATGCGCCGAATGAGGCTGAGGTGGCCGCCGAGATGGCGCTGACCCTGGATGAGTACCAACAGTTGTTGGGCGATTTGAAGGGTCTGGAGATCGGCACCCTGCACATGGAGCGGAACGAAGACTCGGGCGAGGAGGAGCTGGCTTATGTGCCGGGGCGGCCGGATGAGGATCCGCTTTTCCGCTGCCTGCGGGGCGAACTTGAGGAGCGGCTGGCCGATGCGATTCAGAACCTGCCGGATCGTGAGCGGCTTGTGATGAGCCTCTACTACTACGAGGAGATGACTATGCGTGAGATCGGATTGGCGCTAGGGGTTGTGGAGTCGCGGGTCTCGCAGGTGCACGCCTCGGCGGTGGTGCATCTGAGGGTCGCGCTCAAGGATCTGACGGCACGCGGGGCCTTTGACCGGCTGCGGGCACGCAGGCCGTTGGAAGGGATGCGCCGCTGACCAAAGGTAGCAAGCGGCGGGCCTGCAAGGTCATACAAGAACAGTTTCAGGAAGAGAGCCGGAGATGGAAAAGACACTCAAACAGGACGAGATCGACGCGCTCTTTCAGGCCGCGCGCAGTTCGGCGCCGGAGTCTCAAAAGGCCGGAGCGCGAACTCGGGTGGTGCCCTATAACTTTTCTTTGGCGGGCCAGATCTCAAACGATCAGTTGCGCGCCATCAGCATGTTGAACGATCTGTTTGCCCGCAACCTGACGCACAACCTGGCGGCCTGGCTGCGCACCCGCTTTCAGGTCAACCTGGTCTCAGCCGAGCAGATCCCGTTCAACGAGTTTCTGCTGCGCATTCCCGAGATCAGTTACGTGGCATCCGTCCGCATGGAGCCGTTGGGCGCGCTTGCCGTGCTGCAACTGGATCTGGCTCTGGCTCCTCCGGTCATCGATCTGTTGCTTGGCGGCGAGGGCCGGGATGGACCGTTACGCGAGCTGACCGACATTGAAGAGTCGATTTTAGCCTCGGTGGTCGAGATCATCTGCCGTGAACTGACCGCAGCCTGGCAGCCCGTGGGATTGAGCTTCAACTTCGAGCGCCGCCAGATGCAGACCCAGGTGGCGCGCATCATGTCCGTCACGGAGAAGACACTCTGCCTGAGCTTCGAGATCCGCATGCCGCACAGTTCGGGCCTGCTCAATCTGGCCTTTCCGGCGGTGGTGGCGAATACAATCTTGCGCCGCCTGACCTCGGACTGGGCACGACGCCGCCGCCATGGCAATGAAACCAGAGACCGTATGGAGGCAGCGGCGCGGCGCATTCACTTCGGCGGCAGCCTGCAACTGCCCACGGTTCGCCTGTCGGCAAGCGCAATTGAAAACCTGGAAGTGGGTTCGGTGCTGCCTTTGGGGTTAGCCGGCAACACTGTTCCCGAGTGGAAAGTGGGTGGCCAGACGCTGGCGACTGCGCAAGCCATTCGCCATGGAGCGTATCGCGCTGCCCGAGTCGAACGGCCGGTTGTCGAGGCTGAGCCATGAAAACCTATCTTGACTGCTGGACTGGGGTCGCGACCACACTTTTCTCCCAGGCGCTGGCCGGAGAGCCCGAGCTGACCGAATCGCTCCCCAAGCCGCTCGCGGCTGGAGCCTTCGGCTTTGCCGCAACCATTGAGGGAGACGAAGCTGGCCGCTTCGCCGTGATCCTCGATCCCGCCATTCTGGAGTCACCGCTGGCGGGTGAAGGCGTGGATCAGAAGGCCGGCTGGGGCGAGATCCTGAAGGAGGTGGCCGATGCCGCCGTAGGAGAGTTGCTGGCCAAAACCGGGAAGAAGTGCCGCGTCGCGAAGTTCGAGGAGATTGACGGAGAGAGCAAGGTTTCGCGCGCCTTCCAGTTGAAGTCCGGCGAGCGTGTCTGGACGATTCTGGTGCGCGACGAGGTGCGCGTTCCCAAGCCTGCGGCCCCGTCGCCCGCCGCCTCTCAAGCCGTCCCCTCCGCGCAGACTCCGCCGCCAACCCTCGGTCCGGGAATTGATCTGCTGCTCGATGTCGAGCTCGAGGCCACGTTGCGCTTCGGCTGTAAAGAGTTGCTGCTGGGCGAGATTCTCGATCTGGGCCCTGGAGACGTTGTGCAACTGGATCGCAATGTCGCCGACCCGGTGGATCTGATCGTCGCCGACAAGATCGTGGCGCGAGGCGAAGTGGTGCTGGTCAACGGCAACTTCGGCTTGCGAGTGACCGAGGTGGCTACGCCGAGGAAGCGTCTGGAGAGCATACGATGCCTCTTCTAAACTGGAGCAGAAATTCGTTCACCTCCCGAACAGCTGCGCGCCTGGCGGCAGTTCTCGATGAGCCGCTGACGAGAGAGGGCCAAGATACCCGCGAGCCGGTTGCAGATGGGGCAAGCCCGTGGACGACGGACCCAGTTAATACGCGAAGCACCCTGCTTGAAACCTGCGCCAATCCTGCCTGCGGCTCCGGCTGGCTGCACCTCTGGCGCAGCCGCTCTGTGCCCGTCTTTGAGGGAGGATGGAGTTGTTCCGCCGCATGCACGGCGGCGCGGATCGCCTCGGCAGTGCGCCGTGAGATGGAAGGCAGGGGGGCAGCGCAAGAGAGCCACCGGCATCGCATTCCGCTTGGGCTTCTGATGCTCGAACAAGGATGGATCACTTCCAGCCAGTTGCGCCAGGCGCTGGATGCGCAGAGGCAGGCTGGAGGCGGACGGCTGGGAGGCTGGCTGGTGCGCCGAGAGGGAGTAAGGGAGCAGTTGGTGACACGCGCGCTGGGAGTGCAGTGGAGCTGTCCGGTGCTGCCTCTCGAGTTTCACGACGCCGAGGCGCTCGCCGTTCTGCTGCCCCGGCTCTTTGTCGACGCCTTTGGCGCGCTTCCCTTGCGCGTGGCCGCGGGCAAGCTGCTTTATTTGGGCTTTGAGGACCGGCTGGACCCGGTGGTGGCTCTGGCGGTCGAGCGGATGACGGGCCTGCACGTCGAGAGCGGATTGGTGCAGGAGTCGCTCTTCGGTCCAGCGCATACACGGATGCTGAAATCGAAGTTCTCTCCGGTGGAGCTGATCGAGGCCGCCTCCGAGCCAGCGGCGGTTCATGCGCTGGCCAGATCGATCGAACGGACGCGCCCGGTTCAGTCCCGCCTGGTGAGGGTGCACGAGTGCCTGTGGTTGAGGATGTGGCTCAAACATCAGACAGGGCCGATGCCGGAGCGGGGTTCAACTGAGGATCTGATTTGTTCAATCGGGGCGTACTGAAACGGGTGCCTCAACCGATCTCAAAAAATGCCGCTCAAGGATTGAAAGGCAGCGCCGATACAAGCATAAGAAGAGGAGCCTGGGCATGAGTGAAGTTCGAACTTTGATCGTGGACGATTCCTCGGTGATGCGCAAGATTGTTGAGCGTTCGCTGCGCCAGGCGGGATTGGAGAGCCTGGTGGTTCTTGAGGCTGGTAGCGGCGTCGATGGTCTGGAGCTATTGAAGGCACATCAGGTGGACCTGATCCTGACCGACATCAATATGCCCTCGATGGATGGGCTGGAGTTCCTGCGCCAGCTCAGGGCACAGAATCTGGCTCCCGGCATCCCGGTAGTGATGATTACGACCGAGTCCAGCGAGGAGCATGTGAAGCAGGCCATTCTCTCTGGAGCGCAGGGGTACATCCGCAAGCCGTTTACGGCCGAGCAAGTCAAGGAGCGGGTGCTGCCGCTGCTGGTCGCGGCGTAACCGGGAGGCATTACAAGTGCAAGTAAACGGAGTGCGCGCGGCCTCCATCGTACGAAAGCGCGGAGGCGGCCAAAAGGAAATGGAGCGGGCGATGACGCTATCGTTGCGGGAGTCGGTGCATCTGATCTCTGATCCCACGAATCTGGATGCCAGTGTGGAAGAGGTATTTCAATTGATGCTTGGGGTCAACTGCAGGCGCTACGAAGGGCCGGTGGAGATTGCGGAGCCGGAGTCGGTGACGGCGGTAGTTGGCTTTGGCGGCCTGCTGAGCGGGGCCTGCGTTTTCCGCAGCGGGGCCTCGGCGGCTATCAAGATCGCCGCGCACATGACAAGCATGGAGTTTGAGGATGTCGACGACACCGTCAAAGACGGGATCGGCGAGATCTGCAACATGCTGGCCGGAGCGTGGAAAGGCAAGGTTCCGGATCTGGCGGCGAACACAGGCCTCTCGGTTCCAGCCGTGATCACAGGGCGGGACTACAAGATTCACGTGCAAGCTCCCGAGTTCCAGCTCCACCACACATATCATTTTGACGACGCCAGCTTCGAGGTGACGATCATTTGCGATGGCCTGCAGTGAGGCTGTTTTCGTAGCCCGTTCAGGTTCGATGTATCCCACCCTAGCCGCAAAGACAAAGACGCGGCCAGGGTGGGGCACCCAAACCAGGCGGTTGCTTCCTATTCCCTATTCCCGAGTCCCTGTTCCCCGCCCTCCGCACTTCAATTCTGATGTTCCTCTAATCTCCTCTCCCCTCTTTCGGTCATCCTTCTGCTTCTTCCGCCTGTGCCACAGGAGAGTTGCCCGATGGACAGCGGATACTATGCGGCGATGACCGGACTGCTGGCGCGTACGCAGGCGCTGGACATTGCTGCCACCAATCTTGCCAATGCACAGACTCCGGGCTACCGGGCTGAGCAGGAGTACTTTCGCTCGGCGCTGCTCGGGCCCGATACGCAGGACTCGCAGTTAGGCCGGACGGTGAACAACTTCGGCCTGCTGGGCGGCGATCATCTCAACCTGGCGCAGGGAGCGATCGAGCAGACCGGCAATCCGCTGGATCTGGCGATCGAGGGTCAAGGCTTCTTTCAGGTGCAGACGGCCAGCGGCTTGCGCTATACACGCGATGGCAGCTTTCATCGCACTCCGGGCGGGCTGCTGGCGACGGCGGCGGGCGAGCCGGTGCTCTCGGCGACCGGACAGGCGATTCCCGTTCCTCCGGGCGAGGTTTCGGTGGGCGCGAATGGAGTTCTCTCGGTGGCGGGCGGCGCGGTCGCAACGCTAGGGGTCTTCACCTTTCCGCCAGCAGTGCAGTTGACTCCCGAGGGAGCTAACCGATACCTCGCGCCAGAGGGCGTAAAGCCAACACCTGCTAAGGACGCGGCGATTCATCAAGGAGCCATCGAAACGGCCAATCAGGACGTGATCAAAGGGACCATGAATTTGATTCTGGTGCAGCGCGAGGCGGAGATGATGCAACGAGCGCTGACTGTCTTCCACACCGAGTTCAACAAGATCGCCACCGAGGACCTGCCGAGAGTGTGAAAAAGCAGGGAACAGGGACTAAGGGATTAGGGAATAAGGAAAACCATGATTCGAGCTTTGTATACCGCCGCCAGCGGAATGAGTGCGCAGCAGTTGAATCTGGACACTATCGCCAATAACCTGGCCAACTCGTCGACGACTGGCTTTCGCCAGTTGCGCCTGGAGTTTCAGGATATGGTCTATCAGAATCTGGTAACGCCGGGGGCGGCGCAGAGCCAGTCGACGGTTTCGGCGGGATTGCAGATTGGACTGGGTACGAAGTCGGCGGCGACCGAAGTGATTCAAACGCAGGGATCGCTGAACCAAACCTCGAACCCGCTGGATGTGGCGATTGAAGGCAGCGGCTTCTTTCAGGTGCAGCGGCCCGATGGATCTATCGCGTATACGCGCGCCGGGCAGTTCCAGCTCAACAATCAGGGAACGATTGTGACCACCGACGGCGACCCGGTCATCCCGACGATCACGATTCCCGCCAATGCGACGGCGGTGACGATTACGCAATATGGCGTGGTGAATGCGACGCTGCCAGGACAACAAAACCCCTCGCAGTTGGGCCAGTTGCAGTTGGCAACCTTCCCTAACCCTGGAGGTCTGGAGAGCATGGGCTCGAATCTCTTGCAAGCCACGCTTAACTCCGGTGATCCGGTGCTGGGCAATCCCGGAGGAACCGAAGGCTTGGGGACGCTGCAGCAAGGCTATCTCGAGAACTCAAATGTGGATGTGGTCACGATGTTTGTGCAGATGGTGCTGGCGCAGCGGGCCTACGAATCGAATTCCAAGGTAATCAAGGCCGCCGACGACATGTATTCGCAAGTCAATAATATGACGCACTGAGATGCAGGGAACGGGACTAGGGACTAGGGACTAGGGAATAGGGAATAGGGACTCTGGTTCGACGGAATGCGAGGAGGATTGGATGAGAATGGGGCTTGGAGCGGCTTGGATCATGGCGGTCTTGGCCTTCGCATCTGTGGCCTGTGCTCAGTTGCCCGCCGCTTGCGGAACTCGAAGCGAGATACTTCGCGAGATCGACGATGCGCACACCGGCGACCGATGGCTGCTGATGCGCAATGATTCTGTTCCGGGCGGGCCGGGTCGTCTCGTATTGGCATCAACTCAACGGCACACGGCGAATCAGACAAAGCTAATCAAACAAACACAGGAAGCTCCCCTCCCTCCGGTGATTCGCGCCGGAGATCGATTGATCGTCGAGGAGCATACGGCGATAGCCGATGCGGTTTTGCGGGCTCGCGCATTGAATCCGGCCAATGTGGGTTCGGCTCTCAAAGTGCGCCTTGCGATCGGCGGCAAGGTGATACGTGCCGTAGCTCTGGGGCCGGGACGCGCGGCTCTTCAACCCGAGCCAGAGGTGCGGCCATGAAACTGAAATTGCCGCGTGCCGGGCTCTGCTGCGTGCTTTTCGCGTTTGTGTCTCTCGTGCAAGCCGCTGCAATGGGCGGCAAGAAGACGCCACCGCCGGTGGCCAAGGCAACCCCACCGGAGGACGCCCTCAGGGCCTACATCGAGCGGGTGCGGGCACAGCAGGCGGCAGAGGTGCTGACGCTGGGCTCGATCTGGAGTCCCGAAGGCCGGTTGGTGCGACTTGGCACCGACGCCAAGGCAGTGCGACTGCACGATGTGGTCTCCGTCGTAGTGACAGAAAGCCTGGCGGCCTCGACCGACGGGCAAGTCAAGAATTCGCGGGCTTCGAATGCCAGCTCGGCGCTGACTTCACTCTTTGGCAAGCTAAAGTCTTCCAACGCACTGCAAAATTTATTGGGCATGACGGCTTCCTCGGGACTCTCGGCGCAAGGTCAGAGCACGACCAACTCGAGTCTCACGACGACCTTCGGCGCCGAGGTAATCGATGTGCTGCCCAACGGGATGCTGGTAGTGCAGGCAACGCGGCAATTGACCTTTTCGCAGCAGACGCAGTTGATCAAGCTGCGCGGCCTGGTGCGTCCGGAGGATGTGAGCGCACAGAACCAGGTGATGTCGACGGCCATGACCGATCTTGAGCTGGAGGTCACCGGCAAGGGAATCGTCAACGACTCGACCTACCGGCAGAACCCGCTGGTGCGGCTGGTTGAGCGGCTGGTGGTGTTTTAAAGGCAGGGACTAGGGACTAGGGAATAGGAATAGCAATGCGGGTTGCGAACCATAGAACGGCCAGAAGGAAAAGATGCGCTAGCGTCATGTGCTGGCTTGGACTGGTTGCTGTGCTGATTGTCGTCGCTCTGCCGGTGAGCGGCGAGGCTACTGGACACCTGGCGCGAATCAAGGACGTCGCGACGATCGAAGGAATTCGCGATAACCAGTTGGTCGGTTACGGTCTGGTGGTGGGCCTGCGGGGCACGGGGGACAGCTCGCAGACGGTCTTTCCCGCGCAGACGCTGATCTCGACGCTGGAGCGGATGGGCATCACGGTTCCCCAGACCGGGGCCAACAGCGCCAGCAATATGCAGGTGAAGAACATGGCTGCGGTCTTTGTGGTGGCCATGCTGCCGCCCTTTAGCCGGCCCGGCTACAAGATGGACATTACGGTCTCCTCGGCGGGCGATGCGCGATCGCTCGAAGGAGGCATCCTGCTGATGACTCCGCTCTATGGGCCGGATGGCCAAATCTATGCGCAGGCCCAGGGAGCGCTGGTGCTGGGCGGCTATATGGCTTCGGCCGGGGGGAATACCAAGCTCTCGAATCATCCAACGACCGCGCGGATTCCCGGCGGGGCGCTGGTTGAGCGGACTGTGTCTTTCGATCTGAAGCAGATGCACGTGGTGAGCGTGGTGCTGAATGATGCCGACTTCCATACCGCCGAGCGGATGGCCTCGGCGATTGATCAGGCTCTAGGCGCACGGCGGGCACATGCGGTTGATAGCCGCCGTGTGGAGGTGACCGCTGCGCCCGAAGAGGACATGGCTGCTCTACTCGACAGGGTGGAGGCCGTCGAAGTGGATGTCTATCCGAGGGCGCGGGTGGTGGTGAATGAGCGCACCGGGACGGTGGTGATCGGGGGAACGGTGCGGTTGCAGCCGGTCTCGATACTGCATGGAGGGCTGAGCGTGAATGTCATCTCCGAGACTGAGGTCTCGCAGCCCGGTCCATTCTCAACGGGAACGACGCAGGTAGTTCAGCAGACGGCGGTGCAGGCGACGGACAAGCCCGTGAACCGGATTGACTTGAAAGAGGGCGCAACGGTCGAAGATCTGGTGCAGGAGCTGCAACGGACAGGAGCCGGTGCGCGGGATGTGATCTCGATATTGCAGGCGATGAAGGAGGCCGGAGCGCTGGAGGCCGACTTGGAGGTTCTCTAATGTTAAATTTCTCGCGGAGGTCGCGATGACGTTATCGATAGCGGCAGCAACGGCGGCCACAGAGGTTGGACCAGGCCAGAGCGCATCTCAATCTCAGGCCACGCCCCATCCTCGCCTTGTTCATGCGGCACATGAGTTTGAGGCGCAGATGATGCAGGAGTTATTGAAGCCGA
>Ga0181520_10012250_pt1 | contig 11069 bp, 14 predicted proteins | sample PEATcosm2014_Bin_29_FD_132451 | JGI IMG/M metagenome (GOLD analysis project Ga0181520, IMG submission 132451) | Peatland microbial communities from MTU Mesocosm Facility, Houghton, MI, USA - PEATcosm2014_Bin02_30_metaG | ecosystem: Environmental > Terrestrial > Soil > Wetlands > Peat | place...
CGGCGCGATGGCGACGATCGGGGTGACCTGCAGCACCACCGTCCAGGGCTGGAAGGCGGCACGGGCGAGCGGGCTGGCCTGCATGAGCAGCGCGAGCATCACCCCGGCCACGGCGGAGACGGCCAGGGCGGCGAAGGTGACGCCGAGGGTGGAGGCGAGCGAGGCGAGGAATAGCGGTGGATCGGCGAGGAAGGCGCCGACGATGGCGACGGGTCCCGGCACCAGGTATTCCGGCACTCCGGAAAGGCGTACCGCGCTCTCCCAGAGCACCAGGAACAACGCGGCGAAGAGCCAGGGGGCGAGGCGGGTCATGCGACGGGAGCGGTCCCCAGCGCGGCCTGCATGGCGTGGGTCACCTCGGCGACCAGGGCGGTGTAGGCCGGGGCCAGGCGGGTCTCGGGTCCCGGTGCGACGTGCGAAACGATCTCGGTGGCGATGTGCCCGGGCCGGGGGGTCATCAGTACGATGCGGCGGGCGAGGAAGCACGCCTCGTAGGTCGAGTGGGTGACGAACACCACCGTGCAACCGAGTTGGCGCCACAAGGCCAGCAGATCGTCCTGCAAGCGGAACCGGGTGAACTCGTCGAGCGCCGCGAAGGGTTCGTCCATCAGCAGCAGGCGGGGCCGGGTGACCAGGGCACGGGCGATCGAGACCCGCATGCGCATGCCGCCCGACAACTCGCGCGGACGGGCGTGGGCGAACTGCTCCAGCCCGACGCGCGCCAGCACCGCGCGAATCTCGGGCTCGGCCGCGCGCCGGCTCTGGCCACGCAGGCGGAGCGGCAGGAAAACGTTCTCGGCGGCGTCCGCCCAGGGCAGCAGGGTCGCGTCCTGGAACACGTAGCCGATCTCGCCCGGCGCCGGCGCGGCGCCGTTATCCCAGGCCAGGCGGCCCGCATCCGGCGCGTCGAGTCCCGCGAGGAGGCGCAACAGAGTCGATTTGCCGCAGCCGGAGGGGCCGAGCAGAGCCAGGAAATCGCCGCGCTCGAGACGCAGCGAGATATCGCGCAGCGCCTCGGTGCCGTTGGGAAAGCGACGGGCGAGTTGGTGGAGCGTCAGCACGTCAGGGCTTCAGTCCGACCTTGTGATTCACGAATTGCAGCGTGTAGGCGCGCCGGTAGTCCATTTCCTTGGGGTAAAGCCCCTGGCCGGACATCGTCGAGAAGAAATCCGACCAGCGGGCGTCGGTCATGGCGCCGATGCCCGTCCTTGCCGCGTCGCCGGAGGTCAGGATGCCGTTCTTTTGAAGGGCGCCCCGGCCGTACGCCAGCAACGCGTCGGTCATCTCCGGATTGGCCTTTTTCATCAGCGCATTGGCCGGCGCCGGATCGCCGGTGAGATAGGCGGCCCAACCCTCGATGGAGGCGTCGACGAAGCGCTGCACGGTATCCGGCGCCTGCGCGATCATCTTGTCCGACATGGCGAGAAGCTGGGCGTAGCCGGAAAAACCGCCGTCGGCGACGAGCAGGACCACCGGATCGAATCCCGCGGCCTGTTTGATGGAAAACGGCTCGGAGCCCAGGAAGCCCTGCTGGATGGCCCGCTGGTCCGCCAGGAAGGGTTGCAGATTGAAGTTGTAGGGGCGGATCTGGGCGTCGGAATAGCCGAATTTGGCGCGCAGGAAATTCCACCAACCCGCACGGGTATCGGCGCTGATCATGATCGGCTTGCCGCGCAGCGCGGCGAGGCTGTCGTTGCCCTGGCCGGGATGGGCGATGAGGACGGACGGGTCCTTCTGATACATCGCCGCCACCACGCGGAAGGGGATCTTCTCCTTCACGAAGTTGAGCGCGATGAAGCTGTTCGAGGCGATGCTGACGTCCAGCCGGCCGGCCAGCAGGAGCTGCGTCTGGTTCACGCTGGGGCCGCCCTGGCGGATGGTGACGTCGAGCCCGTGCGCCCGGTAGATGCCGGTGGCCAGCGCCTGGTAGTAGCCGCCATACTCGGCCTCGGCGAGCCAGTCGGTGCCGAAGGTCAGCTTGTCCTCAGCCCGCGCCGCGCCGGCACCCAGGCCGATCGCCAGGAGAATGGCCACCAACGTCCGCATCGCGTGCCCCCTCGTGCTGTCCGGATCGATGTTGTGCCATCGCAGGGGCTTGCCAACCAGACCGTGCCGGGGCTGACTGGCCGCCATGAGTGCGATTTCCTTCCGTTTCGGGCTGGCCGGACGGCGCGCCATCGTCACCGGGCATCGTGGCGGCATCGGCGGCGCCGTGGCCGGGCTGTTCGCCGCCGAGGGGGCGGAGGTGATCGGCCTCGATCTGCCGGATTTCGACCTGGCCGACGTCGCCACGGTGGAGGCGCGGGCGCGGGCGCTGATCGGCGAGCGCGGGGTCGACGTGCTGGTGAATTGCGCCGGCGTCACCGTGCTGGGCAGCGTGCTGGAGACCAGCCTGGCCGAGACCGAGCGCGTGTTCCGGGTGAATTTCCTCGCCCCCTACGCGCTGATCCGCGCCGTGCTGCCCGGCATGATCGCGCGCCGGCGGGGCGCGGTGGTGAACGTCGCGTCCGACCAGGCGCTGATCGGCAAGAAAGCGAGTGCGGCCTATGGCGCCAGCAAGGCGGCGCTGGCACAGCTGACGCGCAGCGCCGCGCTGGACTGGGCGGGGCACAACATCCGCTTCAACTGCATCGCACCGGGCAGCACCGACACCGCCATGCTCGGCGAGGTCATCCGCGAGCTGTCCGCGCGGTCCCCGGGGGCACCGGATTCCGCGGATGCCTACATGGCGGCGGTGCCGTTGGGACGGTTCGCCGCGCCGGCTGAGATCGCCGCGGTGATCGCCTTTCTGGCCTCCGACGCCGCCAGCTTCGTCACCGGCGTGGTGATGCCGGTGGACGGCGGGACCACGGCGGCATGAGGATGGCGCTGCCCTGATGGAAGAACCGCGGCTGAAGGCCGGGATCTGGGTGAGCATGGCGGTGCGCATGGGCAACGCAAGCGGGCGCTACGGCGCGGTGCTGCGGCGCGGCGACCCGGACGCCGGCGGCGTGATCGTGGTGCTGCGCGGGCGCGAGGGCTTGTGCGTTCTGACGCAGATGCGCACGAACGAGGGGGCGCTCGCCTGGATGCGCGCCACCGGCGCGGCGCCCGTGGACCAGGAGAAGGCTGACGCCTACGTGGCGCGGCAGGTGAAGTACGACTCCGATCTGTGGGTGCTGGAGTTCGAGAGCCCGGACCTGCTGCCACCGTTCGAGGGGACGATCGTCTGAGGGGTCGGGCGATGCCGCCTGTTGCCAACGCGCCACAGCGCGACCAAACTCCGATGGCTCGCGTAACCACAGGCTGGTGCGCAGGCGTGTGATTCCGCGGTTACCGGCGCATAGGCCCACAGGCAATCGGAACAGGTTGATTCCATGAAGCGCGTTCTTCTCGCCGCCACTCTTCTTGCCCTACCGCTGGTGGCACGGGCACAGCCCATCCAGGGCCTCTACGTCGGCGCCGGCGGGGGGGCGAACTGGCTGCTGGACAATGAGGTGCGGGTGCATACCGGCCCCCTGGCGGGGCCGAAGCTGGATAGCAACAGCAACGCCGGTCCGGTGGCGCTCGGCAGCGTCGGCTGGGCGTTCGGCAACGGCGTGCGGGTCGAGGCTGAGGGAAGCTGGCGCCGGAACGGCGGCCTGGCGAAGGACCTCACCGAACAGAAATACGGCGCCATGGCGAACGTGCTGTTCGACATGGATATCGGCTCGCCCTGGGTGTTCCCCTATCTTGGCGCCGGTGCCGGCGCGCAGTGGGTGCACCTGACCGGCAACGGCGTCTCGGTCACCGACCCCGCCTTCGCCTACCAGGCCATCGCCGGCCTGTCCTTCCCGATCCCCTGGGTCGTCGGACTGTCCGCTACCGCGGAGTACCGCTACCTCGGCGTGACGGGGAAACAGAAATTGCCGTCGATGGGGACCCTGGAGTCCTATGCCAGCGGCAACAACAACCAGGCGGCGCTGCTCGGCCTGCGCTACGCCTTTCACGTGACGCCGCCGGCGATGCCGGCATCCCCCGCGCCGGCACCCGCCGCGGCCCCCGCCCCGGCGCCGGCACGCAGTTACCTGGTGTTCTTCGACTGGGACAGCGCGGCACTGACCGGGCGGGCACGGCAGATCATCGCCGAGGCAGCACAGAACAGCACGCACGTGCAGGTGACGCGCATCGACGTGGCGGGCTACGCCGACAAGACCGGCACGGCACCATACAATCTCGCTCTGTCGCGCCGGCGCGCCGAGACGGTGGCGGCGGAACTGGTGGCGCGAGGCGTGGCTAAACAGGCGATCGACATCCAGGCCTTCGGCGACACCAAGCCGTTGGTGCCCACCGCCGCCGGCGTGCGGGAACCGCAGAACCGGCGGGTGGAGATCGTGCTGCACTGATCCCGGCGGCAACGGCGCTCACGCGAACGTTCCTTTGGTCGCACGTTTTTCCCCCGGGTCCGGGCGTATGGTCCCTTCGTACGGCGCGGCACATCCGCGCCGCGGCGATGGCCGAGGGAGAACGACGATGCGCATAATCCTGTCGATGCTGGCTGCCATGTTGGCTACAAGCGTGCTGGCGGGCTGCGTAAGCCTCAGCAGCAGCAATCCGGAGCCGCCGGCGCAAACCACCGTGGTGGTGCCGCGCTAGCAGCCACGGCGGATCAGCGCGGCGCGGCCTCGGCCGCGCGGGCACGCGTCATGATCTCGCCGGCCGTCACGACCCCGTCGGCCGATACCGCCGCGCCGCCTTCCACCAGCACCTCGGCGGTCCAGGTGTTGCAGGTGTGGGATAGCGAATAGGCGATGCTCGCGGCATAGAACAGGCTGCCCGGATAGGGGCCGTCGCCGAGCGCCACCAGCGCGCCGGTGGGGTCGTGCGTGAAGCTGTTCGACACATAGGCGACCGCGCGTCGCGCGCCGTCCTCGCTCAGCATGAGCCGGACCACGTTCGCGCTCCCGAACGCCGCCTCGGGCGCGGTGGAAAGGCCGGTTACCAGCAGCGCGCCGGGGCCGGGCAGGGCGGCGAGCAACATGTCGCCGAAGCCCGGGTGGGGATCGGCGAGATAGTGGCGATCGCCGAAGCCGAACACCAGCGTACGGGCGCCGGGGAAGCGGTCGCGCAACACGGCGAGCGGACCGGTCAGGTCCTCGGCGCGCAGCCCGATTTCGGTGTGCCATTCGCGGTCGATGACGGCGACCGGGACGGGGCGGGGCAGGCTCAGCGGGTCCGGCCGCGCCGGGACGGCACTGCACGCGGCAAGCAGCAGGAGGGAACCGAACAGCAGCGCCGGGCGCTGGACCCGCCTCATCCGTGCGACAGGATCTGCCCGAGGAAGGTGCGGGTGCGTTCGTTGCGCGGGTTCGCGAAGAAGGTCTCGGGCGGCGCTTCCTCGACGATCTCGCCTTCGTCCATGAAAATGACGCGGTGCGCCACGCTGCGGGCGAACCCCATTTCGTGGGTCACGCACAGCATGGTCATGCCGTCCCGGGCCAGGCCGATCATGGTCTCCAGCACTTCCTTGACCATCTCGGGATCGAGCGCGGAGGTGGGTTCGTCGAACAGCATGACTTTGGGATTCATGCAGAGAGCGCGCGCGATGGCGACGCGCTGCTGCTGGCCGCCGGAAAGCTGGCCGGGATATTTGGCGGCCTGCTCGGGGATGCGCACGCGGGTGAGGTACTGCTTCGCCAGCGCCTCGGCCTCGGCCTTGCTGGTGCCGCGCACTTTCATCGGCGCCAGCATGCAGTTCTGCAGCACGGTGAGGTGCGGGAACAGGTTGAACGACTGGAACACCATGCCGATCTCGCGCCTGACCTGATCCAACGCGCGTGTGTGTGGGCCGACCTCGGTGCCGTCGAACACGATGCGGCCGGTCTGGTGGTGTTCCAACTGGTTGATGCAGCGGATCAGGGTGGACTTGCCGGAGCCCGAGGGGCCGCAGACGACGATCCGTTCGCCGCGGTGAACCTGCAGGTTGATGTTCTTGAGCGCCTGGAAGCTGCCGAAGCTCTTGCAGACCCCTTCCAGGGTGATGATGAGGTCGCCGGTTGGCGCGCCGGGGCTTGCGGACATGGGCAGGTTCCTGAGATGGGCGGACGGGGCGCGCCCGGGGCGCGCCCCGCGTCGGGTCAGAATACCGGCAGTTCGGGCAACGGGGCACCCAGCCACTTGCGACAAATGCCGTCCAGCTCGCCGTTGTTCTTGATGAAGTAGATGAAGGTGTTGACCCACTGGAGCAGGTCGTTCTGGCCGCGGCGCAGCGTGATGCCGTTGGGCTGATGGCGCAGCACCATCTTGACCTCGTAGTTGGCCGCCGGGTTCATGTCCATGATCTGCTTGGCGGTGATGTTGTTCACGCCGATGACGTCGATCTGGCGGGACAGGATCGCCTGGGCGGTGGTGGAGTCATCGTCGAAGCGCATGATCTGCGTGCCCGCCGGCGCGATCGCCGAGATGGCGGTGTCCTGCGTGCTGGCGCGGGCGACGCCCACCTTCAGCGCCTTGAGGTCGGCCACGGTGGAGATCTTGGTCGTCTTGGGGGCCAGCACTTCGATATCGATGCTGCTGTAGGGGATCGAGAACATGCACTGCCGGGCGCGCTCCGGCGTGATGCCGAAGGTGGCGATCAGCACATCGACCTTGCTGGTCAGCAGGTAGGGGATACGGTTGGGGCCGGTGACCGCCACCAGCTCGAGATCGACGCCCAGGTACTTGGCCATCAGCGTGGCCACATCCACGTCATAGCCCTCATACTTGTTGGTGCCAGTAGCCAGCCCGAACGGCGGCAGGTCGACCAGGATGCCGACCTGCAGTTTCTTCTTGGTCAGCAGGTCGTCGATGCTCTGCGCTTCGGCGGAAGAGGCGGCGCCGAGGGTGGCGAGAACGGCGCCGGCGGCGCCGAGCAGGCCGAGCGGCCGGCGGGACAGGCTGAGAGTGCGATCGGCGGACATGAGCGGTTCTCCTCGTTCGGTTTGGTGGGGGCGATGGCGATGGGCGTAGCGGTTCAGAACACCGGCAACTCGGGCATCGGGCCGTCCAGCCATTTGCGGTAAAGGGCGTCCAGCTCGCCATTGTTTTTGACGTAGTAGATGAAGGTGTTGACCCACTGGAGCAGGTCGGTCTGGCCGCGGCGCAGCGCGATGCCGTTGGGCTGATGGCGCAACAGCATCTTGGACTCGTAGTTGGCCGCCGGGTTCATCTTCATGATCTGCTTGGCGATGTGGATGCCCGCGCCGATGGCGTCGACCTGGCCGGACAGCATCGCCTGGGCGTTGGTCGCGTCGTCCTCGAAGCGCATGATGCGCGTGCCCGGCGGCGCGATCGCGCTGAGGACGGCGTCCTGCCCGCTGGCCCGCGGGACGCCCACCTTGAGCGTCTTCAGGTCGTCCACGGTGGCGATTTTGGTCGCTTTTGGGGCCAGCAATTCGATGTCGAGGCTGCTGTAGGGAATCGAAAACGCCACCTGGCGGGCGCGCTCCGGCGTGATGCCGAAGGTGGCGATCAGCATATCGACCTTGTTGGCCAGCAGGAACGGAATGCGGTTCGGACCGGCGACCGCCACCAGCTCGAGGTCGACGCCCAGGTATTTGGCCATCAGCCCCGCCACGTCGGGGTCATAACCCTCGTACTGGTTGTTGCCGGTGGCCAGGCCAAAGGGCGGCAGATCGATCAGGATGCCGACCAGCAGTTTTTTCCTGGTCAGCAGGTCGTCGATGCTCTGCGCCGCGGCGGGGGAGGCGGCGCCGAAGGTGGCGAGGGCGGCGCCGAGCAGACCGGGCGGCCGGCGGGGCAGGCTGAGAGTGCGATCGGCGGACATGGCAGGAATCCTGGGGTGGACGGGGTGTCGCGACGCAGCCGCGGCGGGTCAGAACACCGGCAGCTCGGGCAGCGGGGCGCCCATCCACTTGCGGCAGATGGCGTCCAGCTCGCCGTTGTTCTTGACGAAGTAGATGAAGGTGTTGACCCACTGGAGCAGATCGGTCTGACCGCGGCGCAGCGTGATGCCATTGGGCTGGTGGCGCAGCGCGAACTTGGCCTCGTAGTTGGCCGAGGGGTTCATTTCGATGAACGCCTTGAGCGTGGTCGTGGCCAGGCCGGTGGCGTCGATCTGGCCGGACAGCAACGCCTGCGCGGTGGTGGCGTCGTCGTCGAAGCGCATGATGCGCGTGCCCGGCGGCGCGAGCGCGGTGACGGCGGCATCCGGCGTGCTGGCGCGGGGGACGCCAATCCTGAACGCCTTGAGGTCCTCCGGGCCGGTGATCTTCTTGTCCTTGGTGGCGACCAGCATGATGTCGATACTGCTGTAGGGGATGGAGAACATCACCTGCCGGGCGCGCTCGGGCGTGATGCCGAAGGCGGCGATCAGCATGTCCACCTTGCCGGTCAGCAGGTAGGGGATGCGGTTGGGTCCGGTGACCGGCACCAGTTCGAGATCGACGCCCATGTACTTGGCCATCAGCGTGGACACGTCGACGTCATAGCCCTCGTACTTGTTGGTGCCGATGGCCAGCCCGAACGGCGCGAAATCCGCCAGGAAGCCGACCTGAAGCTTCTTGCGGGTCAGCACATCGTCGATGCTCTGCGCCTCGGCGGGGGAGGCGGCGCCGAGGGTGGCGAGGACAGCGCCGGCGGCGCCGAGCATACCGAGCGGACGGCGGGACAGGCGAAGGGAACGGTCGGCGGACATGGACGGTTTCTCCTTGCCAGGATTGGCGGCGGTGCCTGGTTTCACCGCGAAACGGTGCCGAAGCGCACTTCGAGGCGGCGGCTGAGCATCGACAGCGGCCAGCAAAGGACGAAGTAGATGGCGGCGACGATGCAGAACACGAGGAACGGGCGGAAGGTGGCGTTGTTGATGATCTGACCGGCCCGGGTGACCTCGACGAAACCGATGATGGAGGCCAGCGAAGTGCTCTTGAGCAGTAGCACGAGGAAGCCGACGGTGGGCGCGATGGCGATGCGCGCGGCCTGCGGCAACACGATGTAGATCATCCGGGCGGGATAGCGCATGCCGAGCGCGGTGGCCGCTTCCCACTGTCCCTTGGGGATCGCCTCGATGCAGCCGCGCCAGATTTCGCCGAGGAAGGCGGCGGCGTTCATGGTCAGCGCGATGGCGGCGGCGACCAGCGGATCGATGGAGCCGGCGAACAGGTTGGCGCCGAAGAAAACCAAAAAAAGCTGCATCAGCAGCGGGGTGCCCTGGAACACCTGGATATAGCCGGCGGCGATCCCGCGCAGTGCCGCCGGCGGGGCGGTGCGGGCCAGCGCCACGACCAGGCCGCCGAGGCCGCCACCGGCAAACGCGATGGCCGAGAGCAGCAGCGTCCAGCGCACCGCCTCGACGATGAACAGCACCTCGTTGGGGCCGAAATGACGGATCATCGCCGCTGACCCGGTTCGGCGAAGACGGCGCGGTGGATGACGGCGAAGGCGCCGGAGAAGGCCATCGACAATGCCAGATAGATGACGGTGATGACGATGTAGATTTCGAAGCTGCGGAAGGTGCGCGACTGCAGGTCGTTGGCGGTGGCGGTGAGTTCCTGCGCGGAAATGGTGGAGACCACGCTGGAGGAGAGCATGAGCAGGATGAACTGGCTGCTCATGGCGGGATAGACGACCTTCAGCGCCGGAAACAGGATGATGTAGCGGAACACCTGCAACGGCCTGAGCCCGAGGGCGAGCCCGGCCTCGATCTGGCCGCGATGGATGTTCTCGATGCCGGCGCGGACGATCTCGGTGCCGTAGGCGCCGACATTGACCACCATGGCGAGCAGCGCCGCCTGGTTGGAGTCCATCCGCAGGCCGACGGCGGGCAGGCCGAAGAAGATCAGGAAGAGCTGCACCAGGAACGGGGTGTTGCGGATCGCCTCGACATAGGCATCGACCGCCCAGCGCACGGGTTTCGGGCCCATGGTTTTGCCGAGCGCGCCGAGCACGGCGACCAGCAGGCCAAGCACCATGGCGCTGGCCGAGAGCTGGATGGTGAGCCAGGTGCCCCACAGCAGGTCGGGCCAGGCGGCCCAGACGTCGCCGAACTGGAACGTATAGTTCATCGCGCCGCCCGTTGCAGCGGAACCCGGCGAGGCGGGTGCGACCGGGTTCGGTTGATCTGGCGTGTTTCCATCGTGCGTGTTCGTTGCGGTCGCACTACACCATCCGCCGTCCCGCGACCGGCGGCGGAGGCATCACGGTTCTGGCATCAACCGGTCCAATTGGCAAGCGGTGGCGCGACGGCGGGCAGGATCAAGCCGATACAGACGACCCAAGAAAGTAATGTCTGTATTGTTTCAATGGTTTCCTCTTAAAACGCGCCGTATTTTTTGTAAGCGTCTGTCATCGAAAGCCCCTGGCGCAATTCGTGGCGCATCCCGCCCTCGCGGACGAAGACATCCTCGGCGTCCGTGAGCACTTCCGCTATCATGTCCCTGGGCACGACAACCACGCCGTCAGTGTCGCAAAAGACGAAGTCGCCGGGATAGATGGCGGTGTCGCCGATCTTGACCGGAACCTGCCACTCGCGGATGTTCCAGCGGCCGATCGAACTGGCGGCGCTCTTGAACTTGGCGAACACCGGGAATCTCATTTCGTCGATGTAGGGAACGTCGCGCACGCCGCCGTCCACGACCGCACCCAGGCAGCCACGCTCGCGCGCCGCGGTGGACATGATCTCGCCCCAGTGGGCGGAGCCGAGGTGGCCGCCGCAGGCCCAGACCGAGATGGTGTGCGCCGTGATGCTGTCCAGCATCGCGAGGCGCTGGTCGGTGTCGTTGTCCGTGATGGCCGCGCAGGGGTAGCCCTGGCCCGTGAAGGCGAAGCCGCAGATGCGATCGACCTGGGTGAACGGGGTAATGTAATAGGGCAGAATCTGGTTGCGGAACCCTTTCTTGTCCAGCATGTCGGCGACGGCGCCCGAATAAAGCCGGCCGTAGCGTTCACAGATGTCCTTCAGGCCCGTGTCATCCATCGTGTGCCTCCCGCGGCGTTCGACTCTTCCTGGCGCGTCCACCGTCCCTACCACCGCGCCATGAACTGTGCCAGAGCCGCCAAGCGCCGCGCCGCGCGGGCCGGCCTCACGGTGCGGCGGCGAATGCGTCTAGCATGGC
>Ga0181520_10012252_pt1 | contig 11069 bp, 6 predicted proteins | sample PEATcosm2014_Bin_29_FD_132451 | JGI IMG/M metagenome (GOLD analysis project Ga0181520, IMG submission 132451) | Peatland microbial communities from MTU Mesocosm Facility, Houghton, MI, USA - PEATcosm2014_Bin02_30_metaG | ecosystem: Environmental > Terrestrial > Soil > Wetlands > Peat | place...
GAATTCAGAACATGGAAAAGATACCGCGGCGGCTGGGCAAGTAAACTTTGGATTTATGATTTAAAGAATAACACATCTGAACAAATTACATTCGACAATGCAGTGGATGCTCTACCTATGTGGCATGGAAATACTATTTATTTCCTTTCCGACAGGGACGACAATAAAAAACATAATATATGGGCATATGATGTTGATACTAAACAATTCCGGGAGATTACTCACTTTACGGATTATGATATTAAATGGCCGAGTTTGGGGCCTAATGATATTGTATTTGAAAAAGGCGGTGAAATATTTCTACTTGATCTTGTAACAGAAAAATCTCGCCCGGTAGATATAGAAGTCCCTGCGGATTTACCACAGGACAGGCCTCAGTTAAAAAACCTATCTGGTTTAGTAAATAATTTTTCTCTTTCTCCCAGTGGTAAGCGTGCTTTATTCTGCGCTCGCGGAGAAATATTAACTGTTCCGGAAAAGAACGGCAGCATTCAAAATCTGACAAATACTTCGGGAATTGCTGAAAGGTTTCCGTCATGGTCACCCGATGGAAAGTACGTTGCATATTTTTCGGATAAAACTGGTGAGTATGAATTATATATTCGCCCCGGTGATGGAAGCGGTGAAGAGAAACAAATAACAAAAGATGGCCATTGTTTCAGATATAATCCTGAATGGTCTCCCAACAGCAAATCGATTGCGTTCAGTGATAAAACAGGAAGTATTTATATAGTAAATATTGACGACGGGGAAACAAAACTGGTAGACAAAAACGAATGGGATTTCCATTTGCATTATAACTGGTCCCCTGATAGCAAGTTTCTTGCTTACGATAAAGGTATTTCCGAGCTCTCTTCCGGAGTTTTTATTTACGATATAAAAGAAGAAAAAATTTATCCTGTTACTACCGGTTACTATAACAGTACATCTCCGGTTTTTGATCCGGGCGGAAAGTATCTGTATTATTATTCGAATGATCAATTTCATCCGGTTTATGGTGATATGGATGCTACCTGGATTTACCCGAATTCCACATCTATCGTTGCGGTCACACTTCAAAAAGATGGATTGTCCCCTTTGATACCTCAAAATGATATGGAAGAAGTTAAAGCTGATACTTCAAAGAAAAATGATGAAAGTGATAAATCAAAGAAAGCCGATGATAAAAAAGGGAAATCCGATGATGGCGCAAAACCAGTAAAGATAGATTTTGAAAATATTGAGCAGCGGTCAGTAAAACTACCTGTGGAAGTCGGTAATGTAGGTCCGCTTCACGCAGTAGAAGGCAAGGTAGTTTATCAGAAAGAACCTTCTGCCGGCGATGCAAAACCAGGTGCACCAACCGGTACAGTTTACTATTATGATCTGAAAGACAGGGAATCAAAAGAAATTATTTCCGGCATTAATACTTATGATATTTCAGCCGATGGGAAAAAAATTATATATAAGAGCGGTTTTATTTATGGCATAATAGATTTAGCAGCAGGGAAAAAAGTTGGTGACGGTAAAATAAATACGGATAATTTAGAAACCTGGATTAATCCCCGTGAAGAATGGACAGAGATGTTCAATGATGCCTGGAGAATTGAACGGGATTACTTCTATGATCCGGGCATGCATGGTGTTGACTGGAAGGCAATCAAAGATCGTTATGCTGCTTTACTACCGTTTATAATTGACAGGAATGATTTGAATTATATAATAGGTGAAATGATTGGGGAATTAAATTCTTCACATACTTATGTTGGCGGTGGAGATGTTGAACAGCCAAAAACTATAAATGTTGGTTTACTTGGTTGTGATTATGAAATTGCGAATGGTTACTACAGATTTAAGAAAATATACAAAGGTGGTTCTTGGGATAATTTGGAAATTACGTCTCCTTTATTGGAACCAGGTAATGACGTCAAAGAAGGCGATTACTTAATAGCTGTAAATGGTTTGCCGTTAGATATTAAAGAAGATCCATGGGCAGCTTTTCAGGGTTTGGCTGATCAAACAATTACCTTAACTATAAATTCTAAACCAAATTTTGAAGGTGCCAGGAAAATTTTAGTAAAACCTTTATCCAGTGAGGCCAGGCTAAGAAATCTTGCCTGGATTGAAGAAAACAGGGATAAAGTTGATAAAGAGACAGGAGGTAAAGCCGGATATGTTTATGTTCCTAATACAGGCATGGACGGCCAAAGTGAGTTGGTACGTCAATATACTGCTCAGTATACAAAAGATGCCATGATTATAGATGAAAGATTTAATAGCGGTGGACAAATACCCGACAGATTTGTAGAACTTTTGAATCGGCCGGTTTTAAGTTATTGGGCGAGACGCGATTTTAAGAGTACTCAAACTCCTTTTATTGCGTGTCCCGGTCCTAAAGTAATGTTAATAAACGGCTGGTCGGGTTCCGGCGGAGATGCATTCCCGTATTACTTTAAAGAAGAAAAAATCGGTCCTTTAGTCGGGAAAAGAACTTGGGGTGGGCTAATTGGTTATGGAGATAATCCACAATTGGTAGACGGCGGATTTTTGTCTGCTCCAAGTTTCGGCATCTGGGATACTGCCGGAAACTGGACGGTTGAAGGTTATGGGGTTGATCCTGATTATGAAGTTACTGAGAACCCTGCAGAACTTGCAAAAGGAAACGATGAACAATTGGAAAAAGCAATAGAAGTAATAAATGAAAACCTGAAGGAGCATCCGGTAAAAAAATTACAAAAACCACATTATCCGGATAAATCGAAATAATCTGGTAATTTCTGAGCAGGGCTGCCTTTGCTTAAGCAGGCTGCCCTGCCTATTTTTCAACTGAACGTAAATACTCAAGTATGGCCCAAGCGCCATCCCTTGTAAGTTGTTGATCCGGCATCATAATCTTATATTCGCTCACTAATTTTTGCATCAACGGATCCTGTTTTTGCATCTCCGTCGTATTCAATAAATAATTCATTATATATAAGGGTGTATTCATTTTTGTAACATTTCTTAATGACGGCCCTACATCCCTTGAGTCAAGTTTATGGCAGGATATACATTGCATATTAAAAATCTTAGTGCCTTGTATAACAAGGTTTTGATCAATTGCTCCAAGAGTTATTTCTTTAATCGGCCCGATACCGTTATTATCCGGATATTCATATTTTGAAGATGAAGCATTATTATTAGTGGAAGTTGAATTAGTTTGATTAGAACTTTGCAGACTTCCCGAATTATTATATCCTGGATTGACGGTATCTTCCTGTTTCTCTTTTGAACAGGAAATGCCTATAAATGTTATTGTTAAAAAAGTAATAAAAATAAAAAATGATTTCATAAATATCTTTAATCCCGTATATGATTTAATGTTGGTGTTTTCATTGAAGTCTTAAAAAAGTAATTTAAAATAACTCTGACATTTATGCCGGTGATTACAAAATTAATACATAACAAGTGCTATTTAAAATTTTACTGCTAAGCCGAAATAAATAGGCTGGAATCGAACTCCGGGTTTAAGATCCTGGATAAATAATAATTTTTTTAATAATACTGATGATTCCGGTAATAGCCGGCTTAAATAAATCTGAATATAATATTACAAAGATATATGTCAGCTAAATTTTTGACTGTGAGAATAAACATTTAATCGAATTCTTGTCGCAGAACCTATCAAGAGATATGTGTTAAATGATCAAATTTTTAATAGATGCTTTTCGAAATTCATTACAAAAAAGCGGCTGCCCTTTTGATAAACTTCATGGCCTTCGGATTCAAGAAGTTCCATTTGATGTTTCAGGCCGCCTGGATATTTGGAATTTAATTCGCCTTTTGACTTTAATGTACGCCAATATGGCGTAATTTTTTTCTTCCCTTCTGCTAACATTTCTTCTGCTGCATTTGCAGAAATCCATGCAAATATCCCCGTAGTCATAGGGCAGCTTATAGTAGCATTATATCTTTCCGCTATAATTTCACGGATATTATTTATTGTTATCAGTTTTCCTTTGGGAATGTGTCTCATTATTTCATCAACTTCTTTGGGGGAAGGAATTGCGCAAGTTCCAGATCCCCATCTCTTGCTTTGTTTTTCAGTTATTTCAATTACCGTTGGAAGACACTTATTATCGTTAAGTTTTTCCTGCCATGTTTTTCTTTTATTCATAATACACCCCGCTTATTTAATTAAGAATATAAAGAGAAAAAATTATTGTTCTAAAATATAAAAATAATTTTAGAAAGAGTATAGAATTTACTTTGCTTCTGATCTGAAATATTCAAGCAAAGCACGGGCTTGATGTTCATTAAGTTCAAGGTCGGGCATGAACTCGCCGTTGTATTTCTTAATTAATACTTTTAATTGAGGGTCCTTCTTCTGCATTTGAGTTGTATTCAGTAAATAGTTCATAATATATTCCGGGCGCATTTGATTTGTTATTTTCCTTAATGCCGGTCCTTCGACTTCTGCGTCAAGACTATGACAGGCCGAGCATTTATCAGAAAAAATATCCTTCCCTTCATTCGCTAATTTATTATCAATAGCTTCCAGGCGCAGCTTTTTAATTGGGCCAATCCCTATCCCTTTATTATTTTTTATCTCCTTTACTTTAGTTGAATCCAGAGCGCTTTCCCGGATGTGGTGCGTTTTAATAATTTCCTTAGCATCTACAATATTCAGTGAGATAAGCAATGTTAAACAGCTTACAAATATTTTATAATATTTTATCATTTTTTTCTCATCAGGTTTTTAATTTTAAATATTGAAAACATAGTACGAAATAAATAATTAGTCCTGAATATTTTATAAAAATAATATTTTAACATTACTAAAAAGAAAGATTAAAGTCCGTCGGCTCAATCACTTAGAAATATTTAGAAAAAGTTTAGAGAATAAATTTTGAGGGAACGATTCTTTAAAATGAAAACAGGCTAAAGAATTATTTCATTTAGCCTGAATTTTCAACATTATAAACTATTACCAGATATTAACTAATTTATCATCCGGCGCTCTCATCGGGTCCCCTTTTTTAACATTAAATGCATCCCAGAAAGCAGGTGTGTTGCTTAAAGGGCCTATTACTCTGTAGCGCTCAGGTGAATGAGGATCAACTTTTAAACGCAGTTTTAATCTTTCCGGCCTGTCTTTGATTTTCCAGATATTAGCAAAAGACAGGAAAAATCTCTGAGCAGGGCTAAATCCGTCAATTGGTTTACCTGCTTTGAACTGTTCTGTCTTTTTAAAAGCGTCAAAGGAAACGTTTATACCGCCGAGGTCGGCAATATTTTCACCTTCAGTTAAACTTCCATTGACATGAAGAGTATCTACTGCCGTAAAACTATTAAATTGTTCTATTATTTTTGCAGCTCTCTGGTTGAACTTTTCTTCGTCTTGTTTGGTCCACCAATCTTTTAAATTTCCGGTAGCATCAAATTGTCTGCCTTGATCATCAAATCCGTGCGTCATTTCATGCCCGATTACAGCACCAATTCCACCATAATTTATTGCATCGTCAGCGCCCTTATCAAAGAAAGGAGGTTGTAAAATTCCTGCCGGGAAGACTATTTCATTATTTTGTGGATTGTAATAAGCGTTCACAGTTTGAGGAGTCATCCCCCATTCGGTTTTATCAACTGCTTTTCCGATTTTAGCCAAATCTTTCCTGCTTTCGAAGATTGATGAATTTAATACATTTCCAAAGTATGATTCTCTGTTAATTACTAACCCTGTGTAATCCTTCCATTTATCCGGATAACCTATTTTTACTGTAAAAGCCGCTAACTTCTTCAAGGCTTCTTTTTTTGTTTTAGAGCTCATCCATTGCACATTTTCGATTCTTACTTTTAAAGATGCCATTAAGTTTCTTACTAATTCCATGGCTCTTTTCTTAGCGGTTGGCGGAAAATACTTTTTAACAAATAATTTTCCCAATTCCATTCCGACATGGTTGTCTATTGTTCCAAGCACACGTTTCCAGCGGGGTTGCATTTCCTTAGTTCCGTTTAATTTTTTTCCATAAAAATTGAAATTCGTCTGTCCAAAAGAATCGCTTAAATATGGTGATGAAGAACGAATTATGTTCCATTTTAAATATTCTTTTAAAGTTTCCAATTGAGTGGATTTAATTATGTTACTTACTCCTTTAATAAAATCCGGTTCTGCAACGTTTATATCTCCGGGTGTGGAAATTCCAATTAATTCAAAATAATTATTCCATTCAAAATCCGGAGCAAAGTTTATTAACTCATCCACAGTCATTTTGTGATAAGTTTTCTGAGGATCCCGCTTATCCACACGAGACATGGAAACTTTTGCAAGCTGGGTTTCAAGAGCCAGGATTGTGGCTGCGTACATTGATGAACTAACGGAATCAACACCTGTGAGCATGAACGATGATCGGATAAGATTAATATAACTTTCTCTTATCGCTTTTGTATTATCATCGTCTTTTAGATAATAATCACGATCGGGCAATCCTAAACCGCTCTGATCCAATTGCGCAATATTCATTTTACTATTTTTCGCGTCCGGGCCGGAGCTAAATGCAAAAAGAGGATTTGAATAACCGAGCTGTATATTAACTAATTCCTTATAGAAATCGGTTAAGTCTTTTATTGAGTTCACGGCATCCAGGTCTTTTTTTATCGGCTTGTAGCTTTGTTTTTCAATATTAACCGAATCCATTCCGGTATAATAGAAGTCACCCACGAACTGTTCACTACTGCCCTTTTCCAAATCATTACTCTTATCAACATCTGATAAGATGCTTTGAATCCGGCTTAAATTATCATCTATTAGAATGTAAAATGATCCCCATCCTGAAAAGGCGGCAGGAATTTCAGTATTTTTCAACCACGTTCCGTTTGCATAATCAAAAAAATTAACAGCCGGATTGATAGTTGTATCCATATCTTTTCTACTGATTTCATCTCCACTTCCTTTTATTTTGCCAAAAGAAAATACGGTGGAAGTAATCCCTGTAATAAGGGCAAGACATAACAAAAAGTATTTGAGTTTTATAATCTGCATAGAGTTTACCTACGAATTTGATTTAATGTTAAAATAAGTTATGTAATTAGAATTTCTCATTTAATCCTAAAATTATAAAAAATTATTTACTAATCTAAGAAAATTGTAAAGAATGATATTAAAAAATATAAATACTAATAGGTGAAAGAAAGTAGTTTATTTTATACTGTCGCATTTAATTTAATTAATTTTTTTATAAACACTGCTTTTTCTGAAATCTAATCGTTAATTAATTAATAGAATTAATGCATGAATTAAGTCGGATTCATTGCTATTAATACATTATCAAAAACTTGAATGATTTCATGATTTATTCGAATTATTGGAATAGAAGTCAAAAGTAGTGTTAAATGGATTTCTATTTGATTATTAATCCGCTGAAATGTAAAAGAGGGATTAAGTTATTTATTTAGAATACTTTAAAATAATTTTAATTATTAGTTTATAATAATCGACGTGGAAATGAATTAAAAAAATAGTGCTGTTTACATAATACATGAATCTCTTAATTTAATCGATATTCTTCATATTTAACTGCTACCGCTCATTTACTAATTTTTCCGTCTCTACCAATTCTTGGATTTTTAATGCTTTATTTGATAAGTTTATAACTAAAATAATGTAATTATAATTGATTTTATTCAATAATTCTATAAAGGTGTAATCATGAAAAAAATAATTTTGCCGGCGTTTTTAATGGTACTATTTCTATTATCAACAATTTTTGCCGGGGAAAATAATGTGAAAAAAGAGGACAAAGGAGATGTTGAACAAGTAATTACCAATTTCGTAAAAAGTATTGATACCCGGGACGCCAACACTCTTTCTAAATCTGTAATTTCAGGAGCAAATATTTTTCTGTTTAATCAAATTTCAAATAAGCTTGATAACTATAGTGGATCACAATTTGTTGATTTGGTTAGGAACGGACAAAAAGGCGGTTGGATAAGAACTGTAAGTGTTAGCCTGGTTGATGTTGATGGAAATATTGCAACAGCAAAAATAAATATAACTGATGCTAGATTAAAAGAATCAGGTTATATCACATTAATTAAAAACGACGGAATGTGGATGATTGCAACAGAAGCTACTACGCTAGAGCTAAATAAATAAATTAAATTATTTGAGACTCACTTTTAAAGTGAGTCTCAAATAGCAATAATTTACCAAACTATTTCACCTACTGCCTGATCCAAGGCATATTTATTAACCACATTTTTATAAAGGACCTGCAAATAAAGAAGCTTTGCTTCAGCTAATGCTGTTTCGGTATCAATCAAATCCAGATTGGTAATTACACCATCCTTGTATTGATCTTCTGCACGTAATACAGCTTCCGTTGCATGTTTAACCTGAACTTCTGTGGTTTTCAACTTGTCGAGACTGGTTTTCAAATCATCTTCTGCACCCTGAACTTCAGCTTTAATTCTTCGTTCCTGTATGAGTATTTCCTGAGTACTTGATTTTAATCCGGCTTCAGCTTCTTCTTTCCTTGCCTCTGTTTTATAACCGTCAAAAATGGGTATATTTGCAGATAAACCCGCTACCCAATTACCACGCAATACCTCCAGATCCGGGAATAAACCGTTCTCAAGCCCGTAAGTAACTCCAACAGACAAAGTTGGTGTGTTGCCAAGGCCTGCTGTTTGCGTCGAAAGTTTAGCGCTGCTTTCATTCTCCCTGGCTAATTTTATTTCAGGACGCATTGAATATGCCTTGGATATCAGATGATCTTCGTTCAAATCAGGAATGGTAATCGTAAAATTACCCGAAAGATTTGTGGTCTGTTCTCCTTCATATCCCATAAGGCTTCTTAAATATATTTTCCCTTTGTTCAATGAATTTTGTAAATCAATCAATTCATTTTCTGCAGAAGCAACTCTTACTTGTGTTGTTAGAACATCAAAATCTGTTGAAGACCCGCTTTCAACCTTTTTCTTTGCTATTTCAAGATGATCATTTAATGTATTAATTTGTTCATTTTTTACATCAATACTTTTCTCAAGAAAAATTATTGTGTAAAAAACTTGAATTGTCTGGTAAGCTAAATTGGATTTAATCACGTTGATCTTTTCTTCTGAGGAGAGTTTATATGATTTGATCAATTCCATTGCCGCATCTCTCCTTCCGAAATCATATAGAATTTCTTTCGCACCGATATTAAAGTTATAATTGTTCATAGTATTAAAATCAAAGTTTCCCAAACCCGGAAATGCCAATGAAATTACCGGACCTATATAGGCGTATGAAAGATTACCTTCAACAGTTGGATAATAATTGCTTTTTGCTTCTTTTATCTTTGCATCAACTTCATTTATCTGTTCCATTGCCTGGGTAATAAGAGGCTGGTTATTTAATGTTTGTTTTATCGCCTCGTTAATTGTTAATGAATCACTGTTATTTTGTTGTGAGTATATCGGTTTTAAAAATATTATTATTATTATAAAAAACATTAAACATATATTTCTAATAGGCATAAATTTATCTCCGTGATTATAACTATTCCATAATTTCAATTTTTTCACCTTTTTTCTTTTTCCCAACCTTTAAAAAGATAACTGGGACTATAAGTGTTATTGTTATTATTGCACCAACCAGGAAATCATCATTGATTCCCTGGATAAAAGCTTGATTTGAAAGGTTTTGAACTATTAAAGCGTGAGCGCGTGCAGTAACTTCATTAGTCGCTCCACCTACCGAATGCTGTACAAAATGCTGAAGATTATAAAATATATTTTGGTAAGTTGATGAACTCGTATTAACAACCTGGCCATACGCCTGAGTGTGAAAGATTACTCTGCGGGTTAGCAGGCTGCCTAGTAAAGCTACACCAAAACTGCCCCCAATTTGTCTGATGGTATTAAGCAATCCTGATGCCTGGGCCATTTTTTCTCTCGGAATATCAAGAAGTGAAATTGTCGTTAAAGGAATAAAAATCAAACCCATGCCAAACCCCCTTAAATACAATGGCAGCATTATCTGGCTGTGCTCTGTAGTTAGAGAAAAGAATGAATATAAATATAGACTGAGCGCAGTTAATGTTATTCCTATAAGAGATGGAATTTTAGGATTTACTTTATCCGTCATCCATCCCGCAATGGGAGATATTATCGCCTGGATAATGCCTATCGGGAAAAAGACTATGCCGGCCTGGAATGCCGTATAATCTAAAGAATTTTGTAAATATAAAGGCAATAAAAATGTGCTTCCGAATAATCCCATCCCGAAAATAAAAAGCATTATATTGCCGATTGTAAAATTTAAATCTTTCATAAGCCGCAGCTCAACAATCGGGTGCTCAACATTCAATTCAGTTATAATGAAAATTACAAAACCGATTATTGAGACAGCAAAACAACTGAGTATGAAATTTGATGTCCATCCTCCGGTATTCCATGAAGCATTCCCATCTGAAAGAGCTAGCAATAAACTTGTTAGAAAAACACTCATTGACAAAAAGCCGATTAAATCAAATTTTCTTGTGTGTTCGGTTTTATATTCCCTCTGTATAATTATGGTTACTACTAACCCGAGAATACCGACGGGAACATTTACATCAAAAATTGCATGCCAACTGAAATTATCAATAAGGTATCCGCCTATCATTGGCCCTAGGGAAACAGAAGCCGCCGATGCAATTCCCCAAAAACCGAGAGCCATTCCCCTTTGTTCAGCGGGAAATTCTCTTGTGATTATAGCCATGCCAACAGGCATAATAAAACCCGCACCGGCGCCTTGAATAACTCTAAACGCAATTAATGCATTTTCGTCCCATGAAAAACTGCATAATAATGAACCAAGTGTAAAAAGAAACATCCCTAAAAAATATGTCTTTTTGTAACCGAAATGATCAGCAACCCAGCCGGAGGAAGGTAGTACTACTGCAAATACTAGCATGTATGCCGTCAGCACCCATTCAATTTTGTCTACACTTGTTCCAAATGCGGCCGTCATTTTTGAAAGGCCTACATTAACAATCGTAGCATCCAAAACTGCCATAAAAGTTCCGAACATTACATTTGCAAGAACGAACCATTTATAGGAAGGATGTAAATGAATATTTGATAACTGA
>Ga0181520_10012253_pt1 | contig 11066 bp, 8 predicted proteins | sample PEATcosm2014_Bin_29_FD_132451 | JGI IMG/M metagenome (GOLD analysis project Ga0181520, IMG submission 132451) | Peatland microbial communities from MTU Mesocosm Facility, Houghton, MI, USA - PEATcosm2014_Bin02_30_metaG | ecosystem: Environmental > Terrestrial > Soil > Wetlands > Peat | place...
CCAATAATGCCCCCGCTCATTACAATCTCGGAGTCGCTCTGAAGAACAAGGACAAGATCGATGAGGCGAAGGCGGAGTTCTCGCGGGCACTGGAGATCGAGCCCGGGCTTACCGAAGCACACTACATGATGGGTATTGTCTGCTGGCAATCCGGGGAATTCGACGCCGCGGCCGAGCAAATGCGCGCCGCCATTGCCCAGCGGCCGGACTACGCCGCGGCCTATTTCATGCTGGGTACGGTGCTCAAACAGAAGGGCCAACTCGCGGCCGCCGAAGAGCCGTTACGTACAGCGATACGCCTGACGCCGGATGATCCCGGCCCCTACAACACGCTCGCTCAGGTCCTGCGGCAGATGGGCGACATCGCAGGGAGCAAACAGATGTTCGCGGAGGGCGCGCGCGTGAAGCAACTCGGTGAGTCGAAACTCGGCGTGATGCTGGGGCGCTAGCCGGGAGGGCGTGGCGGTTCGCCCGCGGCCAGCTCGCGTATGACGGGCCGCCCCCGAACGGCAGGTACCACAAGCTGTGTGTGGCGTGCACCCGGAAGGGCGTCCGCGTCGAGACTCCGCGAGGTTATTTCGCGGCTCAGCTTTAAGGCGATCCAAACTGTTCGTAATCGCCGTCTCAGGAAAAGCTCCCCTGGTCGCTTCAGAATGTGCGAGAATCTCCCAGTAAGGGAGAGCCGTATGGGATGCCTCCGCACGTTTCGGATCATCGCGGTCTTCGCAGCCGCTTCAGGCGCCTGGGCTCAATCAGCCGATAACAACGATCGGCGTAACTACGCGGCGAAGATCCGCGAGACGTATAACTTCCGTTTCGGCGGCGACAAACTGACAACGCCCGGCAATGCCGCGGTGGAAGGCGACGACTTCCTCCAGCCCGGTGCGTTTCCCAAAGCGACCTATTGCGCGCACTGTCATGAGGAAGCCTACAGCCAGTGGCGCCAGGCGCTGCATTCCAATTCCTTCCGCACGCCCTTCTACCGGACCAGCGTTAACATATTGCCGCGCACCAAGGGCATCGAGTTCACCAGGCACTGCGATAGCTGCCATAATCCCATTGGCGTACTCGCCGGCGCGATGACCCAGGACTCCAGGGTTGATCGCGAATTCGACGCGGATGGCCTCACCTGCACAACCTGTCATTCCATTCAAAAGCTAAAATCCACCGAGGGAAACGGGGGCTTCGTGATGGGCGTGCCATCGGTCATGGTGGACGAGGATGGAAACCGCATCCCGGGCGAGGTCCCCTACGACGAGATCCTGAAGCATCCCGACCGGCACTCGAAAGCGGTAATGAAAAGCTTTTACCGCACCCCGGAGTTCTGCGCGGCCTGCCACAAAGCGAACCTCCCGAACGAGTTGAACGATTACAAATTCATCCGTGCCTTTACGGTGTTCGACGAATGGCAGAATTCGAAGTTCTCGAAGCGCAACCCGCTGACCTTCTACTCCGCCGACTTCACCACTTGTCAGGGTTGTCACATGAAGCGGGCCGCGGTGACCTTGCGCGATTACGGCGCCAAGAACGGCACGTTGGCTTCGCATCGCTGGCTGGCCGGCAATACCGCAGTGCCCTTTTACTACGGCTTTGATCAGCAACTACAAAAGACAATCGAGTTTCTTCAGTCCGGCAACTATCTCAACGTGGATCTGTTCGGGATCAAAACACAACGGGCGCCGGACATGATCGCACCGCTGGGAACCGTGCCGTTCCAACTTGCGCCGAACGACGTCGTCGAAGTGATGGTGGTCATCCAGAACAAGAATATCGGCCACTCTTTGATCCCGGAAGTGCGCGACCTTTACGAAGCCTGGGTTGAATTTGTGGTGCAGGATGCAAGCGGTAAGGAGAGCTATCACAGCGGCTTCCTCAAGCCCGATGGCATGCTCGATGAGCGGGCGCACAGCTTTACCAACCGGCCGGTGGACCTGACCGGGAACTTTGTCGACAATCACATGGTTTGGACCATTCACTCGGTCGCTTATGACAACACCGTCCAGGCAGGCCGATCCGCTCTGGTTCGCTACCAGTTTCGCATCCCCGCCGATGCCCGGGGACCTCTCACGGTGACCGCTCGCGTAAACTATCGTCATCTGCGCCAGAGCTATCTGGACAACATCTTCGGACTGGATCATCCCGCCTACCCGGTGGTGGAGATCGCTTCACGAACGCGCACGCTGAACATTGGCCTGAATGCAGTTACGCCTCCCGGCCCGACGGACAATCCCGATTGGATGCGCTGGAACAATCTCGGAATAGCCTCGCTGGATCAACTGCAATACGCCGACGCCATTCACGCTTTCGGAGAGGTGGTCAAATTGCGGCCCGACTACGCCGACGGCTACATCAATCTCGGCCTGACGAATATCGAGTGGGAGAAGTATAGCTCTGCCCGAGGCAGTATCGAGAAGGCGCTGGCTCTTAATCCCGAGAACGCGCGCGCGCTGTATTACCTGGCCCTGGTCGAAAGGCGCGAAGGCCATTTTGATGCCGAAATCGCCGATTTACAGAACGTCGTGCAGCAATACCCGCAATCGCGCGACGCCCGCCGTGAGCTGGGAATTTCTTACTATCAGCAGCACTCGTATGAGGAGGCTATGCAGCAGTTCCTGGAGCTGCAGGCCATTGATCCCGACGACGTGGCCGCGCATTACAATTTGTCCGTCTTGTATCGCCGCATGCACATGAATGAACAAGCTGCGGCGGAAGCCGCCAAATTCGCCACGAAGCAAATCGATCCTGGAGCGCCCACGTACTCGCTGGAGTATCTGCGCAACCACCCCGGACTTTCCACTGAGAGTGTACCGTGGCACCTGCACACCGATTTGCCGCAAGCGGCTGGAGTGGCCGGCGGGCAACCCTAAGGAGACCACGTTGTGAATCAGAACCGCCGGCGTTTTCTCGGTTCGCTGAGCCGCAGCTCGCTTGCGTTGCCGTTTGCGGACTTACTCGCTTTAGCCGCTCCTCAGAAACTGCCCGGGCCGATCGAACGCAGTTATGACGCAAAACCCAAGGCGCCTCCGCCTGGTCCGAAGTCACCGATAGAAGGCACCCCCCTCGGCCTCACTTTTGTGGACGTCGTGAAGGAGGCTGGCCTGGCATCCAAAACGATCTATGGAGGCGAGGGGAAGAACAAGTATCTTCTTGAGACTACCGGCTGCGGCCTTGCGTTCTATGATTACGACAACGACGGCTGGCTCGATGTGTTTCTGGTGAACGGCTGGCGCCTGGAAGGATTTCCCGCGGGTCAGGAACCGCACTGCCGTCTCTTCCGGAATAACCGCGACGGCACATTCACCGATGTTACGAAAGGATCCGGTCTGGAGCATCGCACCGGTTGGGGACAGGCGTGCTGCGTGGGCGATTATGACAACGACGGCCACGACGATCTTTTTGTGACTTACTACGGGCAGAATGTGCTATACCGTAACAACGGCGATGGCACCTTCACGGACGTTACCAAAGAGGCGGGACTGGTCCAACCCGGGCCAAAGATTCGTTGGAACACGGGTTGCACGTTCGTGGACTATGACAAAGATGGGCATCTGGATTTGTTTGTCGCCAACTACGTGGATTTCGACCTGAAGACCGCGCCGCCACCCGAAGCCGGTCCTTGCACTTACAAAGGGCTTTTGGTCGCCTGCGGCCCCCCCGGCTTGCGCGGCGGGAAGAACATTTTGTATCACAACAATGGCGATGGTACGTTCACCGACGTGAGCGAAAAGGCAGGAATGTGGAAGACCTTCGGAACATACGGGTTGAGCGTGGCCGCATCGGACCTGGATAACGACGGGTGGCCGGACATTTATGTCGCCAACGATTCGAGCACGGCCACGCTTTACCAGAATCAGAAGGATGGCACGTTCAAAGACATCGCCATTGAATCCGGAGCGGCCTTGTCACCGGAAGGAAAACCACAGGCGGGCATGGGAGTTTCAATCGGCGATTACAATCGCGACGGCAATCTCGACATAGTGAAGACGAACTTCGCGGGCGACACGGATTCGCTTTATACCAACCTCGGCGACGCGACATTCGAGGATAGGACTTATCCCAGCGGTCTCGGCGTCAACACTCGGCTGCTCGGCTGGGGAGTCGGTTTTTTCGACATGGACAACGACGGATGGCTCGACATCCTGATGTCGAACGGCCACGTCTATCCGGAGGTCGACAGGTCGAATGCGGATCTGAAGTACGCGGAACATAAGTATTTGTATCGCAATCTGCAGAACGGCCGGTTTGAAGAGGTCACGGATAAGGGAGGACCTGGAATTCTCGAGAATGCGCCTGCTCGAGGATGCGCCTTTGGCGACTACAATAATGACGGCACTATCGACGTTGCTGTGAACTGCGTGAATGCGATCCCGCAGCTTTTGCGGTGCGATTCCACGCTCAATCGCAACTGGATCAAGATCAAACTGGTGGGCGTAAAGTCCAATCGTTCGGGCATCGGCACCCGCGTGATTGTGGTGGCGAGGACAAAGCCGGATGCGCCAGGCCCTTTGGCGCAAATGGACGAGTTGCGTAGCGGAGGGAGTTATTTTTCGCAAAATGACTTACGCATGCACTTCGGCCTGGAACATGCCACCAAAGTGGATTCTGTCGAGATTCGGTGGCTCAGCGGACAGGTGGACCGGCTGACGGATTTGGATGTGAACCGCCTCTATGTGATCCAGGAGGGTGGCAGGATTCTCAAATCCGAGGCGCTTCAGCCGGCTAGAAAGGCTTGACGCCAGTATGGGACAGCTGATTCTGATCTTCGCAATCTGGTACTCGGCAGTGTACGCGGCCGAATCGAACTGTCCCTGGCTGAATGCAGCCACCGCTGGAGGCGTTCTGGAAGGCCCGGTCCACGTTACGGTCACAAAGAGCGGAGACGACGCGACCTGCGAATTCGCGCGCCAGAATTCGCCGGAGAAGCTGCGAGTCGAGGTAGTGACGATGGGCGCGGCGCGAGCTGAGATGGCGGTTTACAAGGCGCAATGTTCCGCCGCCGCGACACCGCTCAGGTCGATCGGCTCCGATGCGGTAGCGTGCCGCACCGAGGCCAAAGCCGGCGAAGCCGCCGAGCAGGTGGCGGGCAGGGTGCGGCAGCAGGCGTTTCTTGTCCGGGTGAGTGCCGGCGCTGACGTTTCACGGGATGCGCTTCGCGAGAAGAGCATAAGGGTCGCCGAGCAGGTCGCTGGAAATCTGTTCTGATGCAAAACTAATGCGGCGTATCCTGGCGCAGGCGTTTTTCTTTTTGTTCTTCTTCCGTCTTTCGGATCTCAACTGCTCGGGCAAATGCTTGTCTGGCGCCTTCCTGGTCGCCTTTTCGCCGGAGTAGCAGCCCCAGATTATTGAACGCACCGGCGTCGGTATCGTCCAGCGCCACGGAACGGCGCAATGCTTCGATGGCGCCATCCACGTCGCCCTGGTCCTTCAGAATGCTCCCGAGCCGGTACCAGGCCTCGACATAGTCCGGCCGCTGGCCGACGGCTGCGCGCAATTGTTCAACCGCCCCGACCATGTCGGCCATATCGGCGTAGGTCATGGCCAGCGTGAAATGGGCCTCGGCGAGCGTTGGTTCGAGTTCCACTGCTCTCTCGAGTTCCGCTTTTGCGTGAGGCAAGTCATCGCTCTGCTTATAAGCTACGCCCAGATCGTAATGCGCGGATGCGAGCTCTGGATGAACCCGGATCAGCTCGGAGAGCTGTTGGATGGCCTCCTTGTACTTGCCTGCGCCGATGTAAGCATAACCGACGTTGACCTGTACCTGCACATTATCGGGTTCGTGTTCCAGGATTTTCCGAAACTGTCTCAAACCGGCATCGGGGTCACCGGAATTCACCAGCATTTGGCCGTAGTTGTTACGAACCGCGGTGTTCTTTGGATCGAGCGGCAGCGCTCGCCCATACGCGTCTCGTGCCTCCTTGAATCGCCGCTGCCGTTGGTACGCGAGGCCCAGGTTCTCCCAGATGGCCGCGTTATTCGGAAGTTGCCTGGACGCCTTCGCCAGCTCCGGAATCGCTTCCGCGGAGTGCCCTGTATCCGTGTAAGCGGAACCCAGACGGAAGCGATAATCCGGGTGGTCCGGAGCGAGGACCACTGCCTTTTGCAACGCATCGAGCGCGGCCTCTTTCCTTTCCGCAAGCCAGAGCGCTACTCCCAGGTGGTACCAGGCTTGCGCCATCCTGGGATCTAATTCCGTCGCTCGTTGGAAATGAGGAATGCTTTCGGAGGAACGGTTGGTAGCGGCCAGCAGGAACCCGATCTCGTCCTGATACACGGCCGACTTCGGCACGAGTCGCGCAAGGTTTTCGTAGTCAGCCAGTGCGCCCTTCGCGTTTTTTCCCGCCAGATTCTGTCGCGCCGAAGCTTCCAACTCAGGTACGCTCTGCGACGATTGTGCAGCCAGGGAAACCGCGAAAACAGCCACCAGCAGGCCATCGGCAGGCTTCAGCACGCTCCATTATAGGCCCACGTGCGATGGTCCGGACTTGTCCGGGGTTGCGATACCTGGAACGCGGCGTGCAATCCAGCCACGCCCGCCGCTTCGCGACATCGCGTTACAACACATACGGAACCAGCGCCCGGACGCGCGCCTGGTAAGCGGGATATTCATCCGGAAAGCTTCTGACCAGAAGCCTCTCCTCCTGCCTCAGCTTGATCCAGAAGCCCACGACAAACAGCGCCAGCCCCGCGAACCCAAACAGCAGGCCAGAGCCAATGGCCGTCCCCAGCGCCATCAGCAGATGGCCGGTGTAGATGGGATGCCTCACGAAAGCGTACGGTCCCCGTTCCACCAGCTTGTGCCCCTGCTTCAATTCGACATCTCGGCTCCACTCGCTGCCAAGCGCCCGGCGCGACCATATGGACACCAGCAGTCCCAGCGCGCAGATGGCAACCCCCAGCGCGCCCGAAACGGCCGTCCGCGGTATGGCCACCATTCCAAACGGATACACCCAGATGACGATCAATACGATGTATCCCAGCCAGATTGGCATCCGGGCCAGCCGGCCGCTCCAGTCCTGCACCTCCGCGGCGGGCTTGACGGAGCGCGCGCTGATGTTCCAATACACCCCAAGAAAAACCCAAAAAGCAAGAATCAATATTCCGGTCAGCATAGCTTGCATCCTATCACCGCGGTAGCTCATCGCTCCAAGAGCCGCCCAGCCGCGAACGTAAGAGAGGGGCAGTATATTGTGAAAGTGACCCTCGTGACCACCAGCGATTCCGGCCGGCCGGCCGTTCTCCCGGATCTCGGCGTACCCTGTGCCTTCCGGCCTGAGTTTTTCGACTTCCAGCGCGGCATTCACGTTGGCAACCTTACCGATCACGAACGCATCACGCGCATCCTGAAACTGGCGCTCGAAGCGCGCTACGGCCAGCCCTTCGTTACCGAGCGCTGGGGCCGCGGCGTCTACTGGCAGTGGATCGGCTACCTGCCCCGCGCCAATCGCCTGGCCAAACCCGTTTCGTCGGACGTGAGCTTCGGCTGCTCGAAACTCTTCCTCCAGGTAAATACCGCTCAGCAGACCGTCGAGTTCGGTTTGCAAATTGAACGCGGCTACGAAAAAGCGCCGCGCGGGTCGCGTCATTTCCAGTTGCGCGAGGATTGGGACTGGCACCGGTTGCTGGCCGGCCTGAAGCCCAACAGCACTCTGGCGCGCGAGCTCGAGCGGCTCGTCTCCGCGGAAGGCTTCCTCGTCCACGCCGGCTGCTGGGAACAAAAGCGAGAGCCCTTGTCAGCGGCCACCTATCCCGGCCCGCTCAAGCTTCGCCGCGCTCTCGAGAACGCAGGGAAGAACGCGTGGGCAGGGTTCCAGCTCTTCTACCGCATGAGCGAAACCGAAGTCGGCGGCGCCACGGGACTCGACCTGGTGGAGTCCATGCTTGCCGTCTACCGCGAAGTTCTCCCCGTCATGAACCTCTGCATGCAAATCGAGCTGGCGGACCGGCGCCGATCTGACATTCCGTTCTCAGGTGGGCGTAAGCTTTGAGAACCATGCGACGCACGCTCGCCACTCTCTTTGCGGTCATGCTTGCCTTTCCCCGGGCCAGCGCCGCCGAGAACCTGAACGCTCTCCTCGACGACCTTTCCTCCGCTTTTGCGAGGCTCGAACCGCAGACCATCCGCCCCGCGGAGGGCTACCTCAGGTACGACTATCTGATTCCCGGGGGCTACTACAAGCAGATGTGGGACTGGGATGGCTTCTTCATCGGCTCGCACCTGGCGCATCAGAAACGTGAACAGGCGAAATATTTGCGATGGTGGGTGCTGAGTTTCGCGGGAGCAATCGACAAGGATGGCTATGTGCCGGGGTTTCTGACAACGAAGGGACCACCGGAACCCAGGCTGCATGCGATACTCGGCGCCTTCACCGTCAAGCCGTTTCTGGCGCAGGGCGCGGTCATCGCCTCGGAGAGAATGGGGGACTACCAGTGGATAGCGCCGGTCTGGGAGAACCTGCGCCTCATCATTGCTTACCGCGAACGGACCCAATACGACCCAAAATGGGAGCTGTATTTCTGGGAGAACGCCATGCAGTCAGGTGAGGACAACAATGTCGCACTCACCAACGACCCGAACGATCGCAACGCCATCCTGGCTGTCGACCTGTGCACGTTCCAGCTACGCGAGTACAAGGCGATGGCCCGGCTGGGGGAAATGCTGGGCAAAGAGACCGAAGCCAACGAATACCGGCAGAAAGCCGGCCGGCTGCGCGCCGCGATGCTGAAACATCTGTGGTTCGCGAGCGACGAGATGTTCTTCAACGTGCGCCGCGATACAGGCCAGCCGGTTCGCCGCATCAGTGGTTCGAATTTCATTCCACTGGTGGACGAAATCCTGCCACCCGCGGATGCACGCGCCATGATAAAACGCTACTTGTGGAACCCCGGACATATGCTCGCGCTCCATGGAATTCGCAGCCTGTCGAAGCAGGATCCCGGTTACAACAACGTCAGCATGATCGATCCCTACTCCAACTGGCAGGGACCGGTATGGATTAACACCAACTACCTCTACTTCCTGGCCCTTAGGCGTTACCGCTTTGACGAGGAAGCCGGGCGCCTGGCCGGAATCCTGGGCCGGCTGGTCCTCGCGGATATTCAAAGGTGGGGATCGATGCATGAGTGCTACGACGCAGAAAGCGGGGAGGGCCTCGCCCCGACCGCGGAGCAATCGAAAGATCATGTCTTCCCCGGCTTTGTGGGCTGGAATCTGCTGGCGCAGGACATGTTGCAGTGTGAGACGAAGGTTGATTGTCTTAGTCTCGACGGGCCGCCGTGATGGTGCGGCGAATTACAAAATCGACATTCTCGAACCGCTGCCGGTATAGGTTGGGCGGATGGCGAGACAGATACCGGCGGAAGCAGCCGGGTGACGCTGGGTGGGGATTGTGGCTACAATACACGCGCGTTGGTGGAGGAGTTGCGGAACTGAACATCAGGCCGCACGTGGCCGAGATAAGACTCAACAAAGCCCCTCTCGTGGGCACGACGCGCAGCATGCAGACCAGGTTGGATCCGCAGGTGGTCGGTTCCTCGGGATTTCTTGCGGCCAGGCTCAGGAACGAGCCGTCCTCGCGGAGGACTTCGGTGTCAACCACCAACGTTTCCAAAGTGAGGCTGGCCGCCCTTCGCAGTACGAAGATCGGATCCACCAGATGATAGATGCCCACCACAGTCCCAATCGCTTGTGCTTCGCGCACGAAGGTCTGCGAGGAATCAATTCCCACGCAGTTAATCGCGCCTGCCCGGCTGGCATGGAACGACCAGAATCCCTGACAACATCCCAGATCGAGAACGGCTTTTCCGCTCAGCGAACCTGAATAGCGAGCCACCAACCTGTCGAAGAAATGTCTCTTTCGTAGTAAATGCCGCTTTGGATCGACGCCGGGTCTGTTTGGCACGGTCGTTCCTTTCGGCAAGTCAAACGGATAGTGCCAATACCTGACTTCCTGCAGTATGGATTCAGCCTCGTCGATGGTCATTCTGCCGGCCCTTCATCGTGGCCAGAACTCCTGGATTGGGCAGGCGGAACAGAACGCGGGCTGGGAGCCCTGGAATCCACGGACAACCGAACTTACCATTGTCCTTTACCGGCGCGTAACCCTCATGTTCCTCCGCGCCTGAGGGCAATTTTACACCGGGCGACATACCGATGATGCGCTGTCAGATGCTGTCCAGCAGACGGGCGGCTTCCGGGTGTCCCGAGGCAATTGCTGTGCGCCATTGCTGGCGGGCTTCGTCAAGGGCGCCGGCCCGCGCATATAGCACGCCCAGCAATACGTGCTCCTGGGGAAAACGCACAGCGAGGTCCGCCAGCCGGGCTCGGTCTGTTTCCGGGATCACCAGGAATCGCGCCTGCGGAGCGGGAGGGCGGGGAGCGGTGATACGCTTCCCGTTCACCAGAACGGTAAGCTCCCAGAAATAAACCTCCCCGCTGTCGAGGTCCTGGGCGGGTGTCCATTCGGGTTGTTGCAGGGGGCCGCTGGAGGCGATCTCGCGGGCGTTCGCGTCGAAAACAATCGCTTCATACTGTTGCGCGCCTGGAACGGGTTTCCAGCGGAACTCCGGTCTGGCGGTCAGGATTCCCGTGCCAACCGGCGTCTGCAACTCCGGTTGCGAATCCGGAGCGCCGCCGCCCAACTGCGTCTCGGTTTCGCCGCGCAGCGAAACGATCCCGGCGGGAATCGCTACCCGGCCGTCCTTCAGCGCCTCATCTCTCAGTTCGCGCAAGTCCGCGGGCAGGCTCCGTGTGGCGGGTGCGACGGCCGCGATCCTGACGGACTCCTGGCGGCTTCGCAGGATCATGGCGCCCACGACAAGGGCGCAGACGGCCGCAGCGGCCGCAAGACGCCACCATACGCGCGGCTCCCGAGCCGGTGCGGTGCGCGTCCCTTCCCGAACGAACCGCAGCAGATCCTCAGCCTCTTCGCGGCATTGGGCGCATTCCCGCAGGTGGGCGCGCGCGGCAGCATCGGAAAGCCTGCCTTCGGCATAAGCGGCCAGGGAGTCCTGATTGAGATGCGCGGGAGCGAACGAACGCCGGAGCTGACGGATGGGGGGGGCCGAAA
>Ga0181520_10012254_pt1 | contig 11066 bp, 8 predicted proteins | sample PEATcosm2014_Bin_29_FD_132451 | JGI IMG/M metagenome (GOLD analysis project Ga0181520, IMG submission 132451) | Peatland microbial communities from MTU Mesocosm Facility, Houghton, MI, USA - PEATcosm2014_Bin02_30_metaG | ecosystem: Environmental > Terrestrial > Soil > Wetlands > Peat | place...
GGCTGGTCCAGTTCCGCCGTTTCAATCACATGCAGCGGAATACCCTGCGCTCGCGCAAAGGCGCAAGCCTGCTCCATATCGCGGCGCGCCAAGCTTGGCGAGTCGGCCAGCACTGCAAGCATCCGGCTGCCAAGCACGCGATGCGCCGTAGCCGCCAGAAACGCCGAGTCCACACCGCCGGAATAGGCCACCATCAAGCTGCCCAACTGCCGAAGCCGCACCTCCAAAGCCTGAATCTTCGCCTCGATTTCCGCGCCTTCCGCTCCCTGGGGTGTCGTGTTTGCAAATGCAGCCATGGGGCAGATTATACCGCTCCCGTACTTTCGCCGCGCTCCCCCCGGTCCGCGCGGAACCGGCTCTCCGTTGCGGTACGCTACTCAAAGAGCGATCTAGTTCCTGCCCGGCGCCACTCCGATTGGGTGTGCCTCCGCGCACCTTGCCGGCAAGGATCGGATAACTCGACGCATTCCGCGAACCTGAACTACAGCAAAGGAAGCCCAACATGAAGATCGGCGTAAGTGCTTTTGCCTGGACCACCCAACTCGGGCCATCCCATCTGGAGCTTCTTCCAAAACTCCGCGAAAGAGGCCTCGAGGGTTTCGAAATCCCAATGTTCAGGCCCGCCGATCTCAATGCTCCGGTCATCCGCCGCACCTTTGAGTCCAGCGGCCTCGATTGTACCGTTTGCGCCATCCTTCCCGAAGGTATCAATCCCATCAGCCCGGATGCCTCTGTAAGAAAGAAGTCTCTTGCTCACTTAGTCCAGTGCATAGAAACCTCCGCTGAACTCGGCGCGCATTTGCTTGGCGGCCCCCTCTTCGCCCCCATCGGCTATCTCCCCGGAAGACGCCGCAATCAAGATGAATGGACCTGGGCGGTCGAGTGCTTTCAGTCCCTCGGAGGAGTTCTCGATGCCAATAACATCGCGCTTTCTATCGAACCGGTGAACCGTTCCGAGACTTTCTTCCTCTGCACAGGCGCCGAGGCAAAAGCCCTCTGCGAGGCGGTGGCTCACCCGCGCATCGGGATAACCATCGATACCTTCCACGCCAATATCGAAGAGAAAGACATAGCCGCTACTGTTGAATCCCTGGGGTCACGCATCAAGCACATTCACGCCAGCGAGAACGACCGTGGCCTGCTCGGTTCCGGACACGTGGACTTTCCAGCCCTCGTCGCCGCTCTCGTCAAAATCGCTTACGACGGTTACCTGATGATCGAAGGCTTCGGCTATTCCTCGGCAGAGTCTAACTCCCTTGGCGCACTTTATGGAGACCTAAGCGTCTCTCCGGACGACATTGCCTTCAAGGGAGCCGCCTACCTTCACAGCCTGTTATAGCGAGCAAGTCGAACAGCGGTATCGCAGTCGCCGAGAGGCGGCAAATCAGCGCAGGCAGCGCTAAGTTTGCTAACAAATCCCTCTTTGCGCTTGGTTCTGCCAGGTTAGAATCAAGCCGCATCCTTGCGGACCAGATACTCATCCAGCAATACGGCCACCAGCACGGCGGTAGGGACCGAAAGCAGGGCTCCCAGAACACCTTCCAGCGCGGATCCGAACAACAACGCTACCAGAATTGCCACGCCGGGCAGGTTCACGCTGTTCTTCATGATGCGTGGCGTAAGATAGGCATTCTCTATCTGCAGATAGATGAGGTAGAAGATCGCAATGCCCAGCACCCGGCCCCAAGAGTCTATCGCAGCTACAAGCAATGCCAATGCTATGCAGATTGCCGCGCCTAGCACCGGAATGATATTGAGCAATCCAGTCAGCACGCCCAGCGCGTAGGCGTAACGAACCTGCAAAGAAAGATAGACAAGTGTACTAACCACGCCAAGAATGAGCATAAGACTGCCCTGGCCAAGCAGCCACTTCCCCATGCGAAGCTCAGCCCGCTGGAGTGTCTTGTCCAGCCGCTCTCTGCTTTCATGAGGAAAGAAGGAAAGAAACCAGCGATAGACGTGATCGCCCTCCAGGATGAAATAAACGGTGAGGATGAATCCCATGGCGATGGAAAAGAGCTTGCCGGCCCAATCCCCGATCGATAACAGCAGAAAAGTCGCCGCTTGGCTGGCAAAGCCCTGAAGGCGGGAGTTCATTTCGTCGGTGTTCAATTGCGCCGCAAACGGAACGTGCTTCAGCTTATCCATCAGCGCCGGCACGCGTGCCGGCACCTCGCCGCTGAACTCCTGAAGGTCGCGGACCACCGGCGGCAGTGCCAGAAACCCGAATACGGTCAGCGCGCAGACCAAGGCCAGCAATAGAATGAAAATCGCCGAGCCCTTGAAAGGCTGCCAACGGCGAATGCGGAAGTTGGAGACCGCACGCACCGCCGGGGTGAGGACAACCGCAAACAGCGCGCTGGCGTAGAGCAGCACGAGCACGTCGCGGATTATCCACGCCAAATAGCAAGCCAGTGCAAGGCTGAAGGCAAAGACAATGTCGCTGCGAAGACTGCGCGGATTGCCGGATAACTGGATCATGCGTCAAACCTTCCCTTGCTTCAATTGCAAAAAGCCGAGCGCCGGATCTCGCTTCCGAGACCTGAAATGGAAAAGGCCGGGCCTCAAGGCCCCCTCACGACGCCAATATTCATGGGCCTGAATGCCCATGCTCCCTCCGGAAAGACGCCGCAAAGGAGCCGGTTATCTCCCGTGGGCCGGCAACGCCGGTGGACGGGTGGCAACTGCTCCCTGGTCCCGAGTCCTTGCCTTACTGATCGCCGCCCAGGATTGAGCCGACGATTCCTCCCAGCAACGCGCCGCCGGCGGGGCCCGCGGTCATTTGCCGCCCTTCGTTATGAGGCAAGTACTCGTAGATCTGGTGCGCCAGCCGCGAGATTGGCAGCGTCTGCAGCCAGACCGTTCCCGGGCCGGTCAGCACGGCCAGAAAGATTCCGTCCCCGCCGAAGATCATGTTCTTGATGCCGGGCACCATGGTGATCTGGAAACCGACCGAAGTCTGGAAGGCGCCCACATGGCCCGGATGCACGAGCAGCGTCTCGCCGGGAGCCAGGTTTTTGGTGATCAGCTCGCCGCTCAGTTCCAGCCAGGCCGTTCCCTGCCCGCCCACCCTTTGCAGCATGAAGCCGCTGCCGCCAAAAACGCCCGCGCCCAGTGACTGCTGAAAGCCCACGCCGATGGAGACTTGCGTCGTTGCACAGAGGAACCCGTGGCGGTGAACCATGTACTCGGCGCCCTGCCCAAGCTGTACCGGGATAATGTGTCCGGGCACCTTGGTGGCGAAGGCCACTTCGCCGGGATACTGCATGGCGCGGTACTCGGTCATGAAGAGGCTGCCGCCGCCTGCCACCCGCTTGAGTACGCCGAACAGCCCTCCGCCCCCGCCCATTTGGGTATGAGTCGTCATCTGGATCGAGCCGGTCATCCAGGAAAGCTCTCCGCTCTCTGAAAACACGCTCTCGTTGGGATCTAGTTGCACTTCGAGCACGGGCATGGTGGTGCCCTGAATCCGTGTCTGCATGGATGAAGCCTCCTCTACGCAGTCAGTTTACCTGCTCGATCCCGAGATGGGGTTGGTTAGTGGGGAGATTCACCGGTCTTCGAATACTCCATGGAATCAGCCGATAAGGGAATATCCTGATTGGAAGTCCGCGATTTTGAGTGAAGATGGATCGGAGTTGGCTTTCTCCCAAAACTGCCGAAGCTGCAATCGGCGCCCAAGAGCATGGTTTGCCCATCCGGCGATCCTTGCGCGCGGTGAGCCGATGAGGTCTCTTTTTGCCATTTTTGCCTTGGTCGCGGGGTCGATCTTCGCTCCGCCGGCCCACGCCGGCGACCTGATCGTTGCACGCACCCTTTTGGAAGACCCAACCGGCGCCCTGACCATTGCCGATGTGGCCGGGAGGGTAACCGCTCCGTCGGGCCCCACAGTTCCCGTTCCCAGTTCAAAGACGGTGCATTGGTTGTGCCTGCGCGTGCGCCGGCCTGCCGAAGGAAGCAAGGTAGTCCTTTTCCTTCGTCCTTCCTTTCTCAACGATGTGCGCCTCTATGAGGCCGGCGCCGGCAACCCGCTCACTTGGAAGACCCGCGTCACCGGGAATCACTACACATACGGCGTCCGCGACCGCGCCAGCATCACCCTGAGCTTTGTTGTCGATGTTCCGGGTCCGGAGGGGACGTACTATCTTCGAGTGAAGACCAGGAGCCCGGCAACGATCGTGGTCGAAGCTCTGGAGCCGGCAGAAGCCGAGCGCATGGACCACGGCCGCAACCTGCTCATGACGTTTTCGTGACCGCCATGTTTTGCCTGCTGCTGTGGGCGTGTCTCAGTTATCTGCTGAACCGCAGGCTCGTAGTGGGACTGTTTGCCCTTCATCAGGCGGTCTACACCTTCTTTGGCATCGTCACCACCGGCTATCTGGCGCCGCTGGTTCCCGCCCGTTTTCCTCAGCTGGCGGATTATGTCAACATCGTTCTTTATTGCGCCATCAATTTCACGTCCATCCTGTTTTGCCGAGCACTGTTCAAACCCTACGATCCACCGCGTCAAATGATGCGCGGGCTCAATCTGCTGCTGCTGACCTTTCCCATTCTGCTGGCGGCAATCGCACTGGGCTACGACTCTCCCGCGGTAATCGCCAACTCCGCAATCATCAAGATCACGTGGTTCTTCTTTATTGCCATCGCCTTTTCCCTCCGCGCTGAAAGCACTCCAAGCCGGCGTCTCTTGCAGGTCTTCTTTGTTGCGGTTCTATTGAACAATCTGGCCTTTTGGCTTGCAGGCCGAAGTGTCCTATTCGCCTCAATCGTCAATCTCCCCGCAATCCAGCTTCTCATCGTCGACGGCTTGGTCATCGGCGGATTGTTTGCAATGATCCTGCACACGCGCGCCCGCCTGGCAATACGGGAAGCGCATCAGTCCGCATTGGATCTGATCCTGGTCCAGAAGAAGCTCGAACTCGAACAGGAGCTCAAAAAGCAGGCTGAACTCCAGGCCCAAACCGACTACCTGACCGGGCTCTTCAACCGCCGTCACTTCGTTGAATCGGCAGAGCGCGAACTGGAACGCGCCATCCGCTGCCGGCGCCCACTCACGCTGCTGATGATCGACGTCGATCACTTCAAGGTCATCAACGACACTTGGGGCCACGCTGTTGGCGACGTCGTTCTCCAAAACGTTTCGAACCTGATTCGAGATGCCCTACGTACCATCGACATTCTCGGCCGCACAGGCGGTGAGGAATTCGCCGCGGTGATCGTTGAATCGGAAGGGCGGGACGCTTGCGAGATTGCGCAAAGGGTCTGCACGGTTGTGGCCGGCGCGTCGATCGTTCCGCCGGGAGCAGGCAAGATCCAGGTGACCGTCTCAGTCGGTCTCTCGTCCCTGAAGGGTAGAGAAATGGCTTTCACAAAACTGATGGGTGAGGCGGACCATGCGATGTACAAGGCCAAATTTGCAGGGCGCAACCGGCTAGCGGTGCATGAATAGAGCATTTTCACCGTTAGTGTAATGAAGCTCCGTGCCCCATCCATTTCACATTCTTTATGAAATGGGTGGAAAACTCCAAAATCAACCCGACAGGAACTGTGAAAATGCTCTAGTGTCCTGAGTCCATAGTTCGGTAAACAAATGTACTGTCATTCTGAGCAAGAGGGGCCCCGAACGTCTTTCAGTTCGGGGGTGGTGAGCGAAGAATCATCTTTTCTCTCGCCCTGGTTCCTGATGCAAATTAATGACTTAGGACACTGGTAGCTGGAATCCGCAGTCACGGTGAGGGTCGTACTTTGCCGGGTCCGGGAATTGGGACCTGGGGCACCCGCCAATCTGCCGTTTACGCAAAAAAGAAGAGCAGCCCCTTGGGCGAGGCCGCCCTTCCCTCTACCCTGTTCCCTGCTGCTATTCGACCACTTGCAAGCTTGTCTCCGCCGTGGCAAGCGAGTTGCCGCCGACCCAGATTTTGTAGGTGGTTGGCTCGACGGTGCGCTTGATCTCGGCGCTGTAGAAGTTCAACTCGTCGAAGCCCAGCGGAAACTCGACGTGCTTGGTTTCGCCGGGAGCCAGAGTCACGCGGGCAAAGCCTTTCAGTTCGCGCACCGGCTGCTCCACGCTGGCCGCGGTGTTGCGAATGTAGAGTTGGACAACCTCTGTTCCGGCCACGCTCCCGGTGTTCTTCACGTCCACGCCGACGGTTGTCACCGGCGAGTGGTTGGCCAGCACCTCCTGCACCGGAACCTCGGCACGGCTGATGGCCGGCTGCGAATAGCTAAAGCGCGTGTAGCTCAGCCCCCAGCCGAAGGGAAAGAGCGCGGTGTTGTCCTCGTCCATGTAACGGGACATGAACTTCTCTTCTGAATTGCCGGGCATGTGGCTCAGGTCGCCGTGCGCCGGACGGCCCGTGGGAAGCTGCGCATAGTAGAGCGGCTCCTGGCCGACGGCGCGAGGCAGGGTGGCGGGCAGCTTTCCGGATGGGTTCACATCGCCAAAGAGGGCATCGGCCACCGCATGACCGGCCTCGACGCCGGGGCTCCACGCCAAGAGGATCGCGGGCACATGGGCGGCAGCCCACTTCAGTTCCAGCGGCCGCCCGGCCAGAATCACCAGGATGACCGGTTTGCCGGTGGCCGCGACCGCCTCAAGAAGCTGCTGCTGCGCGCCGGTGAAGCCGAGGCTGACGCGGCTCGAGGCCTCGCCTTCCATCCAGTTTGTCGGCTCGCCCAGGGCGAGGATGGCGACATCGGCCTTCTTCGCCGTCTCTACCGCTTCGGCAATGGTTTTGGCGTCGTCTGGAACCGGCAAATGCGCATCGGCTGCAACCGGCCCGCCGAAGTTGACGCGTTTGATCACGTTGGCGTCTTCACCGCTGAGCAATTCACAACCTTGAGCGTAGAGCAGGCGGTCTCCCAGGCGCTCGGCCAAGGCCGTCTTGAGTGTGACCGCGTATTTGGGGTCGCCGGTCACCGCCCATGCGCCCAGCATTTCAGCTTTGTTGTCGGCCAGCGGGCCGATCAAGGCCACCTTCTTAGCTTTAGCGGTGAGTGGCAGCAACGTGCCCACACCCTCAACAGGATCGTTCTTGAGCAGGACGAAAGTCTCGCCGGCTACCTTGCGGGCTGCGGCGCGTCGCTCGGGAGTGGCGTCGTAGGCCGGCCCTTCGGCGGTATATGGATGATCGAAGAGTCCCAGCGCAAACTTGACGCGCAGAATGCGGCGCACGGCCTCGTCCACCACGGACTCAGGAATCTTGCCTGCGCGAACCTGCGCAGCAATGACCGTTCCGTAGAGGTTGCCCTCCATGTCCGCGTCCACACCGGCGACAAGCGCCTTGCGGGCCACAGTAGCATCGTCGCCAATGGAGTGGTTGCGCAACTCGGCCACTGCGCCCCAGTCGGATACCACGAAGCCGTCGAAGCCCCACTCCTTGCGCAGGATTTGCGTCAGAGTCAACGGGTTGGCGCTGGCGGGAATGCCGTTGATGGAGTTGAAGGAACTCATCAGCGTCGCCGCGCCGGCCTCGACTGCGGCGCGATAGGGCTCAAGGTAGACCTGGCGCAACGTGATTTCGCCCATGTCCACGGCGTTGTAGTCGCGCCCGGCGATGGCTCCGCCGTAAGCGGCAAAGTGCTTTACGCTGACGGCTACGGAGTCAGGTTTGGAAAGATCGCCCTGCTGGTATCCCTTGACCCAGGCGCGCGCCATCGCGGAGCCAAGATAAGGATCTTCTCCGGCCGACTCGACGATGCGTCCCCAGCGCGGATCGCGGGCAATATCCACCATGGGCGAGAAGACCCAGGGGATGCCGTCTGCGCGGGCTTCTTCCGCGCCATAATGGGCCACCAGTTCGACCGCCGCCGGGTCCCAGCTTGCCGCCAGCGCCAGAGGCACCGGGAAGGTGGTCCGATGGCCATGGATCACGTCCTGCCCGAAGAGGATGGGGATGTGCAACCGCGACTTCTCTACGGCGATGTGCTGGTAGTGATTGGTCGCCTCAGCGCCCACGACATTGAGAAACGACCCAACCTGTCCCTTGGCCGCCATATCGTCATAGCGCATGTTGCTTGCGCCGGGACCGGTGGCGTACCCGGCCGAGAACTGCGCCAATTGCCCGACCTTTTCGTCGAGCGTCATCTGTTTCAAAAGCGCATCCACGCGCGCATTCAGTTGTTTCGACGCCAGTTGCGCATTGGGAACGGGTTTGGACTGGGCAGAGGCCGGGGGCAAGCCGAGACCGGCAATCAACAGGAGAGAAACAAGCAAAAGAAAGGGGCGAATCAAGGTAGTTTTCATGGCGTGGTCATGATAAACCGTTTGAGAAGGAGCTGTCAGAGACGCCGGCACGTACAATCCAGCATCCTCGCCAGAGATTGAACTACACTGGGAACACTTTCCGGAATTGCCAAGAGAAAATATGAATGCTTCGGAACAGTTGACGCAGACCCTTCGTGTGTTTCGCGAGACCCACCCCACGCGCAGACTGCAATTGAACTCAGGCCAGTGGGAGTTTGTCAGCGGCGGCAAGGGCGAGCGGACGGTTTTCATTGCCGGGGGCGCCGGCAGTTCGGCGGAGTCGATGTTCTCAATCAACGCGGCTCTGGAATCCAACTGCCGGGTAGTATCTCTCGGCATTCCCACGAGTGCCTCAACCGTCGAAGAGGTCATTGGCGGCGTCGAGGCGATTCTCGATTCGCTCGGCATCGGGCGAGCGATTTTTCTCGGTCATTCGCTGGGCGGAATGGTTGTCCAGTCCTTCGCCCTCCGTCATCCGCAACGAGTTGCCGGGTTGGTGCTTTCTAGCACGGGCTTCTATCTGGGTGCGCGTGCGCTGTTGCTGCCCGCCGCCTCCACGCTGATGGCGCAGCTTCCCGAGGCCTTGCTCCTGCGCGCTGTGCGTTCGCAAATGCGGCGGTTGCTGATTCCGGCTGAAGCGGCGGATTTCTGGCTCCAGTTCTACCTGGAGGAATTGAGCCAGCCGGGCGCCGGCGCGCGGCTGAAGCACCAGACTTCCCTGCTGGCGAAGTTTGCCGCCTTCTTTCGTGCGAATCCCATTCATTCCGGCCTCGCCTGGGTCAACACGATTCCGGTTCAGATCATCGCATCGGAAGACGACCCGGGATTTACAAGGCGCGAGACCGCATTTCTGGCCGCCCTCTATCCAAAGTCGCAGACCTTGACGTTGACCAAAGGCGCCGGTCACTTGAATTTCTTAACCCGCCCGCGCGAATATGTTCAAGCACTTCTGGGGTTCTTAGCGGTATAAGGTAAAGAATGGAGAATCCAGCCCTGTTCTCCTGAATTCAAGAATGCTGGGAACCAGGATCCATTCCGGAGCCAGACTCATCGCGGGATTGCCGTCCGGTGCTCTACTCTTGGCAAACACACGCATGTTCAAGTTTTTTGGCAAGTTACGCAAAGCCCTTTGGCTAGCCCTCGACCACGACGTGCTCAACACGGCCAAGGCGGCTGCCTACTCCGGAATGCTGATGCTCTTCCCTGCCCTGGTTGTGCTCACCACGCTGCTGGCCCAGGTTCCCGAGGGAACTTCGCTGGTGGGTGAGGTGCGCGGCACATTCGAGCAGATTCTGCCTCCCGACTCAATGTTCCTTTTAAAATCCGCCATGCAAGCCCGCCGAACCCTCTCCGTTCAGTTGATTCTCTCGGGCGCCAGCTTGAGCGCCTTTGCCGGCCTGGGTCTCATGCTCTCTTTGATGGAGGGCTTTCGCCGCGCCTACCGCCTGCAACGCGACGAGTGGGGCTTCTGGCAGAGGCGTGTTCGGGCTCTGCTGCTGGTTCCCATCGTTCTGCTTCCGCTGGCGCTTGCAACCCTGGTGCTGGTCTTTGGCAGGCAATTCGAGTCGTGGATGATCGATAATGCCGACCATCAGCTGCGGCACATCGTGCTCATCGCCTGGCGGCTGGTGCGCTGGGGCATTGCGCTGCTCACTTGCGTCACGGTCCTCGGCGCCCTTTATCATTTCGGCACCAAGCGCAGGGAGCACTGGTCCCGGGTGGCTCCCGGCGCGCTGGCCGCGACTTTGCTGTGGTTCCCTGCCACGCTGATCTTTGGCTGGTATGTCACACGGATTGCCGACTACTCGATGTTCTACGGCTCATTTGCTGCGGGCATCGCGACCCTGGTCTGGCTTTATCTCACTTCATTCAGCGCGCTACTGGGCGCGGAGCTGAACGGTGTGCTTTTTCGGGACCGCCAGGAACAGGCTTCCGGCTCCTGAAGTGCCTTGGCCCTTGGATTGGGGCGGATAAGAGTGCACGGCTTCACATTCATACGGAATAAACCCAAGACCTAGAGCACAAGGGACGCCCAAGCGGGGGCTCCCGGCATTTTGCTTGCGCGGATAGCGGCGCGACGGCTTATTTAGGTTCCCAAGTCTCAAATTCGAAACCTTGGGATCCCAGCTTTTAAAGCCAGGAGCGGTGCAGAGAGATCTTCACAAGATTTTTAAAGTTCTGTGACGGCTCTCACCGACCATTGCGCCGTTTTGGCCACATCATAGATCAGGGAATTTGTGGGCCAACACGCCGTGTACAATAGAGCGAACCACGCCCCGGCAACTTTCTACATCCAACCAAGCTCTACCCTGGAGTCTCCCGAATGTCGTTTGAATTAAGCCTCACCGATGAACCCTCGCAACGCCGCGCAAAGATCGTCGCCACGCTCGGTCCAGCGTCCAACACCGAGCCCGTCTTCCGGAATCTGGTCCGCGCGGGCGTGGATGTGGTCCGCCTGAACTTCTCCCATGGCACGCACGAAGAGAAGCTGCAACTGATCAAGATGATTCGCAAAATCAGCCGCGAGGAGCGCAAGACGCTTTGTATCATGGCCGATCTGCAAGGGCCGAAGATTCGCACCTCCAAGCTGAAGGACCACAAGGCCGTGCAGCTCGTTGCTGGCCAGCGGTTGACCATTACTCCCCGCGAAGTGGTGGGCACCGCGTCACTGGTGAGCACGACTTTCAAGACCCTGGCTGAAAACGTAGAACAAGGCTCGCGAATTCTGCTCTCCGACGGTCTGATTGAGCTGCGCGTTCACGAAGTGCTCGGCGACGACGTGGTCTGCGAGATCATCAATGGCGGCATGCTGGGTGAAAAC
>Ga0181520_10012255_pt1 | contig 11063 bp, 5 predicted proteins | sample PEATcosm2014_Bin_29_FD_132451 | JGI IMG/M metagenome (GOLD analysis project Ga0181520, IMG submission 132451) | Peatland microbial communities from MTU Mesocosm Facility, Houghton, MI, USA - PEATcosm2014_Bin02_30_metaG | ecosystem: Environmental > Terrestrial > Soil > Wetlands > Peat | place...
CCTGTGAGGGCAAACTTGTCGCTGAAATCTGGGCGATCCTGGCACGATTCCTGCTCCAATCATGCTTCAAAGGCTTCTTGATCGCCTTGCCTTCTGCTTGAAATCGGCTTTTTCAGGATCGACGAGATTACTTTCCTCGCCGCCGAGCTTCCGGCATGGATGGATGAAGCGCTGGGGCAGACACCGTACGCGACGGTGAAGCTGCGGGAGTTCTTCGAGCAGGGGAAGCCTCTGCTGGCGGGCGGGAGATAAGCGTCCAAGTCGCAATAGTGAGGCCCTGCGTACCCGTTTTATGTCCCAACCTGCCTTATCCAGTCTCGAATCGATGTGCCTATGCGCTCAATATCTTGCGCCCCGAGTTCGCCGCTGTGCATTATGACATTTCTTGATCGTTCCAGCGTGGTGATAATTTGACGCATCCATTCCTGCGTCTCGTGCAGGTAGTCCTCGAAATGCACCCAGTTCTGGCTTACTATCGAACTGAGATCACCAAATTCTGTGTAATTAATTGGTAGATCACCGCGTTGAGAGTGCCACTTGATCTTGCTTTCCTCCTCCCGACGGCTCTCTGCCTTAACTCTGATCTTCTCTGAGACGCCCTGAATCCACCAATCTGCTCCAAGGCTTTCAAGAAGCCGCTTTGACACAAATTCCCGAACCGTATTCTCAAATGCGGCGATTGCGACATATACTACTGCCATTCTCTTGGCTCTTGAAACGATATCTTCGTCGAGTACATCAATAGGTAATCTCTTGGAGACCTCTGGTTCCAGGTCTCCAAGAGACCGCCTCCTCAAACGAGGAGTTCTATCTAGAGTTTGATCTGTGAGAAGTCCCTTAAATGCGAATGAGTACAATTCGTGGTCCATCGAGCCTCCTCAAATCAAGTGCCTTCTTAGCGCTTGAAAAATCGCGTCGAAAACGGCTGGATCGCGCGATTCCGGCAAATGGATTTGAATGTCGTAGTGGAGCTCAATCCCCTTTCCCAATGGCATAGGCTGTTCAAGAAGGGGTTTGCCAAGTTCCTCCGAAGGGACATTGTCTGGCGCTGAAGGCTGAACCTTAGCCGCAGCGGGGGCATCCCAATCTGCCTGATCCGCGAGTGCCTTGAATGTGTTTGCCATTAGTCCTATTACGTTTTCAGATTTTTGGCCGAGCGTAAGGGTCTTCAGCTTGTTCTTGACCTCTTCAACACTCATCTCTTGGGCCTTAGTATTTACGGCGAAAAGATCCTCATATGCGTCCCTGATCGCGTCTGCCATAACCCTTCCCGATTGAGTCTGGTCGAGAAACTGGTAATAACGCTGGGTTGGCGTACCTGCATCATCGAGGAAGCCAAGGGACTTCAGGACACCAATTAATAGGCGGTCATTGCTACTGTTGAAGTCAAGCTGAGTCAGAAACTTGTTGCTGAATCTCTCAGGCGCTTTTGCAGACCGGAGGGCATTGAGAAAGGACTCCAGATTTTTGGTGGTGACAAGGTAAGCACTCGAAAGAGCCATTTTACTTACCCTCCTTTCAAATGTAGAAACCCTGGAATTTAAGAATTATACTCTCGGTTTCGGTCAGGTGCCCAGGTCTCGGTTTTTCGAGACCTGGGCACCTCGCAGGTGGCTACACGCCCGCCTTCTTTTCGATCTTTGCCCAGGCGTCTTTTAGGGCGAGCGTGCGGTTGAAGACTAAGTTGCCTGGGGTCGAGTCGGGGTCGAGGCAGAAGTATCCTACGCGCTCGAATTGGTATGGTACGCCGAGTTTGGCTTCGGCGAGGGATGGCTCCAGCTTGGCGGTGGTCAGAATCTCCAGCGAGTTGGGATTGAGATTGTCGAGAACGTCTTGGCCTTCTTCGAGATCGTAGGGATCGGGCTTGGCGAAGAGGTGGCCGTAGAGGCGAATCTCGGCGCTGATGGCGTGGGCGGCGGAGACCCAGTGCATGGTGGACTTGACCTTGCGGCCATCGGGCGAGTTACCGCCTCGGCTGGCGGGGTCGTAGGTGCAATGCACTTCGACGATGTTGCCGGCCTCGTCCTTGACCACGCTCTGCGCGGTGACAAAGTAGGCGTTGCGCAGACGCACCTCTTTGCCGGGTGAGAGCCGATAGTACTTGGGCGGAGGAACTTCGCGGAAGTCTTCTTGTTCGATATATATCTCTCTGGAAAAAGGGACCCCACGGGTCCCGGCGCTGGGGTCTTCGGGGTTGTTGGCGGCTTCTACCATCTCTGACTGACCGGCGGGATAGTTATCAATGATGAGCTTGAGAGGATTGAGCACGGCCATGGCGCGGCTGGCGCGGCGGTTCAGGTCGTCGCGCTGGAAGTGCTCGAGCATTTCGATATCCGTCGAGCCGTTGGTGCGCGAGACGCCGCTGGCGGTGACAAAGGCGCGGATGGCCTCCGGGGTAAAGCCGCGGCGGCGGATGCCGCAGAGGGTGGGCATACGCGGATCGTCCCAGCCGCTGACGCGCCCTTCCTTCACCAGTTGCAGCAGCTTGCGCTTGCTCAGCATGGTGTAGGTGATGTTGAGGCGGTCGAACTCAATCTGCTGCGTGGGGAAGATGCCAAGCTGCTCAATGTACCAGCGGTAGATAGGCTGGTGATCGGTAAATTCCAAGGTACACATGGAGTGCGTCACGCGCTCCAGCGAATCCGACTGGCCGTGGGCGTAGTCGTACATTGGATAGATGCACCACGCATCGCCGGTGCGCTGATGCGAGGCGTGCAGGATGCGGTACATGACCGGATCGCGCATATTCAGGTTCGGCGAAGCCATGTCGATTTTGGCGCGCAGAACTCGCGAGCCGTCGGGGAACTCGCCGGCCTTCATGCGAGTGAAGAGGTCGAGATTCTCTTCGATGGAGCGCGTGCGATACGGCGAGTCTTTGCCGGGTTCGGTCAGCGTGCCGCGGTGCTGGCGAATCTCGTCGGCGGAGAGGTCGTCCACATAAGCCTTGCCGGCGCGGATGAGTTGCAAAGCCCACTCGTAAAGCTGGCCGAAGTAGTCGGAGGCATAGCAGAGGCGATCCCACTCAAAGCCCAGCCAGCGCACGTCTTCCATGATGGAATCGACGTACTCCTGCTCTTCCTTTTCCGGATTCGTGTCGTCGAAGCGCAGGTTGGTCTTGCCGCCCACTTCGTCAGCCAGGCCGAAGTCGATGCAGATGGCCTTGGCGTGTCCGATGTGCAGGTAGCCGTTCGGCTCGGGAGGAAAGCGGGTCTGGATCACGGCGTCGCCGTATTTTTTGGAGCGGAGATCCTCAGCGATGATCTCGCGCAGGAAGTTGGAAGAGGCGACAGTGGCTTGCGTTTCCGAATTTTCGTTGGTCATGGCTACACTATTATAAATTTTTTCCTGTGGATGCACGAAATTCCGGAAATCTGAATTCCTTGCCTCTTCCCGCGGAAGCATCCCATGGTGCAATCTCGCCATTCTCAGGAACAGATGGGCGACTCTCAAAACCGATAGCGCAAAGCCAATTGCATCAATCGCGGCGGCATGGCGCTGGTTGCCTGGCCAAAGTTGCTGCTGGATACGTTGCCCTGCACACTGGCCGCGCCAAAAAACTGCGCGTGATTCAAAAGGTTGAAGGCCTCCAAACGGATCTCAAGGGATTGGCTCTTCTGCATTGCAACTGTCCGGCTGAGCGTGGCGTCCAGATTCTCCATGCCGGGGCCGGAGAAGAAGCGTCGCCGCGCGTTGCCCAGCGTTCCCAGCGTTGGCAGTGTCAGTTGAGTCGCGTCAAAGACGAGCGCGCCATTGCGCGGATTGCGGTTGAGGCTGAGCGATTTACCACTCCACTCCGGCGTGTCCACGCCGTTATTATTGATGCCGTTGGGAATGGTGCCGAGCAGAGAGGTGTCGTTGTTGTTCAGCAGCGTTACCGGCAGGCCAGATGTAAAGCGCGCAATGCCGCTGATCGCCCATCCTGAAGCCACTGCATGGAGCAGGCCTGATGCCTTCATTTCAGGCAACTGATCGTGGAAGCTGGTCACCAGATTGTGGCGCAGATCAAAGGCCGAGAGCCCGCGGCTCAAAGCGGGGTTGACCGGATTGACCGGCTCTGGCAGCCCTGCCGATTGGTCGATGGACTTTGAGAAGGTGTAACTAGCCAACACTTCCAGCCCATGCGTGCGATGATTCAGCGTGGCTTCCAGGGCGTTGTAATTGGCGTTGGCAATGGTGCGCTGCAACTCGACGCTGCCGAAGGCCGCTCCGAATTGCCTGCGCGCGGCCTGCTCGTTGAAGGGGCCGCAAAGCGCTGATCCAAGGCTCAGGCAGAGCGCGGGGTCGGCGGGGTTGGCCTCTTCCAGCACCAGCAGGTGGTGCGACTCCGCGCCGATGTAACTGAAATCAACCAATGTGCCCGCGCCAAATTGCCGCTCAACGCTAAGCATCCAATGCTCGGCGTAAGGAGTTACATCGCGCGGGTCCACGGCGGGAATGCCCACCAGCGGCTCAAAGTTGCTCCAATCGACATTCGAGTCCGGATTCGTGGAAGAAGCGCCATAAGCCACCTTTTGCAGCGGGAAGCGCTGGGAGATGGGCGTTCCCGATGCGGCTACGGTGAAGGGCTGCGCAAAGAGCGGCGGCGCGGCGCTGGTATACGTAAAGCCGTAAGGCGGATTGGCGCTCATGATGCCCGCCGACAGTCCCTCATACGCGGTATAAAAAAGGCCGTAGCCGGCGCGGATGCTGGTTTGGCCAGTGGGACCGGCGAGTTTGCTCAACAATGGACTGGCGAATGTGGGCGTATAGGCAAGGCCAATGCGCGGAGAAAAATCGTTACGCGCCGGAGCCAGTGATCGAGGCACGCCGGAATCGCCAGGGAAGACCAGTCCCAGCGGCGCGCCCGGATTGACCTGCGACTGCTGACCCTTGACCAGCGTTTGCAGTTGGTTATACTTCTCGCTCCAGGGACGGATCCGATCCCAGCGCACGCCGTAATTCAAGGTAAGTTGGCTGGTGGCCTTCCAACTATCCTGCACAAAGGCCGCCGCGTAGAGATTGCGGTTATAAAAGCTGCCCGCCTGCCCTTGCGTATAACTCGAGGCCACGCCGAGCAGGAAGTCGGCAAAGTCCGAGCCTGTCTCCGAGCCGTTGAAGGCGAAACTGCCGTTGAAGATCACGTCAGGATGCGTGTTGATCTGGTTCCAATGCATCTCGCCGCCCACCTTGATGCCATGCTTGCCCGCAATGCGCGAGAAGGCGTCGCTGATCTCGTAGATGTTTTCCGCCTGCACAATCGCCGTTGTATCCACGCCCAAAGTAAAGTCATTGAAGGCGACGTTCTCAATGCCTTCGGTCGAGAGCTTGAGCGGAACAATGCCCTGGGATTGGCTGCATGAGCCTGCGCCGGTTGGAATGCAGGTGACAAACCCTTGATCGGCCAGCGACGGTCCCACGCCACCCCTGGGCTGCCCGACGGAGTTTGCGTTGCGCATATAACTCAGGTGGAACTCGTTGAGCGCGGATTGCCCGAAGGTCATTGTATGGCCCACGCTGACTAATTGCGAAAAGCCGTTGCTGGTTGCATCGAAGCCTGGAACGCTGGCTCCGCCCGTACCTGTTGGATATGGATTGTCCAGCGAATAGCCATCGAGGAAGTAGTAGCCGGTCAGTGTTCCCTTGCCATGCGTCCAATCCACACGTAGCGCGCCTTTATCGTCATCCAGGGTTTCAGCATGAGCGGCGGTTTCAAAGATTCCCGATGCGCGCTCCACTGTCGTCGTGCACAACGCCAGTGATTGTGAGAATTGGATCCGCAAAGAGAACGGAGGTTGTGCAGACCAGGAAAAGAAAAGTGAGAATGGCGCAATAGAATTTTTTCAACGGCACTCCAGTGTGCAGAAATCGGTTCCCGAATGGCAACCGGGGCTTGAGAAAGATGGAAGAGGCAATATCAGGTTAAAATAGTCTCCACTAAATATACGACAGAAATTGTCCGAATTCAAGAAGCTCTGCGTTGGAACGGCTTGCCGCGCGCTTGCGAATGTGAAAGGGAAAAGCGGAGGTCTGGAAACAGGGGCGCGGACCTCACAGGTTTTGCGTTCTTGCGCAACTGCCGGCGTACAAACCGACAAGTCAGAAAGTTAAAGATTTATTTCAAAACGCGACTAAATCGAATAGAATCCGTTAGACTGAGTAGTTCTCAGGAAAGGTGCGATTTTCATGTTCAAGTCCCCCGTCAAGACTCTTGCGCTTTCGATCATCCTGCTTTCACTGCCACTTTCGGCACAAAACACAGCAGCGGAGACCGCTGACATTCAGGGGTTGGCGGGTTCGGCCGTTCAACCGCGGATAACTCACGCGATTAACGAGTCGTCGCTTGTTACCTTGCGGGGCAACACGCACCCCTTGGCGCAATCAAAGTTTGACCTGGGCCCTGCACCCCTGGCCATGCCTGCCAGCCGCCTTATTCTGGTTCTGGCGCGCAGCACCGAGCAGGAGGCGGCTCTGAAGACCTATCTCCAATCCGTGCAGGATGCGAACTCGCCCAATTTTCAAAAGTTTTTGACTCCGGAGGCCTTCGGCAATAGCTTTGGGGTCAGTGACGCCGATCTCCAGACGATCCAAAACTGGCTCACTGGCCACGGATTCACCGTGAACAAGGTGGCCAATGGACGGATGGCGATCGAGTTCTCCGGCACGGTGGGACAGGTGCAGGAGGCTTTTCATACCTCGATTCACAGTTATCGGGTGGACGGAAAGCAGCAATGGGCCAACGCCACTGATCCGCAAATTCCGAGCGCCCTTTCTCCGGTCATTACCGGCCTCTCTTCATTGAACAGCTTCAAGCCCAAGGCGCAGTACATCCGCGGCCCTAGCGGGGCGGTTGATACCCAAAAGCACACCATCACTCCGACGTATACCAACGGAGACGCTACAAACGGTTATTACATCTACGTTGGCCCAGCGGATGCGGCCACCATCTATAACACGCCCACCAGCCTCAATGCCAATCTTTCCTACACGACCTACACCGGCTCCGGCGTCACCATCGGAATCGCCGGCGACTCCAACATTGACATCACCCAGAACGCCAACTACCGCTCCACCTTCGGACTGGACGCCAACCCCACCACGGTGGTGGTCGATGGCGCTGATCCGGGTGAAAATGGCGATGCGATCGAGGCGTATCTCGATACCGAAGTCTCTGGAGGCATTGCCCCCGCAGCCAATGTGATTCTCTACACGGCCGCCGACACTACCTACCAGGCTGGATTATTCCTCGGCATCCAACGCGCCCTGGATGACAACCAAGTGGACATCTTGAGTGTCAGCTTCGGCCAATGCGAATCGAGTCTGGGAACCTCCGCCAACCAGTTCATTCAGGATCTTTGGGAACAGGCGGCGGCGCAGGGCATCTCCGTGACCGTCTCGGCGGGCGACGGCGGCTCGGCCGGCTGCGACAACTTTGATACCGAAGAGGTTGCCAACCAGGGATTGGCCGTAAGTGGATATGCATCCACGCCTTACAACATCGCGGTGGGCGGCACAGATTATGACATTCTCCTGAACAGGTTCACCACATACGTCGATACAACAAACACCCTGGCAAACCATCGCAGCGCGCTCAAGTACATTCCTGAAGAGCCGTGGAATGACTCCACCTATCCCAACACGGATATTGCGGCAAACAAGCCTCTCTCAGCCTATGGTGCAACCAACAATATCGTTGCCGGTTCAGGTGGCATCAGTTCGCTTTACCCCGTGCCTACCTGGCAATCTGGCGTGGCCACAGGCAACTACCGCAACATCCCCGACGTATCTTTTTTGGCGGGCAATGGATTCTACGGAGCAATGTGGGGCCTGTGCACAGACCTGGATACGGATTACTACGGCGATCCGATCACGGATTGCGCTTCGCCCACGACCGGGAATAATTTCAACCTAACTGGTGTGGGCGGCACATCAGCCTCCGCGCCGGCCTTTGCAGGTATGTTAGCCCTGTTGAAGCAGAAGGTCGGCACGCGCCTCGGTCAGGCCAATTATGTCCTCTATAACTTGGCCCAATCCGATTACTCTACCGTCTTCCACGACATCACTACGGGCGATATCTCGGTCAACTGCTATTACGGCTCCTCCGGATGCAAGCCGAATGCGCTCGGCTATGACTTCATGACCGGCTACGACGCCGGCACCGGATACGATCTGGCCAGCGGCTGGGGCAGCGTGGACGTGAGCGCGCTTGCCAGTAACTGGGCCAGCGCATCCTTCGCCAAAACCACCAGCACTCTGCAACTCAACGGTGCCACCAGCGCACTGAAGATCACCCACGGTGCGAGTGTAGCCGTCTCGGCAAGCGTAACCAGTTCATCCGGCACGCCCACGGGCGACATCGCGCTGGTGGACAGCATCAGCCCCGCGACCCAGCCCAACAGCCAAGGTATCACCAGCTTTACGCTTTCGGGCGGAGCGGTCTCCGGCACCACCACCTTCCTCCCCGGCGGCAGTTATAACGTCTCGGCGCACTACGGCGGCAACACCACCGATGCTCAAAGCGACTCCAACGCCATCCCCGTCACCGTCGCCGCGGAAAGCAGCTCCACCAACCTGACGGTAACCGCCTACGATCCGAGCACCGGAAATCCCTCCACCATCCCGTACTACGGATTTGTCTTTGTGCTGGATGCCCAGCCCTACGGCAACAGCGCTTCCGCCACAAATCCCAATGGCGAGGCCACCGGAACCATTACCTTCAAGAGCGGTACTTCGACACTCGGAACAGCAACACTCTCCAGTGAAGGCACTGCTGAGTTACAAAGTGTCGCGATTCCTGGCGGAAGTAACAGCCTCACCGCGGTATATCCCGGAGACGCCAGCTTCCTGGCCAACACCAGCGCGCCGTATGCTATCAAGGTGATTCCATCGGTTACCGCATTGACGGTTCCGACTTATTCTTTCAGTTATGACAATGAAGTAACTTTTGGCGTCTATTTATCGGCCAATAGCGCTGGCGCGGCGCCTTCAGGCACGGTGAATTTCATGAACGGTTCGACTTCTTTGGGATCGACACAACTGGTTGGCACTGCGTCTTCCAATTATATGCCTGCATCGGGCACAGCCAGTTTTACCACTGCTCCACTGATGCCGGGAACTTATAATGTTACCGCCGTCTACTCCGGCGATGGAAACTATGCCGGGAGCACATCGGCTGCGAATTCATTCGTCATTGGAAAACTCTTTACATACGTCGAGGAGACGACCTCTTCCTCGATTCTTCAAACCAATCAATCGCTGCAAGTGACGGTTACCCCAGATCCTGTACCCGGACTTCCAGTGCCGACAGGTTCCGTGACATTGAGTTATGGCAATGTCACCACTGCTGCCGTGAATCTTGTCAGCGGAACGGCTACCATCACCATTCCCGCCAATGCTCTTCCGGGAGGATTTTATCCCATCACGGCAAACTACAGCGGGGACACTGTTTTTCTGGCAAACTCAAACCAGTCCTACGTTACCGTGAATCCTGCCGGCACCATCAATCCGACCGTGACAGTGATCGCGCCCACAGCCAAAGTGACATACCCGATTTCGATTACGGTCAGCGTGAGCGGCTCCAAAGGGGATCCGACGGCCACCGGTTTTGTGACGCTCACTAGCACCGATCCCAGTGCTTACACGGTTACGCCTACTCAGTTGTTAACCAACGGATCGGCAACTTTTTCATTCACAATTGGCCAGAATGGCATTCAAAGCACGTTAACTGCAAGTTATCAGGGAGACTCGAACTACACGGTCGGAAGCGGTACGGGAACAGTAACTACTCTCATGGACCCAACCATTTCTTTTTCACCATCCGACCCGCGCACTGCCATTAATCAGCCTTTGAACACGACCGTTTCAGTCTCCGGACCTACAGGCTATGCAACCGCGACCGGGACAGTTACCCTTTCGAGCGGAAGTTACACCTCTTCGGCAGTCAAACTTAGCGGCGGATCCGCCAGTTTCACCATCCCGGCAAATTCCTTCAACCTCGATTACAATTTGCTGGTTGCCTCCTACAGCGGCGATTCGAATTTTGCACTCGGCAACAATAGCGTATCGGTGTATGTTGACCCGGCCGTGGTACCCGGCCTCACCATCTCCGGCACTGCGGTGATAGTCACTCCCGGCGCAACCACAGGCAACACTTCAACCATTACGGTGACTCCCACCAATGGCTTCACAGGGCCGGTCAACCTTGGTTGCTCCATCTCTCCTATAGCCGCCAACTATCCAGCGACGTGCAGCTTCTCTCCGGCTTCGGTTGCGATCAGCGGAACGAGCGCTGCGACATCCACACTGACGGTGACCACGACAGCCGCCTCCAGCAGTGCTCTGACGCATCCGAAGCTTCCAGGAGAGCCCTGGTACGCAGCCGGCGGCGCAACGCTGGCCTGCCTGCTGCTCTTCGGCATTCCGGCGCGGCGGCGCAGTTGGCGCGCCTTGCTGGGAATGTTGGCGCTGCTCGCGCTTCTCTCTGGCGGATTCCTTGCCTGCGGCGGAGGTAGTTCGGGCGGAGGGGGCAGCACCGGCACAACGCCTGGAAATTACTCCATCACGGTGACGGCCAGCTCAGGCAGTGTGTCAGCCAGTAACACCATCAGCCTTAGCGTGCAATAGCGGATGCTCCCAAGTCCGTGGCTTGGAAAAACCTTCTGCCGAACGATTGTAACGTGGGCCGCGAGGCCCACGTTATAGTCGGCTGGGGGGCCGTGCAAAAATATCGCGCGCGTTGCTGCCGGGAGAACAGGGCTGTAAGAAGTGCCGATTTACAGGGAATTGCGCGCGGAATGGCGTTGCTGCTCCCCAGCCATTTACAATGACGTCTAAGCAACAGGTGAGCAAACGTATGTCGCCTTGCTGTGTCCAGACCCTATGAATCTTCGAATCTTTCGCACTCCCGCGGCTTTCGTGTTCTCGACGGTGCTGCTTGCAACATTCACCCTGGCGCAAACGCATCCCGCAGCGCCCGAGAGCCCCTATGGCGGCACGGTGGTCGCGGAGATCATCGCCCGGATCAACGATCAGATCATTACGCGTTCAGATTATGAGCGCGCAATGAAGGATTTTGATGACGAGGCGCG
>Ga0181520_10012256_pt1 | contig 11063 bp, 10 predicted proteins | sample PEATcosm2014_Bin_29_FD_132451 | JGI IMG/M metagenome (GOLD analysis project Ga0181520, IMG submission 132451) | Peatland microbial communities from MTU Mesocosm Facility, Houghton, MI, USA - PEATcosm2014_Bin02_30_metaG | ecosystem: Environmental > Terrestrial > Soil > Wetlands > Peat | place...
AGTTGAAGTGGCCATGCGCGAAGCTGACGGGCGCAAGCTTCTGTTCGTGCTCAACACCGACGCCGATCCCGCGACAGTCTCTGGCGTCCCCAGCGGGGTCGACCTGTTGACTAGCCAGCCTGTCAACGGCGCCTTGCGGATCGGACCCTACGGATGCTGCGTCATCAAGCTCGACGTGTGAGCCTCACAACGAATGGCTTCGATGCGCCGCATTTCAATGGCGCCGCCCCCTTCGACCGGGACGACCCGCATCCTCGCCATCGCGCCGTAACGCTCGTTCATCCGGCTCGTTGCATTTGCGCTCTTACGGTCCGTTTCGCCAACCCGCCGCGCAAGAGCCGACGGCGGCCGTCAGGCGAGGCCTCCAAGGCCAAGAACGGCCAGGTCGGGCGCATCGCCGACGCCACATGAGGGGTCGGGTCGGCCCTATACCCAGTCGGGGTGTATCTCAGTCGGATAGGCGCGGATCGGACGACGACTCTTCTTCGACAACGACGATCTCGCTGCGCCGGACGCCGACGGCCGCCGCGAGCAGCTTCAAACGGTCGACGACAACTTCGCTATCGGGCGCGCGAGCGGCGGCGCCGACTTCGAGCCGAACGCAGTCGGGTTCGACGCACAGGCGCGCGCTGGCGAGCACCGCCGGCACGCCGCCGGAAAAACGGTAGGCCAGCAGGATCGCCCGGCCGAGAATCTGCGCGCGACGCCGCATCGCCGGCGTGAGGAGACGGCTCGCCGGGCTGAGCCAGGGCGCGTCCGGCCGGCCGGCGTAGCGGGCGTGGATCGCCGTCGCGATGAACACCCGCTCGGCGTGATCGACGCCGATGAACGGAAATTGCAGCAGCCGGCGAAAGCTCTCCTCGGCGCGCAGATCCGGGTGATCGCGCCAGGCGATGTCGGAGAGCGCACACACGGCGACGCGCAGGCGCGTATCGCCCGGAGTCTCGCCCGGGAAGACATCGGCCGTCCAGGCCGCCAGCGCGGGGGCGAAGTCAGGCACGCGCGCCAGCGGCAGTCCGACAAGCTGCGCGCCTTCGACAAGCGGGTCGAGATAGCGTTCCAGCTTGCTCAACTGCGAATAGAGAAAGCCCTCGCGCAGGCCGAGCGCGGAAAACACGACGCGCCCGGGGGCGAGCCGCTTCAGCACGCGATCGAGCACGAGCGCCGCCGCCGGCAACGTGCGTGCGCGCCGCTCGGTCACGCCGGACGTCGCCGCCAGTCTGGCGGGCGTTAGCCGCAACAGCGATTTGGCGAAGGCGCGCGCTTCCGCGGCCGCCAGCGTGTAGCCGTGAACAACCTTGACCGGCGCCTTGGCCGCTTCCATGTGCGCCTTGGCCAGCGCGCGCCAACCGCCGCCGACCGGATAGAACACCGGCTTGCCGAGCGCCGGTGGAAGGTTCGCCTGCAGCATCGCGTCGATCCGGCGCTTGGCTTCGGGCAGACCGTCGGCAAGCATCGCTTCGACCGGCAAGGCGCCGAGCGGCAGGCTGACCCAACGATCGCCGACACGATCGTCGAGCGCCTCGGCGACTTCAAGGCTGCCGCCGCCCATGTCGCCGACCGACCCAACCGGGCGGAAGAAGCCGGAGATCACGCCCAGCGTCGCGAAACGCGCCTCCTCCGCTCCGCTGACGATACGAACCTCGAGACCGGATTCGGCGGCGATGGCGGCGGCGAGCGCCGGTCCGTTCGACGCGCGCCGAATCGCTTCGGTGCCCGTCGCGTCGATCCGGGTCACGCCCATCGCATCGGCAATGGCGCGAAACCGCCGCGCCGCCTCGACCGTGCGGCGAAAGCCCTCCGCCGCGATCGCGCCGGTTTGCGCCAGGCCGTCGCCCAGGCGACACAGCGACTTCTCGTTGAAGCGCGGCAACGGCGCCCGGCCGAGTTGGTCATAGACGACGAGCCGTACTGAATTCGAGCCGATGTCGACGATCGCGTAGGGCGCGCGATCGGTCCGTCTCGCGCGTTCGGGATTGAGATCGAGCGGGCGCAACGCGGTCTCGCTGGCGCTGTCCTTAACCATCCCCGGCGCCTTTCACCCCCGATGCGATCATGCGCGACGACGACGGGCTTGTCTAATCGAGAGGAGGGGGGTTCGGCGCCGATCCATCGGCGGCCAACTGACAGGTAAAATTGGCCGGCCTCGCCCCAGTCAGCCGCCCGACCTCCTCGACGTTGCGCGCCGTCGGCGGCTTGCGGGGACGGCGGACCCGGACGAACCGGCGCGACAGGTCAGGCCGATCGAGCGTCACAGTGAAGACGAAGCGCAGCGTCGACGACGAGCCGTTGACGGTCGCCGTACGGGGTCGGTCGCCGGGACATCGGGTCTTCCTCTCGGTCATGAAGGGGACCCTTCATGCTCGGAGCCCGGCCCGAGCCGCTCAACCTCTCACTGCCGCCTCAGCTCGCCCTCGCCTTCGCCCACAAGCGCCCCGCCCGCGCGAGCGGGTTCGGGCTTGAGCGCGTAGCGGAAGCGATGGGCCGAAAGCGGACGAGCGGCTTCGGGCGAGCGAAATGGCGTAGCGGACGTTCGCTCCTGCAGGGCGCCGCGCTAACTCTCGAGCCATCGCGGCCCTTCATCGGCGCTGGATGAAACGTCGGTCAAGAGGCGAGCTCGGGGCCCTCAGCGAACCGATTACAGCCTGATGGCGTCCGGATTGGCGAGGAGAACGGCGACCTCGCGCCAAGAGGCGGCGATCGCTTGGGCGCCGGCTTCGATCAGCCTTGCGACGTGGCGCTCGTCGACATGCGCGCCACCGACGAAACCGATGACCTTCGCTCCCGCCGCGCGCGCGCCAATGACGCCAGGGGCCGAATCCTCGATCACCAGCGCCGATTGGGGCGACGCGCCCATCTTTTCCGCAGCGTAGAGAAAGACGTCAGGTTCCGGTTTGCCGCGCGCCACCGACTGCCCGCTGAACAATCCGCCATCGAAGAAACGCAGGAGCCCAGTGACCTCGAGGCTAAAGCGGATGCGCTCGGGATCGGAGGAGGAGGCGACGCACCGAGGGGCGTCGAGCGCCTCGAGAAATTCGACGAGCCCAGGCGTCGGATTCAGCTCCGCGGCGAACAACGCCTTGGTGCGCGGCCATAGCTGAGCGCGCAGCTCCGGCGGCGCAGCGCGCCCAACCGCTTTCTCCATGATGGCGAAGATCTCGGCCTCCTTGTGGCCAAAGCATTGTCCCCAAAGCTCGGCGGAAGGCGTCGCGCCGAGCTCCGCGAACAGACCCTGGTGAGCGCGCATCGACAGCACTTCGCTATCGACCAGCACGCCGTCGCAGTCGAAAATGATAAGATTGAGCCCCTCGGGAAGTTTCATCTCTCGTTCACTTGCTCATCTGAACGCGCTGTCAAAGGCGCGCTCACGCTCCATTCCGCCGCACAGAGCAACCGGCGCGGCGGACAAGCTTTGGCGAGCCCGCGGCGCCGATATGTCGTTCGCCTCGCGGCCTGCTCGCTCGCGGCCAGACGCGCGGTCTCGTCGCACGCGATATCAGCCCAGCCGCCCGCTTCTGCAGCTTCACGTCGGTCGGACGGCCCTCCGCGGCGCGCTCGAAAGCGGCGAAGCCGTCGGCGGGGGCGTCGACGCCTGCGAGGGCGGCGGCAAACTCGGCCAATGGAGCTGAGTCTCCTGACGATAGAGGGATGGGGAAGGCGTGGCTCTCAGTCGGCGACGATCGCCAGACCGGCGCTGGCGCCGATGCGCGACGCGCCAGCCGCGAGCATCTTCAGCGCGTCTTCGCGGGTGCGGACGCCGCCGGAGGCCTTGACGCCGAGTGCGTCGCCAACCGTCTCGCGCATCAATGCGACGTCGGCGGCGGTGGCGCCGCCGGTCGAAAAACCGGTGGAGGTCTTGACGTAGGCGGCGCCGGCTTGCGCGGCCAGGCGACAGGCGGTGACCTTCTCGGCGTCGGTGAGAAGGCAGGTTTCGATGATCACCTTGAGAAGCGCCGGGCCGCAGGCCTGCTTGACGGCGGCGATATCGGCGCGGACCGTATCCGTGTCGCCATCCTTCAGCGCGCCGATATCGATCACCATATCGACCTCGGCGGCGCCGGCCGCGACGACCCATGCCGCTTCTTGGGCTTTGACAGCGGTCGGAATGGCGCCGAGAGGGAAGCCAATGACCGAACATGTGGCGACGCCGCTACCGGCAAGCGCGCTGGCGACGGTCGGGACCCAGCGCGGATTGACGCAAACGGAAGCGAAGCGCTGCTCCACCGCCTCTCGGCAGAATCGAAGAACCTCCCCGCGGCGCGCGTCGGGTTTCAGGATCGTATGGTCGATAACGCGATGGAGATCAGCGACGGCGGCGTTCATGGGACTCTCCGAAGGGCGGTGATGGAAGGTCGATGTTTCTATTGCGAGAAGATGTTCTATGACGTTGACGTCGCGCCGGCGCTCGCGAACCCGTCGGTTCGGCCGCGGACGGCGCAGCGCGCAAGTGTGGTCGCATTCGGGGCGTCATTGGCCTTCGCCCCGGTTGTCGATCAGTCGGTTGACGAGAATGGCGAGCACGATGATCACGCCGGTGACGGTCATCTGATAGAACGAGCCGAGGCCAAGCAAGTTGAAGATGTTGCGCAACACTTGCAACAGCATCACAGCGAAGAAGGTGCCCAACACGCCGCCGCGGCCGCCGAATAGGCTGGTGCCGCCAAGGACGACCGCCGCGATCGCGTCGAGCTCGAGGCCCTGGGCGGCCGTCGGCTGGCCGATGCGCAGCCGCGAGGTCAGCATCAGGCCGCCGAACGAGGCCATGAAGCCGGAGATCGCGAAGACAGCGGTGCCGATGAGCTTGGTCGGCAGGCCGGAAAGCCGCGCCGCCTCCGCGTTGCCGCCTGTGGCGAAGACATATTCGCCAAACACGGTGAAGCGCAGCACGAAGCCGGCGAGCAGGCAGAAGCCGACGAAGACAATGCCCATCAACGGGAAATTGAAGCCGGGCAGGATTGGCAGCATCGTCGAGCCGAGGGCGCCGAAGCTCTTGGGCAGATTGCCGATCGGCGTTCCCTGGGAGATCAGATAGGTCACGCCGCGAAACGACACCAGGCCGGCGAGCGTGATGATGAAGCTTGGCACCTTGGCGAAGGCCGAGATCGCACCCAGCATCGCGCCGCAAAGCGTCCCGAGCAGCAGCGTCGCGGCGACGGAGACGAACGGGTCGACGCCGCGCGACAGCAACAGCGACACCACCATGCCGCTCAGCGCCACCATGCTGCCGACCGACAGGTCGATGTTGGCGGTCAGAATGACGAAGGTCATGCCGACCGCGACGACTCCCACCACCGCCGCCTGCTGGAACAGGTTGGCGACGTTCTCGGCGGTGAGAAAGTTGTCCGACAGCGACGTGGCGATGGCGGCGACCAGAAAGAAGATCACCACGAAGTTGTACCGGATCAACAAGGCGATCGCCCCGGCGCCGATCCCGCGGCGTTCGACGGTTGGCGCGCTTGATTCGATCGGACCTTGGCTGGCGGCCATGGTCATGCCCTTTCTCCCAAGATTGTCGTCTTCAGAATGTCGTCGCGATCGCTGACCGACGGGTCGAATCGCTTGACGTTGCGGCCTTCGTGGAAGACCCAGATGCAGTCGCAGGCGGCGTAGAGCTCCTCGAGCTCGCTGCTGGCGACGACGACAGCGGTTCCCTCGTCGGCCAGGCGACGGACGAGCCCGTAGAGTTCGGCCTTGGCACCGACGTCGAGGCCGCGGCTCGGTTCGTCGAGCAGCAGCACGCGGCTGCCGTCGAGCAGCCATTTCGCCAATACGACCTTCTGCTGATTGCCGCCCGACAACGTTCGGGTCGAGCTCTCCAGATCCGCGTATTTGGTCGACAGGCTGCGAAGTACGGGCTTGGCGCGGCTCTTTTCGGCCCGGTGGCTGAGCAGGCGCCGCCGCCGCAGCGACGGCAGGACGGCGTTGCGGTAGATCGCGGCGTCGAGCACCAGGCCTTCGGTCTTGCGGTTCTCCGGCACCAGGCCGACGCCGCGGGTGATCGCGTCGGCGGGTCGGCGCGGCCTGAACCGCTCGCCGCTGAGGATGACCTCGCCGACGAACGGCGCTTCGCCGAACAGCGACTTGAGAAAGGTCGTCCGACCGGAGCCGTTGAGGCCGGACAGGCCGACAATCTCGCCCCAGCGCACCTGGAGGTCACGGACGTCCATTCCAAAGGGACCGGTGAGTCGCTTGACGTCGAGCGCGACGGCGCCGGTGACGCTGCGCCGCTCGCCGCGCTCGATCAGCGATCGATTCTGGCCGATGACCGCTTCGACCAAGGTTTCCTCGGCGGTGCCCTTGACGTCAAAGGTGGCGATGCTCCGGCCGCCGCGCAGGATCGTGACGCGGTCGCCGATCTCGCGAATCTCGTGGAGCCGATGGCTGACGTAGAGAATGGCGACGCCCTGGCGGACGAGCTCGCGGATGACGCCGAAGACGTTCTTCAGCTCGTGTTCGTTGAGCGCCGCCGACGGCTCGTCCATGATGATGATCTTGGCGTCCATGGTCAGCGAGCGCGCGATCGCCGTAAGCTGTTGGTTGGCCACGGACAGCGTCTCAAGTCGCGCGTCGGCTGGAAATTCGGCGCCGACCCTCTTCAGCGCCTCTTCGGCGCGACGGCGGCGCGCGCGCCGGTCAATGACGAAGAAACGGCGCGGCGCATGGCCGAGGAACAGGTTCTGCTCCACAGTCAACTGCGGCACCAAATCGAGCTCCTGGTAGATCATCGAAATCCCCGCCATCGCTCCCTCGTGAGGCGAGCGCACACGGATGGGGGCGCCGTTGAGCAAGATCTCGCCGCACGACGGGCGATGCGCGCCGGAGACGATCTTTAGCAGGGTCGACTTGCCAGCGCCGTTGGCGCCGAGCAGGCAATGGACCTCGCCTGGCCGGACGGACAGCGACGCTTCCTCCAGCGCCACGATGTTCGGCGAGAAAGTCTTGCCGACGCTGCGGACGGTCAGAACGTCACCGCTCATTGCGCCGCTCCAAACAATAGAGGGCGGTGGCTTCGTCGGTGACGAGGACGTTGATGTAGCCCGCGCGCAGGCAGGTCAGCACCATCCGGCGCTTGGCGCGGCCGGCGCTGACCGCGACGGCGCGCTCCTTGTCGCGCAACTGTTCGGGTCGCAGGCCGAGCGTACGGGCGTCGAGCTCCGGGTCGGCGATGCCGCCATTGGCGTCGATGAAATGGCCGAGGATGTCGCCGATCGCGCCGCGCGCGGCGAGCACCTCGATTTCAGTCGGGTTGAGGTAGCCTGAATCGACCAGCACCGACTGCGGCGACAAGGCGCCGACGCTGAAGCAGACGATCGGCGCCGCCTCGGCCAGCGCCAGGACGTTGGCGATGACCGGGTCGCGATCGAGCACTTCGCGCGTGCTCTTCTTGCCGACAATCGCGGGCACCGGCAGCAGCGTAGCGCGGCCGTTGCCAGTCTCCGCGAAACGCTCCGCGACGAGATTGGTATGGTCGCGCGTCGAGCGAAGGGTGGTCGCGCCATTGACCAGCACGACATGCACGTTGTCGTTCCATCCCGGCGGCAGCCAGCGCGCGACGGCGGCCATGGTCCGCCCCCAGGAGACGCCGATCAGCTCGATCTTGGGATTGATCCCGGCGAGGTACTGACCGGCCGCTTGGGCGACGCTCACCAGCGAAATGCCCTCGTCGTCGGATGGGCCGGCCGAAACGACGATCGCCTCCCGCAGGTCGAAGGCGCGTTGCAGATCGACCTCGATGTTCGGACGACGCTGTGCGCGCGGCAGGATCTCGATGCGCACGACGCCGAGCTCGCGCGCCTCGCGCATCAGCCGGCTCACCTGCCACCGCGTCAGCCCGACCTCGGCGGCGATCTCGCTCTGGGTCTTCTCGAGCTCGTAATAGAGCTTGGCGACCTGCACCATCAACTGCTCGCGCAGCTCGTCGGAGGGCAAGCGGACGACCGCGTTCTGAGCGGAGGAATTCATCAGGCCACCTCCAACGTCGTCTTAGACAGTCGATGCGCGATCGGGGTCATCGCGGCGGTCGCGTCGCGGTAGCAGTCGAATAGACCGCGGTAGGCGGCGTGGGCGGCGCGATCGGGCTCCATCGGCGTGGTCGGCGCGGCGAAGGCGTCCGCCGCCTCGGTCAAGCTGGGAAAGAGGCCAAGCGCGTTCGCCGCCGCGGCGACGCCGCCGCGCAACGACAGGTTGCTCTCTCGCGCGACCAGAACTGGCGCGCCGAGGGCGTCGACGGTCGCTTTCAGCCACACCGGGTTCTTGCAGACGCCGCCGGCGATGACGAAGCGGTTCATGGCGAAACCGTCGTTCTTCAGGCTGTCGATGACCGCCACCGAGCCGAGCGCGATCGCCTCGACCGCGGCGCGGTAGACGGCGGCGCGGTCGTGCCACAGCGACAGGCCGATGAACGCGCCGCGCAGATTGGGATCGCGATAGGGGGTGCGATTGCCCATCCAGTAGTCGAGCGCGAGCAGGCCCGCGCCGCCGACGGGGCGTCGCGCGGCTTCCTTCAGCAGCGCCGCGAAACCGGCGGCGTCGAGGCCGAAGATGGCGTCGGTGAGCCAGGACAGGATCGAACCGGAGGAGACCTGGCCGCCTTCGACCAGCCACAGGCCGTCGATCAGCGCGCAAGGGTAAGGTCCCCAGATGCCCGGCACGACGGGCTGCGCGGCGGCGTGGGCGAGGTGAACGTTCGACGTGCCGCCGATCATCAGCAGGCCGCCGGGCGCGACGGTCGCGGCGCCGAGCACTCCGATATGGGCGTCGATGCCGCCCTGCGCGACGAGCGGCCGCGTTTCGATGCCGAGCTCCTCAGCCGCCGCCGCCGACATCGGCCCGATCGGATCGCCGACGCGGATCACCTCGGTCGGCAGCTTGTCGAGCAGATCGGGAACGCCGAACGCCTTGAACAGCTCAGGCGCGAAGCGGCGCTTGAGCGGATCGTAGTTCCACTTGCATGTCGCATTCATCTGTGACGCGACCCAGCGGCCGGTGAGCCGGAAATTGACGAAATCGATCGCTTCGCAGATCACGTCGGCGCGCCGATAGACGTCGGGCTCGTGAGCGGCGAGCCACATCGCCTTGGGCACCAGCCATTCGACGGCGTCGCCGCCGCCGCTGTAGGCCAGCACCGGATGCTCGACCTTTTCCGTGGCGGCCGATTCCGCGGCGGCGCGGCAGTCCATCCACAGGATCGCCGGACGCAGCGGATTGCCGTCGCCGTCGGCGACGACCACGGTGGAGGCGGTCGTCGCGACCGTGACGCCCGCAATGGCGCGGCTGCCCGCCGCTTCGAGCGCGGCGCGCACAGCGACGACCGTCGATCGCCACCAGTCCTCCGGGTTCTGCTCGGCCCAGCCGGACCGCGGATGGGTCGTCGCCAGCGGCGCTTCCCGTTCGGCAAGCATGACGCGCGCGTCCGTGTCATAGACGCCGGCGCGGACGCCGCTGGTGCCGATATCGAGGCCGAGAAGCAAAGGCATTGCGGATCTCCAGGCGGGCGCCGCCGTCGCCTTCTAGGGGCGGAAGATGACTTTGGAGAAGTGGAAGCTGCGATCCTTGAATCGCCCGAAAGTCGCTGGAAGCTCGGCCAGGTCGAGATCGTGGCTGATCATGAACTCCCATTTCAAGTCGCCAGTCGCCATCTTATCCAGCGTAACTGTCCACTGATCCCCTGGGAACGGGGCGCCGAATGAATTCCACGATCCGTGCAGCGACAGCTCCTGACGCAGGAAGTGCTGGAAGCTCTTCAGGTCGAGCGCAATGTCGGCGGCCGGAATGCCGACGAAGGAAATATGCGCGCCGGGGCCGCCGAGGCACACCGCGCGATTGACCGAACTCGAGTTGCCCGCCGCTTCGATCACCACGTCGCACGGCGGGTCCGTGGCCGCCGGAGCTGAGGCGAGCAGCGCGTGCGTCGCGCCGGCGGCCCGGGCGAGCTCGAGCTTCGCCTCCGAGACATCGACGGCGACGACCTCGCGCGCGCCCATCAATCGCATCCATTGGATGGCGAACAGGCCGATCGGACCGCACCCGACCACGCCGCCGCGCGCGCCGATCTTGACGCCGCCCGCCTTCCACAGCGCGTGAATCGCAATCGAGGCCGGATCGACCATGGCGACGGCGGTCGGGTTTACGCCTTTGGGCGTCTTCAGCAGATTGGCGACCGGCGCCACGACGAACTCGGCGTAGGCGCCGTCGCGCCGACTGCCGAAGTAATCGTAGTTGCGGCAGCGGGAAAACTGGCCGCGCTGACACTGGTCGCAGCGGCGGCAGGGAATGAGGGGCGCGACTCCGACCAGTTCGTCGATTTCGAAGCCGTCGACGTTCTCGCCGAGCGCGACGATATGACCGGAGAACTCGTGACCGCAAATGAGCGGCATCTTGTGCGCGCCCTTGGTCAGCATGCGCGCGAGATCAGAGCCGCAAACGCCGACCGCCGCCACCCGCAGCAGGACTTCACCGGGACCCGGCTTGGGCTTGGGCACGTCCTCAAGCCGAATATCGCCGGGAGAAAATAGGACGGCGGCGCGCATAGGAGCTCCTGTAGCAGCAACGTTGTTGGATGAAACGGGCCGGGCCGGCGGCGGGTGAGGAGGGCGCTGAACCGGCCCGCCCTGACGCGGATCGCGATCCAAGGATCGAAGCCGCGCTTAGGCTTACGAGGTGACCTCGTTCTGGTTGGCTTGGGCGGGATGGCGTCCCTCGCTTTGGAATCGAGCGATCCGCCGCCCAAGGCGTTCGCCGCGCTCGGAGGGTGACCGCGGCGGTCGCGGAGCGGGAACCGCGAAGGCGTCGAAACGCCGCAAAAGTCGCTCCCGCTCCGAACCGTGTCATGGGAGGGAGCTCAATTTCCGAGCACCGTCGGGCGATATTCGGCGAACAGCGCGGTGTGTTTGAACTTGCCGACGTTCTCCTTGGTGACGGCCGCGGTGCCGGCGTCGACAAAGCTTGGCACCTTCTTGCCGGCCTTGATCGCGCGCGCGACCTGGATGGTGACGTCGCCGAGGTACTGCGGATCGTTGAGCGCGGTCGCAACGTAGCTGCCGCCCGAAGCCATGACGTCGAGC
>Ga0181520_10012257_pt1 | contig 11062 bp, 7 predicted proteins | sample PEATcosm2014_Bin_29_FD_132451 | JGI IMG/M metagenome (GOLD analysis project Ga0181520, IMG submission 132451) | Peatland microbial communities from MTU Mesocosm Facility, Houghton, MI, USA - PEATcosm2014_Bin02_30_metaG | ecosystem: Environmental > Terrestrial > Soil > Wetlands > Peat | place...
CGGGCAAGGCAAAAATTGAGAGGACCAAGATGATGACAATGGTGCGTTGGCTCATCTGCGCCTCCAAGGAAGCGGGGGAGGAGGAGGTGGTCTAGGTTACCGAAAGGCCCAAGCAAAGGCAAGGCGAGCATTAGATTGCGGGGATCGGAATGCGCTCAGGATTGGCGGTAGGGATTCGCGTCAGGCGGTTGGAAATCGATAATTGCAGATTCAAAATCCAAAATTCAAGAACAGAATAAATGCGGTGTCGGGCGGCAGAAAGGGCGGGACTCGGAGACGGAAATGGACGAACGGCGATTGATGATTGGCGATGGAGGATACAAGGGGATCGAGAACTTTCGAGTTCTGGGGCCGGGTTTTGAGATATCGGTCGCAAAACTGCCGAGGGGTCAGAATTGGCGCCGCTTTCGTCCGGACCTCGAGCAGGTCCTTATCGCCCGATAGCAGGCAACGCTGATCCTCAGGGGTAGATCTGCTGGAAGGCAGTGACACCCTCGGCACGCTTGTTCGGATTATTCTGCTGTCCAAAGAGCTGCCAACTGCCTGCAACCTGCACGGCAATGAAGTAGGCATTCCCGGCCGTGGCCACATAGCCGTGCATGCGGATATTCCGCGGGCCCACCGCCCGCAGGCCCGTATGCGCCGGGTCGTCGACCATGCCGAAGATGCCAAACGTTCCCCCGGCCACAGCGTTGCGGAGATCCGTTTGATGGGCCAACCGTAATGCCAGGATGACTCCCGCTGGCAGCCCGGCTTGGGCGGCCAGCGCGGGGGGCAGATTGGCCCTGACCGGGCCCGCTTCATTGGGCCAGACGTGCGCGACAACCAGGTTGGCGCCATTTACGCTGTAGAGAATCGAGCAGCCGCTAAGCTGCGTGGTCAAGCCGATGTTGCCCTCGATCGCGGCGCCGTCAACGTGCGCCGGGTTGGCAATTCCCGAGAACTTAGTCACCGCGATGTTATAACCGGGAAACGGTATGTGCATGTTATGGTGAAACGCCACCGGCGGTTCCATCAGGTAGTACTGACTGCGCCAATCCCACGAGAATTCGTATTGACTCTTATCTGACGTCGTCATCGCGCCGTTTCCCGTCTTGATCCGGTGGTTTGCCAGGAATGTGGCAGGCGCGGTCATCAGTTGTTGCAGGGCGGGGTTGAGCAGCCGCGGGATGGAAATCTTGTTCACGTCGGCCAGCATGGTGCCGAGAGCCCCCGCGAGAGCCGGATCTTTGTACTGGGCCACCGCCTGCTGAGCTCTGGCAATGGGGACCTGATTCAGTCCACAGAGAATCAGGATCATCGCTTCGCGATACTTGCGGGTGGTCTCAGTGCCCGCCTTTCCCTGCGACATTCCCTGTTCGACTGCGGCCGAAATCGGGACATCGTCCAGCCACTCGGACACCGGCTGGCGGAAATTCTCCGAACTCGCCGGCGTTACGGGGGCGGTGCGGATAAATACGAGGATTTCAGAGATGCGGCCAGTTTTGGCCATTTTCCATCTCCTGGGTTGGACAAAATTGGTAACGAGCTGAGTTCAGCATACGTTCGATCGAACCCGGCATGCTTTCCTGACGATCCGGAGAAGCCACAAGTGTGCGATCATGACTACCCAACTGCCACGGGTAGTAGCGATAGTCCTGCATTTACGTAGAGGATGCTTTGATCTTAGCATCGGCGGCTGCGGAGTCAACGATAATTTTGGCGTAGCGCCGGCTTCCAGCCGACAAAGGAGCCGCTAAGATGGCGTCGTTCCATTCAGATTCGGACACCACCCTGCGCTTCTCGTTCGCATCAATGTATAATGAGACTCAATTTCTTTGACGGACCCAGGAGAGATGAAAAATCCATTCGTGTCCTTGTTCTTGAGGCCCCAAGCCTTCTTCCTTTTTCTTTTTCTATGCTTCATCGCCAGCCCTTATGGGATTTGCGCCGCAACCGCATTTCCCTGTGCCGGCAGCTTGAACGTCAGCCGCTTTCGGCTGATGATCCAGCCAGCCAAGGGGGGCACGCCGCTGCCGCTGCAAGAGATGAACATCGTCGAAGCCGGCGAGAAAGTGAAGTACGAACCGCTCCACATCCCACCCGCCATCCGCGACCGGGCCAGAATCGCACTGATGGTGGTTGCCGCTCCCAAACCCAAGTCGGCGGATGGAGCGAAGGGAAAGGCCGACGCCGGGCAGGAGGACGACGAGAAGGAGGAGAGCACCAAGGAGGAGAAGAAGGAAGCAAAACAGGACATCCATGTGCTCGTGGCCCTGCCGGCCAAGGACGCGCAGGAGTGGGCGATCCCGGCGCGCGCCAGCGTGGTGGGCGTGGTCTTTGGGCCTCACGGCCTTGACGTGAAGAAGGTCAGCGCGATGGTCATCAAGAATCCTGACCTGATTCCTGAATTGACCGAATATGCGGAGGAAACGTCCAAGGTGGGTGCGCTGGTTGAGGCCCTCACCGAGTACGAACAGCAGCCCGACCCGACCCGCGACGTCAATGCCGCGCTGGCGGGGTTTGGGAACGATTACAATGTCGCAATCCCCAAGATTGACACGACTCAACCCACCAATCAGCAAGCCGCCATGCTGATGCAGGCGATGATGCCCTCGTTGCAGACCTTCGATCCGATTACGGCCTCTCCCACGGGGATGGTGGCGCAGTCGGCGGGCTTGGCTGGCGCCGTGACAACAATGTTTTTTGGCTCGCCGGTGGGGTTGGCGGCGGGTGGCGCCGCGCTATTCCTGAACATGCGCACCCTGGTTTTTCCCGGCACCGATTTCCGCTCCGCCTTCACCCAGCCCTTTCAGACCACGGGCCTGGCGCTGTGCGCGAAGAACGAGCCGGACAAGCCCCGCACGCGGGTCGCTTACCTGTGGATGATGAAAGTCCCCGACGCTGCCGCGCCCGCGGTGGCTCTTCCCGAAACAGAGTATCTGCCCATCGGAAGTAAATGCATAATTAAAGTACCCTTTAAGAAACCCGCGGAGTGCAAGCTTTTGGGGCGCGCGCACGGTTGGGAATTGGTCTCGGACAAGGCTCACGCCGACGTTCCCGTCAAAGTGGAATCAGGGACTCCGGACGATTCCCTGGACCTCGATTTGACCCAAACCAAACTGCCGCCGGGCGAATATCACCTTGCCGCGCTTTGGGACTGGGCGCCCCTGCAAGTGAAAGGCGACGTCGAACTGCGCCCTTTGGGAGACATCACCAAGGCGAAGGTGGCCGGGGACTCGGCCGACCATCTGCTGGAAGGCGCGGGCGTGGTGAAGACGGAACTGACCGGCACGGATTTTGAGTTTGTCAATAAGGTCGCCATGGCGAAAGCGGACGACAAGAAGGCCACGCCTAAAGAAATGACGTTCAATTTGCCGACGGGAGAAGCGAAGGGCGACCAGGAGAATATGGAAGTGGACGTCGATACGTCAGCATGGGCCGAGGGCAGCTATCGATTGATTCTGACCCAAAGCAATGGATCCACGCACGACGTTGCCCTGGTGATTCATCCCCCGAATCCCACGCTCGATGACTTGCCGCTGCGTGCGAACCTGGGCGAGAAGCAGCAAACGGTGGTGTTGCGGGGGACGCGACTCGAGCGGATTACCCACATCGTCAGTCAGGGTGCCGCGTGGGATCTTGCACCTGTGAAGTCTGATGCGCACGATTTGAAGGACCGCAAAGCGACCGTGAAGCTTCAGGCGGAAGCCCATCGGGGAGAACTGCTGGCCGCCAGCGTTTCCGTCGAGGATATCCAAACTCCAATTTTTTTCCCCCAGGCACTGCAAGTGGCAGGACCGCGACCCAAGATCGCTGGCGTTAGCATGTCGCTCGCCCAGCAGCCGGATGTGGTTTTAAGTGAGGGTGAGATTCCAGCGGGGGTGCCCGTCAGCTTTTCGCTTCTGGTCCACAACTCCGACGCGCACCCTACCCTGAGTTTGATCTGCACCAATGATGGTTTTCTTAAAACCCCAGTGGTCTTGCACCCTGGAGACAGGACCGCCACCGCGCAATTGGATTTCGCTGGAGAGGACGGGCTGTTTCTATCCGTCGATCCCGGCGTGGTGGGCCAGTCGGGATGCCAATTGGCCGCGATTATCACGACGGAAAGCGCGGGGAGTTCCGACCCGACCACACTGGGCCGGCTGATCCGTTTGCCCCGCATCGAAAAGTTTGCGCTGACGGACGACAAACTCGAGTCAACCCTTTACTCTGGAATCCTCACGGGAATCGACCTTCAGATCATTGAGAAAACCGGCTGGGACGGCAAAACGGGGTATCCCGTGCAAGGCATTCCAACACCTGTGCCCGGCAGCACGATCCAGGAACAAACTTTAAAGGTGGAGTTGCCGTGGCCGCCGCCCTCGCCGCATGCGCCCATATACGTCTGGCTCCGCGGCGAAACTACCGGGCGGCTTACGGATGTGAAGTACTGAAGAAGACAGTTATCGGTTGTCGGTTATCGGTAGTCAGTAAAAGCTTCCAGCCGATGCCGCTTTTTACCGGGATCCGACAGCTGATAACCGATGACCTTTGCTCAAAGCTGAATGCTTCCCGCACTCAATACGCCGCGCTGTTGCAGCGGCACAACTTCGCGCTGATCGTAGCCGGTATAAATCTGGCGAGGGCGCGCGATTTTCTGTTCGGGGTCCCTCACCAGTTCGTCCCATTGCGCCAACCATCCGGCCGTGCGCGGAATCGCAAACAGAACCGTAAACATTTCCGGCTTGAATCCCATGGCCTGGTAGATGATGCCGGAATAGAAGTCGACGTTGGGATAGAGCTTGCGTTTGATGAAGTACTCGTCTTCCAGGGCGATACGCTCGAGCTCCAGCGCGATTTCGAGTTTGGGGTTCTTGCCGGTGATTTCAAAAACCTGCTCGGCGGCTTTCTTGATGATCTGGGCGCGCGGGTCATAGTTTTTGTAGACGCGGTGGCCGAATCCCATCAGCTTGCCCTTGCCCGCTTTGATGGCGGCGATGTACGAAGGGATGTTGTTCTTCGAGCCGATCTCGTCGAGCATCTTCAAGACTTCTTCATTAGCGCCGCCGTGCAGCGGGCCGGAAAGCGCGGCCGCGGCCGCCGCCGTTGCCACAAAGGGATCTGCCTGCGAACTGCCTACCGAGCGCATGACATTGGCGCTGCAGTTCTGCTCATGGTCGGCGTGCAGAATAAAGAGGATGTCGAGAGCGCGCGCCAAAACCTTATTCGCGTGGTATTTCGGCTCAGCCATTCTCCACAGCATATTCATGAAGTTTTCGGTGTAGCTCAAATCGTTGTCGGGGTAAACGTACGGGTATCCCAGGCCGTGGCGGAACGTGTAAGCTGCGATCGTGGGAACCTTTCCGATCAGGCGATAAATCTGGAGCCGGCGCGAGTCGGGGTCGTGCACATTGCGGGCCTCGGGATAGATGGTGGCCAGAGCCGCCACTGTGCTGATGAACATGCCCATCGGATGCGCGTCGTAACGAAAGCCTTCCAGGAAATGCTTCGTCGATTCGTGCAGCATGGTGTGATACGTGATGTTGTTGATCCAATCCTTCAAGTGCGGCGCAGTGGGCAGCTCGCCGTTCAACAGTAGATAGGCGATCTCAAGGAAGGTGCATCTCTCCGCGAGCTGCTCAATCGGATAGCCGCGATACCGCAGAATTCCTTTGTCCCCGTCGATGAAGGTGATGGCGCTGTGGCAGGAGGCAGTGTTCATGAAGGCTGGGTCGTAGGTCATCAAGCCGAAATCATCCGGGCCGGTTTTGATCTTCCGTAAATCCATGGCGCGAATGGTGCCTTCGTGAAAAGGAACCTCGTAAGTTGTGTTGGTGCGCTTGTCCAAAATGGTCAGGCCATCGTTTTCCATGATCTTTCCTCCTCACGATTGCTGGGTCGCCACTGCGTGGCTCGCCCGCGGGGACGTTCAGGCTGCGGCGGCATGGTGGAGATTATATTTACATTTTCGCAGGATTGCTCAGGAGAATTGTCGGATTTCTTGAAAAATCTCCAAGAAAACCGACAAATTATCTGTTTGTCAGTGTCTGTGGCCGTGCAAGTGAGGGTGAGAATGCGTTTCTCCTGTGGCGTGAATGTGCCGATGGGCGTGGATGAGATTGGTTTGCTCGAGCAAGGACGTTTGGTGCAGGATTTCCGCGGGCGTTCCTGCGGCCACCACGCGACCCGTCTGAAAAACAAAGCACTCATCGGCGATGTCTTCCACAATGTCGAGGTCGTGGGTGGTGGTGACCACGGTTTTCGATCCTCCGTGTAGCCCAACCAGGAAATCGATCATCTGGCTGGCGCTCTTGGGATCCAGGGCGGCAGTGGGTTCGTCGAGCAGCAGCACCTCCGGGTCAAGCACCAACACCGAGGCCAACGTCACGCGCTTCTTTTCTCCGGTGGAGAGGTGATGGGGCGAGCGGTCGCGGAGGTGAGCGATCTTCATCACCTCGAGCATCTGGTCCACAGCCGCGCGGACTTTTTCCCGGGGCCACTGAAGCTGCAACGGTCCAAATGCAACTTCATCGAACACCGTGGGGGAGAAGAGTTGCACGTCGGGGTTCTGAAACACCAACCCCACGCGCCGCCGGAAGGGGTAGGCGACGTCGGGATTCTGCAGACGTTCCTCGGTGAGCGGCTCGCCACAGAACATGACTTCGCCCTTCTGCGGAAAGGCCAATCCATCCAGCAGCCGCAGCAGGGTGGACTTGCCGGAGCCATTGGCCCCCATCAGCGCGATGCGCTTGCCGGGCGGAATGGTCAGGCTCAGATTGTCGAGCGCCGCCACCTGTTGGTAGCGAAAGGTAATCTTACGAACGTCGAAGACCGGAACGGGCATAGGATTTTCGAATTTCGATTTTAGATTTTAGATTCGGGATGTTTGATTGATCATTGTGCCTGGTCACGTTCCGGCAATCCAAAATTTAAAATTAAAAATCTAAAATAGCATGGACCGTCATCTGCCGAAATAAATTGCGCCCGCAGCCAGCGCGGCTAGAACCGCCAGCATGATCCAATCGGACGCGGCAGTGTGGAAGTCATCGAGCATGGCCACCTCGCCGCGGAACCCCCTGGCCAGCATGGCGCTGTAAACGTCGCCCGAGAGTTGCAGCGTCTTCGACATCAGGACGCCCACGCTTGCGGCGGCCAGGCGGCGACGATCGGATCCTTTCAACTCACCGACCATGCGGCTGCGGCGCGATTCCAGCATATCGCGAGCGCTCTCGAGCAGCAGGAAAATATAGCGGTAGGCCATTCCCAAGATCACGACCAGTACCACCGGAACCCGCAACACACGCAGCGCCTTTAAGACGTGCGTCCACGGCGTGGAGAGGATCAGCAACACCGAGAGCGTCGCTGCGGTTTCAACCCGAGCCACCAGGTATTGCGCGCTCAAGAGTCCTTGCGCGGTCAGCGGCCAACCCAGTCCCGGCAGGCGCCAGACGACCCGGCCGGGAATTGCGAACGGCGCGGGCAGAGCGATGATGCCGGTGAAGAGGAGCACCGGAATCCATACCCGCTTGGCCAGGAGCAGCGGTGACACGCGGGAGGAAAGCGCCAGCGAGAGCGCGACCAGAAACACGGCGGCGATTACCCAGAGCTTGTGAGCGGTCGCCGCGGCAATAATCAGTGCGAGGATGCCGACCACCTTGACGCGAGGGTCAAGGGTTTGAAGCAGACCGCGCGCCTTGGCCAAAGCTTCGGCCCGAAGAGCATGGTCCATGGCATTCAGAAAGCTCGCGAGAGTGCGCTCAAGAAAGTTCATAAATGCAGTGACAAGTGACCAGTGACGAGTGACGAGCAAAACCCAGCGCCGCACTTGCGCGGCCTGACACCTGACACCCGGCACCTGACACCTAGTTCTTGCTCTTCCCCCGCGCCGCCAGCGATCCCGCCGCGAGCGACACCAGAATAATGGCGCCGGAACCGAACATGGCGGAGAGCGCGTAGCCAACTGCCGGCCGCCGCATGAACGATGGCGCGTATTGCGGGAAAGGCGCGGTCCACAACGACGAGAGACGCTCCAAGCCTCGTGGAGGCTGGACGGGCGGCGCTGCATTCTGTGAAGCCGCGGCCATTTTCTCTCGTGCTTGCAGGCTCGAAAAATCCCGTGCGCTCCACTCGCCCCAAGCGGTTCCGGCAGCCAAAATCCCGAGCGGCGTAAGGACCATCAGCAGTGCCAGCGCAATCCACAGAGGGCGAACCGTTCGCCACATGCTGGGGCTTTCACCGCCTGCAATATCCGGCTCTGCCTCTAAGTTGGCCGGCGCGGTGAGTTTCAGCAGCCCTGGGTTGGTTCGCTGGAAGTAAGCCACCACACCTCCGGCCAGGACCAGCTCTGCGAGGCCGGCAAACGTCAAGTGGCCGATCATCATGGCGGGAATCGCGATGGTTAACGGATAAGGAGCGTAGAGCGGGGCGCCGCTCGGGTCCTTAAAGAAGAGCGGTTGAATCCCAAACTCGACCGCCGCGCAAAACGCCGAGGCATTGATCGCTGTGTAACCCGCCAAGGCCGCGGCCACGACTCTGCGCGAGGAGGTAAGAGCCGCGCGTCCCGCCGCCAAACGGTAAACCGCGTAGGCCACAAGCGATCCCACAATCGCCATGTTAAAGCAATTGGCCCCGAGCGTGGTTACTCCCCCGTCGCCGAAGAAAACGGATTGAATCGCTAGTGCAATAGATATGGCGAGAATCGAGGCCCACGGTCCCAGAATAATGGTTGAAACCCCCACGCCGACCGCATGCCCCGTGGTGCCGCCGGGCAGAGGCAAGTTGAACATCATGATGACAAAGGAAAGCGCCGCCATGACCGACAACAAAGGAACCAGCCGCGTCGTGAGGCTCTTTTTCACCCGTTGCAAGGCGGTATACCAGAACGGCGCGGCGGCGGCATAGAGAACCGCGCAGGTCGACGGGCTGAGATATCCATCTGGAATGTGCATGTTGACTTTCTGAAACTTCAACTGCGAAGACGCCGCCGGCGCTGGGCACGAATTGCCATTGTATCCTTAATTTCGCCGCCAAAGCACTTAACCATGCCACCGAGTGTCCCGACCCCTTTGACCCCGCGCAACCCTTCCGATAGAATTTGCAATCAGATCGAGTGAGTTTGGAAAGGGCGAAAGGCATCGCGTGCTGAATCTTCGCTTTCGAACTCGCCTGGCGCTGGTGATGTTCCTGACCATGGCGTGTACCACCGTGGCCCTGGTGGTTGCATATGTGCGCCACGACCGCCAGGAGAGGGCCTACACGACGGTCCTGACCTCCGACCTTTTGCAAATCGTCAATGTGGCGCAAGCGCACATTCCGCAGAATTCCGACCGCAAGCAGGCGCTCGAGTTCTATTCCCAGGCGCTGAAGGACGCCGGTTTATCGACAATTGTGGCTTTACCCTCCGGCGAGGTTGTGGCCAGCCCCAACCCGGCGCAGGTCGGCAAGAAAATCCCGCTGAAAAAGCGCCACCCGACCAGCGAGGAAAAACCCCTGCAAATCTCCGCCGAGTTGCGCGATGTGGACCTCGATCCCGGCGTGGAGCCCAGGACGCACACCATTGAATTCCCCATCGTACAAGGCGAAAAGGTGTTGGGTTACGTACAGATCAAAGGCGAGATGGACACCGTCGTTGAGCTGCTTCACAAGAAATATGTGGATACCCTCGCCCTGATTCTCTGCACCATGCTGTCGGGAATGTTCGCCGTGGTCTATCTCGCGTTCCGGTTCACCAAGCCCATCGACCTGCTGGTGGTGGGCGCGCAGCAGGTAGCGGCGGGCAATCTTTATGTCTCGCTCCCGCAGGGCGGACGCGACGAAATGGGCAAGCTCTCCGGAACGTTCAATCAAATGGTGGAACGGCTTCGCCAGAGCCGGGAACTTCAGGAGCGGCTGAACGAGGCGGAGAAGTCAACACTGCTCGGGCGCTTTGCCGCCGTTGTGGCGCATGAAGTCCGCAATTCGCTCAACTTCATCAATCTCTCCATCGATCAGATTCGCGCCAAACATACCGACGGCGACGCAGCAGCCCGCACCGAGTTGCAGCGCAATCTTCAGAACATCAAGGACGAGATTGTGCGGCTCAATCACCTGGTGAATGATTTCCTTTCGGTCGGGCGGCAAGCGCCCCCCGCGCTGGCGCCGTGCGACGTGGGTGCGATTCTCGCCGAGGCGGTATCGCTGGCGGAGAAACAGGCGCGCATGCAAAACGTCGAGATCACGACCGATCTGCCCGAGGACATTCCCCGGTTTGATCTGGACGCGGGACAGATCAAGACCTGCTTCCTCAACATTCTGACCAACGCCATTCAGGCGATGCCGCAGGGAGGCAGGGTGGAGATCACCACAAAGAACGTCACCAGCCTCGAAGGCGCGGAGTTTCTGCAATTGCGCTTTCGCGACACCGGCGCGGGTATTCCGCCCGGAGACCGCGAAAAGGTTTTCACCCCGTTTTATTCCACCAAGGCCACAGGCTTTGGACTAGGATTGGCAATCACCAAGAAAATCGTGGAGGACCACGGCGGAAGAGTCTTCGTGGCCGCGGACGAAGCGCCTGGGACCGTGATGGTGATAGAACTGCCCGTGCTGGCAATCGGGACACGGGACACGGGATACGGGACACGGACCACGGAACTTTCGACTCACGCGCGTGATTAGAACTTTGGGATTCGGAAGCTCGCACTGGCGTAACTGCCGACTTTGTCGGTAGACATGGCCCGATCAACCCCGCGAGGGCGAGGGACCGACGGTGACGCGAGTGCAGAGTTTCGACTGAAGTCCAAGTCCCTGGTCCCGTATCCCGTATCCCGTATCCCGTATCCCGTGTCCCGTATCCCGTGTCCCGTATCCCGTGTCCCGTAACCCGTACCCCGAGGTTTTCCAATGCCCGAAGGCAAGATCCTGGTAGTCGACGACGAAGAACGGCAGCGCGAAATCTATCGCGACATTCTGCAAGGTGAAGGCTACGGCGCGGAAACGGCGGCCAGCGGCGAGGCCGCGCTCAAGTTGCTCGCACAAACCCGCTTCGACCTCGTCCTCACCGACCTCAACCTGACGGGCATGACCGGCCTTCAGTTGCTCAGCGAGATCGTGGTGGACGACC
>Ga0181520_10012258_pt1 | contig 11062 bp, 11 predicted proteins | sample PEATcosm2014_Bin_29_FD_132451 | JGI IMG/M metagenome (GOLD analysis project Ga0181520, IMG submission 132451) | Peatland microbial communities from MTU Mesocosm Facility, Houghton, MI, USA - PEATcosm2014_Bin02_30_metaG | ecosystem: Environmental > Terrestrial > Soil > Wetlands > Peat | place...
CGCTCGGCCACCAGCATCCGCTCGTCAAAATGCGTGCCCGGGGAGAGGATTTGCGTGACCTCGCGCCGGACGAGCTTGCCCGGCTGCGGCTCCTCCAGTTGCTCGCAGATGGCCACCTTGCGCCCGCTTTTGAGGATGCGGGACAGGTAGGTGGCCGCCGCGTGGTACGGCAGGCCGCACATGGGCACGCCGTGGCGGGCCGTCAGGGCCAGGTTGAGAATCTGCGCGCCCGTCTGGGCGTCCTCGAAGAACATCTCGTAAAAGTCCCCCAGCCGGAACAGCAGCAGGGCGTCCTTGGGCAGTTCGCCTTTGATGCGGCGGTACTGCGCCATCATCGGGGTCAATTGCGCTTCAGCGGCCATGTGGCGGAGAAAATAGCCGTGAATCGCGACAAAATCGAACAAGTTTTGTGCAAGAGGCGCATTGACACCCCGCGGCGATTTTGTTGAACTCGCACCCATGAATTTCACTCATTCATTGATGAAAAAGATATTCTTTTGCTCATGTTTAGCGGTTCTGCTCTTCGGTTTAACCGCGCCGCTGCTGGCTGACGTCTCGTCGCCGGCTGCCGCCGCGCCAGCCGGGGCCGTGAATACGGGCGACAACGCCTGGCTGCTGGCGAGCTCGGCCCTGGTGCTGATGATGACGGCCCCGGGCCTGATCCTGTTTTACGGCGGGCTGGTGCGCGCCAAAAACGTGCTTTCCACCATGATGCACAGCCTGGTGCTGATGGCGGTCATTTCCGCCTTGTGGATGGTGTATGGCTACAGCATGGCCTTCGGGGCGGGCAGCGCCTTCTGTGGCAACCCGTTCAGCCACCTCTTGCTCAAGGGCGTCGGCGCCGCGCCGGACCCCGACTATGCGGGGACGATTCCCGCGCAGTCGTTCATGCTGTTTCAAATGATGTTCGCCATCATCACCCCGGCGCTCATCAGCGGCGCCGTGGCGGGACGGATCAAATTCAAGGCCTACATCGTGTTCATGGTGCTGTGGGTCACGGTGGTTTATTTTCCGCTGTGCCACATGGTCTGGGGCAAGGGCGGCTATTTCAACTGGGCCGCGGGCGGGAAAATCCCGGTGCTCGATTTCGCCGGCGGCACGGTGGTGCACATCAGCTCGGGCGTGTCGGCCCTGGTGTTTGCGCTGATGATCGGCAAGCGCAGCGGCTATCCGCATGAGCCGATGCTGCCGCACAACGTGGTGCTTTCGCTCGTGGGCACCGGCCTGCTCTGGGTGGGCTGGTTCGGCTTCAACGCCGGCAGCGCCCTGAGCGCGGGTTCGCTGGCCACCAGCGCGTTTGCGGCCACCCATTTCTCGGCGGCGGCGGCCGCGCTGAGCTGGGCGGCCCTCGAATGGAAGCTCAAGGGCAAGCCCAGCGTGCTGGGCGTGGCTGCCGGCATGGTGGCCGGCCTGGCCACCATCACCCCGGCGTCCGGCTTCGTGAGCATTCCTGCGGCCTTTGCCATCGGGCTGGTGGCCGGCGTGGTCTGCTACCTGGCGGTGACCAAGATCAAGTCCACGTTCGGCTACGACGATTCCCTGGACGTCTTTGGCGTGCACGGCATCGGCAGCATCACGGGCATGCTCCTGCTCGGTTTCCTGGCCAACCCGGAAGTCAATCCCGCCATCGCCAACACCTTTCGGGCCGGCGGCGCGACGGTGTCGCTGGCCGGTGGAACGCACCAGTTTGTCAACCAACTCATCGGCGTGGCGTTCACGGTGGCCCTGGCCGCCATCGCCACTTTCGTGATCGTCAAGCTCGTGGACGCGGTGATCGGGCTGCGGGTGGATGAGGAGGACGAAAGTGTGGGCCTCGACTTGTCACAGCACGGGGAGCGGGCTTACAATGAGTAAAAGCTATGAAAAAAATTGAAGCGATTATCAAGCCGTTCCGGCTTACCGACGTCAAGGATGCGCTCAACGAACTGGGCATCCAGGGCATGACCGTCAGCGAGGTCAAGGGCTTTGGGCGCCAGAAGGGCCATACGGAGATTTACCGCGGCAGCGAATACACCGTGGATTTCCTGCCCAAGGTCAAAATCGAAACCGTCGTGGCCGACACGCTCAAGGACGCCGCCGTCCAGGCCATCCTCAAGTCGGCCAAGACCGGCAAGATTGGTGACGGCAAAATCTTTGTTTCCACGGTCGAGGAAGCCATTCGCATCCGCACGGACGAACGCGGCGAAAGCGCCGTGTGATCCTTCGCCGGCCGCGCGGCCGGTCCCGCTAACCCGGATATTTCATGGTCAGACCTGTGGCGCAGACTTCCAAGTCTGCTGTAGCGCGGGTTTCCAAACCCGCGGACGCCACGCCATTGCGACACCCTGCCGATTTGGAAATCGGCGATACAGCAGGTTGGGAAACCTGCGCTACGCCGGTTCTGCCCGCGTCCATCAAAGCTGTAGCGATGGGTTGAAACCCGGAAGGCTGCGGTCTTTTCTGTCAATGCTCCAGGGCTCGGATTTCCGCCGCATATCCGGCGCGGAAATTTGGGAACTTGAATTCGTATTCCAATTCCCCGCGCAGTTTTCCGTTGCTCACCCGCTTGCTGGTGATCCCCCGTTTGCGCCACGCTGCGGCGTCCGCGGGAACCGGCGGCGGCGGGGGGCGTTTCAAACCGGCCGCCAGCCACGCAAAAAAGGCCCGCTGCGTCACCGGTTCGTCATCCGCCGCGTTGTAAATATTCCCCGCGCGGCCCCGTTGCAGGGCCGCCCGGATGGCGCCGGCCACGTCGTCCCGGTGGATCATGTTCAACACGCGCGAACCATCGCCCTCCAGGCGCGCCTCGCCCCGGAGAAATTGTTGGAAGGCGTGCCCGCGGCCCGGACCGTAAATTCCCGCCACCCGCAAGATCACCGCGGGAAAGCCGGTTTGCGCCGCCGCCAGCAGCCGTTGCTCCGCCGCCACCAGCACCCGGGCGGTGGCGGCGGCCGGCTCGGCCGGGCTGGTTTCCGTCACCACCGAACCGTCGGTTTGCCCGTAAACGCTGGTGCTGCTCGTGTAAACGAATTTTTGCGGCGGCGCCCCGGCCAGCCAGGCGATGAGCCGCTCGTTCCCTCGGAGATACAATTGCCGGTAATCCTCCGCGCCGCCGCCGGCCGACGCCGCGCAATTCACCACCCAGTCAAACGCCCGCGGCAGCCCGGCCAGCGTCTCCGGCCGGGTCAGATCGGCCGCCAGCGGGACGATGCCGGTCCGTCCAAAATCCGCCGGCGGCTGCCGGCGCAGCCCGAAAACCTCGTGCCCCTGCCGCACCAGTTCGGCGCCGAGCGGCACGCCCACGTACCCGCAGCCCACAATCAGGACTCGCATAACCGTTTCATTCCATGACCGCGGCGAAGCGCAGGCCCCGCGTGCTCACGCGCAGTTTCTCGAAGCCGAATTCCTCCATCACCAGCTCGTAGATGAGCACGCCCGTGAGGATCACGTCGGCGCGGTTTTTGGGCAGGCCCGGGATTTCCCTCCGCTGGGCCAGCGGCAGCCCCCACAGGTTTTGCCGCCAGCCGGCCACTTGGTCAAAGGTCAGGACGGTGCTTTCAATCTGCGCGCGGTCGAAATGGTCCAGCTTTTTCTCCAGGCACGCCAGGATGCTGGCGGTGCCGCCGGTCCCCGCCAGCAGGATCTCGCCGGTCTCGGCTTGCAGGGCCGGCTCCAGTGGCCGGCGCACCTCGCGCAGCAGAAAATCCCGCAGCCAGTCGCGGCATTCCTGAAAATCGGCCTCGGTGGGCGGGTCGCTCCGCGGAAATTTCTCCATCAGCCGCACCGTGCCCAGCGGAAAGCTGCGCGCAAAATGCAGCGTTTTGCCCTGCCCGAGAATGAATTCGGAGCTGCCCCCGCCAATGTCCAGCAAGAACAGCGGGCCCCGGCATAATTCCGCATCCGTGGCCGCCCCCTGAAACGTCCATTCCGCCTCGCGGGCGCCCGAGATGATTTCCGTCGGCAGGCCGGACGCCCGCTCGATGGCCTCGGCCAGCTCGCGGGGATTTGTGGCGTCGCGCGCCGCGCTGGTGGCGATCACGCGGATGGCCACGGCATGGTGTTCGCGCGCCAGCCGGCTGAATTCGCCCACGGCTTCGGCCGTGCGGGCGATGCTGCCGGGCTGCAGGCGGCGGGTGTCATAGAAACCCTGGCCCAGGCGCGTCTGCCGGCTCTCCTCGTGCACGGGGTGCACGACGCACCCCGCCACGTCAGCCACGAGCAGCTTGATCGAGTTCGTGCCGACATCAATCACGGCGCGGCGAGCATATTCCATCTTGGTTCCAAAATAGAAAACCCCCCGGCCAAACCAAAGGCAAAAAGCGCGCCTTCCGCCTGTCCTCCGCAGCTGGGGCGGAGGAGGCCGGCATTGCGCCCGGCGGGGAGCGGGCTATCATGGGTACATGGAACTCTACCTGTTGCGCCATGGCATCGCTGTCGAACGCGGCACCCGCGGTTTCGAAGACGACTTCTCCCGTCCGCTCACGCCCAAGGGCCGCCGCCAGTTGCGCAAGACGGCCGGCGCCCTGAAAAAGCTCGGCGGCAAATTCGACCTCATCTTGGCGAGCCCCCTGGTGCGCGCCAAGCAAACCGCCGAGATCGTGGCCGCGGAATTGAACGCGCGCAAGCGCCTGAGATATTCCAACGCCCTCGCGCCCGGCGGCCTGGCGCCGATCCTGTTGCGGCAGTTGAACCGCGAAAAGCCCGTTCGGAAGAGGATCCTGCTCGTGGGCCATGAGCCGGAGCTGAGCCGGCTGATTTCCCTGCTGGTCACCGGCGGCCTGCAATTGCGGCTGGATTTCAAAAAAGGCGGTCTCTGCAAACTGGAGGCGGAAACCCTGCGCGCCGGCGCCTGCGCCACGCTGGCCTGGCTCCTCACGCCCAAACAGCTCAAGCTCATCGGCGGGTAAAACCGCCGGCGGCGTTCCGCAAATGAGCCGGGGCGCGTCATCATTGCGCGGGGCGTCTTGGACTGCGGCGGGAAGCGCCACGCCGTTTTCGTGCGGGCGATGGTGCGAAAAAGCTCGCGGCTCGCGCGGGCGGGCGAAAGCGCCGTCGCCGCTGGCGCTCTGCCGGCGCAGTCCCTGACGCGAACGGGATTGCCAGGCGCGTCGAAATTGCGCCGGCCGTCAGCCGATGCGGAAGGAGATCCGTTGGATGGCCGTCTTGCCGAAGCTGGTTTGCAGGCGCTCGAGAATTTCCTTCCGCCGGTAGCGCACGATCTCCGAAAGCCAGGCGCTGTTGTCCACGCTCACAAACAAAGTGCCCTTGTGCAGGCTGGCCGGCTGGGCATGGGCCGTCACCGCCGGGTCAATCAGCGAATTCCACACCTTCACGATCTCCGCCTCGGCCTCGCGCACGTCAATCCGCAACTCCCGGAGCACCCCGGGCAGCACCTCGCCGGCGTGGCGCGCCGGCGTGGCGCGGGCAACTTCCAGCGGCGTGTAATCCACGCGCCGCCATTGCGCCAGCACCCGGCGCGCGGCGGAATTTTTCTTCGGCGGCATCGTCATCAGTTTAGCGCCGGGCCGGCCGCCTGGCCACGAGAAATGCGGGCCGCATCCCGGTTTTCAAAACGCCAGATGGCCGGACTTTTTGTTCCGGAGGAACAACCGAAAATAGCCCGGCAATTTATTGCCGGGAGGCGGCAATCGTGTGATCCGTCCCAGCGGGACGGCGGAAAAAACATGCGTGTTCAGCCGTCCCGCTGGGACGGTTGCCCGTTTAACGCTTATTCCCGCAGCTAAAGCAGCGGGCTATTTTCAAAAAGTCCCTGCGGGACTACGTCAATTCGTTCTCCTGCCTTGTGCGAAACCTGAGCTGCGCCCAGAAATGCGGGCCGCCTGCAAATCCGCTTGAATGCTTGAGCTTTGTTCTGCAAAGTAATGGGCATGAATCCAAATCTGGCCGAAGAGAATTTGCAGACCATCCGCCTGCTGATGGAACGCTCCGCGCTCTACCGCCGCGCGCTCGCCCCCATCATGCTGCTGACGGGCGTGCTCGGGCTGGGCGCGGCGGCGGCCGGCCTGTGGTTCCACCTGGAAGCGTCGCGGCCGTTCGCCGGCCTGTGGATCGGCACGGCTTGCGTGGTGGTCACCGCCGCGTTCCTGCTGGCCCGCCGCCAGGCGCTCAAGGACAACGAGCCGTTCTGGTCGCCGCCCACCTACCGCGTGGCGCAGGCCCTGCTGCCCCCGCTGCTGTCCGGCCTGGCGCTGGGCGTGCTGCTGGCGCTGCTCACCGACGACTGGACGGTGGACTTTGCCATGGTGCTCGTCTGGCTCCTGTTCTACGGCTGCGCGCTCAACGCCGCGGGCTTTTTCATGGAGCGCGGCATCAAGTGGTTCGGCTGGGGTTTCATTGCCGCCACCCTGGTTTTAATGGCCGGCATCCGGGTGACCGGCTATGCGGGCTCGCCGGCGGCGGCCAACTGGCTGATGGGCTTCTTCTTCGGAGCGCTCCACCTGGCCTACGGGATTTACCTCTCGTTCACCGAGCAGAAAAAAACCGCCGCGTGAACCCGGAACCATTCCTGCACCTGGACCGCCTCATCCACGAGAAGGGGCGGCTGGCCATCATGTCCATGCTGGCCGCCTCGCCCGAACTCTCGTTCACCGAATTGCGCGACACCCTGGGCATGACCGATGGCAACCTCACCACGCACCTCCGCGCGCTGCAGCAGGAGGGCTATATCTCCGTCGCCAAATCCTACCAAAACAACCGGCCCCTGACGACCTGCTCCCTCACCGTCGCCGGCCGCAAGGCCTTCGCCGAATACATCAACCTCCTCGAACAGATCGTCCGCCAGAACAAGCCCGAATAAAATTGTTTTGAACGAAAAAGGACCCTGGCGGTCTGTGTACTTTGTGGTACAAAGTAAGTGGACACGACCAAAAGAAATCCGCTCCGAACCATATGAAAATCATCCGCGCTGAACATCTGGGCATGTGTTTCGGGGTCAAGGACGCCATCGCCCTGGCCCGCGAAACCGCCCGGCAAGCGCCGCTCACCATCCTGGGCGACTTGGTCCACAACGAATCCGTTCTGGCCGAACTCCGTGCCGCCGGCGTCCGCATCGGCCAGTCGCCGGCCGAGGTTCTCACGCCGACGGTCATGATCACCGCCCATGGCGCCTCGCAGCGCAAAATCAGCGAGACGCGCCAACAGGGCCGCAACGTGCTCGAAGCCACCTGCCCGCTCGTCCAGGTGGCGCACCGCACGCTGGCGCGCCTGGTGCGCGAGGGCTTTTACCCGGTCATCATCGGGAAGCGCGAGCACGTGGAAGTGCGGGGCATGACGGAAGATCTGGACCAGTTCGACGTGGTGCTGTGCGAAGCTGACGTGGCCGGAATGTCCGCGCAGCCACGCTACGGCGTCATTGCCCAAACCACGCAACCCATTGAGAAGGTCCGGCGCCTGGTCCAGCTCATCCGCGAACGGTTTCCGCAGGCGGAGGTGCGCTTTATTGACACCGTCTGCCAGCCCACGAAACAGCGCCAGAGCGCCGCGGTCGAGCTGGCCCAGCGCTGTGACGTCGTCATCGTCATCGGCGGTGCGCACAGTAACAACACCCGCGAGCTGGTCCAAACGTGCCTGCGGTTCTGCCCGCGCGTGCATCACGTGCAAACGGCGGCAGACCTGCGCCCCGAATGGTTTCTGGCGGAAGACACGGTGGGCGTCACGGCCGGCACTTCCACGCCGGACAATCTTATCGCCGAAGTGGAACAACAACTTGAATACGCCCGAAAGGAGCAACATGAACTGGCTGTCAACGCTGCTCGATGAGGTGCCGGATGATCCGTTTTACGAACCGCGCAAACCGCTGTGGCTGCCGCCCGAAATGTCGGTTGCGCCGGTGCTGCCGCCGGCGGGTCCGCCCCGCCGACCGCAGGGGCGCACCGCGTTGCTCATCAATCCCTTTTATGCCAAGTCACCGCATGGCAGTTTTGGCAAGCACGTGCTCACGCCCTCGCTCGCGCTGGCTTCGCTTGCCGGCGCCACCCCGGCGCACTGGCAGGTGCGGTATTGGGACGAGAATCTTTTGCAGGGACCGCCGCCGATTGAACCGCTGCCGGAAGTGGTCGGCATCACGGTGCATCTGACGTTTGCCAAACGGGCCTATGCTCTGGCGCGGTGGTATCGCTCGCAGGGCAGCCGGGTGATCCTCGGCGGCTTGCACGCGCAATCGTGCCCGCAGGAAGTCGCCCCGCACGCGGACGCGCTGGCCGTGGGCGATGGCGTGCGACTCTGGCCGGAAATCCTGCGCGACGTCGAGCGCGGGCAATTGCAGGCCCGTTACGAGGCGACCTATGAGCGCCCGTTTGCGCTCGACCCGCCGCCGCGCCGCGACTTGCTGGCGCGCAGAAATTACCTGACCACCACCAGCCTCATTGCCACGCGCGGCTGCCACAACCGCTGCGGCTTTTGCTATCTCTCCACCGACGGATTACGCATGCCCTATCGCGTGCGCGAACCGGAAGACATCCGCCGCCAATTTGAGGCCGACCGCCAGCCGTACGCGGTGTTCATTGACAACAACCTGGGTTCGCGCCGTGACTATCTGCGGGAATTGAGCCGCGCGCTGCGGCCCGCCCGGAAAATCTGGAGCGCTGCGGTGACGCTGGACATCACGGACGACCCGGACTTGGTGCGGGAAATGGCCTTGGCCGGCTGCACCGGTGTCTTCATCGGGTTTGAGTCGCTGACCGATCAAAATCTCGTGGCGGCGCACAAACGCACGCCGAAAGCCGATGATTACGCCCGGCGCGTGCGGATTTTTCACGAGCTCGGCATCCAGGTTAACGGCAGCTTCGTGGTGGGATTCGATGGCGACCGCAAGGACTCCTTTACGACGCTCGCGCAGTGGATCGAAGCCGTCCGAATGGAATGCGCCACGTTTCACATCCTGACGCCGTATCCGGGCACGCCGCTGTTCCGGCAACTGGAGGCCGAAGGCCGGTTGCTGCATCGCGATTGGGAACAGTATGATACGGCGCACGTCGTGTTTCAGCCCAGGCAAATGACGCCCGAGGAACTGCTGCTCGGCTACGACTGGCTCTATCGGCGGCTGTTTTCACACGCGTCCATCTGGCAGCGCAAGCCGGCGGCGGTTTCAGCGCTGCCGGCCTATTTTGCCGGATGCTATCTCTATAAACGATCGAACCGGCTCTGGCGATTTCTCATCAAACATCAGCTCGTGCATGCCGTGTGGCGTCCGCTGGTGGAACTCACGCGGTGGCGGCATCTGGCCTTCCGCCAGCGGCTGGAAGCGCACTTGAAACCAGCGGTTTGCGGAACGCCGATTCCCGCCAGCGTATGAGCCAACCGATCCGGGATTTGGATATGCCCGCGCCGGCGTAAAGCCCTGCCGCGCGTCTGCCTTCGTCCGGAGGAGACGCGCCCGAAAATATTCGCCGTGTCCATTCGCCCCGTCTGTGGTTAAATTAACGGCATGAATGTTTTGAATTTGAACGCGGACCGGGACATCGGCGCCAGCTCCTGGCTCGTGGAAATGGACGACCATCGGATACTGCTGGATGCCGGCATGCACCCCAAACGCGAAGGGCGCGATGCGCTGCCCCGCTACACCAAGGCGGGCACCCACGACGTGGACGCCATTGCCATTTCGCACTGTCATCACGACCACGTCGGCTCGCTGCCGGTGGCGGTGCGGAATTTTCCCAAGGCGCATGTGCTCATGACCGAGCTGAGCTACCTGCTCGTGGAGCGCGTCCTCCACAACTCCGTCAACGTCATGACCCATCAGCGCGACGAACTGGGCCTGCGGGATTATCCGCTCTACACGCACGACGAGGTGGATGAAATCGCGCCTTTTTTCCAGGGGTTCAAGTACAACCGGGAAATTGCCTGGGCGGCGTTTCCCAAAGTGCGCGCCGGCCAGCCCTCGCCCATGCTGGAATTTTATGACGCCGGCCATACGCTCGGCTCGGCCGGCATCTTTTTGCGCGGCCAGAAGGAAACCCTCTTCTATACCGGCGACGTGTGTTTTCACGACCAGACGATCCTGCGGGCGGCGCGGTTTGAGGATGTGAAGGCGGACGTGCTCATCACGGAGACCACGCGGGGCAGCCACCAGGTGCCGGCCGGATTTTCGCGCGAGCGGGAAGTCGAGCGGCTCGTGGCGGCGATCCAGGCGGCGCAGAAGAAGAAGGGATGCGTCATGATCCCGGCCTTTGCGCTGGGGCGCACGCAGGAAATCCTGGCGCTGCTCGTCCTGCTCATGCGCGCGGGAAAAATCCGCAAGCAGCCGGTTTACATCGGCGGGCTCGGCCGCGTGTTCACCGAGATTTACGACATCGAGGCCCATCGCACGCACCGGCAGCTCACCGGCTTGCAGTTGAACGAGGCCCTGCAGCTCATCGTGTTGGAGAAAGGCGTGCTGGCAAATATGAAACTCACCGGCGGCAAGATCTTCGTGATCACCGCGGGCATGATGAGTGAAAACACCGCCGCGCACGATCTCGCCGCGCGGATGATCGGCGACGAACGGCAGAGCATTTTCTTTGTGGGCTACGCCGACCCCGAATCGCCGGCGGGCCGCTTGCGGGCGGCCAAGGCGGGCGAAACCTTCGTCTTCAGCCCTTCCGCCGGGCAGGTCACCAAAAAATGCGAAATCCAGGAATTCGACCTGACCGCCCACTCCAACCGGGGTGATTTGCTCGACTTTGTGGGCCAGGTGTCACCGCGAACCGTGCTGTTGGGCCACGGCGACGATAACGCCCGCCGCTGGTTTGCCGACGAAATTCGGGCGCGCTGGCCCAAGATCAAGGTGGTGCAGCCGCAATCGCTGGAGCGGGTGATTTGCTAAACGGCGCCTCGCGGCGTCAATTGGGAGATTTCCCCGAAAGCGTCCGCGCATTGGATCTTTGAACCGCAAAAGAAACATCCAACACTCAACATTCAACGCCCAATATCGAAGGGGCTCGCGCTGCTGCCTTCGTTCAGAGTTGGAAGTTGATTGTCGAATGTTGAATGTTTTCCAGGTTCATGGGGAGTTTCGACATCCCAAATGGGATGCACATTGGGGCCATGAACCTGGTAGAGTGGTGTGCGTTCGCTCCACCGCGCA
>Ga0181520_10012259_pt1 | contig 11061 bp, 9 predicted proteins | sample PEATcosm2014_Bin_29_FD_132451 | JGI IMG/M metagenome (GOLD analysis project Ga0181520, IMG submission 132451) | Peatland microbial communities from MTU Mesocosm Facility, Houghton, MI, USA - PEATcosm2014_Bin02_30_metaG | ecosystem: Environmental > Terrestrial > Soil > Wetlands > Peat | place...
GACGTGCTGGCGCGCATCGCCGATCATCCTGTGCATCGCCTCGACGAACTCATGCCCTGGAACTGGGCGGCCGAACGGCAGGGTCGTAGTCTGGCGGCATGACCGCCGCCGTTCTTCACCTCAAAGTCACGCTCGACGACGTGGAGCCAAAGGTTCTGCGCCGGATCGAGGTCCCCGCCGACATAAAGCTCGACCGACTGCATCTGACGCTGCAAGCGGCGCTCGGCTGGACCAACAGCCACCTCTTCGAGATCCGCGCCCGCGACGTCGGCTGGGGCATACCGTCTCCCGATTGGCCCGACGGGCCGCTCGACGCCCGCAAAGCGAAGCTCATCGACGTGCTCGAAGACGCTGGAACCAAGACGCTGCGCTATCTCTACGATTACGGCGACGGCTGGGAGCACACGATCAAGGTCGAACGGATGATCCCCGCCGACACGAACATCGCCTATCCGCGCCTGATCGAAGCTTCCGGCCGTTGTCCACCGGAGGACGTCGGCGGCCCCTGGGGCTACGACGAAATGCTCGAAGCTCTCGCCGACCCCGACCACGAACGCCACGCCGAAATCCGCGAGTGGGTCGGCGACGACTTCGACCCGCACGCCTTCGACGCCGAGCCGCTGAGGGCCAACGTCGCCGCCCTCGCCAAACGCTGGTCGCGAAAGCCTGCTGCGAAGAAGCCGCGATCCAACTGATCCGCGTGCCTCACCGGATGCTTACGGTCCCGCTGAGTCGAGGCAACGCCCCCTGTCGCCTTCTCCGGCGGCCGCCAAGCACGGGATTGCTATTCGTTAGGCCTGCCTCACGCCTCGGGCTTGCTCGGCGCGCAGCCCCTGACGAACAGCCGCACGGCGACGCGCAACCGCCGCTCCCGCTCCTCAGGGCTCTCGCGGAGCCCCAGCAGCGCCAATCTCTGCGGGATGCCGACGACCGAGATAAAGAACTGCTCGATCACCAGTTGCGGTTGCGGAAACGCGATCTCGCCGCGATCGGCGTAGAACTTGAAGACGTGCTCGACCTCCCTAAGCGCCCTCTCGCGATTCCGTTCGACGAAACGCCGGGCGAGGGCGGGGAAGAGCGGCGCCGACGAGATGAACAGGCGGTGGAGGGCGACGGACTCGGGCTGGAGGGCGATCTCGAGCAGCTTCTGTCCAAGTTCGTACAAGTCGACCTCGGGACCGCGCCACGACGGCTCGAACCCGCGCAACACGCCCTCGAATTTGCCCATGAAGGTGTGTTCGATCGCCGCGCCGAACACTTCCGACTTGTCTTCGTAGCGCGCGTAGATGAAGCGCTTGGCGACGCCGGCCTGCTTGGCGATTTCTTCGACCGAGACCGCCTCGTAGCCGCGCTCGAGAAACAGCCGCATCGCGGTTTCGAGCATATTTCCGAGGCGTCGCTGCGCTTCGGCGCGGGTCGGCCGTCCGCCGGCGCCGCGCTTGAATTCGGCAATCTCCGTCATGCAATCAGTCCCACGGGGGATTGCCTTACCATAACTTCCTCTTATAATGCAACGCAACCGTTTCGTTGCAAATTTGCGGAATCGATCGTGGACAGACGAACGATCTTATTGTTGGGCGTCGTCATTGCGATCGCCGCTGCGTTCGCCGTCTTCTCGTTTCCGAAGGCGCCAGCCGAGACGTCGTGGCAGGGCTACGCCGAAGCCGACTTCGTCAAGGTGGGGCCGACTCAGCAGGGGCTCGTCACCGCCGTCCACGTCCAGCGCGGCGACCATGTCGTCATGGGCGCGCCGTTGTTCGACCAGGACGACGCGATGGACCGCGCCGCGGTCGATCAGGCCGCTCACCTGACGCAGCAGGCCAGGGACCAGCTCGCCAATCTGCAGGGCCCCGCCAAACCGACCGAGATCGCCCAGGCCGAGGCCAATCTCAACGACGCGATCGCGGCGCGCGGCAAAGTGCAAGCCGATCTCCAACGCAACGAGACCTTGCTGGCGAGCGGCTCGGCGACCAAGCAGATCGTCGATCAGGAGCGTGCGGACCTCGCCTCGGCCGAGGCGAAAATCGCCGCCGCCGCAGCCGCGGTGAAGCAGGCCGAGGCGCCGCTTGGCCGGCCGGACGAGATCGTCGCCCAGGCCTCGGCGGTCGAGGCCGCCGACGCGGCTTTGGCGCAGGCGCGTTGGCGCCTCGCCCAGCGCTCGGTCGCCTCTCCGGTCGCTGGATTCGTCGCCGACGTGCTGGCGCGGCCTGGCGAGACGTTGCAGGCCGGCGCGCCGGTCGTTTCGCTGCTGCCGCCGGAGAACATCTTCATCCGTTTCTTCGTGCCCGAGCCGTCGCTGGCGCAGGTCCATCCCGGCGACGCCGTGGCGCTGACCTGTGACAATTGCCCGCCCGACTTGACCGGCGCCGTGTCGTTCGTCTCGCCGCAGGCCGAGTACACGCCGCCGTTCATCTATTCGGAATCGACCCGCGCCAAGTTCGTCTTTCTCGCCGAGGCGCGGCCGAAGCCCGACCAGGCGACGTTGTTCAACCCCGGACAGCCGGTGACGGTGAAGCCGCAAGCGGCGTCGCCATGAACGATCTCGTCATCGATGTCAGCGATCTGCGCAAGAGCTTCGGCGACCTCAAAGTGGTCGAGGGCCTGAGCCTGCAGGTCGCGCGCGGCGAGATCTGCGGTTTCCTCGGCGCCAACGGCTCGGGCAAGACGACGACGATCCGCATGTTGTGCGGGCTGCTCCAGCCCGACGGCGGCTCGGGGCGCTGCATCGGTTACGACATCCTGCGCCAGGCGCACGACATCCGTCGCCAGGTCGGCTATATGACGCAGCGCTTCAGCCTCTATGACGACCTGACGGTGTTCGAGAACCTCGACTTTGTCGCGGCCGTGTTCGAGATGCCCAACCGCCGCGTCGCGGTGGCGGAGACGATCGATCACATGGGGCTCGGCGATCGTCGCAATCAGCTCGCCGGTCAACTCTCCGGCGGCTGGAAGCAGCGCCTCGCGCTCGCCGCCTGCGTGCTGCATGAACCGAAGCTGTTGCTGCTCGACGAACCGACCGCCGGCGTCGACGTCAAGGCGCGACGCGAGTTCTGGGACCTCATTCACGACATGGCGGTCGACGGCCTGACTACGCTGGTTTCGACTCACTACATGGACGAAGCGGAGCGCTGCAGCCGCATCGTCTATCTGGCGCAAGGGCGCATCGTCGTGCAAGGCGGCGCGGGCGCGGTCGTCAGCGAGTCCGGCCTCGTCACTTTCGAGGCGACGGGCGAGGGGATCGACGCGGCCGCACGCCGGCTGCGCGGCGCGCCGGGAGTCGAGGCGGCGGGCGTGTTCGGCCGCGCGCTGCATGTGGCCGGCATGGACCGCGCGGCGCTACGGGCGGCGGTGCGTTCGGCGGGCGACGGCCTCGAATGGCGCGAAGTCGAGCCGCGGCTCGAGGACGTTTTCATCCATATGCTGAGTCTCGAGGAGGCGCGGCGATGAATCGCTTCTCGTTTCCGCGCCTGACCGCCTTGCTGCGCAAGGAAACGATCCAGGTGATGCGCGACGCGATGACGCTGCGCATGATCATCGCCATTCCGATCATGCAGCTGTTCCTGTTTGGCTACGCGATCAATTCCGATCCCAAGCACCTGCCGGCCGGGCTGCTGTCGATCGACGATTCAAAATACGAACGCACGATCGCCGCCGCGTTGAACAATTCCGGCTACTACAACCTGCGGCGACTTCGCTCGGAACAGGAGGCCGACGAAGGGTTGGCGCGCGGCGATCTGATGTTCGTGGTCGAGATCCCGCCCGGTTTCGATCGCGCGGTCGATCGCGGCGAAAACCCGAGCGTGCTCATCGACGCCGACGCGACCGATCCGAGCGCGATCGGCAACGCGGTCGCCGCGCTCAATTCGGCGCCCGCCGCCCTCAATCGCGACCTGCCACCGATCCGCCAAGCGGCGCCGCAGACGCCGGCGGTCAATTTCGTCGTCCACGCCCGCTACAATCCCGAGCAACTCACCGTGCTCAACATCGTGCCGGGACTGATCGTGATCGTGCTGACGTTCTCGACCCTGTTCGTCACCACGCTCGCCATCACCCGCGAGCGCGAGCGGGGAACGATGGAGAATCTGCTGGCGATGCCGGTCAGGCCGATCGAGGTGATGATCGCCAAGATCATTCCGTACGTGTTTATCGGCTACGTGCAAGTCGGGCTGATCCTCGTCGCCTCGGTGCTGTTCTTCGAGCTGCCGGTGCGCGGCTCGTTGCCGCTGCTGCTCGGCGCGCTGGGCCTGTTCATCGCTTCGAATCTCGCCCTCGGCGTGACCTTCTCGACCGTGGCCTCCAATCAGATGCAGGCGGTTCAGCTCGCTCAGTTCACCCTCATGCCGTCGTTCATGCTGTCGGGGTTCATGTTCCCGTTCCGCGGCATGCCGTTGTGGGCGCAGGCCGCCGGCAATTTCTTTCCCACCACCCACGCGATGCGCATCGTTCGCGGCGTGCTGCTGAAAGGCAACGGCTGGAACGAAATCGCGCCGGAGATGTGGCCGATGGCGCTGTTCACCGTCGCCGTCATCGTCTTCGCCGTGTGGCGCTATCGCGAGACGCTCGATTGACGCGCCCGCCGACCCACAGCGGCGAGCTTGCGCAGGGATTTCGACCGAAGTCGGCGCGGACAGCGCCGCGGGCGCGTCGAATTAAATGACAATTAACGTTTATGGAGGCTTAATTTCACGACGAGAGGCGAGCGAGGCGGAGCCGCCGACGCTTGCTGGCGTGTAGCCGTTTGTTCGTACCGGTCTCAATCCGGAATTCTGCGAGAAAACCGCCGGCGGACGAGACGACGCGCCCCGAACGGGGCTTGCCGCGTGCCGGGAGGGGAGACCGACGCCTCGGAGAACCGATTGATGAATATCGACAATTTTCGGCTACGGACCAAGGTCCTCATCCCCCTGACGCTGATGGCGGCCGTGGTGATCGCCATGGTGGCGTTCGACGCGACGCGGCTGGTCGGCGTCAGCGCGACCGCCAGCGACATTATCGAGAAGCGCGACCTCGCGGCGGTGGAGCTGACCCGCGCCGCTGCGGCGATGAGCGGGGTGCCGCACGCCGTTTTCGCCGTGCTGCTGTATGACCAGGACGACAAAGCCCGCAAAGCGGCGAAGCTGGATTTCGAAGCAATGGTCCCCGAAGCGGGCAAGCTGCTCGTTTCGGCCGCCACGCATCTGCCCGACAAGGCGGCCGAGATCGTCACGTTCAAGGAGCGGTTCGACAAGATCGCCGAGGCGGCGAAGGAGCCGATGCAGATCAGCCTTGAAACGCCAGGCCTGATTCACGGCATCGGCATCCAGCAGATTGACCTCATTCAGATGGGACACGGGGCGAGTCTCGCCACCGACGTCGACACCCAGGTGCGCGCCTTGATCGGCGACATGAACGCGTTCAACGAGGCGCTGCTCGCCGCTAACGCCGCCGCCAGCCAAGGTTTGAACGCCAAAGCCAGCATGGCCGTAACCAGCATGGCCGTGGTCGGGATCGTCTCGACTCTGCTCGCCGGCGCCTTTGCGCTGTGGATGAGCACGTTCAAGATCTCGCGGCCGCTGGTGCGGATGATCGAGCGCATGCGCGCGTTGGCTGAGGGCGATCTCGAAGTCGAGGTCGACGGTCTCGATCGCGGCGACGAAGTCGGCGAGATGGCCAACGCGGTGCAGGTGTTCAAGACCAGTGCGATCGAGCGGGTGCGGGCCGAGAAGGAGGCGAGCGAGCATCGCTCCGACGTCGAGACCGAGCGCCGCCGGATCGAAGCCGAGAAGGCGCGCGCCGCCGAAACGCAGACCCAGGCGATGAGCCAGCTCGGCGACGGACTGCGCCGCCTTGCCGGCGGCGACCTGACGTCTCGGCTCGACCAGCGCTTCCCCGGCGAGTTCGCCAAGATTCGCGACGACTTCAACGCCGCGGCGAGCAAGCTGATGGAGACGGTGCGCGCCGTGGTGGCGAGCACGACCGCGATCCACGCCGGCTCGCACGAGATCTCCACGTCGTCCGACGATCTCTCGCGCCGCACCGAACAACAGGCGGCGCGGCTCGAGGAGGCGGCGGCGGCGCTCGATCAGATCACCGTCACGCTGAAGAAGTCGGCCGAAGGGGCCAAGCAGGCGGCGGTCGAGGTCGCCAGCGCCGACGGCAACGCCAAGAAGGGCGCGGTCGTCGTCAAGCAGGCGGTCGAGGCTATGGACGCCATCGCCAAATCGTCGAACCAGATCGGCCAGATCATCGGCGTCATCGACGAGATCGCGTTCCAGACCAATCTGCTGGCGCTCAACGCCGGCGTCGAGGCGGCGCGCGCCGGCGACGCCGGCCGCGGCTTCGCGGTGGTCGCCTCCGAAGTGCGGGCGCTCGCCCAGCGTTCGGCGGAGGCCGCCAAGGAGATCAAGAGCCTGATCTCGACCTCGTCGAGCCAGGTCGATTCCGGCGTCCAACTCGTCGCCGAATCCGGCAAGGCGCTCGACCGCATCATCGCCCAGGTGTCGAAGATCAACGGCATCGTCGCCGAGATCGCCACCAGCGCCGAGCAGCAGGCGACCGGCCTGCAGCAGGTCAATATCGCGATCAGCCAGATGGACGAAACGACGCAGAAAAACGCGACGATGGTCGAGGAATCCAACGCCGCCAGCCATTCGCTGTCGCAAGAGACCTCGCAGCTCGCCAATCTGGTCGAGCAGTTCCAGGTCGAGGGCCGCGACGGCGCGACGCTCAGGCGCGAATTGCGCAAGGTCGCTCCACACGTCTTCGCCAAAGCTGCGGCGGCCGAGCCGGCCAAGCCGGCGCCCGTCGCGGCCGTCAGGCCGGAACCCGCCGCGGCCGGGCCCGCGCCCGCTGCGCCGCCCCGCAAGATGGCGGCCGGCGGCGGCGGCGCGGCCGCCGCCAAGGGCGAGTGGACCGAGTTCTGAAGCCCGGCCGCGCAGCGACGAACCGCCTACGCAACGAAACGGGCCGCCTTCACCGCGGCCCGTCGTCTTTTGCGGCGTGGCGCTGCGGCGCGGCGGGGCCCTGCTATAAGGGCGGGGCGCGCCGCGATTCGGGATCGGCGCGAACGCCAAGCGGGGAGTCTTCGCCGATGTCGCTGACCAGCATGACCGGCTTCGCCCGCGTCGCTGGCGCGCTTGGGCCGTGGCGCTGGACGGTCGAAATCAAGTGCGTCAACGCCAAAGGTCTCGACTTGCGGCTGCGGCTGCAGCCGGGCTTCGATCGCATCGAGGGCGAGGCGCGGGCGCGGCTCGGCAAGGCTTTGGCGCGCGGCGCCTGTTTTGCGACGATTTCGGCCGCGCGCGAGGGCGCGGCGACCCAGGCGCGACTGGACCTCTCTGCGCTTGACGAGATCATCTCGGCCGCGCGCGCCGCCGCGGCCAAGGCCGGGCTGGCGCCGCCGACGATGGACGGCGTGCTCGCGGTGCGCGGCGTGGTCGAAGTTGTCGAGGCGGTCGACGACGAGGCGAGCTTCGCCGCCGTCTGCGCCGGTGCGCTCGACAGCCTCGATGCGGCGATCGTCGCGCTGGTCGCCTCCCGTCGCGTCGAAGGGGCGGCGCTGCAGGCGATCCTCTCCGAGCGGCTCGACGCCATCGCTCGGCTGACCCAGGCCGCCGACGACAATCCAGCGCGCCGGCCCGAAGCGGCGCGCGCGCGCCTAGCCGCCGCCGTGGCGGCGCTGCTCGAATCTTCGCGCGGCTTCGACGAGAATCGGCTGCACCAGGAGGGGATCCTGCTCGCCGCCAAGGCGGACATCCGCGAGGAGCTCGACCGGCTGAAGACCCACGTCGCGGCGGCGCGCGCGCTGCTTGCCGAGGGCGGGCCGGTCGGCCGGCGGCTCGATTTCCTCGCCCAGGAACTCGGGCGCGAGGCCAACACCCTGTGCGCGAAGGCCAACGACGTTTCGCTGACCGCCCAGGGACTTGAATTGCGCGCGCAAATCGAGCAATTGCGCGAGCAAGTCCAGAACATCGAGTGAGGCTCTAGGCCCATGCGGCGACGCGGCTTGATCGTGATCCTGTCTTCGCCCTCCGGGGCGGGCAAAACGACGCTGACGCGCATGCTGCTGCAGGACAAGGCGCTCGATCTCTCCTTGTCGATCTCGGTGACGACGCGGCCGCGGCGATCTTCCGAGGTCGACGGCGTCCACTATCATTTCATCGGCCGTCACCAGTTCGACCTGATGAAGGCGGCGGGCGACCTGCTCGAATCCGCCGAGGTGCACGGCAACTGCTACGGCACGCCGCGCGAGCCGGTGATGCGGACGCTCGCCGACGGGCGCGACGTGCTGTTCGACATCGACTGGCAGGGCGCGCAGCAAGTGCGCGAGGCGCTGGGCGCGGACGTCGTCAGCGTCTTCATCCTGCCGCCGTCGATGACGGAACTGCGCGCGCGGCTCGACCGCCGCGCCGAAGACTCGGCCGCGACGATCGAGAAGCGGCTTGAGAACGCCAAGCGCGAGATTGAGCGCTGGCGCCAATACGACTACGTCGTCGTCAACGACGATCTGCAGCAAGCCTACGCGCGCGTGTCGGCGATCATCGCCGCCGAGCGAGTCCGCTGCCCGCGCGTCGCGGAAGGGGTCGAGGCGTTCGTGGCCGAGCTGCTGAAGGCGTAGGACGGAGCCCGCGCGCGCCGAGCAAGGCCCACGACGGTTGCGGATGCGGCAGGGACGATCTCAGCCATCGAGCCGGCTGCGTCGGGCCTCCGCTCGCGGCGATCAATTGCAAGGTCTCGCGCCGTATCTGTGACCGTCTGTCGCACGGCTGCAGCGCGCGGCGAGACGGCAAGCTTCGCCCCATTCTCCGACGCGCGTGCTAGCCTCGTAGCGTCAAGAAGACCTTGGGAGGGAAGCATGAAAGCGACACGCGTTGCTCTGGCGCTGGTTGGCGGGCTTTCTGTTGTCGGGGGCCTTGCCGTTGTCGCGTCAACGCCGGCCGAGGCGTGGTACTGCACGGCGCGGGGGTCAACCGGCGCGACCGGTTGGGGAACCGCCGGTTATCTGGCGACGGCAAAATACATTGCTCTGCGACAATGCGCTCTGCGAACGCCGCGCGGCGCCGCATGCTTTATTATGTCTTGTCGGTAGAAGCGGCGACGATCCTTGCCATCGTCTTGGCGGCGCCAGGCTTCCGCTTGGGTCGCTTCGCCGCTGGCGGCGTCGCTCGGCGGGAGCAGGCCGCTTGCGAAGCGCGCTCCTGACAGCGCCGTAGCGAGCAAGCGGCTTACCGAGGTCGCCGGCGACGGGCCGGAAGGATTGAGTTGCGAGACGCCAACGCGACCGAGCGCCGCGGATGGCTGACGAGACGACGAGCCTGCGCGCTCGCTGAGAAGGCCCCGACGCGGATGTTGTGCGCGAGATGATCGACTTCGCCGCCGACCGAGCGGCGACCGTTTCACGGAAGAACAGAAGGTTTTTCGTCCGACCGGGACGTCCGAACAAGAGTCGTCGGGCTTCACGCGATTTAGAACGCATGGCAGGCGGATTTGCGCGGCTCTCATTCTGAGCCGCCGGCGAAAGCGGGCGAGTCGAAAGACGATCCAGCCCGCGTCGGCGCGCGTGCGTTCTGGCGCGTCCGTCGAGGCCGCTTCGCGGCGCCTCAGAATCCGGGGCGTTATGGACCAGGCGATTCCAAGCAAAAGCCGCGCGATCTAAGAATCCGAGGGCGGCTCAGCTGCAGGCGGACAGCCGGCGTCGGGCGAGGCCAGCGCGGCAACGCGCCGCGCCCCGCTTGGCTCGAACGGCGAAACGAATCAGTCACGCCGGAGTACGCTGAAGTCTTAGCGCGGTCGAATCGGCGTGACGGTTAGGGGACCCCCAGACTAGCCGCCGGGAAGAACAAGGCGCGGGCAAGGCGACGTCGAGGGGGCGGTCGCATGAGAACATGTCTTACATCGCTTCGGCATAGGCCTGGGTTTGTCGTAGCTTGTTTCTTGTATCCTCTGTTCGCCGCGCCGCTGCTGATCGTCGGCCCGGCCAGAGCGCAACAGGGCTTTCCCGACTGGGCGGCGGCTGGCGATGGGTCGTTGGCGTCGACCGCCCAAAAACCGGTCGATCCGACGCAGAGCGCGCCGCGATGGACGTTCTCGGCCGAGGCGCTCGTCTTGGGTCGAACGGGCGGCGCCAATCAATCGCTGGTCGGGCTCCTGCCGGGCGGCATGACGTGGCTCGCCACGCAGACCGCCGCCGCCTCAGCCGTCGAATCGTTCAACGCCAACCAGTTTTGGCAGGGCTTTTCCGCCGGACCGAAAGTCAGCGTGACCTATCACGACGAGTCCGGCTTCGGCGTGGAGTTCTCGTATTTCAACATCTTCACCCAGAGCGCCGCCAAGACGGTCGGCCCCACCGGCCCCTCCAATACGGCGGACTGGCTGGTCATGTACGCTCCCGGCACGTTCTGGCAGACCCAGGATTTCCCATACCAAGGCATGGCCTGGAAAGACGCCACGAACCTTTACAACGCCGAGGCTGACGGTCGGTTGGATCTTTCCCCGCGGGTGACTTTGCTGGGTGGACTCCGCTGGCTCCAGTTGAACGACGAACTTCAGGGGACGTTAACGCCGTTAGATCGCGGCGAGCCCACTTGGAAATACGATGATCTCAGTCTTTCGCAGGTTCAAAACCCGCCTCTGAGCACGCCCACCGTAACTAACCCGCCATTCTGGACCACACGCACGGTCAACAACCTCTACGGCGTCCAAATCGGCGTCGACGGAAAACTATGGGAGCTTGGTCGCCTTTCACTGGACGGCCAAATCAAGGCCGGCGTTTTCGACAACAACGCCGAACAGACGACCGTAGTCAGCATGGCGAAGCAGCTGTACGCGGCGCAAGCCACGACCAATGCGGCCGCGTTCGTCGGCGAAGCCGCGTTGCAGGCGAAATACCAACTCGCCAAGGGGCTTGCGTTCAAGCTCGGCTACGAAGCGCTGTGGCTCGACGGCGTCGCCTTAGCGCCCGGGCAGATCCGGGAAACGTATACGACCACGCCTCCGAGCGTGCGCGCGCTCGGCGTCAACTCCGGCTCGAACGTGCTCTTCCAGGGCGTCACGGCTGGGCTCGAGGCTTCGTTCTAGCGTCGC
>Ga0181520_10012260_pt1 | contig 11061 bp, 9 predicted proteins | sample PEATcosm2014_Bin_29_FD_132451 | JGI IMG/M metagenome (GOLD analysis project Ga0181520, IMG submission 132451) | Peatland microbial communities from MTU Mesocosm Facility, Houghton, MI, USA - PEATcosm2014_Bin02_30_metaG | ecosystem: Environmental > Terrestrial > Soil > Wetlands > Peat | place...
AGTTGTTTGCCCTGATTTTAAAGATGTTTCAATCCACGCGCCCGCGCGGGGCGCGACGGAGCGAATTCTATTATCAACTCTTATTGAATCAGTTTCAATCCACGCGCCCGCGCGGGGCGCGACCCAGCTTGATAAGTTAATTGATAAAAATGTATTGTTTCAATCCACGCGCCCGCGCGGGGCGCGACGCGAATTTTATTATCAGCTCTCATTGAATCGGATAGTTTCAATCCACGCGCCCGCGCGGGGCGCGACAGTTATTTTAATAATTGTTTATAACCCTGTTGATGTTTCAATCCACGCGCCCGCGCGGGGCGCGACCTATATGATTGAACGGTACGGAGAGCCCATGGTTGTTTCAATCCACGCGCCCGCGCGGGGCGCGACTTCTTTATTTGTAAAAGTATCAAAAGTAAAATTAGTTTCAATCCACGCGCCCGCGCGGGGCGCGACGGTATTCTGAAGGGAGTCCCGAGGCCGGTGGCCTGTTTCAATCCACGCGCCCGCGCGGGGCGCGACAAGATCGCGTATAAATTCTCCCCGTAAGCTATAGTTTCAATCCACGCGCCCGCGCGGGGCGCGACGAATATCCCCGGCTATGAATAGTTGGAATAATTCGTTTCAATCCACGCGCCCGCGCGGGGCGCGACTTGTTAGGTCAATCCACTGTTCGCCCGAACCTTCGTTTCAATCCACGCGCCCGCGCGGGGCGCGACCGACAGTGCAGCCTTGCAAGCGGCTGCGGGTATGTTTCAATCCACGCGCCCGCGCGCGGCGCGACAAGTTCAAAACGAAAATCAAAAGCATTATCTTTTGTTTCAATCCACGCGCCCGCGCGGGGCGCGACTGTTTACATCTAATTAATTGTTAATACTACTTAATATCTTTATATTTCGCGAATCGCGGATTTTAAAAAATCATTTATCTTCAGTTTTCAAAGATCATTAAAAATATATCTATAATTCAAATAGATTACTTAATCCGCGAAGCTATTTGCTAACTCTTGTCAGCTTCAGGTTCGCGGATAGCTTTTACACGATTAACGGTCCTTCCTGATCAATTGACTTTTTAGCGCCAATATGTTCCACACGCCTGCGCCAATTAGAACCAAGAAAATAAAATCGCAGACTATCTTCTTCAGGATTTATTGCATCAATCAACCGTTCTCTCAAAGCAGTCCATTGTGCGGGATCAACAATACATTCAAAAACAGAATACTGAACCCGCTGACCGTAATTCTGACAGGTCTTGGCTACCTTACGCAAACGCTTCGGCCCTCTTTCGTCCTGCATGGCGACATCATAACTGACCAGAACAAGCAATTTTATTCCTCCTTATTTCCAGATAAACGGCGGATAGCCATCCAGATCACCGCGCAGACAGCGCGCCAAAAGCAACGCCTGCACGTGAAACAACAAACCAATCGTTACTTTTTCATCCAGAAAAGGATGATTAATTTCTTCCTGTTTTCTTTCCTGATAGGTCACAAGCAGAGTTTTTCTTGTTTCATCGCTCATTAAAACCGCGCCCGCTTCCGTTTTGTTGAAACCTTTGTTTTGTACCTGTCGCAGATTAATTAAAGAAAGCGCCAGACGATCAGCAATAAAAGGCCTGAACTCTTCCATCAAATCCAGAGCCAGACTCGGTCGTCCTGGCCTGTCCCGATGCAGAAAACCAACCGCTGGATCAAGACCAACGGCCTCCAGAGCGGAACGGCAATCATGCATTAGTATCGTATAGAGGAAAGATAGCAGACAATTTACATTATCCAACGGCGGGCGGCGATTGCGTTCCTGAAAAGAAAAACTTTCTTTTTGCGCAACAATAAGATTATCGAAAATGTTAAAATAAGTATGCGCCGCATCGCCTTCCAATCCGCGAACCGTATCCAGAGATTGATTCAATTCCAGCGATTGCAGCGCGCGGTTCAATTCAGTGATGCTTCGGCTTAATGTATCATCACTCATCTTTTCCGAATGATCTCTTCGCGCGCGCTGGAGCACTGTGCGGCAGTTGGCAATCTTGCCGGTAACAAACGCTTTAGCCATCTGCGCAGAATACTCTTCATCGTCGGCGCGCCGGTATTGTTCGCGGCGCAACAATACATTGCCGGAAACCGGCCCCTGCACGCGCGCCAGAAACCGCCCGTGCTCGGATAAAAAGCTGATGCCGACGCCGTTTTCACCGCAGAAACCCATCAGAAACGGACTGCAAGATACATTGCCGAAACAGACAATGCCGCCAATAGTGTGCACTGGCACGTGCAGCCTGATTTCCTGGTTAATCTTGACCACAACAGTTTCGCCTTCCTTGGCAAGATACGCACCCTGTGTCGTTACATACAAAGTATTAAGAAGTTTTTTCATAATTACCTATACCGACGTCCTATTACCTAATTTATTACCTAATATAATTGTTATTACCTAATTTGATTTTTTCCGCCATTTTGCGCTACGGCCACGTCCAATACATTCAACAATACTTTCAGCCTGCATATCCTTCAAAGTTTTACGAACCAGATCAATGCTAATTCCAGGATATTTTCGCAGTATATCGGCGACACTGAATGCGCCTGCATATCCTTTTATCGCATCGTGAATCATTGCCGTTTTTTCGCCCCGCGGCTGCGGTAACATATCCAGTCTTTCTTCGAATTCCTTATAGGCGCTTCGGAGAACAAAACAAACGTAGTTGATATAGTGCCACGGATCATGTTTTCCCTCATGCCATCTTTCTGAACTTAGTTTCAATGTCTCATAGTATCTTTCTTTGTTTTGTTCGATTATTCGTTCAAGACTTATAAATCTGCCGACCTCAAATCCCAAATGATAACATTGCAACAGCAGCAACAGACGGGACACCCTACCGTTTCCATCACGGAAAGGATGAATGCATAAGAAATCAAGATTGAACGCCGCCAGGACTATCAGCGGAGAAATTTGGGATGATCTTAGAGACTCCCTCCAGGAATCAATCAATTGCCTCATACACGCAGCAGTCCTGTCCGCCGCAACAGTTTTGAATCTTACAGTAGATTCGCCGTTCCGATGTTTTTCAATGATATCGCTATTCTTTTCTTTATATTTTCCGGCATCCCAAATTTCTCCGCGTGTCAGCCCATGCAATTTCTTGATTGTTTCCTGTGTTATGGATAACTTTGCCCCATTATCATGAATAAGTTTTAACGCATTTCTATAACCTCTGATTTCCTCCTCGGAGCGATCATGAAGAAGTGATTTGCCGAAAACAACAGTGCCCACACGCTTGTTATCAACCTCCACGCCCTCAATACGATTGGACGAAACCGCGCTTTCAATGAGGGCATGTTCTTTGAGAGACTTCAATCTCTGCGGTGATTGTTTTGTATAAAGCTGTTGCCTTCCTTTTGCCTCACTTATCTCCGTGAGATACCATGACGTTGTGATGGGAACCGCATCAAGTTCAGAATAAAACTTTTTTAATGTCATCATATTTGCAGAATTACTCCTTCATCTTTGTTTTATGCTCTTTGTGTTAATTTTCTGTTTCAGCCAGCATTAGTTTTAAATAACTTTTGACCGACCTTTTTTTCTGTATCGTCTTGGGCATACATTCGGCCATAAGCGAACAGCTTTCACAACGCTTGGCATAGACCGGCGCGGGCGTAATTCCTGCATCAATCAAATCATGCGTAAGCTTTGCAACATCCTGCGTTTCTTGCCTTAGCGCTTCGTCAAAGTCAACATCCAGACGCCGTCTGGTTTTACCATAGAATAACGCGCCTACCGGAATGTGCACGTTTAGCATTTCTTCCAGACAAAGCGCCTGAGCGCAGAGCTGGATTTTATCGCTGTGATCAGGCTTGGGCTTGCCCCGCTTATACTCAACAGGAAAGGCCTGCCATGATCCATCAACCTGACGGTGATATTCCACAACATCTGCCTTGCCGATCAGCCCCAGCCGCAAAGATCGCAATGACGCGCCGCGTTCGATGCGCACATCACCACGCGATTCATCGCCTTCATCATGCACATGCTTATGCATGATCCGGCCTTCAGCGGTAAAACGATTTTCAATCCATATCTGTTCAACATGGATAAGCGCGCAGCGGCGCGGACAGTATGCGTATTGTGTCAAGGCTGAAATTGGGACTAGCTCTTCAGGTTCATGATGAATCAATCTTTCATCGGGCATTTTCTTAAACCTTAACTAAGCTACCTTTTGTGGTGTCCCATATCCATAACTCTACGCCAGTGGGAACATTTTCTTTTTTTACGTTAACGGCATAGTGCGTAAATTTACGTGCCGCTATCACGTTATTCTTTTTCATTGCGGCATCATCTTTCTGGATTTCTATCACCTTGCCGAGGTCAAGAAGAGCATGCGCCGGTGTACAACCGAGCATGGCTTGTCGGACCTTCTGATCCGCATTTGTGTCAGTGCCAACATGTTTGAATACATAGAGACCTCGACATGACATCATCCCCTTGCTGGCGGAACGGTCATGGTCATACATGTTGGCGAGCGCTTCCCAAAGGTTTTTGAGATCGTCATCAGAAAATCCCGTGCCTTTGGCCAGATTGGCGCTGATAAAACCTTTGGCAACAAAAAGTCCATAAGGAATTAACGCCTTGCGGCCCATTGTTCGCAATTTATCTTCTTCTTGCTCATTCTCCCACTTTTCGTAATCTTCCATGGTTTTTGCGTCCTTCACCTTCTCTGCTACAGCCATTCGTGTTATGGATGCGTCCATAGGTAGGATTGGATCAACAGACCGTGCAAAAGAGAACTGTACCGGTCCCCTAACTTGTCCGGCATTGGCGCCAGTGCTCATAACAGCACCGAAAGTCCGTACATCGTAAAATGTCTCACACATCCATGCCCGAGCACTACTAACTTGTTTGCGGTTTCCACCACCTTCCGGCTTGCCACCTGTTTCTTGGTGAGCCTTTGTTATATATTTATTTAAATTACTAGCATGCTGGATGTATATAGCGTTTGGTTTGGCTTTTTCAATATCGTTTCCATATTTTTCTTGTATAAAATTTCTTACGCGGCGCTTTAAGGCAACATCAGAAACAAGACCATGCATATCCTCGGGGTCGATGCGTGGACTGTTGCCAGCATCCGGGTCACCATTAGGATTTCCATTTTCACAATCAAACATATAAAGAAATTCATATCTATTTTGAATACTCATATTTTTTCTCCTTTATTGGTTTCATTTTTATCATTCCCCTTGCCTGTGCGATTAGCGGCAATTTGTTGATAGTAACCAAGAGCAAATAGTGTCTGTTGCTCAAGGTTAAGGGTTGTCGGAATGTAGTCTTTTATATGGCTCCATATTTCAGCAATCTGGTCTTCGTACCAGAAGGCAAGTCCTCCATCTAGTTTGTTAAGGTGGTTTTTGGAATTTCCGATTAGGCGGCCAAGAGTGAGACCCGGTGTTTGGCTTGCTGCTACATAGTAACGCTGGACAACGCCTGCACCAACATCCGGCAATGCGGCACGTTGCAGACTTGCAAGCATTGCCAGAAGCCGTCCACATTGATAGGCGGGTGCGGGATGTTCCTTGTTTAAATATGCACTCATGCTGTGATTTCCTCCTTTGCGAATAAAATATGCTTTGATTAAGCCCATGCGGGCATGGTTAAATGGTTTATCTTCTATAAGATCATTGCGAAAACGCGCCAATGCCTGCGCGATAAACGGTTGTGGTATTGGAAGCCCGGACAAAGCTACACGCCAAAGGTTTGTTGCCGTTGGAGCGGGTAAGTCTTTCAAGTCTCTGACGATTGCCCCGCACACAGCCATGAATTTTGGATCATGGGCAAGATTATCACCACCTCTGGCAACAATCTCTAGATCAGAAAACCATTGTTCGATTCTGAGAATTAACTCTTCAAAACTGCCTTCTATCCAGTCTCGCACCATGACTCTTCCTGAAGCGCCGGATATCGTCATGGCAAAATAGCGATTATTAATTGGTGTTGGACGTTGTCCTATGCGTAACGATTCAAGAATCTGTTTGGCAGAACCCAAGGCCGCTGCTTCTGTGATCTCTGGTGGTTCAAAAAGAAAAGCCAATGGGTCATCTTCTTGCGTTACTGCTTCCTTGAACCAATGGACGACTAATGTATTTGCCAATTTCCGGGAATGTTTTTTGATCAGATAGTTAAGCGCATCTACATAATTTTGTGCTGCTATTTCGCTCATAGCAGCATTGCGTGCTTGCGACAGTCCATATGAGCAAAAGGCATCCTTATCGAAACCGACCATTACATCACCCATGCTAAGGCCACCAACACCTATAAGTCCGGTAATCTTTGGAAGCACGTTTAGTGGCTCGTACACCTGACCAGTCAGATAACAGATCATCTTGTTGGTTTCTTGAGAAGACTTCCGCGGTTTTTTATTTTCTTTAATTTTTCCTTGAGTTTTATCGTTAGCACGCCAGTTACGCCACCAGTTTAAAATAGAATCATTTTGCAAAGGATCTGCCCCAGCAATGTGCCAACTCAACCAGTCTGTGGGTTTTGCTTTTTCCTTTTCGAATCTTTCGCGTAACTTAGTCATCTGATTGTCATCACTAAGAAAATTGGACAATGAAAGTAAATCAGGAACCGATCTGGCTGCCAATTGTAACATTGACTTAAAGTACTGGTGTTTTTCTTTTGTCCCAGTCACCTTTTGCGGTGTTTCATTTGCCTTGAATAAAAGAACAACTGTTTGCAGTGTCTCCACAAGAAAATGAGCACGACCACCGGCATTCATATTGTGCATATCTGGACATTTCGGTACCTGTTCACCTTTCCTGTCGCCCAAAGGTAAAATATTGATAAACTCGCCCTTGGATGATAGTTCAATTAGCCAACGTATCGACCTTGTAGTAAAGCCTGGTTCAGATGTCGTGAGTTCTGGTTCCTTTTCGGCATAACGAACAAGCTCGTGCAGCATCAATAATCACCCCCTTCCGGTCTCCTTACTTGGTCACTTTCAAAAAGAGGTACTTCCAACACACCATTGCATACTGTAGCATCGAAAAGAGTAATGAAAGGCTTATCGTCTTTTACAATGTCACGTCTTAGATCAAAAACATCATAGAGCATCCAACCGATATGCTGGTCAAAGGGCACCGGTTGAACATTGGAAACATCAGGCTGGACATATTCAAAGAAGGCGGGAAATTCACTACAACCGAAAAAAGGTTGCTGAAAACACTTCCCTTGTTTAGCGCGTCGCTCAAACATGCAATTAAATTTGTTTAAATGTTCCTGTGATGAAAATTTTGGTTTAGGGATGATCTGAGCGGTTAAACGGTAACGCACATTTTTCAGCGCCATAGTTTGCCGCTGAGTACGTCCTTTTTGATCTGTTCCAAGTTCATCCTTGCCACCGTCGGCCCAAAGTGGTTCAGGTTGTTCACGTCCTTCCATCCAGGCCTTAATAGTTCGCTCGGATGGTGCCTTGTCCTTTACTTCATTTCTTCGCAGTGCGATATAACGCGGCATTTTCAACACTTCAATCAACTCAACCTGCCAATAGAAATATGGACGCATGCCATGATCGTCTCTTATGCCTTCCCAATATATTGCATCGAATATTCCTCTTGCGGCAGATGGCGTGATGACGGGATAACTGAACCGTTCCACTTTCATCTCTGGTCGTGTAAAACAAGCCAAATCACCCCATACTTCAATTGTGTGGATCTTACTATTCACATTTATCCTCCTTTCTCTAGCCAATTAAAATTTGTTGTGCCTGCGGCAAGCAAAGTCCCAAAACATCGTCATACAACGTACCCTCGTGGTCTTCGAGAATATACCATTCATCCGACGCCCCCTTTCCATAGCGAAGTTTTGCAGGAATTAGAACACCCCATGCGGGGTGGTCTTCTTTTGGCCGATAGATACTGACAGCAATACTCTGTGCGCGTCTTAACCACTGAGCACTTATACCGTCTCGCCTTTGTTCATCATCCAATTTGCGAAAAGTGTCTATGCATACTTTATATGGAACAATTACCTGAATGGTCTTTTTGTCAATTAGTCGATACTCTTTGGCAACACGTACGAAATCAATTTCATTGATGGCTTGAATAAGTTCTTTGCCTTGTGCTTCTGGTTTGCTCTGGTTGTAGAGTTGCTGGAAGTATTCACGGAAGACTGCTGGATTGTTCAAATCTAGCCCTATGCTTCCTGATTTTATGAGCATTGTCCTTGTAACTTCTGTGGCTAAGAAATATACATCGGTAGGGTATCTTTTCTTGTAATTGCCTTCTACATCAGGTTCAAACACGCGCACATTACCCATAATGCGATTGCCTTCATCGTCTGTTAACCGGCCTTCCCGGTTACATCGACCGGCAGCTTGTGCAATAGCATCCAACGGTGCAAGGGCACGATAGACAATGGGAAAATCGACATCAACACCTGCCTCAACACACTGCGTAGAAATTAAGCGACATGGAGTCCCTGCCTTTAATCTAGCGCGAACATCGTCCAACACTACCCGACGATGCAGCGCGCAAAGGTTTGTCGAGAGATGTAATACGTCCGGCACGTCTTTCATCTCTTTCAGGAGTTCCGTTGCATGACTTTTGAGGTTCACAACGCAGAGTACTTGTTCCTCATTTTTGATCTCATTCGCCAAAGTTGCCCATTTTTTTGTTTCATCTTGCATTGGCCAACTTACCGAGTAACGCCGAAGGGTATCATACAATCGTGCGTGATCAGGTGCCACTTCAGTAGGTTGCCATCCGGCATTCACAAACTTCTTCACAGCACAGTCCAGAGTGTTAAATGCAGGCTGCGTTGCCGTGGCAAAGAGCACCGTTGTGCGGTATGTCTGGGAAAGGTGAGAGAGCGCCGCCAGCGTGGGTACGGCAAGATTTTGGGGTAGTGTCTGGGCTTCGTCGAACATGATCACCGACTCCATCAGGTTGTGGAGTTTACGGCAAGCTGATGGCCGGTTGGAAAAGAGAGATTCGAGAAGTTGCACGTTGGTGGTGATGATGATTGGCGCATCCCAATTTCCTGCAAGAAGGCGTCGCGCACGTTCGATGGCAAACTCCGCGTCGCCTTTCGTTTCTTCTCCGCCAAGACCGGCAAGGCTGTGGTGTTCAAGCACGTAGTTCTCTGGGAACGTTTTGAATACTGCCTTGTATATGGCCGCCGTCTGCTCGATAATTGACAGAAACGGTATGGCAAGAATGATCCGCTTTATACCTTTATTTTTGGCCGCATGTGCCAGTGCGAATTTGAGCATCGCTAAGGTCTTGCCGCTGCCGGTGGGTGCGGTAAGGGTGAATAGTCCCGGTTCGGTGAAAGAGGCAGAGTTGAGCATTTGCCAAAGCAAGTTTCTGGATTTTAGTACAGTTTTGTCTGCTTCAATTTTGCCGTAGATATTGATCCCCATGAACTGATCCAGAACGCCAAGCGCTTCTTTGGCATTCAGCGGTGGTCCTGGCTTACGATACTTTTTCCCTTGATCATCTCCATCAAAGTGGGCTTCTGTATCCAGAAAGTCGGCATCAGTCAGACAAGAGAAAAGCATCCGCACATCAAGCATCTTGGCCACAGGATTCTGAAAACCCTTATCTGGTTCTATAATAAGCTTTTTCGGTTTAGAAAATGTAAGGTTATCAGATGTTAACCTAAATTTAAGACGATTGACGTCATCATCGCTGAGTTTTAATCCTAATGGGTGCTGTGTAACAAGTGTTGCCAGGTTCATCGCTCTGAGGGCATCAAGGCTCCCTTTCTGCAATCCTATATGGTGCCCCTGAATAGCCAAAGCCGCGGCAACGGATTGATTTCCAAGTGCAACCCATGCGCCGGATGACCAATGATCTAAACCGCTGACCTCACCGCGTAAACGTGCTTGAAATAGATCCGCATATTTACCAAGATCATGCAGTTGACCGCAAAAGGACGCTTCGTCAGCCAATGGCAAATCCAAATCCTTGGAAAACTCGCAAATAAGTGAGCTCACAGATTTCAGATGATCTTTCAGTAGGTGTTTTTCGTTTACTTCGTTTTCGCTATGTGCAAAAAAGAGTGTCATTATTTTCTCTTGAAACTACGTTAAAGACACTGCCTTGTGGCAGATTATTTGTTGAATGCTGTGTATGCTTTCATAATAAAATTGAATGTCATTGCCATAATAATATTGTTAGCAAGTCAATTTTGATTCGGTAAATTTCGTCGTTTGGTACAGATGTTTTTCGTTATGATCATTTTCATAATTGGCATGATATTTCATAAACCAGCCTTTTCTGCTGTTTCTTTTAGATGTTATTTCAGTGGCTGCCATTCGGCAGGTGGTTTTCCGGGTGAGGTGTGAGCAAAATATTTTTTGGTCATGAAAAAGACACCTTACTATCAGCGTTGGGCTGGTGATTATCAGGGGAGATTAGTTAAATTTATATTTCCCCCTCATCTATTTTTATAATTGCTTCCCTTCAATTTTTCAAATTGATTATATGCTTCACTAATATTTAATCAAGATTTAAATATCTTCTTTTGGGGTTTATCCATAATTCACTCAATTCTATATGACGACCTCTCCTGTTTTTCTATAATCGTCTAATAGTCTCTTTGCGTTTTTAAATATTTCCGCCCAAGCGTCCATGCCTTTTTCTTGACGAATATCTTCACCTATAAGAGCGGAAGTCATGATGAGCAAACTTATTAAAGATTTGAGATTGCCTTCCATTTTTTCTAAAATTATAATCGTTTTTTCTTTCTCTTCCTGCTCATAGGCAAATACTATTTTTTGCCGAATTAATTCTGACATCGAGCATTTTTTATCTGCCGCTTCCTTATCCATTCTTGCCCTTAGCTCACCAATTATCTTAGCGCCAATAATCTCTCTCATATTTAAACCCCATATGAATATGTTTTCATTGCAAAATTACCCTATTTTTTGCCTGTTGCTTTAAATGGTTATTAAATAATTATTAAAACTTAATAATTTAATAATATCATCTATTTAATCAATTTTTGTTCTTGGATCACTGATTATTCAGCCGCAAAAACCTCTCTTTCCTGTAAACATTGTATATATTTATTTTCATTAGTA
>Ga0181520_10012262_pt1 | contig 11059 bp, 6 predicted proteins | sample PEATcosm2014_Bin_29_FD_132451 | JGI IMG/M metagenome (GOLD analysis project Ga0181520, IMG submission 132451) | Peatland microbial communities from MTU Mesocosm Facility, Houghton, MI, USA - PEATcosm2014_Bin02_30_metaG | ecosystem: Environmental > Terrestrial > Soil > Wetlands > Peat | place...
CCTGTGCAATGGGAGCCTGAAGGCCGTAGTTGCTACGGTTTCCGTTCGCGCTGACATAGTAAGCGAAACGTTCGCTGTGGCCGCCGCAACTGATTTGGTCGTTGGTCTGGTAGAAATTCCCAAAGCTCAAAACCAAATCGCACTCGTTGTTCCGCTCGAATCCGGTGCGCGGCACGATGTTGAAGATTCCGTACGTGCGGTCGCCATAATCGGCGTCGTAGCTGCCCCGGAAGACTTCCAGTTCGCCGACGTCCTTGGGGTCGATTTGCGGTCCCAGGTTGCTGGCAATGTTGGTGTTGGGAATGGGCACGCCGTCAATCAGGAACTCCACTTGGTGGCCGCCGCGCATATGCAGCATGTCGTGGGTTACATACGCTGCCGGAACGTAGTCGGTAATCATCTCCATGCCGTTGGTGCGATCGGCTCCCGGGGTTTCTTGAATGTCCTCCCGGTCGAGCATGGTGGTCGGCGTGACGCTGTCGGTTGTCGCCTCGACCGGGGTTTCTGAAACCTCTACTGCCTGCTTCACCCCGGAGATCGTCAACTGGCAATGAAGCACCGGGCTGGTGTCGGACTGCACGATCACCGATTGTTGAAACGATTCAAACGCCTGGGCAGTAACGGTGACCGTGTAACTGCCAATGGGCACGGAGCTGAATGTGAATTCACCGTTGGGGTTCGAGTCTTGGGATTGGCCCCAATCCGAGTCTTGGGCTTTTAAGGTAACGTGGGCGCCAGCAATGGGTCGATGCTGCGGATCGTGCACGATGCCGCGAACCGTCCCAAAGATGGTGGCAAAGGCCATGGCCTTCACAAGTAAGAGAACTGCTGCCAAGCTCACAAGCTGCTTCATGATCACCTCGCTATGATTGATGGTGTGAGCCCGGCGGGAGATTGCGAATCCAACCCGCCGACGCTGAATGAGAGACCGTTCGAGTCGAGAGCCGCGCGGATTGATCGCTGAACGCTAACGTCGCGACTTGGGGGACTTTCGCACATGCGGGCGAATGGTATCCCCTAAAGCTGCGGATTTTCGGCTCAGCTCCGGACTCGAATATGGGCGACTGACGACGGTCGATTCCTTCAATCGAAAATCGTCACTCGAATACCGACAATTAAGCGAGGGTGAGGCGAGGTGGTTGTTCGGGAATTCGGACGTGGGAAGGCAGCAGGCTTAAGCCCGACGCGTCATGGCCGAAACTCCAGGGCACGAGGGGGTTAGCCCACTGGTGTTCAATCAGGGCATAAATAAGAGTGCTGAGAATCGAGCTCAAGTAGCTGTCGGGTGCATGGAGTCCGCACTGGCCACCGTGACCCATGCAACAGCGGGGCGTCTTTCCAGCACCATGATGGCCAACGCACATACAAGCGGACGGCGGACACGCACACGCGTCCGCAGGGCTTTGGAACGCTGCCCAACGCACGCTGGGAGCGAGCAACGCCGCCATGCTCAGAATGGCCAGAACTCGGATAACTACGCGCATGTCATTACTTGGAAGCCCGAAGAACGGATTATAACAGGTTTTTGGCCAAGGGGAAGTCAACTGGGTATCAGGTGAAGCGGTATGGCGTCGAGCGCACTTCGTCAATCGGCGGTGCAAAGTCCCACTGAGTTCATCGGATCGGTAGACGCTGCGCGGTTAAGGAGGGTGCTTTGGCGGCAAGCGTGTTTGTCGGGGCGAAGGGGTCGTCTACCTTGCCGCCAAGGGCTCAGCACCGCATTTGGGCGGGTCAAATCGCAGCGCTGGCGGGATATGACGCTACACTCTACATCGGCCCTCAGGGTTAAGACTTGAGGGCATTTGCGATCTTAATTCCAGCTGCTCGGAAGTGATGTGGTTTCAGGTTATTGCAGCGAATTTATCTGTCAGCCGACGGACCAGGTGGCTCCCTAAAGTTGAGCTTTCATTGAAGCCTGCGGCTATGCCGAAGCCGCGTTCGGTATTTGCGGATAAAGAGCGAACCTCGCCGATGCGATCCCGTGGACTTGCCACCCGATCGGGGCGGGAACAAATTCTCTATGTTGGCCCCAGGGCTATTAGTCATGTTTAATCTACCCCCTAACATCTTGTAACTAAAGAGGGATTGCCGCATACATGGAGGTAGCGAATTATACGTTCAGAAAGTAGCGTTCAGGCCGATTAGGTTGAGGGAGCCACCCGGTCCTCTTGGCATTATATAATTTCCCTCTATGCCCCTCGAGTTAGCGCCAGTCGACGGTAAGCATGAAATAAAGCAGAGGTCCTGCATGCGGGGTCTCGTACGAGTTCTTCGCCTGGGTAACTGCGATGGGGAATTATCTTAACGGCACTGCCTTCGACCTATTTCTCCCGGCTCTGGCGATTGTGTTATTAGCGGGGGTCCTTGCCGCCTATTTGCGCGGACGCACCTTGAGGCTTCGCCGCAATACGGAAGTCTTCTGGATATCCAGCCTGCACTTTTTCAGCAAAGAACTTTCCGAGTGTAATGATCCCCAACAAATGGTGGATCAATCGTTGCGTGGCGCTCTAGAAATGCTCGACGCGAAGGATGGTTGCCTCCTTGTACGTGAGGAAGGCGACGACGGCAAGACTTACTCCTGTATTCGTGGGATCTCTTCCCAGGTAGGGGATCGGCTGAAGAGTGATCCGCTGCGCAGCTTTGTGCTTGCCAGTGGCGAGCGCTGGGGGGTGCTGATGGCCTTCCCCGACTTGCGCCGATCGGAGGTGGTGGCGGCTTGGCAGCGCGATCCCATCTTCCACGAATTCCGCGAGGTCCTGAGAGGCGACGGGCTGCGGACGCTGATTGTTATTGGGTTGCAGGTGCGGGAGAAATCATATGGGGCGCTGCTGCTGGGCTTCCGCCGAGTCCGCACCTTTGGGCCAGAGGAGCTGCGCGTCGCGATGGCGATGGGCAATCAAGTGAGCGTGGCGATCGAGAATTGGTCGCTCAATCGGGCGGCTGAGCGGCGTGAAGAGGAGTTGAAAACCCTTCACCGGATTGGCGAAGCGCTTCGCTCCACTTTCGATATGAACGCCCAAATTGAGACCTTTCGTCGAGAGTTGAAGGGATTGTTGGGCGCGACGAACTTCGGCTTGGCCATGCAGGACACAGCGGAAGGGCCGCTGGAGGTGGTGGTACCCTTCGAGAGTGCGGGGCCGCCAGGCAGTGTGGTGGGAGCGCCGGCGAGTTCGTTGGCACAATTTGTGCAACGAACACGAATGCCGCTGCTGGTGGCCAGCGACGTTCAGGGCGCCACTCGGCGGTTGGGTTTGGCACCTATGGATCATCTCGTTAAGACCTGGTGTGGGGTGCCCCTGCATTTCTCCGATGGATCGATGGGCGTGCTGGCGTTGGCTGATATGGAGCGCGAGTTCGCCGTCACCAAATCGCAGTTTGAGATGGTGCAGGTGCTGGCGCAGGAGGGGGCAGTCGCCCTGGAGAACGCCCGGCTATTCAAGAAAGAGCAGCGGCGCGCCAGCCACTTGGTCCTGATCAATGAGCTGGGGCGCAAAGCCAATTCGGTCTTGAACCCGCAGGAGTTGCTGCCCACCATTTGCCGGCAAGTCCGCCAAGCTTTCGGTTACGACTTGGCGCGAATCGAGATGCTGGACCCGGGACGCGGCGAATTGGTCGTGGAGGCGGAAGCGGGCTATGGTCCTGAATTGATGGGCCGCCGCATTCGCCTGGGTGAAGGTCTGGCGGGCGCGGCGGCGGAAGTGGGCGAACCCATCCTGGCAAACTCCGTGGTGAAAGAGCCTCGCTACATTGCCCTTCACCCCGGCATTCGCTCGGCGCTCAGTCTTCCCTTGAAGTATCGCGACGAAATGATGGGCGTTCTGAGTCTGGAAAGCCGGAAGATCTACGCTTTTTCACAGCAGGACGTACTCACGCTGCGCACCCTGACGGACCAGTTGGCGATTGCCCTCCACAATGCCCGCGCCTATCAAGTGGCACTCGAGCAGGCCATCACCGACGGGCTGACGGGGTTGAAAACCCATCGATATTTCATGGAAGCCCTCGACCGCGAGTGGCGGCGCTCAACCCGCTCGGGCAGCATGTTTTCTGTGATTATGATGGACCTGGATGGGTTCAAACAAGTAAACGACCGGCATGGTCATTTGGAGGGCGATAAGGTCCTTTCGGCGGTGGCCAACTTGCTCAACGACCAGGTGCGGCACTCGAATGTGGTGGCGCGTTACGGAGGGGATGAGTTTGCCATCATGATGCCGGAGGCTCGCACCGAGCAGGCGGAGGTTCTGGCCGAGCGCCTCCGCGCGAACATTGAATCTGATCACTATCTGGCCGCCCACGGCGTGACGGCCAGCTTCGGAATTTCCACTTTTCCCGTGCACGGCCCTACTCAAGAGGAGATCCTTCGTGTGGCGGATTCCGGCATGTACCTCGCCAAGCACCAGGAAGGCAATCGGGTGCGCGTGGCGTCTTTGCGAATCGCCTCCGCGCAAGACGATTGGGATCGCCAGTTGCTCGAAGCCTACTTGGGCGTAACCATGAAGCGAATGTTCTCCACCGGGCCGGAGGCATTTAATCATTACCTGGAACGCTTTCAGGCCGTCACGCTGAAGGGCAATGGGGATGCTCCTTCCTTGATGGATACGGTGACGGCGCTGGCTTTCGCCATTGATGCCAAGGACCATTACACGCGTGGCCATTCGCAGGCTGTGTCCCGCCTCGCCGTGCAAATCGCGCGGCAAATGGCCCTACCGGAAATGCTGATTGAAGAGGTTCGGCTGGGTGGCATTCTTCACGACATCGGTAAAATCGGCGTGCCGGAAGCGGTCCTCAACAAGCCCGGCCGCCTCACCGCCGAGGAGTACGAGTTAATGAAAACGCACGCCGTACTCGGAGCGAAGATTCTCGAGCCCCTTAAGGTGAAGGCTATCGAGCATATTCGGCGCATGGTGCGCCATCATCACGAAACGGTGGACGGGACAGGCTATCCCGACCGCCTCAAGGGCGAGAGTATTCCCCTCGGCGCCCGTATCATCACTGTGGCGGACTGCTTTGACACCATGACCTCCCACCGAGCGTACAAGCGCGGACGCACTTTCGATGAGGCGATGGAAGAGTTGTACCGTTGCAGCGGAACGCAGTTTGATTCCGACATTGTGAAGGCATTCGCCCGATCTCAGGAGGCCCAAAGTAACTTGCGCCCCGCCGTGGATGAACCGGGCATGTATGATCGGGTGATTCGAAGATCGGGCGATCGGGTGAGCAAAAGGGAACCTTGATGCTCTCTGTTATCCCGACCGCCTCGTCATCCTATCGTCCGATTCTTTGAACCGCGTGGGGCGGTAGGATTCTATCGGTTGGCTCGTTGACCCCTTCAGGATCAGCTCCGCAATGATTTCCGCGGTGATCGGCGCCAGCAGGATGCCGTTGCGGAAGTGCCCGGTAGCGAAAACCAGGTTTGCGATTTCCCCATAACCTAAAATAGGCAAGTGGTCCGAAGTGTCGGGACGAAGGCCCGCCCATGCGCGCAGGAAACGCAATTCGCTGAGCATCGGCGCGAGCGTCGTCGCGCCCTCCAGGATGGAGTGCAGCCCTTTGGCTGTTACCGATTTTTCGAAGCCGCTATATTCCGCGGTCGTTCCCACCAGCACCCGCCGCTCCGGCCGCGGCACCAGGTAGTGCATCCCGGCGCGCACCACGAACGGCAAGTCGAGCGGAGCCTCGAACTCCATCATCTGCCCCCGGCAGGGCGTGATGGGGACGTGAATTCCCAGTTCTCCAGCGACTTCGCCAGACCAGCAACCCGCTGCCAGGATATAGGTTTTTGCCGCGAAGCCTGAGTGGTTTCCGGCCAAGACGCCCGTAATGTGCCCGCCGTGGACGCGGAACTTCTGACAGGCATGGCCTGCTTCGAATCGCACCCCGGCGCGCTGGCACGCAATCAGCAACGCACGCATCAAGCGCTCGTTATCGACCCAATGATCGCCGGGAACGAACAGGCCGCAGCGGATCTGCGGTGAGAGCCCCGCGCTGCGGGCGTGAACCTCGGTGGCGGTCAGCGGTTGGAGATCAAAACCTTGCGCCGTCTGCTTGCTGTGCACTTCCTTGAGTTCTTCTTCGAGTCCTTCGTCGAGCGCCACCAAGAGCGACCCGTCGCTGCGATATCCGACGCGATGACCGCTGCACTCTTCAATCTCCTCGGCGAAGCGGGGGTAAAGACCGCGACTGGCGACGCAGAGGGCCGAAAACGCCGAGGGTTCAACCATTTCGCCCAAAGGCGCCAGCATGCCCGCGGCGGCGCAACTGGCTTCCGTTCCGGGTGCGGAGCGGTCGAGAACCGTCACCCGCATTCCGGCCTGCGCCAGGCGCCAGGCGATCGAGCAACCGATAATCCCGCCACCGATGATCAGTACGTCAGCAGCGCGTGAAGATTCCTCCGCCATAGGCAGCGCACACCCATCCCGCTGGGTCGGTAGCATCTCTCCCAAAATCCAGTTTTCGTCAAGCGACGCGGAGGGTCAAGAGGAATCTATGAGTTTCGGATTTCCGAATTTGGACTTCCGATTGTGGTGTTTCGATTTTGGATTTTCGACTTTAGATTGTAGCCTTTCCGATCTCCGCCAAAAGGTTCTCAGTCTTGAATTTGGAATTTTGAATTTGCGGTCTTGTGCTTTCGGTCTGAAAGGCGGGGTTCAGGAGTTGTGCCCGAAAGTTATCTTGAATCTTGAATTTTGATTTTGAGATTACGCCTTCCTTTGGCGTTTTCGCGGTCCTTTGCTTGGCGATATAATTGTGAGCTTGAACATAGATCTCAGGGCCATGCTCTTGCCAGCAGGAGAATCGCACGATGCCGACAAACCCGATGGAATATCTCTGGCCCGGCATTATCGCCGCACAGGCCATCCACGCTGCGGTGAAGCTCCGGCTTCCTGATGCGCTCGCTTCCGGGCCCAAGACGGCCGCCGAACTTGCTCTGGAATCCGGCGCGCATCCTCACTCGCTCGAATGTCTGATGCGCGCTCTCTCCACCCTCGAAGTGTTCGTACGCACACCCGACGGCCGTTTCGGCAACACGCCGCTTGCCGATGTGCTGCGTGCGGATCATCCCCAGTCGCAGCGCGAAGGCGCCCTGCTTCTTACGTCGGCGTTCCTATGGCGCCCGCTCGGCGAGCTGGAAGAATCGGTGCGCACCGGTGAACCGGCCTTTGAGCGCATCTTTGGTCAGCGCTTCTTCCCCTACCTTGCCTCCCATCCGGATGACGCCGCGGTATTCAATGCCGCCATGACCCAGGGGGTTTCGTGGACCACATCGGCGCTGCTCGCCGCCTATGACTTCTCACGTTTTACCCAGTTGGTGGATGTGGGAGGCGGCGGGGGCGCGCTTCTTCGCGACATTCTCGTGGCCACGCCGAGTCTCCGCGGGATTCTTTTCGACCTGCCTCAAGTAGTCTCCCACGCTAGTGAGATTCTCACCGGCGACATCGCCGCGCGCTCCCAAATTGTGGGAGGCGATTTCTTCAACTCCGTTCCCGAAGGTGCAGACGCCTACATCCTGAAGGGCGTCATCCATGACTGGCCGGATGCGGACGCCGCCAAGATTCTCCACAATGTTCGCCGCGCGATCCGCTCGGACAGCACTCTGCTTCTGGTTGAAGGGTTGGTTGATTCCGCTGACTCCCCCTCCGGATTCAGTGAACTCCTGATGCTCGTGATCGGCGGACGCGAGCGAACCGAGGAAGAATTCCGTTCGCTCCTCGCCGCAGCCGGTTTTGATGTCAGTCGTGTCGTCCCAACCGGAAAGTCCACGCTGATCGAGTGCCGTCCGATCTAGTACTTGAGACCTCGGACGTTTCGTGTCCCTGAACATGTTTGCCGGGGCCTCGCCGCCCGTGCTATAAGAAGGCATCATGGCCAGCGTTCCCCCACCACAGGACGATTTCGCCAGTTTGTACCGCCGGGCCTTTACTGACTATGGGGCCCGCGCACTGTGGAACATGCGGACCCTAGAGAATCCCACCAAGGAAGACGCTCTCGTTGTGGCTCGTGCGCTGCGTATCGAGGGAAACCGCGAAGCACGGCGCCTCGCAGAGCAGATCGAGCAGGCATGCCTTGCCGCTCTCTAAAATTCAGACCGAGGTCCTCCGGCTACTTGCTTCACATCGCGATCCCGAAAGCTATGTGGCCGGCGCCACGCCGTTGAACCGGAGCAGGCCGCGGTATTCAAGAGACATCGACGTGTTCCACGACCGCGAAGATCGGGTTGCGGCCGCCGCTTTGGGCGACGTTGAAACACTTGAGGCCGGCGGTTATCGGGTCTCTTGGCTTCGGCAACTACCATGGGTTTACACTGCCGAAGTGAATAAGGGGAGCGACAGTACGCGGCTCGAATGGCTTGTTGACAGCGATTTCCGTTTTTTCCCAACGGTGCGTGATGATACCTTCGGCTACATCCTCCATTCCACCGACCTCGCCACCAATAAAGTTATGGCAGCCGCGGGCCGCCGGGAGGTACGCGACCTCGTTGATCTTGTGACCGTGCACGAGAGTATCCTACCCCTCGGCGCCGTGGTCTGGGGCGCAGTGGAAAAGGCCCCAGGCTTCACACCCGAGGGCCTTATTGCGGAAATCCGGCGCAATGCTCACTATCCCGCCGCCGACTGGCGCGCCTTAGATGCCGCCGAACCAATTGACGCCAGAGAGATCACCACCCGGCTTCGCAAGGCCCTCGACGACGCCGAGGAGTTTGTCGCGCGAATGCCCACCGCCAAGATGGGTTTGTTGTTCATCGAGGGCGGTCAAGTGGTCCAGCCCGACCCGGATCGCTTGGACTCATATGAACCCCACGCGGGCCAGCGCCGGGGCCATTGGCCGACCAACTCCGAAATCACCAGCGCCATGTTGACGCGCTTGTACAATAAACCCTCGATCCCGTAATGACTGCATCCGCCCGCTATAGCGCCGTCTCTTTGAACAGCGTATAAGTTACCTTCTCAATCTCCGTGGACGCGCGCAGGAGGTTTTTGGGCGGCGCGGCCAGCGTCTCGCCAGGTCTCAGCTTCAGCGTCAAATCCTTTGCCACCAGGGTGCGTTTGGCGCGCAGCCAACCCGAGACCTGTGTCCCATCGAGCGCAGTCGCGGGGATGTGCATGTCAAATTCCAGCGAGTGGCTGCCTGGCGTGAGGTCCACCGTGAACCATTGCCATGTCCCTTTTGGACTTTTCACCGTAGTGACTGAAACTGTCTTGGAGTCGTCAAGAGCTTCGGCCTTCACCTCCAGCGCGGCAACGGAGGATTCCAGCAGTAGGGAAGCCTTGCTCTCGCGGAAGTCGGCTGGGACCTGCACGCTGACCGCGACCCTCACTGTGCCATCGGCTCCGGTGCGGATGGTGGGAGCGGAAAACACGGGCTGGGCTTCGCGGGCTTTCTTCGCTCCGAAATGTAAGGCGAGCTTGGGGGCATCGCTGCGGGTGCCGAGTTCCACCGCCTCTCCGTCGACGCGCACCGACTCATAGGCTGTGGGTTTTGCAACTGCTGCGGCGACGTCTGCTCCCTCGGGCGCGTATACTTTGAAAGCGACTTCGCCGTGCGCGGCGGGCACGACGGAATACCGTATGCCCGTAAGTTGCGCTTCTCCGGCGGCGAGCGGACGCAGTTCGACGATTTGATGCTCGTAGCCATCCAGGTTCACGCGGAGAGTATCGCCGTAGTGAAATACGCCGGGCAGGACTTCGCGATAGGGATAGGTGACCTCCGCACAGAATGCACTCTCTGTTGGTTCGAAACCGGCCGCTTCGTTAAGCGTCACCGCGGCCACCGCAGGCCGCACGAAGGGATTGCGCAGCATCAGGACGGTCTTCGCCGGCGAGTAGTGCAGGTATCCGTAGGGCTCGCGCTTAGCGGGGTCGCCCATCACCCAAGTCGCGTTGTCAAGCAACGGGTGCGCGTTCGCCACCGCCCACTGGAGCGAGGTGCCAAGCGCGTCCCACTCGGCGGGCTTCAAGAGTGTGGGCGTGATATAGAGTTCGTTCAACTGGCTTCCCACGCCCAGAAAATTCACGAGGTGGTCTTCCCAATCCTCCAGCGATTCATTCTTGCCGCCGAGTTCGAGGTAGGTGCCTTTGATGATGCTTTGCGTCCACAGCGACGACATGGGGAACTGGACCTGGTGGCGAACGAAGTCGTTGTAGAGGACGAGATCGCGATAGTTCATCGAGCTCTGCCGCTCCGTGAGCGTGGGGACGGTTTCCAGGTAACCGTAATCCTGGCCGCCCTCCCAGATGGTGTCGGCCCAGCGCAGCCACCAGGGGCTGAGCCAGGTGCTGGTGGTCACATCGAGAAAAATCTCGTGGTTTTGCGCGCGTAGAGCCTCGAGTGTGCCGAGGAGAGAGCGCAGGTCTGCTTCGCGCGAATAGATGCCGATGGGGTGCCCGTGGTTGGGATCGTTGCAGCCGAAGGACAGGCCGTCGAGCTTGAACTGGTTGACGCCGAAATCCCGCACCAGGCCCACCAGAGTTTCGCGGAAATAGCGGCTGTAATTGCGCCCGGCCAGGCAAAGAAACTCGCCGTTGGACGTAATCTCCATGCCCATCTTGCGGCCGGCATCGACGCGGTAATGGCGGAGATCGTAACCGCCGATGGGGCCAACCCATAGTCCCAGATGGCTGTCGATTTTCCCGAGCGCCGGGGCGAGGTCACGAAAGCTCGTGGGAAAGCGGTGCGGATCGGGAACCCAAATGTTGTTCTGGTCGTCGTCCCAAGCGTCGTCGAGAAGAAATGATTGCATCGGAACGCCATATTTCTTGATTAGAAGATCCCGAAACTGGGAGACGCGCTCGAGTAGCAGGTCGTTGGTCATGGCCGTGTGTTGGAGGTCATACCAAGTGTTGTAAGTGATGAACGGGCGCACCGGCACGGCGCGAATGCGGCGGACGTAGTCCATGAAGGCCTGATGAACGCGCCCGTTGGCGGCAACCCCCACGACGGCGGGTTCGCTCGTGTAACCCTCCGGCGGAATATTGAGCCCCACGATGCCGCCCAGTGAGACCGAGGATTGCTCAGCCGTGTTGATGCCGGTGGGATATTCGAGCCCCATGAAAAGATCGGCCGA